>Ga0210038_1001525_pt1 | contig 11372 bp, 7 predicted proteins | sample CryGeyCG2114_020_FD_183970 | JGI IMG/M metagenome (GOLD analysis project Ga0210038, IMG submission 183970) | Groundwater microbial communities from aquifer - Crystal Geyser CG15_big_fil_post_rev_8/21/14_0.20 (SPAdes) (version 2) | ecosystem: Environmental > Aquatic > Deep subsurface > Groundwater... | reverse complement strand
TTCTGTTCGCCATGCTCGTATTCCTCACGCTGGCGCTGGCGAGCTATACGCAGACCGACCCCAGCCCCTCGACCGCCGCGAGCGGCACGGACATCCGCAACTGGATGGGGGCGAGCGGCGCCTGGATCAGCGAGCGCGCGCTCAACTTCTTCGGCATCACCGCCGTGCTGCTGCTGCCGCTGCTGTATATTTCGGCGCGCCGGCTGTGGAGCGGGGTCGAGCACGAGGAAGAGGAAGAGACGCCCGGTCGCTGGTGGGGCCCCTTCGCGCTGCTGCTGGCGGCGATGGGCCTGCTCGGCACGGTTCTGGCGCTGGTCTTCGAGGAAACCGGCGGGAGCCTTCCGGCCGGTTATGGCGGTCTCTTCGGCCAGCTCGGCGGGCTAGGTATCGAGGCGGTGGCCGATCGCTTCGGCGGCGATTTCGCCGGCTGGATCGTGCTTGCGCTGGCGCTGGTCGCGCTCGGCGGCGGGATCGCGCTGGTAACCCGCGTGTTCGCGATCGACTGGGCGCAGTTCCTGACGCTGCCCGAGTTCGTGAAGCGCAAGGCAGCGTTGCCGGAACTCGACCTGCCGCTCGCGCCCAAGAAACAGAAGCGCGCTAGGCTGCTCGACGACGAGGACGAGGACACCGACACCGAAACGGCTCAGCCACGCGAATCGCGCCGTGCGCCCGAGATCGCCGATCCCGCGCCGCTGCCCGCGCAGTCGAAGCCGGCCAAGCCCAAGCAGCGCGACATGTTCGCAAGCTTCCAGCTTCCGAGCCACGATTTGCTCGACGACGCGCCCGAGAATTCGGCGCCCAAGCTCGACAAGATGGCGCTCGAGCGCAACGCCCGCCTGCTCGAAAACGTGCTCGACGATTTCAACGTGAAGGGCGAGATCACCGCGGTGCGCGCCGGCCCGGTGGTCACCATGTACGAACTCGAGCCTGCACCCGGCATCAAGGCCAGCCGCGTGGTCGGGCTGGCCGAGGATATCGCGCGCAACATGTCGGCCATATCCGCGCGCGTCTCGCCCATTCCGGGAAAGACGGTGATCGGCATCGAACTGCCCAATGCCGACCGCCAGATGGTCAGCTACAAGCAGCTGGCGAACTCCGCCGCCTTCGTCGAGCACAAGGGCAGCCTGCCGATGATCCTCGGCAAGGACATCGCGGGCGAACCGATCGTCGCCGACCTCGCCGCCATGCCGCACCTGCTGGTCGCGGGAACCACCGGCTCGGGCAAGTCGGTCGGCCTCAACGCGATCCTGCTGTCGCTGCTCTACCGCTTCACCCCCGACGAGTGCCGCCTGATCCTGATCGACCCCAAGGTGCTCGAGCTCAAGACCTACGACGACATCCCGCATCTGCTCAGCCCGGTGGTGACCGAACCGCACAAGTCGGTACGCGCGCTCAAATGGGCGGTCGAGGAAATGGAGAAGCGCTACCGCATGATGAGTAGCGTGAACTCGCGCAACATCGCCGGCTTCAACGAGAAAGTGAAGAAGGCGATCGAGAAGGGCAAGCCGCTCGGCCGCAGGGTGCAGACCGGCTTCGACCCCGAAACCGGCGAGGAGCTCTACGAGGAAGAGCAGCTCGATTACGAACCGCTGCCGCTGATCGTCCTGATCGTCGACGAGCTGGCCGACCTCATGGTCACCGTGGGCAAGGAAATCGAGGTGCTGATCCAGCGGCTGTCGCAGAAGAGCCGCGCGGCGGGCATCCACCTCATCATGGCGACGCAGCGCCCCTCGGTCGACGTCATTACCGGGGTCATCAAGGCGAATCTGCCCACCCGCATCAGCTTCAAGGTCACCAGCCGCATCGACAGCCGCACGATCCTGGGCGAACAGGGTGCCGAACAGCTGCTGGGCAAGGGCGACATGCTCTACAAGCCCAACACCGGCGCGATGATCCGCGTCCACGGTCCCTTCGTCAGCGACGAGGAGGTCGAGCGGGTCGCCGATCACTGGCGCGCGCAGGGCAAGCCCGATTATGTCGATGCGGTTACCGAGGAGCCCGAGGACGGCGGATTCAACTTCGAGGACGAGTTCACCGCCTCCGACAATCCCGAGGAACGCAAGTACCGCCAGGCCTGCCAGATCGTGATCGAGAACCAGAAGGCTTCGGGATCGTGGCTGCAGCGCCAGATGGGCGTCGGCTACAACACCGCCGCAAAGTGGATCGAGCGGATGGAGAGCGAAGGGCTGGTCGGCCCGGCGAACCATGTCGGCCGCCGCGAAATCTTCCGCGACCAGGACGGCAACCCGATCTGACGATTCCGCACAAGGAGCGGGACTTTCACGGGTCATGTCGCTAAATCGCCGGGCGATGGCTAATCTTTCCCAAACTCCCTCGGCCGCCTCGCCCGACGACACGAGCGAAAGCCGCGCTGTCGACCAACCCAGGCGCCGCCCGATCAGCCGGTGGACGATCCTGCGCGCGCTTGTTGAAATCCGCATGTGGTGGCGCGACGGGGTAATCGCCGATCTCGACCATGTCGCGACGATCGAGCGGGTGCGCGGCGAATCGCTGCTGACCAGCCGCTATATCTTCATGACCGCGATGAGCGCGGGCATCGCCATCCTCGGCCTGCTGCTGTCCTCGCCTGCGGTGGTCATCGGCGCCATGCTGCTCTCGCCTTTGATGAACCCGATCATCGGCACCGGCTTTTCGCTCGCCACGGGCGATGTCGCCTGGTTGCGCCGCTGCGGCAAGGCGCTGGTTGCGGGCTCGCTTTTCGCGATCCTCTTCTGCGCCCTGATCGTCTATCTCTCGCCGCTGCAGACGGTGACCGAGGAGATCGCCGCGCGCACGAGACCCAACCTGTTCGACCTGCTCGTCGCGCTCTTCTCGGCGCTCGCCGGGTCCTATGCGGTCATTCGCGGACGCGAGGGTACCATTGTCGGGGTGGCGATCGCCACCGCCCTCATGCCGCCGCTGGCGGTGGTCGGTTTCGGCCTCGCCACCTTCAACTGGACGGTGTTCGGCGGCGCGCTGGGCCTGTTCATCACCAACCTTATGACCATCGGCCTGACGGCCGCGGTGATGGCGCGACTCTACGGTTTCCAGACCGACCTGACCGAGCGCCAGACCAGGGTGCAATCGCTCGGTATCCTCGCCATCTTCGTCGCGCTGGCAGTGCCGCTGGGATTTTCGCTGCGGACCATCGCCTGGGAAGCCAATGGCCAGCGCATCGTCAACCAGGAGGTCTCCGAGGCCTTCACCAATCGCGCCCGCGTCGACCAGCCGATCGTCAATTGGGCCGCCGAACCGATAACGGTATCGGCGAGCGTGTTCACGCCCGAGTTCAATCCCAATGCCGATGCCGAGATCGCGCGGCGGCTCGAATCGCGGCTCGGCCGGCCGGTGCGGGTGGCGATCGACCAGTTCCAGGTCGGCACCGATCCGGGCGCCGCCGAAAAGGCAGCACTGGCGCAGGCCCGCGCGCGCGAGGCGGCCGAGGCGAGCGAGCGGCAGATCGCCGCGCTGGGCCGCAGCCTGGCGTTGATTGCCGGCGTCGAACGCGCCGATGTGATGCTCGACCGCGAGCGCAACCGGGCGCAGGCCACTGCCCGCCCGCTCGATGGCCTGTCGCTGGCGGGCTACCGCGAGCTCGAACGCCGGCTCGAACGGTCGACGCCCGGCTGGACGGTCGAGCTGCGTCCTCCCCTCGTCGCCCTGCCCTCGATCAGCGTGGGCGAAGCGGGGCTCGACGGCGAGAACCTGCGCCGCGTGGCGCTGATCGGCTGGGCCGCGCGGCGGACCGGATTGCGGATCGGCCTGAGCGGCAGCGCGGATGCGCTGGCCGCCGTGCAGCAGGCGCTGGGCGACAGCGCGGGACTGGTCGACATGCGAACCGTCGACAATGGCGCAGTGGTCACCGCCAACTGGTCGATCGCCGAAACGCCGCAGCCCTAGGAGAGGGCGCGGGCTTGCCCCGACTTGGTTGCAGTTGTAACGGGCTGCCGCAGACAAGGAGTCCCCCCAATGCTCATCGGCAGCCCCAAGGAAATCAAGAATCACGAATATCGCGTCGGCCTGACGCCCGAGAGCGCGAAAGAGCTCGTCATGCAGGGCCACGAGGTGTGGATCGAGACGCAGGCGGGCTGCGGCATCGATGCGACCGACGAGCAGTATATCGCCGCCGGCGCCAGGATCGTCGATGGCCCCGACCCGATCTTCGCCGAGTGCGAAATGGTGGTGAAGGTCAAGGAACCGCAGGCGATCGAGCGCAAGAAGCTGCGCGAGGGGCAGATCCTCTACACCTACCTTCACCTCGCCCCCGATCCCGAGCAGACGAAGGACCTGGTTGATAGCGGCGTGACCGCGATCGCCTATGAAACCGTCACCGGTCCGCGCGGCCAGCTGCCGCTCTTGAAGCCGATGAGCCAGGTCGCCGGGCGCATGAGCGTTCAGGCGGGTGCCACCGCGCTCGAAAAGGCGCATGGCGGACGCGGCGTGCTGCTCGGCGGCGTGCCGGGCGTGATGCCGGGCAAGGTCGTGGTGATCGGCGGCGGCGTGGTCGGCTTCAACGCCGCGCAGATGGCGGTCGGCCTTGGCGCCGACGTCACCATCCTCGACCGCGACCCCGAGGTCCTCGAGAAGGTCGGCACGCATTTCGAGGCGCGCGCGGCAACGCGCTTCTCGAACGCGGCCAATCTCTACGACGCCGTGACCACCGCCGATCTCGTCATCGGTGCGGTTCTCATCCCCGGCGCGGCGGCCCCCAAGCTGGTCACGCGCGACATGCTCAAGGACATGCAGAAGGGCGCCGTGCTCGTCGATGTCGCGATCGACCAGGGCGGCTGTTTCGAAACCTCGAAGCCGACCACCCACGCCGATCCGACCTATGTGGTCGAAGACGTCGTCCACTACTGCGTCGCGAACATGCCCGGCGCGGTGGCGCGCACCAGCACCTATGCGCTCAACAACGTCACCCTGCCGCATGCCCTGCGGATCGCGCGGCTGGGCTGGAAGGCGGCGCTCGCCACCGACCCGCATCTCGCCGAAGGTCTCAACGTCCACAAGGGCCAGGTGACCTACGAAGCCGTCGCCAGCGAACTCGGCTACGACTACCGCCCGGTCGCGGACCTGCTCGGTTAGGCGAAGGGTTCGAGCACCTCGGGCCGGACGCGGACGAGCCGGCCCGAGGCCCGATCGAGCATGGCCCAGGTCGTCGCCGCGCTGACGATGACCTTGCCCGCCGCGTTGCGGAAATCGACGCGGCGGAGCGAGGTCGCGCCGCGCGCCGGCCCCTCGATCCAGGTTTCGCCCGTCACGCTTTCGCCCGCATCGATATTGCCGCGATAATCGATCTCGTGGCGGGTCACGACCCAGAAGAAGGCTGCGCGGTCTTCCGCCCGCGCCACCGCATCCCAATGCGCGGTGGCCATGTCCTGGATCCACCGCACCCAGACCGCATTGTTGACGTGGCCGAGTTCGTCGATGTGCTCTGCCTGGGCGGTGAAGACACGCGTGAAGATGTTCGTCATGCGGCCACCCCGAGCTGCCACAGCACGAAGGCGACCTCCTCGGCGGTCTCGCGGATCGATTCGAAGCGGCCCGACTTGCCGCCGTGGCCCGCGCCCATATTGGTCTTCAAGAGCAGTTCGTTGTCGTCGGTCTTCAGCTCGCGCAGCTTGGCGACCCATTTGGCGGGTTCCCAATAGGTCACGCGCGGATCGTTGAGGCCGGCGGTCACCAGCATCGGCGGGTAGTCCTGCGCCACCACCTGGTCGTAGGGGCTGTAGCTGAGGATGTAGGCGAAGGCCTGTTTCGACAGGATCGGATTGCCCCATTCGGGCCATTCGCCCGGGGTCAGCGGCAATTCGGCATCGAGCATGGTCGCAAGCACGTCGACGAAGGGAACATGCGCCACCACCGCGCCCCACAGGGAGGGATCGGTATTGGCGACGACACCCATCAGCCCGCCGCCCGCAGAGCCGCCCGAAATGCTGATCCTGCCCTCTTCAGTATAGCCCCTGGCCGCGAGCCCCTTCGCCACGTCGACGAAATCGGTGAAGGTGTTGAGCCGATCGTTGAGCTTGCCCTGGAGATACCATTTGCGCCCCAGATCGTCGCCGCCGCGGATATGCGCGATGGCATAGGCGAAGCCGCGGTCGACGAGGCTGAGCCGCGTGGTCGAGAAGCCCGGCGGCACGGCATAGCCATAGGCGCCATAGGCATAGAGATGCAGCGGGCCGCCCCCGTCGGGGTATCGCTCGGCACGGTCCTTGCGCATCACCACGCTCACCGGGATCATGGTCCCGTCGCGAGCCTCGATCTCGAGCCGCTCGGTGACGTAGAGCGAGGGATCGTAGCCACTGGGAATTTCCTGCTGCTTGAGCAGTTCCAATTCGCCGCTTTCGACATGGTAGTCATAGACCGAATCGGGCGTGACCATGCTCTGGTACGACAGCCGCAGCTTGTCCTGGTGGTATTCGGGATTGTTGGTCAGGCCGGTGGTATAGCTCGCCTCGGCAAAGGCGATCGGCTTCACCAGGTTGGGATCGGCGTAGGAACGCAGCTGGATCTGGTCGAGCCCGTTCAGCCGCCCTTCGGTGACGTAGAAGTCGCGATAGAGTTCGAACCTGTCGAGGTAGAACTCGTCCGACCCCTCGATCAGCGTTTCCCACGTGCCGGGATCGTCGAGCGAGGCGGTCGCCAGCCGGAAATTGATATGCCCGTCATTGGTGTGGACCCACAGTGTGGTCTTGCCTCCGTCGGTCCGCAGGTCGACATCGTATTCGACGCCCTTCGCGCGCGGGCGGACGAGGATCGGCTCGGCTGTCGGATCGTTCGCCGGGACCAGCCTGACCTCGCTGGTCTCGTTGTCGCCGGTGGCGATCACGAGCCAGTCTTCCTGCGCGCTGAGCCCCGCGCCGACGCGGAAGCCCTCGTCCTCGTTCTCGCGATAGAGTTCTACGTCCTGGTCGAGCGGAGTGCCGAGCACATGCAGCGTGGCATCGTGGACGCGCCAATGTTCGTCGGCGCGGCCGTAGACCAGCGCGGTGTCGTCCATCACCCAGACGAGGTCGGACAGAGTGCCGGGTATCTCGTCGGGCAGGTGCTCGCCGGTTTCGAGGTCCTTGATCCGCGCGGTGAAGCGTTCGGACCCGTTGGTATCTACCGAATAGGCGAGCAGTTTCCCGTCCCTGGAGACCGAAAAGCTCCCGAGGCGGAAATAGTCGTGACCCTCGGCGAGCGCATTCTCGTCGAGGATCAGCACGCCCTCGCCCCCGTCCACCGGCCCCTCGGCGCCGCCGGGGACAGGCTTGCGGTAATATTTGCGATACTCCGCGCCCTGTTCGAATTCGGACCAGTAAAGCCACTCGCCACGGCGTTGCGGTACGGTCGAGTCGTCTTCCTTGATGCGCGCCTTCATCTCCTTGAACAGCGTTTCGACCAGATCCTTGTGCGGCGCCATCCGCGCCTCGAACCAGGCATTCTCCGCCTCGAGATGCGCGAGCACCTCCTTGTCGGTCACCTCCGGATAGGCAGGATCGCGCAGCCAGGCATAGGGATCGGCGATGGTGATGCCGTGATGCGCATAGGAAAAGTCGCGTTTCTCGGCCCGGGGCGGGGTGGTCGGCAGGGCGGCGGGGCGGCTCGTCGAAATGGGGAGACTCCTGAGCTTGGGAACGGGTGGAAAAGGGCGACCAAGGGGCCTAAGTGGGGCGCATGACTATGCGCGCCCCGATCTAAGATGGCAGGGGGTGCGCCGCAAGCGCCGGGATGCAGCCGACGCCACCACTGGATACAAAGGATACCCCGCCCATGCTGATGCAGACCTATGAAGCCCGCCTCGACGGATTGCGCAAGGAACTGGGCAAGCGCGGGCTCGACGGCTTCGTCATCCCCATTTCCGACGAGCATATGAGCGAATATGTCGGCTCCTATGCCCAGCGGCTCAAGTGGCTGACGGGCTTCGGCGGCAGCGCGGGCAGCGCCGCTGTGCTCAAGGACCAGGCGGCAATGTTCACCGACGGCCGCTACACCGTGCAGGTGCGTGAGCAGGTCGACGGCAAGCTCTACGATTACGAGAACGTTCCCGCCACTTCGCCCGCGAAGTGGATCGCAGAGCACGCACCCGAGGGGGCCAGGATCGGCTACGACGCCTGGCTCCACGGCATCGGCTGGGCCGAGGATGCGGAGAAGCTTTTCGCCAAGAAGGGCATCGAACTGGTCCCGGTCGACGGCAATCCGATCGACGCGATCTGGGAGGGCCGCCCGCAGGCCTCGCTCGCCCCGGCCGTCCCCCATGCCGACGAGCACGCCGGTCGCTCGAGCGCCGACAAGCGCGCAGAGGTGGCCGACTGGCTCAAGCGCGAAGGCTATGACGCGACCGTCATCAGCGCGCTCGATTCGGTCGCCTGGCTGCTCAACATCCGCGGCGAGGACGTCGAGAACACGCCCGTCGCATTGTCCTATGTCCTCGCGCATGCCGACGGTACCGCCGAGCTGTTCATCGCGCCCGAAAAGGTCACGCCCGCACTGATCCAGCATCTCGGCAATGCGGTGACCGTGCGCGATCGCCACGAATTCGTCCCCGCGCTCGAGAAGCTTGCCGGGAAGAGCGTGGCGGTCGATCCGAACCATGCGGTGGCGGGCATCTTCCACGCGCTCGCGGCAGGCGGCGCCAAGGTCGTGCGGACCGACGATCCGACAGTCCTGCCCAAGGCGATCAAGAACGCAGCCGAACAGCAGGGCCATCGCGACGCACAGGCGCGCGACGGGGCGGCGGTGGCGCGCTTCCTGCGCTGGCTTTCGATCGAGGCGCCCAAGGGCGGGATCGACGAACTGACCGCTGCGGCCAAGCTGCGCGAATTCCGCGAAGCCTCGGGCGTGCTCAAGGATGCCAGCTTCGACACGATCAGCGCCGCCGGCCCGCATGCCGCGCTGCCGCATTACAAGGTCGATGAGGACAGCAATATTCCGATTCCACCGTCCTCGATCTACCTCGTCGATTCGGGCGGCCAGTATCTCGACGGCACCACCGACATCACCCGCACCGTGTGGGTCGGCCCGGGCGAGCCCACGGCGGAAATGGTCGAGCGCAACACGCGCGTCCTCAAGGGCCATATCCAGCTCGACATGCAGAAATTCCCCGACCGCACCACCGGTGGCGCGCTCGACGCACTGGCCCGCATGCATCTGTGGAACGGCGGAGTCGACTACGGCCACGGCACCGGCCACGGTGTCGGCAGCTTCCTTTCGGTCCACGAGGGGCCGCAGCGCATTTCGAAGCCCGGCGGCGCCTTCCCCGGCACCGAGACCCCGCTGCGCGAAGGCATGATCCTCTCGAACGAACCCGGCTATTACAAGGCCGGCGCCTATGGCATCCGCATCGAGAATCTCGTGCTCGTCGTCCCTGCCGGGATCGAGAGCGAGGGCGACTATCTCGGCTTCGAGACGCTGACCTTCGTCCCGCTCGACCGCCGGCTGGTCGACAAGGACCTGCTTTCGCCCGCCGAGATCGGCTGGTGGAACGATTATCACGCCAAGGTGTGGGATATTCTCTCGCCGCAGCTCGAGGGCGAGGACCTCGCCTGGCTGAAGGCCGAATGCGCGCCCTTGTAGGAGTCGTCATGTTCCCGTAATGTTCCGCCAGGGTCGCGAGCGATCGCGAGTCGCCAACAAGGAGCATTGCCATGATCGGATACGTCACCCTTGGGTCCAACGACCTCGAGCGTTCCGCCAAATTCTACGACCCGCTGGCCGCCGAGATGGGCGTCGGGCGGATGATGGAGTTCGAGACCTTCATCGCCTGGGGCGAAATGGACGGCGGTGCCGGGATCGCCGCGACCAAGCCGTTCGACGGCAAGGAAGCGAGCGTCGGCAACGGCACGATGGTCGCGCTCGAGGCAAAGGATCGCGACCAGGTGAAGCGGCTCTACGACATCGCGCTCGCCAATGGCGGCAGCTGCGAGGGCGAACCCGGCCCGCGCGGCGAACCGGACGGGAACGGCATGGTGTTCTACGCCGCCTATTTCCGCGATCCGGACGGCAACAAGCTCAATGCCTTCGTGATGGACAAGGGGTGATCTCTCGGGCCTTCCTTGCGCCGGGGTGAATGGCGGCTTGCGTGCTGCTGAACGATCTGCGCCTGCGGGTGCAAAGCGTTACAATTCAGCCCCGGTTCGGGATATTTGTGCGACATCGGCGCTCTAGAAGGGGCTCACGAGCTGCGGCGGGCTGTTTGTACTTCCCCTCAGACCCCCGGTCCGTCGCAGCTCTCCAGCATTCGGAGAAACGCAGATGAACAGGACATTCCTCACCCTTTCCGCCGCGGCGCTGGCGCTGACCGGCACGGCCGCCCTCGCCCGCCATCATGGCGAGCACCCCGATCCCGATGCCAATGGCGACGGGGTCGTAACGCTCGACGAGATCCGCGCGCAGGCCGCCGAAGGCTTCGCCAGGATGGATGCCAATGGCGACGGCGTGATCGATGCCGCCGACCGCGAGGCGCGCGCCGCCGAAATGTTCGCCAAGGCGGACACCGATGGCGACGGCGAGCTGTCGCAGGCCGAAATGAAGGCCATGCACGAGGCGCGCATGCAGCGCCACGAAGAGCGCCGCGAGGCGCGTGCCGAACGCCGCGCCGAGCGCATGGCCGATCATTTCGCCAAGATGGATACCGATGGCTCGGGCGGTCTCTCGGCCGCTGAGATGAAGGCCATGCACGAAGCGCGCGGCGAACGCGGTCGGCGCGGTGAAGGCAAGCGCGGCCACCGCGGCATGCACGGCGGCGCGGGCGGTCCCGGCCACATGATGGTGCGCATGGCCGACGCCGATGGCGACAAGTCGATCACCCGCGCCGAATTCGACGCCGCGATCGCCACCCATTTCGCTAAGGTCGATAGCGACGGCGACGGGCGCATCACCATGGCCGAGCGCAAGGCCGCCCATGACGCGATGCGCGCCGAGCGGAAGGCCCGGCGCGATACGCGACGCGACCAGTAGGCGCTTGATCCGGAAGCGGGGCGAGCGGTAGTCCCGGACGAAGACAGACCATGACCACCCCCGCCCCCACTTCCATCCTGCTCATCGACGACGAGCGCACGTTGCGCGAACCCCTGGCGGAGTATCTGTCCCGCCAGGGATTCGCCGTGCAGGAAGCCGAAAGCGCCGCCGCGGCGCGCACGCTGCTCGCTCGCGAGACGCCCGACATCGTCCTGCTCGACATCATGATGCCGGGCGAGGACGGGCTCTCGCTGTGCCGCCACCTGGTCGAGGCGCGCCGCTTGCCGGTCATCCTGCTGACTGCCAAAGGCGAGGCGATGGATCGCATCATCGGGCTCGAAATCGGCGCCGACGACTATGTCACCAAGCCTTTCGAACCGCGCGAACTGGTGGCGCGGATCCGCTCGGTGCTGCGCCGCGCCGAGCGC
>Ga0210038_1001518_pt1 | contig 11405 bp, 7 predicted proteins | sample CryGeyCG2114_020_FD_183970 | JGI IMG/M metagenome (GOLD analysis project Ga0210038, IMG submission 183970) | Groundwater microbial communities from aquifer - Crystal Geyser CG15_big_fil_post_rev_8/21/14_0.20 (SPAdes) (version 2) | ecosystem: Environmental > Aquatic > Deep subsurface > Groundwater... | reverse complement strand
CGATCATGGCCTGCGCCTCGTCGGGCTCGACGCCGAGCCGTCCGGCGAGACCCCAACGTGAAATGCCATAGAGGATCGCGAAATTGATCGTCTTGGCCCGGCCGCGCGTGTCGCGATTGACTTCGCCGAACATCTCGGTCGCCGTCCGCGCATGGATGTCCTCGCCATTGGCGAAGGCTTCCTTGAGCGTGGGCACGTCAGCCATGTGCGCCGCGAGGCGGAGTTCGATCTGCGAATAGTCGGCGGCGAGCAGGACATGGCCTTGCCGGGCGACGAAGGCGTCGCGAATCTGGCGGCCGATTTCGGTCCGGATCGGAATGTTCTGCAGGTTCGGGTCGGTCGAGGACAGGCGACCGGTTTGCGCACCGACAAGGCTGTAGCTGGTATGGACCCGCCCGGTTTCGGGGTTGATCGCTTCCTGCAGCGCGTCGGTATAGGTGCTCTTGAGCTTGGCCAACTGGCGCCACTCAAGCACCTTGCCAGCAATCTCCGCACCGTCGCCTGAAAGACGTTCGAGCACGCTCTGGTCGGTCGAATACTGGCCGCTCTTGCCTTTCTTGCCGCCCCTGTAGCCGAGCCTGTCGAACAACACTTCGCCGAGCTGCTTGGGACTGCCGACGGTGAATTCGGTGCCGGCAATCGCATGAATTTCCTTTTCCAGCCGCGCAGTCTCGTGGGCGAATTCCTCGGACAGCTTGGCCAGCCGTGTGCGATCGACCTCGATCCCGTGGCGTTCCATCTGCGCGACGACCGGGACAAGTGGCCGGTCGACCCGCTCGTAGATCCGCGTGCCGCCTTCGGTCGCGAGACGGGGTTTCAGGTGCTGGTAGAGGCGCCAGGTGACGTCGGCATCCTCGGCTGCATATTCGGTCGCCCGGTCGAGCGGGACCTCGCCGAACGGGATCGCTTTCCTGCCGGTGCCGCAGATTTCCTTGAAGCTGAGGCAGGTGTGGCCCAGGTGGCGTTCGGCAAGCTCGTCCATTCCGTGGCCGCCACCGATCCCGTCGAGCTGGCGCCCGGCATCGAGATCGAAGCTGATGATCATCGTGTCGTCGATCGGCGATACCTCCACCCCGTTGCGCGCAAAGACGTTGAGATCGTATTTCCCGTTGTGGAAGACCTTCAGCACGGCGTCGCTGGTCAGCAAGGGGCGCAACGCGGCGAGCGCGACCGCCTTGTCGATCTGTTCGGGCTTCTCGGCGAACATGTCGCTGCCGCCATGACCCAGCGGGATATAGCACGCGTCATTGGCGCCGATCGCCAGGCTGACACCGACGAGATCCGCGCGGATGGCATCGAGGCTGCTGGTCTCGGTATCGACAGCCACGAGCCGCGCAGCCAGAGCTCGCTCGATCCAGTGTTCAAGCCGCTCGATCGTCTGGACGCACTCATAGGACGACCGGTCGACGGACGGAAAATCGGGCAACGGCTGGCGATTGCCTTCGCTGCTCGCGGCCGCCCCGGCTGTGTCTTGCTTCGCCGGGTCGAGATCGGTCGTGCGCGACGGGCTGCCGGTGCCGGCGTCGAGCCGCTTCAGGAGGCTGGTGAAGCCGTGTTTTGAGAGGAATTCCGCCAGCGGCTCGTGGGGCACTCCTTCGAGTTTCATATCGTCGAGCGAGATGGGGAGCGGGCAGTCTTCCTTGAGAGTGACGAGTATGCGGCTCATCTCGGCATCGGCACGATGTTCGAGCAGCCGTTCCTTGAGCTTGCTCTTCTTCATGTCCGCCGCGGCATCGAGCGCGGCGGCGAGGTCGCCGTGCTCGGCTATCAGCTTGCTTGCGGTCTTCGGCCCGACTCCGAAGATGCCCGGGATGTTGTCGACCGAATCGCCCATCAGCGCGAGTACGTCGCCGACCTTCTCGGGCGGCACGCCGAACTTGTCTTCGACTTCCTCGATATAGATGCGCGCGTTCTTCATCGTATCGAGCATGTCGATCCGCGCGCCCTTCTTCTCGCCGACGAGCTGCATCAAATCCTTGTCCGAAGAGACGATAGTGACGTTCCAGCCCTGGTCCTGCGCGGCCCGCGCATAAGAGGCGATCATATCGTCGGCCTCGACACCGGCCTCCTCGATGCAGGGCAGGCTGAAGGCACGCGTGGCGTGACGAATCAGCGGGAACTGCGGCACCAAGTCTTCGGGCGGATCGGGACGATGCGCCTTGTACTGGTCGAAAATCTCGTTGCGGAAGCTGTGGCTCGACTTGTCGAGGATGACGGCCAGATGGGTCGGCCCGTCGGCCTTGTGCAAATCCTCGGCGAGCTTCCACAGCATGGTGGTATAACCGTAGACCGCGCCCACCGGCGTGCCTTGAGGATTGGTAAGCGGGGGCAGGCGATGGTAGGCACGGAAGATGTAGGCCGAACCATCGACCAGGTAGAGATGCGGTGTATCAGCCATTGCGAAGCGGCTTAGCAATGGCGTGCCGTGATGGGGAGCGCGATTTTTCCTCTCTTGTGCAAACCTCAGAATAGAGCGGATGCGGCCCCAATTATGGCAAGAATATGACGCAATCGGGTCGAATCCGCTTGCGGTGCCCCAATTCGGCCATTATTTAGACACTGTGAGGCCCCAATTCGGGACTCGCGCGGGGAGGGGGCTGATGCCCTACGAACCGCATCCAAACTCGCTGTTCAAGGAATTAGAACTATGCGCAAGATCGCACTTTTCGCTGCTGCTTCGGCCGCTGCCCTGACGCTCGCCGCTTGCTCGGAAGCCACCGAAGACGCTGCTGAAGCAACCGCCGAAAACGCCGCTGCCGACACCGAAGCCAACATGGAAGCCGCTGGCGACGCCATGGAAGCCGGCGCTGAAGACGTTGCTGCGACCGCAGACGAAGCTGCTGCCGAAACCGAAGCTGCTGTCGAAGGCGAAACCACCGCCGAAGCTCAGGCCGACTAATCGGACCCGCTTCGCGAACGGTTTGCGTTCACGGACAGAAAGGGCGGTGCCATCCGGCGCCGCCCTTTTTCATTGTCCGTCATGCACAGGACTATTCGCCGCCGTATTCGGCACTCGCCCAATTGCGGCCATCGTCGACCTCGTTGCGCCAGAAGCCGTGGTAAAGAGCCTGGGTGATGCTCGAAATGCGCGCATCGCGATTGGCCCGCGCCTCGAGCTTTTGTCCGCGGCTGCCGTTTTCGATGGCCATCGAGGGGCTTTGTCCGGTGACGTAGATCGCGACCGCGATCGCGCGACCGTCGGGCGTGTGGAAGATGCCGATATCGCTGGCCGTCCTGGCGAGCGTTCCGGTCTTGTGGGCAAGGTTGGCACTGGCCGGGAGAACCGATCGCATGCGGTGCTTGCCGGTGGTGGTTTCCTCCATCGCGTCGAGCAGCACGCGGCGCGAATGCTCGCTGAGCCACTTGCCCTGATAGATTCCACTCAACAGCTTGCCCATGGCACGCGGCGTAGCGCTGTCATCGGTCACCACGGTCCACGCAGGATCGGTTCGACCGTCCTCGCGGATCAGCGTGGCAATGTCGCGGGTCAGTTCGAATCCCTCGATGCCAGCATCGCGCACCCACTTGTTGACCGCGCGCGGACCGCCCACTGCGTTAAGCAGCGCATCGGTGCAGTCGTTGCAGCTCTTGCTGATCATCAGGCTGAGGTGCTGATAGGCAGGCAGGTAAGCGCCGCCGGGCCGAGGCAGGCGATACTCGGTGGTCAGGCTCCAACGCCCTGCATCGACACCGGCAAGAAAGGTTGCAGCGATCGCCACCTTGCTCGTGCTGGCCATCGGAAAGCGCTGGTCCGCCAAGATACCCACCTCGCGTCCGGTCGACAGGTCGATGGCATAGACGCCGATGCGTCCGTTCGAACCGTCAGCCAATTGCGCGATCTGCCGTTCGAGCGGCGAGCTGAACAGCGATTCGTACGCCTGCGGAGTGCGTACCTCGGTGCCCAGCACCGTATCGAATTGGCTCTCGAAACCGCCATCATTGGCCAGCGCCGGGGTCGCGATAAGCATCGCCCCGATTGCTGCCAGTCGTCCAAACAGTCCTTTTCGCATACCGACCCTGTACACCCCGCGTGGTTAGGCGAAGCTTAATGCAAAGCTGAGGGTAGCACACAAGCCTCCGCGCGACGAAAAGTGTTGCGCGTGGGACAGGTTCGGCATGCGTCTTGTTGCGAATGGGCCTGCGCGATTGCGCCTATGCTTTGGCAATGGCCTGTTCGATTTGCGCCGTCGACGCGCCCGAGAGGGTCTTGTCGATTTCGCCGACAAGGCGCTTTTCCAGCTCGGCATGGTAGTGCCGCCGCATTTCGCCCAGCGTCTTCGGGTCCGCGATCACGAGGACATCGGTGATTTCACCGGCGATCGACTTGGCGTTGAGCCACTCTGCCGCCGCAGCGCCATGGGCCAGCTCCTCGAGATCGGTCCGGCCGATCTGCTGCCCGACGTGGTCCTGATGCTTCACGCCCGCGCTGAAATTGGTGGCATCGAGCTGGGGCCGCTCGGCGGCGACCAGACGCGGCTCGAAGGGTTTGCCCGTATTGCGCATCACGGTGAAGTTCTCGCCGTCGACGATCGCGACATGGGCGTTGTTGGGAAGGCGCATGGGATGGTCTCCTCTATCGTTTCTCGACAGGACAACGTGCCAGTCGGCGGAGAGGTCCGGGGTTGAGCCGCTCGGCGAAACGGGGCACAGATAGGTTGCATGGGAGAGACTGAAATCGCGGGGGCGCTCGAACGCGGATTGGCCAACGCGCTCGCGCGGGTCAGCCTGCCTGCGCCTGAAGGGCTGCGGCGCCTGACCGGCGGTGCGACGATGGAGAGCTGGCGATTTTCGAGTGGAGGCGAAGACTTCGTCCTGCGGCGCGCGCCGAGCCTCTCGTTCATGGCGGGACGACCCTTTGGCCACGCGACCGAAGCGGCGATCATACGCGCAGCGCACCGGGCCGGGGTGACCGCGCCCGAAGTGGTGGTCGAACTGACGCCCGATGACGGCATCGGCAGCGGTTTCGTCATGCGCGCGCTGCCCGGAACGCCCGATCCGCGGGCAATCCTGGATATGGGCGATCCGGCCCAGCTGCTGCGCGAGGTGGCGCAGGACCTTGCGCGGATCCATTCGCTGAACCGCGAGTCGTTGCCTGGCGATGTTCCCGAGATGGACTATGCCGACGCGGTCGCGGGTCTCGCCGAGCAATTCGAAGAGGCCGGCGCGGACCGCCCGATCATCGCGCTGGGGCTGAAGTGGCTGCAGGACAATCTGCCCGAGCCGGTCGAGCCGGTACTCAACCATGGCGACTATCGTCTCGGCAATATTCTCGCCGAGGATTCGCACCTCACGGGCGTACTCGACTGGGAACTTGCCCATTTCGGGGACCGTCACGAAGACCTTGCCTTCGGCTGCATGGCGGTCTGGCGGTTCTCGCGAGTCGAACGGCCCGCGCTGGGGTTGGGGCCGCTGCAGGACTATCTGGCTGCCTATGAGGCAGCCAGCGGCGTCGGTGTCGATCGCGAACGGTTCCGCTTCTGGATGGTTTATCGCACCGTCTGGTGGGCGCTCGGCTGCCTGCGCATGGCGAGCTTCTGGCGCAGCGGCGATGACCGCATGCTCGAAAGGGTGGTGATCTCGCGGCGAACAAGCGAGCAGGAGCTCGACCTGTTATTGCTGATCGAGGAGGACGCACCCGAGGAGGAGCGCCTGCGACCCGTCCCCCGGGCAGCCGACGTCGCGGAGCCATTGGGCGAGGCGAGCGCGGGCGAATTGGCCACCGCCATTGCCGAATGGCTGGGCACGGTGAAGGAGCGCATGGAAGGCCATGACCGCTTCCAGCTGGCGGTGGCGCGCAACGCGCTGGGGATGATTGCGCGCAACGATGCTGGCGCGATGCAAGTCGAAGATGCGGCACTGGCGCGCGAATTGCTAGCCGGCGGGAAATCGCTGGCTAGCCCCGGCATGCTCGCCCGGCTGCGCCGCGCCGCGCTCGACAAACTGGCCGCCGACGTGCCCAAATATCCGATGCTCGCCCGGGCGCGGACGCTATGGATGGGAGAGGACTGATGGATTTCGCGATACCGCAGGCGCTGGAGGATTATTATACCGAGCTCGAGGCATTCATCGAAAGCACGATCGAGCCGCTCGTCGCGAAGGACGACAATATCCGTTTCTTCGACCACCGCCGCGAAGACGCACGCACCGACTGGGAGCGCGGGGGCTGCCCAACCACGATTGGGAGGATCTGTTGCGGCAGGCGCGCAAGGCGGCGGACGAGGCGGGCCACTGGCGCTTTTCCGCGCCGAAGAAATATGGCGGCAAGGACGGCTCCAACCTGTGGATGGCGGTGATCCGCGACCGCTTCGCCCAGCGTGGGCTGGGCCTTCACAACGATCTCCAGAACGAGCATTCGATCGTCGGCAATTTCCCCTTCGTCGCCATGTTCGAGACGTTTGGTACCGAAGAGCAGAAGCAGGAATTCATCAAGGGCGGGTTCGAGGGCATGCGCCGCGTCGCCTTCGGCCTGACCGAGCCCGACCACGGCAGCGATGCAACATGGATGGAGACCCGGGCGGTGCGCGAAACGCGCGACGGGGTCGATGGCTGGCGGATCGACGGCGAGAAGATGTGGATCACCGGCATGCATGTCGCCACGCATTGCGCCATGTTCGCGCGCACCGGCGGCAAGGATGGCGATGCCAACGGGATCACCTGCTTCCTCGTGCCCAATCCAACGCCGGGGCTGGAGATCGAGGAATGGATGTGGACCTTCAACATGCCCACCGACCACCCGCGCCTGTCGGTCAACAATGTGTGGGTACCAGACAGCGCGATCCTCGGCGTCGAGGGCCGCGGGCTCGCGCTGGCGCAGAGCTTCGTCCATCAAAATCGCATCCGCCAGGCGGCGAGCAGTCTCGGTGCGGCGAGTTACTGCATCGAGGAAAGCGTCCGCTACGCGCGCGAGCGCAAGCCTTTCGGCGAGGAGCTGGCGAAGAACCAGGCGATCCAGTTTCCGCTGGTCGAGCTCGCCACGCAATGCGAGATGCTCCGCCTGCTGATCTACAAGACCGCTTGGGAAATGGACAACCTGCCGCATGAGGAGATCGAGAAGACGATCTCCGACAAGGTCTCCATGTGCAATTACTGGGCGAACCGGCTGGTGTGCCAGGCCGCCGACCGGGCGATGCAGGTGCATGGCGGGATCGGTTATTCGCGGCACAAGCCGTTCGAACACATCTATCGCCACCACCGCCGCTATCGCATCACCGAAGGAGCCGAGGAGATCCAGATGCGCAAGGTCGGTGCCTATCTGTTCGGCTATCTCGGGCCCAGGCGCGGCAAATACGGCTGATCGACGAACGGCATTGCCATGCCGGGTCGGCATGCTAGCCCTCGCACCCAAATGAGGGAGAACACAATGATTCTACGCCTTTCGCTGGTCGCCACCCTGCTGGCGACTGCCGCCCCGATTGCCGCCCAGTCCACACCCATCGTGCTTCCGGGTGCACCGGGAGAAGCGCCCCGCGTGATCGATGCCAAGCAGGCGATCGCGCTGTCCGATACGCGCTTTTCGCCCGCCGACGTCGCCTTCATGCAAGGGATGATCGTCCACCACCAGCAGGCGGTCGAGATGGCCAAGCTGGTCAAGGAGCGCACCAATAACGAGGCGATCCTCAAGACCGCGGACCGGATCGAGGCGGGCCAGAAGGACGAGATGAAGTTCATGCGCTCCTGGCTCGAGGACCGCAATCTCGAGGTCGCAATGCCGGGCATGGGCCATGCACACCACACGATGAAGGGTATGGCCTCTCCCGAGCAGATGCGCGAGCTTGCCGCCTCGAATGGCACCGCCTTCGATCGCCTGTTCCTGCAGCTGATGGTCGAGCACCACCGCGGTGCGGTGACCATGGTCGACGATCTCCACCACATGCCTGGCAGCGCCTACGACCCGGTGATGTTCGAATTCACCAACGATGTCGTGACCGACCAGAAGGCGGAGATCGACCGGATGAATGCGACGCTTGCCACGCTCTCGACCGATCCGCGTGCCACGCTCGAGCCCGGCTTCCGTGACGCGGGCGAGGCGATTTCGAACCTGCGCAAGGTCGCCAGCCTCGAAAAACCGGCCGGATTCTTCGATCCGGAAAATCCGGCGCAGCTCAAGCCGCTCAAGGAGAAAAAGGACGAGGACGAAAAGGAGGCCGCCAAGTCGCCACGCGAGGAAGGCGAAGAGGCGGAAGAGGACAAGCCCCAGTTCGGCGAACGCGGCTCGCTGCTGAGCTTCGCTTTCACCGACATGGCTTTCTCGGGAGATATGCTCGTTGCGGGCAGCTACCACGGCTTCAATGCCTATCGTCTCGGCGAGGACGGGGTGCCGCAGCTGGTGAGCTCGGTCGTGTGTCCCGGCGGGCAGGGCGACGTCTCGATCGCGGGCGACCTGCTCGTGATGAGCGTGCAGGACAGCCGCGCGCGCGTCGATTGCGGCTTGCAGGGCATCGACGACAAGGTCAGCGCCGAGCGTTTCCGGGGCATCCGGATCTTCGACATTTCGGACATCACCCGTCCGCGCCAGGTCGGGCAGGTCCAGACCTGCCGCGGCAGCCACACGCACTCGATCGTCGCGGCTGACGACAAGCGGCTGGTGGTCTACAATTCGGGCACCAGCTACGTCCGCGACGATGAAGAGCTGGAGGGCTGCTATGAAGTCGGGGGCGACAACACCGCGCTGTTCAGCATCGACGTGATCGAAATTCCGGTGGCCGATCCCTCGAAGGCGCGCATCGTCGACCGGCCGCGAGTCTTTGCCAAGGATGGCGAGATCGCCGGGCTGTGGCGCGGCGGCGACCATGGCGAGGGCACGCAGGACACCTATCGCACCGACATGTGCCACGACATTACCGTCTTCCCGGCCAAGAACCTCGCGGCCGGGGCCTGCTCGGGCAACGGCATCATCCTCGACATCGCGAATCCGCTGAAGCCGGTGCGCATCGACGACGTCACCGACAAGGGCTTCGCCTATTGGCATTCGGCCACTTTCAACAACGACGGCACCAAGGTGCTGTTCACCGACGAATGGGGTGGCGGTGGGCGGCCGCGCTGCCAGGCGGGCGACCCGACGAACTGGGGTGCCGACGCCTTCTACGGGATCGAGAACGGCAAGCTGGTCTACCGTGGCACCTACAAGCTGCCCGCGCCGCAGGGCGACAAGGAGAACTGCGTCGCGCACAACGGCTCGATCATCCCCGTTCCGGGGCGCGATATCTTCGTCCAGGCATGGTACCAGGGCGGCATCAGCGTGATCGACTTCACCGATCCCGAGGACATCCACGAGATCGCCTATTTCGACCGCGGGCCGATCGACAAGGACCAGCTCGTCACCGGAGGGTACTGGTCGGCCTATTGGTACAAGGGCCGCATCTACGCGACCGAGATCAGCCGGGGGCTCGACGTATTCGCCCTCGAGCCGAGCGAATATCTGACTGCGGCAGAGATCGCTGCCGCCGAAGGCGCGATCTATCCCGGCGACCTGTTCAACCCGCAGACGCAGACCCAGGTCACCTGGCCCGAAGCACTGGTGGCTGCAGTAGACGCCAGCCGGAAGGGCGGATGAGCTAGGCTCCGATCGCCTTGTTCACATCCTGGACGAAGCCCGTCCGCCGGATGATTTCATAGAGCAGCCGGGCCGCCAGGCGGCCCGGCCAGCGCATCGGGCGGCGGACCTGCAGGAACAGCACCACGCGGGGCTCGCAGGTCTCGTTCCACACCTCGTGCGCATTGGTCTCGTCGAAGACGAGCCATTCGCCTTCGATCCAGCGCACCGGTTTGCCGTCGACCTCCATTTCGCAACGTCCCTGTCCCGCGGGCACCGACAGGCCGAGATGGCAGTTGAGCCAGGCCTTGGTCAGCCCGCGGTGGCGCGGGACATGGGTGCCGGGTTCCATGATCGAGAAAAAGGCGACGACGAGACCCGGTATCCGGTCGAGCATCGCCGCGGTTTGCGGGCAGCGTGCGCGATTCTGCCGCGCCTTGAATCCATAGCCTTCGAAGAAGAAACTCTTCCAGGCCGAGCTATTGGCGATGCGGCGGTGGTCGGGGGAAATCTTGCCGAAGGCGGGGATCGACCGGCGTTCCGCGAGCAAGGGGAGCAGCTCCTCTCGCACCACGCGCCAGTCGCGGTGCAATTCGCGAAGGCAGGGCAGATGATCGGCGCGCAGGACCGGCGCATCGCCGATCAGCGATTGCCTTGCGAACCATCGGTTCACCGGAGCGCGCAGGCGCTTGCCCATGCGGATCAACGGCGACTGCCTCGGCCGCGTGTAGCGTTCCCGCGCTTCGGACTGCGGAGGATTGTCGTTCGAGACCGCGGTGGGCTCGAACCCATCCTCGCGACCGTTGGTGCGGGAACGGGTTCGATACCCATCCCTCATGCCGTCGACACTAGGGGCTGCATGGCCGCAAGGCTTGGAAAATTGCGCCAAGGACGATCCGCACACGAAAAGGCCCGGCAGGATCGCTCCTGCCGGGCCCCGTTCTGTCCGGTTGGTCGGTAAGGCTTAGAAGCCCATTCCACCCATTCCGCCCATGCCGCCCATATCGGGCATGCCGCCGGCCGCCGGCTTGTCTTCCGGCTTTTCGACGATGGCGGCTTCGGTGGTGATCAGCAGGCCGGCCACCGACGCGGCGTCCTGCAGTGCGGTACGCACCACCTTGGTCGGATCGATCACGCCGGCAGCCACGAGGTTCTCGTAGGTGTCGGTCGCGGCGTTGAAGCCGAGCGTTTCGTCATTGGCGTCGACCAGTTTGCCGGCGACAACCGCGCCGTCATGACCGGCATTCGTGGCAATCTGGCGCACCGGCGACTGCAGCGCGCGGCGGACGATGTCGATACCGCGGGTCTGGTCGTCGTTCTCGCCTTCGAGGCCGTCGAGCGACTTGGTGGCGTAGAGCAGGGCGGTACCGCCGCCCGGGACGATGCCTTCTTCGACAGCTGCGCGGGTCGCGTGCAGCGCGTCGTCGACGCGGTCCTTGCGCTCCTTCACTTCGACTTCGGTGGCACCGCCGACCTTAATCACGGCAACGCCGCCGGCGAGCTTGGCCAGGCGTTCCTGCAGCTTTTCACGGTCATAGTCCGACGAGGTGTTGTCGATCTGCGTGCGGATTTCGTTCACGCGAGCCTTGATGTCGTCTTCCGAACCGGCACCGTCGACGATGGTCGTGTTGTCCTTGTCGATGGTGACCTTCTTGGCCTGGCCGAGCATGTTCAGCGTGACGTTCTCGAGCTTGATGCCGAGGTCTTCGCTGATCATTTCGCCCTGCGTCAGGATCGCGATGTCCTGCAGCATGGCCTTGCGACGATCGCCGAAGCCCGGAGCCTTCACGGCTGCGACCTTGAGGCCGCCGCGCAGCTTGTTGACCACGAGAGTGGCCAGCGCTTCGCCTTCGATGTCTTCCGCGATGATCAG
>Ga0210038_1001514_pt1 | contig 11424 bp, 9 predicted proteins | sample CryGeyCG2114_020_FD_183970 | JGI IMG/M metagenome (GOLD analysis project Ga0210038, IMG submission 183970) | Groundwater microbial communities from aquifer - Crystal Geyser CG15_big_fil_post_rev_8/21/14_0.20 (SPAdes) (version 2) | ecosystem: Environmental > Aquatic > Deep subsurface > Groundwater... | reverse complement strand
TAAAATTACGATAATACTGATTAAAATTTCGTGTGAAAGCGCATTTTCCAATGTTCCGATGGTTTCGTGAATAAGTTGGGTTCTGTCGTAAAAAGGAACGATTGTGACTTTGCTTACGGTGCCGTCTGCCAAGGTTTTTTGGGGCAATCCAACTGAGATTTCCTTGATTCTTGCTTTGGTATTTTCAATAGCCTGCAACGGATTGGAACCATAACGCGCCACAACCACGCCACCAACAACGTCGGCACCGCCTTTGTCCAGAATTCCGCGTCTTTCTGCAGGACCTAAATGCACCACCGCTAAATCCTTGATTAAAATGGGCTTGTTGTTGGTTGCGGTAACTACCGTATTTTCAATATCTTCAACCGATTTTATATAACCAAGTCCGCGAATGAGGTATTCAACTTTGTTAATTTCCAACGTTTTTGCGCCAATGTCACGATTGGAATTTTTTACCGCCATCATCACTTGGTCTATGCCAATGTTGAAGGCTTTTAGGGCATCCGGATTTACGTCGATTTGGTATTCTTGGATAAATCCGCCCACTGAAGCCACTTCCGCCACACCTGTAGTGCCGCTTAAGCCAAGTTTTACATAAAAATCTTGTATGGTGCGCAATTCGTGAGAATCCCAGCCACCAGTTACATTTCCTTGCGGATCGCGTCCTTCCAGGGTGTACCAAAATACTTGGCCTAATCCTGTGGCGTCAGGGCCCATAGAAGGTGACACACCTTGTGGCAATACATTGGCAGGAAGCGAATTTAATTTTTCCAACACTCGGGTTCGGGACCAATAGAATTCTATATCTTCTTCAAAAATGATATAAATAATGGAAAACCCAAACATAGAGGTGCTTCTTATAGATCTTACACCGGGAATTCCCAATAGGGATGTAGTTAAAGGATACGTAATTTGGTCTTCAATATCCTGGGGAGACCGGCCCGACCAATCGGTAAATACAATTTGTTGGTTTTCGCCTATATCGGGAATGGCATCTACCGGAACGGAATCTTTTGGTAGGAATCCAATATCCCAGCTAAAAGGCGCCGTAACCAAACCCCAGCCGATAAATGATGCCAGCAAAAGTACGGTAACCAGTCGGTTATAAAGAAAATATTTTATAAGTTTATCGAACATTTTTTTGATAATTTAATGAGTTGATTTTGATAGTGCATTATGAAATAATTCAGAAATAAATTTCGACAATGCTTCAACGCCTAAAGCTACATACTTTGGCGGTCAAAAAAAATGGTTAAATAATCAAATACGGAAAACTTGGTCTAAAACAGGGATGTCTGTGACCAGTAATGGTGGGGTGTAATTTTGATAAGCAACGGGATGGTGTTGGTAAGCTTGTTCAAAGTTAAAAGCCTTGAAGTCAACAATTAACGCCACTTGATTAAGTTCTAAAGCAATGGCCGTTAAGGCTTTTTGTTCCAGGTTTTGACCCTGAATAAACACCTGAACATTGTGGCAACATCCATTAGATTTAAACGTATTGGAAGTGGTTTTTTTATCACACAAGTTCATTTGTTGCATACCACAATCGGCTGCGTGCGAAAAAATAGATTCACTAAAAAGCTGGTTGCCACAATAATGCTTATCAACACTAAAGGAAAGCGTTGAAAAAAGCATTGTAAATGCTAATAAAAAAGACGTTATTTTAAAGCTCAACTTTTTCATAAACTATGCAAAGGTATAAACTTTTTAATACTGCAAGCCCTTTTAAAAAAAAATAAAACTATTTAACAAAAATTTATAGGTTGATAATGATGCGCTTAACCTGTCATTAAGTTTTAATAGGTTTAGCATCGCCACCTAGTTTGTTGGAGGACAAAAGCAACAAAACCACAACCGTTTACACGCAACTTACCACAAAAAGTACCAATTAGCTAAAAAGCCCTTTTGATGATTTCTAGGAAAAATATTAATACATTTGATGTAACTAAAGTTTGAAGGTTATCAGACCTACAACCCAAATTTGGAGTGATAGGTATGATGGAGTTATACATATAAGTTAGTTGTAAGCAAGCCTAGAGAACGACAGTACTCCGAAAAAACATACATCTGAAAAACGAACATTGACATCTTGACAAGAACTAACGAACTGACTTTGGAGACACACAATCCGACCCGATTGTTTTAAAAATTTTTCCCACCGCACATTTAAAAAAATAATTTTAGCCAACCGAACATTGGCACATTTGCAAAACCGCACGAGCCGACACTCGACCCAAGTTTTGCAAAAGAGCCAATTTCCCACCGCTTGACAGGAATGTTGAAAATAATTTGAAATAAGTGACGACAAATCAAAAATCTTTTTCTAATTTTGACACATTATGTCAATAGAAGTTATGTCAACAGAAACAATAGGCGAAAAGCTAAGACACATTCGAGAAGAAAAGGAACTTCCATTGCGGAAAGTTGCTGCTTTGCTAGACATTGATGTGGCGATTTTAAGCAAAATGGAACGTGGGGAGCGGAAAATCACAAAAGAAGTAGTTCTAAAACTTGCCGACATATACGATTATAACGCAGACGAACTTTTAGTTTCGTTCCTAAGTGACAAGATTTTGTATGAAATTCAAGACGAAGATTTAGGAATAGAAGCACTGAAAGTAGCAGAAGAAAGAGTAAAATATTTAAAAGCGAATAAGAGGAAATGACAATAAAGCAACTCATAGAAAAATATACAGCCGACAGGGATTATTACTTGACAAGCAAGTATAATGAAACACTGCTTCGCAGTGATTTCTTAGACCCGTTTTTCGAGTTGCTTGGTTGGGACATTAAAAACAATGCAGGTAAACCGACCAACGAAAGAGAAGTGATTTTGGAAGAAGCTTTAAAAGCAAATGCTTCTGAACATTCAAAAAAACCTGATTACACATTCCGACTATTTTCAGAAAGAAAATTCTTTTTAGAAGCTAAAAAACCTTGTATTTCTGTTGAGTCAAATAATGATACTGAAAAACAAGTTAGACGATATGGTTTTACAGCCAAATTGAAAATCTCAATTTTATCAAACTTTGAATACCTAATAATTTATGATACATCAGTAAAAGTTGAGAAAGATGATAATTTCCACAAAGCACTTGTAAAAAAATACCATTACACAGAATACGAAAGCAAGTTTGAGGAAATCAAACAACTTTTAGGGAAAGAATCAGTTTATTCAGGGGGATTTGAAACGGAGTGGAAAGAAATTGAAAGCAAAATCAATCAATATTCGATTGACAATTTATTCCTGAACCAAATCAACGAATGGAGAAAAGCTTTAGGTGCTGAAATTTACAAACACGACCCGAAAATTGACGAGCAACAACTAAATGATGTTGTTCAAAGCTATATCAACAGAATTATTTTCCTTCGTGTTTGTGAGGACAGAAGTTTAGAAGATTACCAAACTCTCTTAAAGTTTGCTAATACAAATGATTTCAATGCTTTAATCAAAAAGTTTGAGCAAGCAGACAAACGCTATAATTCAGGCCTGTTTGACCAATTGCTAAAGAACAAGATTGTAGAAAATATCAGTTCGGTATTTTGGACAATTATCAAGCAGTTGTATTATCCTGAAAGCCCCTATTCATTCAGCGTTTTTTCTTCAGATGTATTGGGAAGCATTTATGAAATCTTCCTTTCCGAGAAATTGAGCGTTCAAAACACTTCAATTGTTTTGGTAAAAAAACCTGAAAATATTGACCGTGATATTATCACTACACCAACTTTCATCATTAGCTATATTTTGCGAAATACCATTCTAAAAAAATGCGAAGGAAAATCTGACAAGGAAATTTTGAAGTTGAAATTCGCTGACATCTCTTGCGGTTCAGGTGCTTTTTTATTGGAGCTTTTCCAATTGCTCAATGATATTTTGATTGACTTCTACCTGAAAAATGATAAATCAAAGCTCATTCAAACCAATATCAACACTTATAAACTTCCATTCGAGATAAAAAGAAAACTTTTATTGAATTGTATTTATGGAGTTGATAAAGACTATAATGCAGTAGAAGCGGCAAAATTTGGTTTGCTACTCAAATTGCTTGAGAGTGAAGATGTAAATTCAACCAACAAAACAAAACCTGTTTTACCCGACCTTTCAAAAAATATTTTTTTTGGAAACAGTTTGCTGAATCCAAAACAAGTTACCAACAAGAAAGATCAGGTAATTATCAATCCGTTTGATTTTTCAAAACATCGTTTTGATGTGATTGTAGGAAATCCACCTTATATGAAGTCGGAAGATATGAAAAACATCACTCCTCTTGAATTGCCACTTTATAAAGCCAACTATGATTCAGCTTATAAACAATTTGATAAATACTTCCTTTTCCTTGAACAAGGAATAAACTTGTTGGCAGAGAACGGAATTTTAGGTTATATCGTTCCAAGCAAGTTTACAAAAGTTGGTGCGGGTAAAAAACTTCGTGAATTACTTGCCGAGAAAGAGTATTTAAATTCCATCGTTTCATTTGGAGCAAACCAAGTTTTTGCCGACAAGACAACATACACTTGTCTATTAATTTTAAATAAGAAACCACAAAAAACTTTCCAATATGGAGAAGTAAAAAGTTTAAAGAGTTGGAAAATTAGAGAACCCGAAGCAGTTAAATATGCTTTGAAAAGAACAAAAGAGTTAGATAGTGAAGTTTGGGTATTGGTAACGCCTGAACTTACAAACGCACACAATAAAATCGTTTCACAAAGTATAAAACTTAATGATTTGGTTGGAAGTGACAATATTTTCAATGGGATTCAGACCAGTGCAAATGATGTTTACATTTTCATCCCAACTAGAGAGGACAAGAAACACTATTATTTCACCAAAAAAGGTATTGATTACAAGATTGAGAAGGAAATAACAAAACCCTACTTTCAAACTTCTTCGGGCGAAGATAATTTATACACTTACAGAACATTCAAGCCGAATGCGAGGGTAATTTATCCTTATGTTACAACAAAAACAAGCGTTGACATAATTCCTCTAACAAATATTCAAAAGAAATTTCCTTTAGCTTATGGCTATTTACAAAAGCATAAAACCATTTTAAATAATCCGAAACGGGATATAAAACCAGAGCCAAAAACAAAAACTGAGTGGTACAGATACGGAAGACATCAAAGTTTGGATAGTTGTGGACTTCCTTCAAAAATTATTGTTGGCGTTCTTTCTGTTGGTGATAAATATGCTATTGACATTCACGGAACATTAATATCATCAGGAGGAACGGCAGGATATTGTGTTGTTGCAATCCCTACAGATTCTGACTATTCTATTTATTACATTCAAGCCATTCTCAACTCAAAATATTTGGAGTGGTTCAGTGCTTTGTATGGAGAAATTTTCAGAGGTGGTTACATAGCGAGAGGAACAAAGGTTTTGAAGAATTTGCCTATCCGAAAAATTAATTTTACCAATTCAAAAGAAAAAACACTTCACGACAAAATCGCAGAAACGCAAAAAGAATTAATCCGAATTTATGACCAAATAGATGCAAATGCAGGAAACAAAAGGGCTTTAACTCCACTGCAAGGACAATTTGTGAGAGAAAAAGTTAACCTAGAAAAGCTATTAGCTAAATTATACGATTTAGGTAGTGATGATTTATTAATCCCATTAATCAAAGAATTGTATGAAGCTAATTAAGAACGCAACAGCCGAGAAATTGAGAGGTGGTTTTTATACGCCAGAGCCAATTGCTGCATTCATTTTAAAATGGGGCATCAATGGAAGTTCAGATTATGAAATTTTAGAGCCAAGTTGTGGAGACGGTGTTTTTCTTGAACAACTGAAAGAAAATAATCATAAATTCAGATCGGTAACAGCCATTGAGTTTGATGATATTGAAGCGGAAAAAGCGGAAATGATAAAACTCAATAACAAAAGTGTTATCAATACAGACTTTCATTTGTATTGCAATGAAACAACTGAAAAATTTGATTTAGTCGTAGGAAATCCACCATACATCCGTTACCAATATTTTCAAGAAGAACAGCAAAACGAAGCAATCAAAGTATTCAATCGTGCAAAACTCAAATACTCAAAATTAACCAATGCTTGGGTTTCTTTTGTGGTTGGTTCAAGTTTGTTGTTGAAGGAGAAAGGAAAAATTGGTTTTGTGATTCCTGCTGAATTATTGCAAGTTTCTTATGCCCAACAACTACGAGAATTTTTAGCACACTTCTATAACAAAATCAACATCATTTCTTTTGAAAAATTGGTATTCCCAGACATTCAACAGGAGGTGGTTTTATTGCTTTGCGAGAAAAACGGAAGTGATTCCCATTTGATTGAACACTTAGAATTAAGAGATGCTTCAGATCTTGAAAAACTGGATGTGAACATCCTAAAAAGTCCTTCAAAAAAGATTGATTTCAAATCTAACAAATGGACATATTACTTTTTGGAACAAGAGGAAATTGATTTCCTTGAAAGAATTGCTTCAATAAGAAAAGTCCCAACGATTGGAAATTATGCCAAAGTTGAAGTAGGAATAACCACAGGAGCAAATAACTATTTTACCGTTCCATTACCAGTTGTTGAAGCTTATGATTTGAAAGAATATGCAAAGCCAATGGTTGGAAGAAGCGTTCAGGTAAACAGTGTGATTTTCACGGAAAAAGATTGGAAGCTAAACAGACAAACCAAAGCAAAAGCACATTTATTGGTGTTTCCAGCCAAAGAGAAAATCAACGGACATAAAGGAGCAAACTCATATATAAGATTGGGCGAATCAATGGGAGTAAACAAAGGTTACAAAACAGGAATCCGTGATGATTGGTATGTAATTCCTTCCATAAAATTATCTGATGCTTTGTTTATCCGCAGAAACAATTTGTATCCTCGTTTAATCTTAAACGAAGCAAACGCATACACAACGGACACAATGCACCGTGTATTTATGAAAAAAGACACGGACAAAAACGCATTTATAGCCAGTTTTTACAATTCATTGTCTTTGGCTTTTTCTGAAATTGTTGGTCGTAGTTATGGCGGTGGTGTTTTAGAACTAATGCCAAGCGAAGCAGGAAAAATACTGCTCCCCTACCAAACCGACAATGCCGATTTACTTGCCACTATTGACAAAATGATGCGAGAGAAAAAAAGCATTGATGAAATTTTAAAAATCACTAACAAGCAAATTCTGAAAGATGGTTACGGCTTTACAGATAAAGAAATAAAATTAGCTGATAGTATCTGGAAAAAACTGTCTGCTAGAAGATTAAATAGGAATAAAAACTAAAAAACTAAAAATTATGAATAATCTTGTTATTGAAGCTATTGAAAAACAAAAAGTAATTCAGTTCTATTATGAAAATGAACTAAGGATTGTTGAACCACATTGTTATGGGATTACAACGGCTGGTAATGAAGGACTAAGATCTTTTCAAATTGATGGTTATTCCTAATCTGGTAAAATGGGTTGGAAAATGTATGACCTTAACAAAGCAGAGAATATAGAAATACTTGAAGAAACTTTTAGTAACCCAAGATCTGGCTATAAAAAAGGCGACAAAGGTATGGATGAAATTTTTTCAGAGTTGTAATTATGGAAAGATACTTAAATCGAAGCGGAAATTCACCTGTAAGCCATTACCAAACTAATGCGGATAGTATCACTGTATGGTTTAAAGGCAACCCAAAACCGTACATTTATCCTGAATACAAAACAGGAAGCTCACATTTAGCACAACTTAAAGCAAAAGCCATTTCAGGTTCTGAGTTAAGTACATATATTACAAAGAATGTAAAGGATAAATTCATAAGATAATTATGGAAAAATTATTTGTGCAACTTGAAAACTGTTATGGTATTGGTAAATTAGAACATACTTTTGATTTTAATAAATATAAAACATATTCCATTTATGCTCCAAATGGGGTAATGAAAACATCTTTTGCTAACACATTCAAGAGGTTGTCTGAAAATAAAGACCCTGAAGAAAAACTTTATGGAAGAATTCCTAAATGGAAAATATTGGATGATAATAGTAGCATAGATGCAAATAAGATTATTGTCATAAAATCGTTTGAAAATATTAATACAGATAAAAGTCAATCAACGTTGTTAGTTGATGAACAAAGGAAAAAAGAGTATGATGATATTAACAATAATATCCTTGATGAAAAAAAGAGGTTAATTTCAAAATTAAATAGGCTTTCTGGAGAAAAACAAACAGATATTGAGAGTAGAATATTAGTAGATTTTAATTCACAAAATATATTTGAATTTTTATCAAGTCTAAGTTTTGAGGAAGAATATCAAGAATATTTAGGGTTTAAATATCAGGACATTTTTAATAATGAAGTTTTAGACTTCTTAAAGAAACCAGAAGTAAAAAATAATATTGATTCGTATTTTGAAAAGTATAATGCTCTATTTAATAATTCAAAATATTTCAAAAAGGGACTTTTTAATCCCTCAAAAGCAGATTCTATTTCTAACGAATTAAATAAAAATAATTTTTTCAAAGCAGATCATAAAGTTAGACTTGATGGGGATAATGAAGATATAGATAGTTTTGAAAAACTGAATGGTAAGTTCAATGAGGAACGAAAGGCAATTCTTGAAAATAAAGAATTAGCAAAAATTGAAAATGAAATTAAAAAAGTTGCTGTTCAGAAGTTTAGAGAAATTTTAGAAACAAATTCCATACTTTCTGAATTGAAAGATTTAAATACATTTAAAAAGAAACTCTGGCATTCATATTTTTACAAAGAAAAAGACTCGATAAATTCGCTTCTTGAGTTATATAATAGTGGTATTGAAAGGCTAAAAGAAATTGAAACATCTGCAAATGCACAGAAAACTCTATGGGATGATGTTGTAAAAAAATTTAAAGAACGGTTCTATATGCCTTATGAAGATGTAATAATTGAAAATAGAGCAAGTGCAATATTAGGTCAGCCAAATCCCTCAATTGTATTTATTTTTGAAAATGAAAAAACAGGTGTTCCACTTGAAATTAGAAAAGATGATTTAGAAAAAAGAAACATATTAAGCCAAGGAGAACTTCGGGCAATGTACTTACTAAACATTTTATTTAACATCGAAGTAAGAAGAAAAGAAAATTTAGAAACTCTTTTCATTATTGATGATATTGCAGACTCTTTTGATTACAAAAACAAATACGCAATAATTCAATATTTAAAGGAATTATTGAATGAGCCTAATTTTTATCAAGTTATTCTCACTCATAATTTTGATTTTTTTAGAACAATTACTGGTAGAGGAGTTGTCCATTATAAAAATACAATTTTCGCTTACAAAACAAATGATAAGCAAATTAAGTTTAAAACAGCAAAAGAAGCAAAATCTTTGAATAATCCTTTTTTGGATTGGAAAAAAAACTTACAAGATTCAAAAAAACTCATTGCAAGTATTCCATTTGTGAGAAATATAATTGAATATACACAAGGAGATAATGAAGATTATAAAACACTTACTAAAATTCTTCATATTAAATCAGATTCAAATTCAATTACTTTAAATAATCTTAAATCAATTTATTTAACATATTTCCCTGATATAGTTTTTAGTACAACTATTCCACTAAATAAAAGTGTTATTGATGTTATTGAAAATGAAGCACAAAATTGTTCTGAAGAACCTGAAGGAATTAATTTAGAAATTAAATTAGTATTATCGATTGGTATCCGTATATGTGCTGAAAAGTATATGTGGAGTAAAGTGTCAGACAAATCTGAAATAAAAGGAGGCTATCAGACATCTAAACTACATAAGAGGTTTGAAAATGAAAACACACATTTAATTGATGAATTAGCTATTTTAGATCAAGTGGTATTAATAACTCCTGAAAATATTCACATCAATTCATTTATGTATGAGCCAATTCTTGATATGTCAGATTTTCATTTGAAAAAACTATACAATGAAGTAATTGCTCTAAACTAAATAGCATATATGGCAACAATCAAAATAAATCAACAATTCAAACGAATTGAAATAAAGGAGTTTGAAATAGAAAATCAAATAGTTTTCAATTATTTCGATAACCTACCAGCAATTGAAAGAGATGAAAAACTGCTGAGAGCCATTTACATCGGTGTTTTGGCTCTTATGGAAGACCGTATTTCATCTTTTCTTTCAAAAACATCCAATGAGTTGGGTACAGAACTTGAAAGTTTGAAAATGATTTTTGAAATGAAGAAGGAGCTTTTCTATAAATCAACCATTAAAGGAGTTTTGGCGGAAGATGAAATTGCAGCGTTCTTAAATCAATATTTTTCAGATAAAAAATTAAAAGACCGAGCCTTTCTAACCGGAAATACAGCTGGGAATATTCCCAAAAATAAGACAGGCGACATCATTTGTGAAATAAACGGAACCCCTGATTTAAAAATCGCCATTGAATGTAAATTTGATAAAAGCGTTCGTTTGGGAGACATTGAAAGTAAAGATATTTTTACTCGTAAATCTGATACAGCTTGGAGTCAGTTGATAGAAACACAAGCAAATAGAGACGGAAAAGTAAGCCTAATAGTTTTCGACATTTCATTGGTGGAAATCTCTATTCTAAAGAATTTTGAAAACGTTGGTTACATTCCGGGAGTTGGTTTTATTGCCATTATAAATTCTCAAAAAGGAGATTACAGCAATTTGGCAATTGCATATATGTTGGCACGAGATATTGCATTAAACGCAAGAGAAATTGAGTTAGACAAAGATGTTTTGGCAATGATGGTCAACAGAATTATTAAAGACATCAATGAAGTTTTAACAATTAAATCGCTTGTTCAAAGCAATATTCACAACAACAAAGCAATTTTGAAGCAACTTGAGAAGTCGGTTCTTTTAATGGAATTTAATCAAGAATATTTGAAACGCTTTTTAAGTCAAGGAACATTGACCAAAAAAGATTTACTTGATTTTTATTCAGGCGAAGACGTGAAAGACAAGTATCGTTTAATAGAAAAGGAAATAAATGAACTATAAAGAGGAAACCCAACCCACAGGTGTAAGCACATTTGCAATTCGCACAAGCCAACGCACAGACCAAAAATTGCAAAAGAGCTTCCACCTTTGCCACCCGAAGGAAAATTATTTTTTAAAATCCCTTCCCTCTAAAATTTTTAAAACAGCCAATACACAAGCCAAATAAATATAAAAAAATGACGGCAAAAGCACAGATATACAACGACTTGACAATAACGGAGGACAGAAGACCAGCTTACAACAGCACCTATAAGAAATTGGCGGTTCAGTGGTTAAATGAAGTTCAGTTTTTCAATCAAACTTTCGTGCAGGTTGACAGTTTAGTGCTCCGAAATCGCCAACTTCTTATAGCCGCAAAACGTCAAACTGTCTAAAAACCTATTTTACCGCAAAACAATTAACAACGTGATTGTTAATAACTTAATTTAATTTTATTTGCTTAATCAGTTGACTTTCAGTATTTT
>Ga0210038_1001505_pt1 | contig 11444 bp, 11 predicted proteins | sample CryGeyCG2114_020_FD_183970 | JGI IMG/M metagenome (GOLD analysis project Ga0210038, IMG submission 183970) | Groundwater microbial communities from aquifer - Crystal Geyser CG15_big_fil_post_rev_8/21/14_0.20 (SPAdes) (version 2) | ecosystem: Environmental > Aquatic > Deep subsurface >... | reverse complement strand
GATGAACCTCGTCGCCAAGGAATATGTCGCCGCGCAGGATCCCGAGGACCCCGGCATCCTGATTCTCTCGCGCTTCGCCGGTGCGGCGGCACAACTCCCCGATGCCGTGCTGGTCAATCCGCACAGCCCTGACGATATCGCCCATGCCATCCGCACCGCGCTCGACATGCCGCTGGAGGAGCGCAAGCGACGCTATGAGGCGATGATCGCCACCGTGCGCGACGACAATGTCCAGGACTGGACGGCAAACTTCCTGCGCGATCTCGGCACTGCCTGAACCGGCCATGCGCGATTGCGCTTGTCACACGCCGCTGCCACGCTCGCGCGCATGATTCGCGACGCATTTCTCGACACACAGGGCATTCACAATTTCCGCGATTACGGCGGCTGGCAGACCCAGTCGGGCGGCACCGTCCGCACCGGGCTGCTCTATCGCTCGGGCCACCATGTCGAAGCGACCGACGAAGATCTTGCCGCGATCGCGCCGCTCGGCATCCATACGGTGATCGACCTGCGCGGCGAGAGCGAGCGCTCTGCCCATCCGTGCCGCCGGGTCGAGGGTTTCGACGGCGAGGTGGTGTTTTACGAGGGCGAGACTACCAGCAGCCCGCCGCATATGGATATCGAACCCGAGATGACCGCGAGCGATTTCGCGCGCGAGCGGATGCTCGCGGTCTATACTCGCATGCCCGACAATCCGGCGATGATCGACATGTTCGGTCGCTACCTTACTATTCTCGCCGAGCGCGAGGGGGCGAGCCTCGTCCATTGCTATGCCGGCAAGGATCGCACGGGCGTGGCGGCGACCATGCTGCTCCATATCCTCGGCGTGTCGGAGGACGATCAGCGGCGCGAATTCCTGCGCACCAACGAAAGCCCGACCTTCGATATCCTCGCGCGCCAGTCGCTCCCGGGGATCGAGGCACGGCTCGGACGCAAACTCGACGAGGGCGCCGCCAGGGACCTGCTCGGCGTGCGCGAGGAGTATCTCGACCGCTATCTCGAGATCGCGAGCCAGCGCCACGGCAGCTTCGACGGCTACCTCGAAAAGGCGATAGGTGTGGATGACGCCTTGCGCGATGCGCTGATTGAGCGCTTCGTGGCGTGACTCTCGCGCCTCGGCTTCCCATATAGCCGCGACACTTTTCAGACTGACGGATTTGACGACATGGCTACCCATCGCACCAAGATGCTCATCATCGGCTCGGGCCCTGCGGGCTACTCCGCCGCGATCTACGCGGCGCGTGCGATGATGGAGCCGATCGTGGTGCAGGGCCTGCAACCCGGCGGCCAGCTGACGATCACCACCGATGTCGAGAACTATCCCGGCTTTGCCGACGTCATCCAGGGCCCCTGGCTGATGGAGCAGATGCAGAAGCAGGCCGAACATGTCGGCACGCGGATGATGTGGGACACGATCGTCGACGTCGATCTCGCGGGCGGCTCGCCCTTCCGGGCGGTGGGCGACAGCGGCGATGAATATGTCGCCGACGTGCTCGTCATCGCCACCGGCGCGCAGGCCAAGTGGCTCGGCGTTCCGGGCGAGATGGAACTGGGCGGCAAGGGTGTATCGGCCTGCGCAACCTGCGACGGGTTCTTCTATCGCGGCAAGAAGGTCGCGGTGATCGGCGGCGGCAATACCGCGGTCGAGGAAGCGCTCTACCTCACCAACCATTCCGACGACGTGACGCTGATCCATCGCCGCGACGAGCTGCGCGCGGAGAAGATCCTGCAGGAGCGCCTGCTCAACCACCCCAAGATCAGCGTGATCTGGAACAAGACCGTCGACAGCTTCGAGGCGGGCGACACCGGCGCGCTACACCATCTCAACCTGCGCGACACGGTGACCGGCGAAGCCAGCACGCTGGAGGCCGACGGTGCCTTCGTCGCCATCGGTCATGCCCCGGCCACCGAGCTGTTCAAGGGCAAGCTGCCGATGGACGAGGGCGGCTACCTGCTCACCGAGCCTGGCTCGCCCAAGACCGAGGTTCCGGGCGTGTTTGCCGCCGGCGACGTGACCGACAAGGTCTATCGCCAGGCGGTCACGGCGGCGGGCATGGGGTGCATGGCCGCGCTCGATGCCGAGCGTTTCCTGGCGCATCTCGAAATCGACGCCGATGGCCACGCCCATGAGGTCCAAGCGGCGGAGTAGGCACGGAGCAGCGATGGCCCCGCACGGGCGGGGCCCTCGAACCGCAAGTGCCTTGATGCTCTGGTCGACGCCCCGGCGGCCCCCGTGCGCGGGGGCAGAGACAGCCTCAGAGGTGAATGTCGAAGGCGAAAACCGCTGCGTGGAAGATCAGTGCGATCAGCACCAGACTCGACAGCGCGAAGAGAATGAACCGCACCATCACCACATTCGCCGTCACCTGGACGAGCGAGTGGATGATCCTGAGGCCCACATAGATCCACGCCAGCAGCGCATTCATCCCGTCGCCCTGACCCGCCAGAGCCAGCACCAGGCAGACCGCGTAGAATACCGTCGGCTGTTCGTGCAAATGATTGTAGTTATGGGCTTTCCACTGCACTTCCGCCGGCAGTATGGCATCGAGATCCGTGCCTTTACCGCCCTTGATCTGCGAGATCGGCGGGAGTTGGTCGGACTGTGACATCGCCGGAATGCGGGTGGCGTACATCCACAGCCACATGACCATGGTCCACGCCAGCAGCGCGACGACGGGCTGAAAGATTTGCGATTCGATCATCGGGATCATCCCCATCAGGCCGGCGCGAGGCCGGGGTCGTTGAACAGTGTCAGCGCGATGGCGCGCCAAGCGAGGTAGGCCAGCGCCAGCGTACCGAGCAGGAACAGCGGAAAGCGGACCGAGACCTTGTTGACCGTAGCCTGCCAGACCGAATGAACGATCCTCAGCCCGACGTAGATCCAGGCGAACAGCGCATCCATGGCGCTTGCCCCCATCAACGCAATGATGACGACCGCAGCGTAGAAGATCGTGGGCTGTTCCATCAGGTGCGCGTAATTGTGCGCCTTCCACTGAACCTTGTCGGGCAACACGCCTTCGAGATCCTGGCCGCGCCCGCCGGGCTTGGCATTCTTGAGGTCCATGCCGCTCTTGGACATGGCCGGAAAGCGTGTGAACGCCGTCCAGAACAGCATGACGAGCGACCACGCCACGAGCACCGCCGCCGGTGCGAGCATCTGGGCTTGCATTGGTGAATTCTCCCCTCTCGACCCTCGGCGGCAGAGTGCTGCGCGCCGCGGCCGTTGTCAAACGATCCTAAGGAGCGGTCAGCATCGCGGCGAAGCTTGCCGCATCGGTATTGCCGCCGGTCAGCATGATCACCGTGCCTTCGTCGAGCGGGACCTTGCCCGCCAGCGCCGCTGCCAGCGCCGCAGCCCCGCCGGGTTCGACCACCAGCCGCAATTTGGCAAAGGCGAAACGCTGGGCAGCGCGCACCTCTTCGTCGGTTACGACAACGCCCGGTTCGGCGCGACCCTGCAGCACCGAAAGGTTGACCGGCTTGGTCGCGTCGGGCTGGAGCGCGTCGCAGATGGTGGCTGGCGGGCTGGCCCCTACGCTTATGATTTCGCCCGCGGCGAGCGATTGCCCGACCATATCCCAGCCCTGCGGTTCGACCACGTGGATCGCGGCTTCGGGGCAGGCGAGGGCGAGGCCCGCCGCAAGGCCGCCACCGCCGCAACAGGCAATGAAGCGCGAAGGTGTGCGACCGAGCTGCCCTTCGGCCTCGATCCCGGCACTGCCCTGGCCCTCGATCACCCAGGGATCGCCGAAGGCATGGACCAGCACAGCGCCGCGCTGTTCGACCAGTTTCGCCGCGACCTCGTCGCGGTCCTCGCCGGGGCGGTCGTAGAGCACGACTTCGGCACCCAGCGCACGGGTCGCCTCGAGCTTCACTTGCGGGGCATTGCGCGGCATGACGATGGCCGCCGGGATGCCGAGGCGCTTTGCGGCCCAGGCCACGCCCTGCGCATGATTGCCCGATGACACCGCCACGACACCCCGCGCCCGCTCGGCTTCGGTGAGCGCGGAAAGCCGGTTCCAAGCTCCCCTGATCTTGAACGCGCCGACTGGTTGAAGCACCTCGGTCTTGGCCCAGCACCGCACGCCGTCGATGGTCACCGGGAGCAGCGGTGTGGGCGGAAGGATCGCCGCGATCTTGTCTGCGGCATCGAGGACCCCCTCGCGGGTCGGTTCGCGGATATCGTCTCGGATCATTTGGCGGCCTTAACGCATTTCGCTAGGGGAGCGCGCAAGATTCGAATTCGGAGAATACACACATGTCGACAGTCCTCGTGATCGGTGCCGGCGGCGTCAGCTCGGTCTGCGTCCACAAGATGGCGATGAACAAGGATATCTTCTCGGACATCCACCTTGCCAGCCGCACCAAGGCCAAGTGCGACGCGATCGCGGCGAGCGTGAAAGAGCGTACCGGGGTGGAAATCAGCACCTACGAGATCGATGCCGAAGAAGTCCCGGCGATGGTCAACCTGATCCGCAAGGTCAAGCCGAGCCTCGTCGTCAACCTCGCGCTGCCCTACCAGGACCTGCCGATCATGGATGCCTGCCTCGAGGCAGGCGTGAGCTATCTCGACACCGCGAATTACGAGCCCAAGGACGAAGCCAAGTTCGAGTACCACTGGCAGTGGGCCTATCACGACCGCTTCAAGGACGCCGGGCTGATGGCGCTACTCGGTTCCGGCTTCGATCCGGGCGTCACCAGCGTCTTCACCATGTGGCTCAAGAAGCACAAGCTGAAGACCATTCGCCAGCTCGACATCCTCGATTGCAACGGCGGCGATCACGGCCAGGCCTTCGCCACCAATTTCAACCCGGAAATCAACATCCGCGAAGTGACCGCGCCTGCGCGTCACTGGGAGAACGGCGAATTCGTCGAGACTCCGGCAATGGCCAAGAAGGTCGAATTCGACTTCGAGGGTGTCGGCCCCAAGAACATGTACATGATGTACCACGAGGAGCTCGAAAGCCTCGCCAAGTTCAACCCCGAAATGGAGCGCGCGCGCTTTTGGATGACCTTCGGCGACGAGTACATCAAGCACCTGACCGTGCTGCAGAATGTCGGCATGACGCGGATCGACCCGGTCAAGTACCAGGGCAAGGAGATCATCCCGCTGCAGTTCCTCGCCGCGGTCCTGCCCAAGCCCGAAACGCTCGGCGAAACGACCAAGGGCAACACCAATATCGGCGTCATCGCGACCGGCGAGGCACTCGACGGCTCGGGCGAGAAGACCTTCTACATCAACAATATCTGCAGCCACGAGGCGGCTTACGAGGAAACCGGCAACCAGGCGGTTTCCTATACCACCGGCGTGCCCGCCATGGTCGGCAGCGCGATGATGGTCACCGGCAAGTGGAACGGCGACGGCGTGTTCAACATGGAGGAAATGGATCCCGATCCCTTCCTCGAAATGCTCGGCGAACACGGCTTGCCGTGGCAGGTGAAGGAGCTCGACGGCCCGGTCGAGTTCTAGTTTTGCAGCAAGTCGCACCCATTGCGAGCGATGCCGGGCGACCCAGGTCGACCCGATCCGGGGCGCCCGCGCGCCTGAGGATCCTCGCAATGGCTGCCTTGCTCGGCGCGGGAGCATGCAGCTCGCCGGCGCCGCCCGAAAACGCGCCGCGAGCCGAGATCGATGCCGAATGGGCCAGGGTGCCCGAGGGTACCGCCTGGGGCGAGGTGAGCGCGGTCGATATCGACAGCCACGGGCATGTCTTCGTGCTCCAGCGTGCCGGGCGGGTGTGGAAAGAACCGTTCCCGTCCGATCCGATCGAAGAGCCGGTGGTCTTCATGTTCGCGCGCAACGGCACGCTGCTGGGACGTTGGGGGATAGGCGAGACGGTGATGCCGCACGGGCTCTCGGTCGACGAAGCCGACAAGGTCTGGATCACCGACGTCCAGCGCGAACAGCTGCTGCGCTTCTCGCACGACGGCACTCTCGAGATGACGCTCGGCGAGCGCGGCGTTGCGGGTGCCGATCATACGCATTTCGGACGGCCCGCCGATGTCGCTTTCGACGGCGACAAGGTCTTCGTCGCCGACGGTTACGCGAATTCGCGGATAATCGTCTTCGACCGGCAGGGGCACTATCTCACCCAATGGGGGCACGAAGGTTCGGGCGGTGGCGGGCTCGCCATCCCGCACTCGGTGGCGGTGAAGGACGGCAAGGTCTATGTCGCCGACCGCGAGAATGCGCGAATCCGGATCTATAGCGAGGCCGGTCGCCTGCTGAAGAGCCTCGACACGCCCGGCTATCCCTATGCGGTCAAACCGCTGGGGCAGGGCTATTTCGTCTCGCTCGAAGGGCGCGACGCGGGCGAGCGTTCCGGCGCCATCCTCCGCGTGTGGCGTCCCGACGGGACGGTCGAACGCATCCTCGATGCAGGCGGCAAGGGCCCGACCAAGGGGCACGACCTTGCGATCGGCGCAGACGGCACAATCTATCTCGCCGATGTCGAGGGGCACCGCGTGCTCACCCTCGAACTGGCGCAACAAGCGAAAGACGATTGATGGAAACCAAAGCCGGCGACCCGGGCGCCTTCGCCCATTTCGATCTGGGCCGCGTAAGCAGCCCATCCTTCGTGGTCGATGCGGCGAAACTGCGCGCCAATTGCCAGGTCCTGGCCGACATTCGCGACGCGGCGGGGATCAAGATGCTCGCCGCATTGAAGGCGTTCTCCATGTGGTCGGCCGCGCCGATCATCGGCGAATATCTCGACGGCGTATGCACCTCGGGCCTGTGGGAAGCACGGCTGGCGAGCGAGTTCTACGACGGCGAGATCGCTACCTATTCGGCTGCGTACAAGCCGGAAGAACTCGAGGAAGTCCTGCGGCTTTCCGATCACGTGATCTTCAATTCGCCCGGCCAGCTCGATCGCGCGTCGCTGATCCTCGAACAGGCGCGCGCTGCGGGGCAGGATTTCGATGTCGGCCTGCGCATCAATCCGATGCACCCGACCGGCGAAGTACCGCGCTACGATCCCTCGAGCCCCGGCAGCCGCCTCGGTTTCCCGCTCGACCAATTGACCCCCGAGATCATGGCGCAGGTCGACGGCATCCATTTCCACAATCTGTGCGAGCAGGATTTCGAACCGCTGCATCAGACCTGGGACAAGGTGTTCGACGCGATCGAACCGTGGTTCGGGCACCTCAAGTGGATCAACATGGGTGGCGGTCACCACATCACCCGCGCCGACTACCAGCGCGAGGAGCTGGTCGAGTTCCTCAAGGACGCCAAGGACGATACCGGCGCCGAAATCTACCTTGAACCGGGCGAGGCGGTTGCGCTCGACGCGGGCATCCTCGTCGGCACGATCCTCGACACGGGCTACAATGAAGTGCCCATCGCGGTGGCCGACGTTTCGGCGACCTGCCACATGCCCGACGTGATCGAGGCGCCCTATCGCCCCGCCATGCTGGGCGAGAGCACCGATCACGAAGCGCCCGCGGTGCGCATCGGCGGCCCGTCGTGCCTCGCGGGCGACGTCATCGGCGATTACCGCATTCCCGGCGGCGCCGAGGTGGGCAAGCGCTTCGCCTTTCTCGACCAGGCGCATTACTCGATGGTCAAGACCAACACCTTCAATGGGGTCCAATTACCCAGCATCTACCTGTGGGACAGCGAGACCGACCAGCTCGAGCTGGTCAAGGAATTCGGCTACGAGACCTTCCGCGACCGGCTGAGTTGATCGCGCGGCCGACCTGCGGAACGCTCGGCCTCGCCAACCTTTGTTCCTGTGAAAACCGACAAGCCGCAGGCGCCGAATCCGCTTGCGTTCTTGCGCATATCCCCTATGTGCGCCGCTCCGCTGCCCCAAGGGGACTCGAACCGCAAGGCAGCCTTGTCTGAAACCTAACCGTTTTGGGGGTCCCTTGAGTTGCCGCATTTTCCTGACGCCCGGTCCGTAGTTCGCGCTCTCGCGCCCGACGAACCCGTAATCCTGAACCGCCCGCACGCTGCTGCGCGCGCGGCCCGTTTCTTCGTCGAGAAGTTCCCGGGCAAATCGCTCTATGCGGTCAAGGCCAATCCCTCGCCCGATCTCATCCAGATCCTGTGGGACAACGGCGTGACGCATTACGACGTTGCCTCGATCGCCGAAGTGCGCCTGGTGCGTGGCGTACTGCCCGATGCCGTGCTGTGCTTCATGCACCCGGTCAAGGCACCCAGCGCGATCCGCGAAGCCTATCACACGCATGGCGTCAAAACCTTCAGCCTCGATTCGGTCGAGGAGCTCGAGAAGATCGTCGAAGCCTGCCGCAACGAAGACGGCGAACCGGCGCAGGACCTGCGCCTGTGCATTCGCCTGCGCGTGTCGAGCGAATATTCCGAACTCAGCCTCGCGTCGAAATTCGGCTGCGACCTGACCGAGGCGCCCGAGCTGCTCCAGACCGCACGCCAACATGCCGACTGGCTCGGCGTGTGCTTTCACGTGGGCAGCCAGGCGATGACGCCGTTCGCCTATGTCCAGGCGCTCGAGCGCGTGCGCATCGCCATCGGCGAGGCTTCGGTGGTCATCGACATGATCGATGTCGGCGGCGGTTTCCCGTCGGTCTATCCGGGCATGGAGCCTCCGCCGCTGGAGGACTATTTCCAGATCATCCACCAGAATTTCTACAATCTGCCGATCGCCTACAACGCCGAGCTGTGGTGCGAGCCGGGCCGGGCGCTGTGCGCCGAATATTCGTCGCTGATCGTCAAGGTCGAGAAGCGCCGCGGCGAGGAACTCTATATCAACGACGGCGCCTATGGCGCACTGTTCGATGCTGCGCATGTGGACTGGAAGTTCCCGGTCCGCGCGCTGGAAGACGACCTCATCAAGCCAGAGATGGACTTCGCCTTCTACGGCCCGACCTGCGACGATGCGGACTACATGCAGGGTCCCTTCGGCCTGCCCGAGGACATCCAAGCCGGCGATTTCATCGAGATCGGCATGCTCGGCGCCTATGGCGCGGCGATGAAGACCGACTTCAACGGCTTCGGCGCCGCGGAGCGGATCGTCGTCACCGATGAGCCGATGGCGAGCCTTTACGACGGCAGCCGCCAGCGCCCGGCGGCGGACAATGTGGTGAGCCTGCGTTAACCCCTGGTGCCGGAACTTTGCTCACAGTCGTCGGTTGACGCAGCGGGGTGAGTAGGTTCCGGGGGTTAAATGGACGGCATCAAGCATGGTCTATCCGACGAGGTTGTTCGGCGCATGGGTATGCTGCCGAGCTTCTTCTCCGATGGGCCGAGTCCCTTGGTGACGGGGGAATTGTGGAAATTCGCCTGCAGCGCCTATCTCGACAATCCGCTTCCCGCCGAGTTCAAGGAACGGCTTTTCGTCTATCTGTCGCGCTTTTGCGAAGCGCGGTACTGCCTGATCCGCCACGTCGGTTTCCTTATCGGGGAAGGGTATGTCGCGGGCGATGCCGGCATTCAGCCCCACAGCGTAGACGACGTCATCGAGCTGTTCGACATCGCTCTCGATCCGGGTGAAACGGATGTCGAGGACGCCACCCGCAGGCTGACCGGCTTGCCCGCTGGAACTGCCGGGCTGGCACGCGGCAGCGAAATAGAGCGCGATATCTTCTACCTCGCCGGAAGATTATTCGAGAATCCGCGTAATTCACAGGAAATCCGGTTTGCGCTCTCTCATGCGCTGGGCGTTGACCGGTCGGAGTTCCTGCTGGCCTTGCTCGCATTCGTCCGGACTGCGCATTACTGGACCGTCCTGCATCCCGAGATCCGGACTGAACCGGACATGGAAGAGGTGATGGCAGAAAACCCACACCTGGCCGACCTGATGGTCTCAACGAATACCGGTGCCACGATGGATAGCGGGGCACGCAAGCTGGCCAGCGAATTTTCCGAACTCGTCGATCTGCGCCACGAGCGTGAACAGCTCAAAATGGCCATTGCCGAACGCGAGAAGGCGCAGGACAAGCTGGTGGTCCTCAACCGCGAACTCAACCACCGGGTGAAGAACCTGTTCGCTCTGATCCGCTCGATGGTGCGCCAGAGCGCGCGCAGTGAAGAGGATGGCAGGATCGATGCGGAAAAGCTTACCGCCAGGATCGACGCGCTGGGCCGATCACACGCGCTCACCATCGAGAATGAAGAACTTCAGCCCGTGCCGCTCAAGGGCCTGGTCGAGACCGTCCTTGAACCGCACAGCCAGCCTGGCCGCAGGATTTATATCGAGGGCAGCGATGTCCTGGTACCGCGCACAGCACTAACCCCGCTTGGCCTGATCCTCCACGAACTGGCGACGAATGCGGTGAAGTATGGCGGCCTGTCCATCGAAGCCGACGCGTCGGCCAAGGTCGAAATCTCCTGGGAACAGGTCGACGGCGGGGTGACCCTACGCTGGACCGAGGGGCGGGGTGGTATGGCCCCACCGGAAACGGTCAGATCGGGTTTCGGCAGCCGCCTGAAGCGGGCCTGCGCTACGCAGCTGGGCGGCCCGATGACGCGGACCGCCAGTCCCGACAAATTCGAGGTCGAGTTTTTCGTCCCGACGGTCGAAGATCGCGAACACGAGCCTTCGGGCGCTGGCGACATGGAAGGAATATCCTGATGAGCGAGAGGTTGCCCATAGGAGGGACTGGTTCTCCTGCCGCCGGTCCTGTCACGCTGGAAGGCAAAGACATTGTCCTTGTCGAAGATGAAGCGCTCATCGTCATGGATTTGGCAGACGAGATAGAGCGTGCCGGGGCGCGGGTAGTGGCGGAATGCGCCACTGTCGATGAAGCACTTGGCGCAATCGCAACGGTCCAATTCGATGCTGCGGTTCTGGATGTGGACTTGCGCGGGCGCGACGTCTTCCCAGTGGCCGATCGGCTGATCGAACTGGGCAAGCCTTTCCTGTTCCACACCGGACATGCCACGCGATACGATCTCGAGGGCCGTTATCCCGACAAGCCGGTTTGCGCCAAGCCGGTGGCCGGGGAAGCCCTGCTGCGCGTGCTGGCGGGGCTGGTCGGCTAAAGCCTAGTCCCCGAACCCTACGAAGCGCGCGGCTTCGGCCAAGCTCTTCCTTTCGCTCACCACGGCATTGGCGGGAAAGCTCTCGTCGGGCCAGCCCATAGCGACGGCCTTCATGATGACCTGATCATCGGGAATTCCGGCATGCTCGCGCACGACGGGGCTTTGCATGATGCCCTGCGAATTGATCACGCAGCCGAGCCCGCGCGACCACGCGGCGTTGACCAGCGCGGTGGTTACCGCACCGCAATCGAAAGGCGTGTCGTCGCTGCCCGACAATTCCTTGTCATAGGCCACGATCACGCAGACCGGCGCGTCGAACTGGCGGAACCCGCGCAGCACCCAGTCCTGGCGACCTTCCTTGTCGTCGCGCTCGATCCCCATCGCGCCGAACAATTGCTTGGCGACGCCGACCTGGCGTTCGCGGTGAACGCCGCCAAAGGGCTCGCCCCGACGGAATTCGCGGCTGTCGGGCACGCCC
>Ga0210038_1001498_pt1 | contig 11470 bp, 8 predicted proteins | sample CryGeyCG2114_020_FD_183970 | JGI IMG/M metagenome (GOLD analysis project Ga0210038, IMG submission 183970) | Groundwater microbial communities from aquifer - Crystal Geyser CG15_big_fil_post_rev_8/21/14_0.20 (SPAdes) (version 2) | ecosystem: Environmental > Aquatic > Deep subsurface > Groundwater... | reverse complement strand
TTACTTGCGTTAAAACTGTTGAAACCGATGCGTTTGATTTTGAAAACGATAAATTTGACAGAGTATTGGCTGATGTTTCCTGCTCTGGTTCAGGGACACTTAGAAAAAAACCTGATATCAAATGGAAACACGATCTTTTGGATTTAAGAAGAATGTCTGAACTTCAATATAGATTACTTGAAAAAGCTTCTACATTAGTAAATGATGGAGGCTATGTGGTTTACAGCACTTGTTCAATTGAACCTGAAGAAAATTTTGATATAGTTAATAAATTTTTAAATAATCATCCTGAATTTAAATTGTGCGATATTTCAAAAAAATTTCCTCAAGAATTAATAGATGAGCATGGCTGCATTCAAACAATTCCGCATGTACATAATTCTGATGGAGCATTCGCAGCCAAACTAATAAAGAATAATTAAAAAAGACTTAATATGTTAAATAAATTTGCACAAGAGCTTAGAAAAGCCAGAGAAAAAACTGAAATAACTTTACAAAATTTATCTGCTAGATCCAGGCTTGATATAAAATTTTTGCAGGCAATGGAAAACGGTGATTTTTCCTTTTTACCGGAAATCTATGTGAAAGCATTTATAAAAGATTATGCAAAATTTATTGGTCTAAATGTAAATGAAACCATTAAAAAATACGAAGCAGCCAAAAAGGGGATTGATTATACCAAGATAGGAGAAGTAGGAAAAAAAGAAATTGAAAAAGAAATAAAAGAAAAGAAACCTGATCAAAATGAAAAAATATTTGAAGATAAGAAAAACAAATCAGACAATAATGTAAAAACCAAAACCAACCTAAGTTTTTTTACTGACAAAAAAAATGTAAAATTATTGATTATTGCCGGAGTTGGAGTAATAATTTTATCAATAATATTATTCAGTTCTAGTAATAATCCTGAAATAATTATTCAAGAAAAACCATACGAAGAAGTTAGAAATGAAACGCAGCAAAGATATATAGAAAACAAACCAACTACACCGGTTAAAAATTCAGAAAAATTGGTTTTACAAATTTCCGCAACTGATAAATCGTGGATAAAGGTACAGGCAGATTTATCTGAGCCGAAAGAATTCACAATATTTCCCGGCACAAGTGTAAACTTAAATTCAAAAGAAAAATTTGTTATGACTATTGGTAATTCAGGCGGAATAACAATGAATTTAAATGGTAAGAAATTAGATTTTGTCGGACAGGATAAGCAAATAAAACATGTAATGATAACAAAAGAGGGGATAAATTATTTAAACACAGAACCTACATTTAAGAACAACTAAATGTCAGACAAGATATTAAAAAAGATAACAGAACTACGCGAATTAATTACTAAGCACGAATATAATTATTATGTTCTTTCTCAACCCACTATAAGTGATAAAGAATATGATATGCTAATGAAAGAGCTGGAAAAGATAGAGGAAGAAAATCCCGGTTTAATTACTCCAGATTCACCCACTCAAAGAGTCGGTAAAAATTTAACTAAAGACTTCAGACCCGTTGAGCACCCAATCCCGATGCTTAGCCTTGCTAACACTTATAACGAAGAAGACCTTATTGATTTTGACAGAAAGGTAAAAGATGCTTTACCTGAAAATGAAACAGTAAACTATGTTGTAGAATTAAAAATTGACGGTGCTTCAATAAGCATAAATTATAAGGATGGTTTTATTAATGTAGCAGCTACAAGAGGTGATGGAAATGTAGGTGAAGATGTAACTGCAAATGTTAAAACCATTAAATCAGTTCCATTAAAAGTAGACACAAAAATTAGTAAAGCAATCCCATTAAATGATTTTATTGTAAGGGGAGAGATCTTTATGGACATTGAAGGTTTTAAGAGATTAAATAAGGAAAGAGAAAAAAACGGAGAAAAATTATTCGCCAATCCTAGAAATTCTGCAGCAGGCACATTAAAGATGCAGGATCCAAAAATTGTTTCTCAAAGACCTCTTAATATTTTCGTTTATTCATTGCTGATTGAAGATACAGACAAACTAAATTCTCAGGAAGAAAATCTAAAACTTCTTAAAAAATTAGGATTTAATGTAAACGAAAATTACAAAGTTTGTAAAAACATAAATGAAGTACTGGAAGTTTGTCATCAATTTGAGAAAATGCGTGACTCTTTGAGTTATGAAATTGACGGAGCAGTAATAAAAGTAAATTCGATTCAACAACAAAAAATTATTGGCAGTATTGCTAAATCTCCTAAATGGGCAGTCTCTTATAAATTTAAAGCAAAGCAAGAGTTTACAAGAATTAAAAAGATAATTTGGCAGGTCGGTAGAACAGGCGCAATTACTCCTGTTGCAGAAATGGACCCTGTATTTCTAGCCGGCTCAACAGTTAGCAGGGCAACACTGCACAACATTGAAGAAATAAACAGAAAAGATATTAGAGAAGGCGATAAAGTTATTTTGGAGAAAGGTGGAGACGTAATACCAAAAGTTATTTCTGTTATTAAAGAAGAAAGACCTGCAAAAACAAAAAAAGTTCTACCTCCTGATGTTTGTCCTGTTTGCAAAAGCAAGGTTTTTAAACCGGAAGAAGAAGTTGCAATCTATTGCGTAAATAGTGAATGTCCAGAGCAGACCAAAGGAAAATTAATTCATTTTGTATCACGCGGAGCTATGGATATTGAGGGATTGGGAGAAGCATTTATTGATCTATTTGTTGAAGAAAAACTTATCTATAATTTTGATGATATATATACTTTAAAAAATAAAAGAGAAAAACTCATATCAATCCAAAGATTGGGAGAAAAAAGCGTAGATAATTTATTAAATGCGATTGAAGAAAGTAAGAAAAAACCTTTTAATAAAGTTCTTTTTGCTTTAGGAATAAGATATGTTGGAAGTGGTGCTGCAAAAAAACTTGCAGAATATTTTTTAAATATAGAAAATTTAATTAAAGCAAATGAAGAAGAAATATCATCAATTCCGGAAATTGGACCGAGTATAAGTTGTAGTGTAAAAAATTACTTTAATAATAAACAAAACGTAAAGATTGTAAATAATCTAACTAAGCACGGATTAAATTTTAAAGAAACAAAAAAGGTAATTAAAGAATCATTCTTTACCGGAAAAACTTTTGTAATTACCGGCACATTGTCTGATTACTCCAGAGAAGAAGCTGGTGATGAAATCACTTCCAGAGGTGGAAAGGTAACCTCAAGTGTTAGTAAAAACACTGATTATTTATTGTGCGGAGAAAGTCCTGGTTCAAAATTAAAAAAAGCAGAATCACTTGGTGTGAATATTTTAAAAGAAAATGAATTTAAAAAACAACTTGGTATCTAATTTGTCAATTGCTGATTTTTTTAAATCAATAGTTGCTCAATATAAAGTTAACCAAAGCGTTAAACAGCAATCTTATGAAGGTATGGACTTTTCCTCCAAATTAAAGAGTGCAAACTCTATAATTGTGTTGATGCCGGAGGAAGAAGTGGATTTTCATCATTCAATTAGTGTATTGGAATATTTGAATTCACAATCAAAACATACTACTATAATGACAAGGGATTACAGAGTAAGTTTAATAAATCCTAAATTAAGACAAAATTTAATAGAGTATGAAATTAGAGATATTAGCAAAATAAAATTGCCCACAAAAAAATTATTAACTAAATTGAGTGAAAAGAACTTTGATGTAGTTATAGATTTAAACAGAAAAGAAAATTTATTTTTTAGTTATGTTGTTTTAAAAATAAAATCCAAATTAAAAATTGGATTTGAGAAGAAAAACTCAGATAAATTTTATAACTTTCAATTAGCTTTTAATGGTAAAGAACCGGAAGAAGCTTATAAATATTTAGTAAATTGTTTACAAATGTTTTAAGGATATATAATGAATTTTGAAATAAAGAAAATCGATGATATTACCATTTTCAAACTAAATGAAAATCGTTTAGATACAAATATTTCTGGACTTGTAAAAGGTGAATTTACTATGCTGTTAAAGGTAGAAGAAGCCAAAAAATTTATTATAGATCTTAGCCAGGTTGAATCTTGCGATAGTTCAGGATTGAGTTCAATACTAGTAGCAAATAGAATACTGAACTCATCAGGCGGAGAAATGAGACTTGCTGCTCCCTCAGAAAGAGTCTATTCTTTGATAAAAATAACACAACTTGAACGAGTTTTAAGAGTTTGCGATACTATTGAGGATGCTATTGCAGAACTGAAAAAATCTTAGGTCTTTTCTTGTCATCCCTGCCAATTGATTATATAATTATTGTTATTTACTTAATAACAATTGCAGTATTTGGTATAATTTCAGGCGGTAAACAAAAAACAACAAGCGATTATTTCTCCGGCTCTAAAACTATTCCCTGGTGGGCAGTTTGTTTTTCAATTGTTGCAGCTGAAACCAGTACTTTAACATTTATTTCAATTCCGGGTCTTGCTTATTTAACCAATCTGAATTTTTTACAGATCACTTTTGGGTTTTTATTAGGCAGGATAGTTGTTGCTTATGTATTTCTTCCAGCTTATGATAAAGGTGGTCTTAAAACAGCTTACACTTACTTAGAAGATAGGTTCGGGAAGAAAACGAGATCATATGCGTCTGTAGTTTTTTTGTTCACCAGAACTGCCGCTGATGGTGTAAGACTTTTTGCCACAGCTATTCCATTAAAACTAATGTTGGATATTTCATATCCGACCGCAATAATTATTATAGCTGTTTTCTCCTTAATATATACTTATACAGGGGGATTAAAAGGGATTATTTGGGTGGATGTTATACAGATGTTTATTTATCTGGGTGGATCTGTTTTAGCAGGTATATTTATTTTAAATCTTCTGCCAAACGGATTTGAAAGTGTTATTAATGCTGCCAATAGTGCAGATAAATTCAGCGTTATCAATTTAGGATTTTCAGATGGAATAAAAAACTTTTTTGGCCAGCCATATACTTTATTGGGAGGTATTTTGGGCGGTATGTTCCTCTCAATGGCTTCTCACGGAACAGATCAGTTGATAGTTCAAAGATTATTTGCAACAAAGAATTTAAGGGACAGCCAAAAAGCTGTAATAGGAAGCGGAGTAATAATAGTAATTCAATTTGCAATATTTTTGATTTTGGGAGTAATGCTTTATGCCTATTATGGCACAATAAATGTAAAATCTGACGAAATATTTCCTTTGTTTATTATTAAAGTTCTCCCTGTTGGAGTTACCGGAATAATTATCGCCGGATTGTTTGCAGCTGCTATGTCAACCTTAGCCGCATCAATGAGCTCGCTCTCATCATCTACAGTTTTAGATCTATATCTTCCTTTTACAAAGAAAAAATTAGACGAAAAGAAAAAATTAAAATATTCAAGATTAGTTACTGTCTTTTGGGCAGTACTATTAATCATTGCTGCAATATTTTTTATGGAAACATCAAAAGCTGTTGTTGAAATTGCATTAAGTATAGCTTCCTTTACTTACGGAGGGCTTTTAGGCACATTCCTTTTGGGAATATTTGTTAAAAATGCTAAACAGAGCTCAGCACTGTTTGGTTTTTCAATGGGAATTGTAACTATGATATTAGTAATTTCATTTCATTTAGTTGCCTGGACATGGTTTACATTAATTGGAGTAACTGCAACAATAATTTTTGGAAAATTATTTATACGCTTACAGCGTAAATAATAAATATTTAAAATTTTTTTGAAATTAATTTTTGTAATTCAAAAAATTTTTTTTACATTGCCCTCAACCTTTTTGAACGATTAATCTTTTTTATTAATGAAACAACTGAACCTAACTTTTTTAAATGATCTAAATCTTCAACTAAGGCACAACTCCTGGGACTTCCAAAATTTTGACATACCTAACTTCAAACCCGAAAGTAAACATAAGTTTATAACTTTAGCACCAAGCACCGAAAAAAAAAATAGAGAAAAAAGAAAAAGAAAAAATTCAAAGTAATTCTATTCTAAATTTCATTTAATGATTTACTTATTTAAAGGTTGATATTTGCAAACTCTGGATTATGCAATAATAGCAGTATATTTTGTGATTTCTTTCGGAATTGCGATATATTATTACAAAAGAGCCAGTAAAGACATAAATGAGTTTTTCCTTTCGGGCAGAAACCTTCCTTGGTTTTTAGCAGGTCTTTCTATGGTTGCAACAACTTTTGCTGCCGATACCCCGCTTGCCGTAACCGAATTAGTAACAAAAAACGGAATTGCGGGGAACTGGCTTTGGTGGAATTTTGCATTCGGTGGAATGTTAACGGTTTTCTTTTTTGCAAAGCTTTGGCGAAGAGCAGGAATTATGACGGAAGTAGAGTTTGCCGAAATAAGGTATTCAGGAAAACCCGCAAAATTTTTAAGAGGTTTTCGTGCTTTGTATCTGGGTCTGTTTATGAATCTTATCATAATGGGCTGGGTAAATAAAGCAATGGCAACTATACTTACCGGAATGTTCGGTATACCCGAGAGTGAAGTTTTATTTTATGTTTTTGGCTGTATGGTTGTGGTTGCTGTTTACTCTGCAATTTCTGGCTTGTGGGGAGTTGTTGTAACTGATGCTTTTCAATTTTTTATAGCAATGGGTGGTAGTATTTTACTTGCAGTGTTTGTTCTGTCATCTTCTCAAGTTGGTGGGATTTCCGGTTTACAGGAAAAATTACCAAAATTTGTTTTTGATTTCTTTCCAAATATTACTGATGTCTCATCACTGGGTGGAGCTTTTTCTTTAACTGTAGCTTCGTTTTTAGCATATATTGGAATAATTTGGTGGGCATCCTGGTATCCAGGTGCTGAACCGGGAGGCGGTGGTTATGTTGCTCAAAGAATGATGTCAGCCAAAAATGAAAAGCATTCTTTATTTGCAACTTTATTTTTTCAAATTACTCATTATGCTGTTCGTCCTTGGCCATGGATACTTGTTGGACTTTGTACCTTGATTCTTTATCCGGATTTAGCCGTTGACAACAAAGGCATTGGTTATGTATATGCAATGAGAGATTTTTTACCGATAGGAATAAAAGGACTTTTAGTTGCAGCTTTTTTTGCGGCTTATATGAGTACCATTGCAACTCAACTTAACTGGGGTACTTCATATATGATTAATGATTTTTATAATAGATTTATTAAAAAAGATAAAGAAGAAAAACACTATGTAAATATCTCCCGCATAGCAACAATTTTACTTATGATTATATCAGTATTTGTAACTTTATTTATCAGTAGGATTTCCGGTGCCTGGCAGTTTATTATGGAATGCGGTGCAGGGCTTGGTTCTGTATTAATTTTAAGATGGTTTTGGTGGAGGATAAATGCATGGTCAGAAATTTCTGCGATGATAACACCTTTTATTGTATATCCTATTTTAAAATATTATGGAATTGAATTTCCAAATACTCTTTTTTATCTGGTAACTATTACAACAATAGTGTGGATAATAGTTACTTTTTTGACAAAACCAACAGACGAAGAAACTCTGATCAATTTTTATAAGAAAAATCATCCGGGCGGATTTCTTTGGAAAAAAATATCTGATAAATTACCAAATGTAGAAGGAGACAAGGGATTTTTACAAATGTTTGTAAACTGGTTTGCCGGAGTAATTCTGGTTTACTCAATGTTATTTGGTAGCGGTAGTTTGATTTTTGGTGATATTAAGATGTTTTTAACATATCTGCTTATTGCTATTATTTGTACAGCAATTATTATTTATAACCTATCTAAGATCGGCTGGTCAAAAATTATTAAATAACCGCAAATTATTATTATAAAAATATTACATTTAATTAGTTATATTTATTTTAAAATGTATTAGAAACTATATGGTTGAATTAGATAAATTAAAAGAGAAAGACAGCATTAAAATTAAATTTTTTATTGGACTGCTTACTGTTCTATTAATAATGTTCATGTTCCCAAAAGGAGAATCAATAGAGTCAGAAGTGTCTGTTGGTTCTATCTGGACCCAAAATGATTTGATTGCAGATTTCAGCTATCCTGTTAAAAAAGAAATTTCATTGTATAATGATGAGATAAGCAGGATGGAAAACCGTGTTTATCCTGTATTTATAGAAAATAAAAATGCTGTTCAAGAAGTTGTTAAATCTTTGCAGGATTATAATAAATGGTTTACGGCTAGTTTAGACAGCAGTCTAAGACAAGATTCAAGTTTAGTAAATAATTCATTTCTAACTTTATCATCTTTTAAAACATTTAGAGAAATAAGAAAAAAAGAAATTGAAGGCTCAGGTATTACTGGTAATTCTTTAAGACAGCTTTTCATAATTTCACAAAATCTATTAACTGATCTGACTAGAATAGGTGTATTGAATGAAATTCCTTCAAAAGGTAACAAAGACAGTATTGCAATAAGGGATAAGAATTTTGATAAAATAATTCCGATAAAAAATTATTATTCTATACCAAATGGAAGAAATTATTTAATAGAGAGATTATCAAAGATCCCACTGCAGGAACCAATAAGAACAGCTTTGTTTGAATATATAAATGAATTTATTACTCCAACATTAATATATCAGGCAGATTTAACAGATAAAGAAATTACCCAAGCGAAAAACAATGTTTCAAAATACAGTGATATTGTAAATGAAAATGAAAGAATTGTAGGAACACACGATAGGATTACAAAGGAAGTTAAGGCAAAAATAGATTCTTACAGAGAAGCTAAAGGAGAAATACTTGGTAAAGATAAAGTCTTTCTCCAATTTGTTGGCAAGTTTCTTCACATTGCATTTATTATAGCGATGCTGATAATATATCTTTTCCTTTTTAGGAAGAGAATATTTTATGATAATCAGAAAATATTTTTACTCAGCATTAACTTAGTTTTTCTTTCTTTTATAACTTATTTGATAAACCAAATAACAATAGCAGCACCTTTACAATTTCTTATATTTATTCCTGCTGCATCAATGTTGCTCACAATTATTTTTGATTCCAGAGTTGGGTTCTATACTACAGTTGCATTAACATTAATTACAGGCGCATTAAGAGGAAACGATTATTCCTTTATGGCAACAAATCTGTTTGCCGGAACTTTAGCTGTATATACAGTAAGAGATATCAAAAACAGAACCCAAATATTCCGTTCTTTTCAATTTATTTTGATAGCATATATAACATCTATTTTAGCTTTTGGTTTTGAACGGTTCGCTTATTGGCAAACTTTATTTATTGAGTTTGCTTTTGCAGGTACTAATGCATTAATAAGTCCGGTTTTAACTTATGGACTTTTAATTTTCTTTGAAAGATTTTTTGCAATAACAACTGATCTGACATTACTTGAACTATCTAATTTTGAACGACCACTTTTAAAAGAACTTGCATCTAAAACTCCGGGAACATTCAGTCACTCAATGACGATAGGCACACTTGTTGAAAATGCATCCGAAAAAATAGGAGCTAATCCTCTTTTGGCCAGAGTAGGTGCTTATTATCACGATATCGGAAAAACTCTTTCACCTCAAGCGTTTGTAGAGAATCAATTAAGTAATGATAATATTCACGAAAGTGTTTCACCTGAAGAAAGTGTTGCAATGATATTAAAGCACATTGAAGAAGGAATAAAATTAGCTAAAGAAAATAATCTTCCGCAGGAAATTATTGATTTTATACCGATGCATCATGGAACAATGGTTATGAATTTCTTCTATGAAAAAGCTAAAAAACTTTATGGAGAAGAAAAGGTTGATATAAATGATTATCGTTATAAAGGACCTAAACCAAATACAAAAGAAACAGCAATTCTTATGCTTGCAGATGGATGTGAGTCAGCTACAAGGGCAATGAAGGATGCTGAAAAACCAAAAATAGAAAATTTAATAGATAATTTGATCAAAGCAAGAATTGACGATCTTCAATTAAATGAATCACCTCTAACATTTTCTGATATAGCAAAAATTAAAGAAAGTTTTAAAAGTGTTCTTGTCGGACAGCACCATAAAAGAATTAGATATCCAAAACAAGAACAAATGGAAAACGGAAAAGATCAGTAATAAGATGAAAGATGAATATATTTTTGAAGGAATATTTAAGTGTTTTAAAATTAGAAAAAAATCTATCTGAAAACACAATTCAATCATATAGAAATGATATAACCTGCTTTCTTAACTTTTTAGAAGAAGATAATATTACCGATCCCGATGAAATTAAACAAAATAATATTGTTGCATTCTTTAAATCTTTAAAAGACACTGGACTTACAAGCCGTTCTGCTTCCAGATATCACTCAGCTATAAAAGGTTTTTTTAAATATCTTTTTGTTAGTAAATACATAAAAGAAAGTCCAATTGAAAAAGTATCACCACCAAAGTTATCTAAAAATCTTCCTTCTGTTTTAAGTGTAAATGAAATTGAAATGATCTTATCAAAACCAGATGTAAATGATAAATTAGGATTAAGGGACAAAGCAACATTAGAACTACTTTATGCTTGTGGAATTAGAGTATCAGAATTAATTAATTTAAAAATATCCAGTCTTTTTTTTTCTGAGGAAGTAATCAGAGTTTTTGGTAAAGGTTCAAAAGAAAGAATTGTTCCAATTGGTTCAAGTGCTGTTAAATGGATAAATGAATATTTATCCAAAAGCAGACCATTGTTGGAAAAAAAGATGAAAAGTGAGAATTATCTTTTTTTAAATACAAGAGGTACAAAATTATCACGAATGAGTATCTGGAAAATTGTTGATAAATATGTTAAAGAAGCGGGAATAAAAAGTGATGTTCATCCACATACTTTCCGTCATTCCTTTGCAACTCATTTACTCGAAGGCGGTGCCGATCTAAGAGCTGTGCAAGAAATGCTGGGACATTCCGATATTTCCACAACTCAAATTTATACACATATTGACAGAGAATATATTAAACAAATGCACAAAGATTTTCATCCAAGAGGTTAAATTTGCCTGATATACAAGTAAGCCAAAAACTGATTTCATTTTTAACATTCATTCCTATGTTCATTATTTCAATTACTGTTCATGAATTTGCACATGCTTTCTTTGCACATAAATTAGGTGATGACACAGCAAAAAATGAAGGGAGATATTCATTAAATCCACTTAAACATATTGATCTGGTGGGAACTATAATTTTACCATTTGCTTCATTTGTCTCAGGATTTGCTCTTATTGGTTGGGCCAAACCAGTGCCAATAAATAGAAATAATTTTAAAAATGTTTTGAAAGATGATACTCTTGTCTCATTTTCCGGACCGCTTTCAAATTTTATTTTGGCAATTTTGTTCTTTATTTTTTTTGTAATTGTATATAATACAAATAACGGTAATAACAAGTTAATTTTATCCTTACTTTGGTATGGAGTGTTTTTTAATGTTTTTCTCTGCTTGTTTAATTTAATTCCCATACCTCCTTTGGACGGCTCTCACATTTTATTCGATCTGTTCCCAAATAAATATACAGCCGCATTATTTAAGTTTGGTCTTTATGGATCTTTATTGTTATTGTTTTTTATTTACAGT
>Ga0210038_1001489_pt1 | contig 11523 bp, 8 predicted proteins | sample CryGeyCG2114_020_FD_183970 | JGI IMG/M metagenome (GOLD analysis project Ga0210038, IMG submission 183970) | Groundwater microbial communities from aquifer - Crystal Geyser CG15_big_fil_post_rev_8/21/14_0.20 (SPAdes) (version 2) | ecosystem: Environmental > Aquatic > Deep subsurface > Groundwater... | reverse complement strand
TATTCATTCGCAGCCTGCTGTCGGTGACCGACAACATCGTCGACGACACGGTCGTCCATCCCGACGAGGTCGTCATCACCGATGGCGAGGATCCCTATTTCGTGGTTGCCGCCGACAAGGGCACCGCGACCTTTTCCGACATCGCCAACGCAATTGCCGAATCGAGGGACTTCTGGCTCGACGATGCCTTCGCCAGCGGTGGCTCGAAGGGCTACGACCACAAGGCGATGGGCATCACCGCCAAGGGTGCCTGGGTCAGCGTCCAGCGCCATTTCCTCGAAATAGGCGTCGACGTGCAAGAGGATTCGATCGAGGTCGTCGGCTGCGGCGACATGTCGGGCGACGTCTTCGGCAACGGCATGTTGCTGTCGCAAGCGATCAAGCTGGTCGCTGCCTTCGACCATCGCCATATCTTTCTCGATCCCGATCCCGATCCGGCAACCAGCTGGAAGGAAAGGAAGCGGCTGTTCGAACTCCCGCGCTCGAGCTGGGAAGACTATGACAGCAAGCTCATCTCGAAGGGCGGCGGGGTCTTCCCGCGCGATGCCAAGAGCATCAAGCTGTCGAAGGCGGTGCAGGCGAAGCTCGGCATCGAGCAGCGCGAGATCGAGCCCGAAGCGCTGATTTCCGCGATCCTCCGCGCGCCGGTCGACCTTATCTGGTTCGGCGGCATCGGCACCTATGTGAAAGCCGCGCACGAGAACAACGTCCAGGTCGGCGACCCCGCCAACGACGCGCTGAGGGTCGATGCGCGCGAGCTGCGCGCCAAGGTCATCGGCGAAGGCGCCAATCTCGGCATCACCCAGGCTGGGCGCATCGAATTTGCCCAGTCCGGCGGGCGCTCGAACACCGATTTCATCGACAATTCGGCAGGGGTCGACTGCTCGGACAACGAGGTCAATATCAAGATCGCGCTTGCGGCTGCCAAACGCGCCGGCAAGCTGAGCGAGCCAAAGCGAGTCGCGCTGCTCGAATCGATGACCGACGAAGTCGCCCGGCTCGTGCTCGAGGACAATCGCCTGCAGGCGCTTGCCCTCTCGATCGCCGAAGTCGGCGGTGCGCGCGCGATGGCCTCGCAGCGCCACATCATCGAGACGCTCGAGGCGGGCGGCAATCTCGACCGACGGACCGAAGGGCTTGCCGACGACCAGACGCTCCAGCGCCGCGCCGCCGACGGGCAGGGGCTGACCCGGCCCGAACTGGCAGTGCTGCTGTCCTCGTCGAAACTGGTGCTGCAGGACGCGATCGAACGCGGCACGCTGGCCGACGACGCGCTGCTCGAAGCCACGCTGTTCGCAGCCTTTCCCGAACCGATGCGCAAGAAGTTCAAGGCGCAGATCGAGGGCCACCAGCTGCGCCGCGAGATTATCGCGACCAAGCTTGCCAACCGCATCGTCAACCGTCTCGGCATGGTCCATCCGTTCGAGCTCGCCGAAGAGGAAGGTGTCGAATTGAGCCAGGTCGCCGCCGCCTTCGTGGCGGCGGAGGAGCTGTTCGACCTGCCCGCGCTGTGGGCCGCGATCGATACCGCCGCCATGCCCGAAAATGCCCGGTTGATGCTGTTCGACCGGATCGCCGCTGCGGTCGGCAATCTCATGTCGGACGTGCTGCGCACCTCTTCGGGAAGCGTCGATCCGAGCGCGCTGGTCGCCGAGATCGGCAAGGGCGCGGCCCAGCTGTCCGATGCGACCGGCGAACTGTTGAGCGCCGAATCCCGCCAGCAATCGGATCGCCTGCGCGAACAGCTCGTTTCCGCCGGCGCGCCTGCCGCGCTCGCCGCCCGGGTGGCCCATCTCTACGACCTCGATGGCGCAGTGGGCCTCGCCAAGCTCGCCAGCGAGACCGGCATGGCGGCGCGCAACCTGGCCGCCGCCTTTACCGATGTCGGGCGCCGACTGGGTCTCGACTGGGCGCAGTCGACCGCCGCGCTGATGAGCCCCTCGGACGTGTGGGAACGGCTGCTCGTCTCGGGTCTCGCCCGCGACTTCCAGCAGATGCGGCTGGAGCTGTTGCGGCGCCTCGCGCGGCGCAAGGATGCGAAGAAGGACATGTCCGCGATCGTTGCGAAATGGGCCGAGGAGCAGGAAGTGGCGGTACGTGGGTTCCGCTCGATGGTCGCCCGTGCGCAGGGCCAGTCGCCGGTTGCCCCGGCGATGCTGGCGCAGGTCGCAAGCATGGCGCGTAACCTGCTTTCGCGCTAGCACTGCGCCCGCACTGTGCTTGACCGGCTGGCGTTTTCGCGCCAGCCAGCGCGGCGATGGAACAATTCGACATCGTCATCGTGGGATCGGGGCACGGCGGGGCACAAGCCGCCATTGCCCTGCGCCAGAACGGGCATGAGGGCACGATTCTCATGGTCAGCCGCGATCGCAATCCGCCCTACGAGCGTCCGCCGCTGTCGAAGGAATATCTCGCCGGAGAGAAACCCTTCGAACGTATCCAGATCCGCCCCGAACAGTTCTGGGTCGACAAGAATGTCGAACTGCGGCTGGGCCGAAACGTCAACGAGATCGACCCGGCAGCGCACACGCTGGTCCTCTCCGACGATACGCGAATCGGTTATCGCAAGCTGATCTGGGCAGGGGGCGGCGATGCGCGGCGCATGTCGTGCCCGGGGAGCGACCTTGCCGGTATCCACTACATCCGCACCCGGCGCGACGTCGACACGCTGAAGGAAGAGCTCGCCGCCGGTGCGAGGCGCGCGGTCATCGTCGGCGCCGGCTATATCGGGCTCGAGGCGGCCGCAGTCCTGCGCAAGCTCGGCTGTGCGGTGACGGTGATCGAAATGCTCGACCGCGTGCTGGCGCGCCTCGCCGGCCCGGAACTGTCCGAATTCTACGCCGACTACCACCGCGAACAGGGCGTCGACCTGCGCCTGTCGACAGCGGTCGAGACGATCGAAGGCGCCGATGGTCGAGTCACCGGCGTCACCACCGATAGTGGCGAAAAGATCGCCTGCGACGTCGTCATTACCGGCATCGGCATCGTACCGTCGGTCGGGCCCCTGATCGCTGCCGGGGCGGCCGGATCGAACGGCGTCGACGTCGATTCCTATTGCCGCACCACGCTCGACGACGTCTATGCCGTGGGCGACTGCGCGAGCCATGCCAATCCCTTCGCGGCCAATGCGGTGATCCGGCTCGAATCGGTCCAGAACGCCAACGACATGGCCACTGTCGCAGCCAAGGCGATCATGGGCGACAAGCAGGATTACGAAGCGGTGCCGTGGTTCTGGTCGAACCAGTTCGACCTCCGGCTGCAGACCGTCGGGCTCTCGCTGGGATACGATGCCACAGTCCTGCGCGGCGATCCGGCGGAGAAGAAGTTCAGCGTGATCTACCTCAAGGAAGGCCGCGTGATCGCGCTCGACTGCGTCAACAACACCAAGGATTACGTCCAGGGGCGCAAGCTGGTCATGGACCGGGCGGAGATCGATCCCGCCCTGCTCGCCGACAGCTCGGTTCTGCTGAAGAACATGCGCTGACCGGTCGCGATCAGCGCGCAGCCTGCGCCAGACGCGCCGTAGCCCAGCGCGCCGCATCGGCCACAACCGGGTCGGGATCGCTGCACAAGCCGCGTACAATCGGTTCAATCGCCGCCTGTCCGCTGTTGCCCGCGGCGTAGAGGCAATTGCGCACGAAGCGGTCGCGCCCGATTCGCTTGATCGGCGAGCCGGAGAAGAACTGGCGGAAGCCTGCATCGTCGAACCGGAGGAAGCTGGCCAGCTCGGGCGCGGTCAATTCGGCGCGCGGGGCGAGCTTGATATGGCGGTGCGCGGCATCGGCGAACTTGTTCCACGGGCACACGGCCAGGCAATCGTCGCAGCCATAGATGCGGTTGCCGAGCGCGGTGCGGAATTCCTCGGGGATCGGCCCCTTGTGCTCGATCGTGAGGTAGGAAATGCAGCGCCGCGCATCGAGCTGGTAGGGCCGGGGAAAAGCGTCGGTGGGGCAGGCATCCTGGCAGGCGCGGCAATTGCCGCAGCGATCGGCATGCGGATCGTCGGGCACGAAATCGAGCGTCGAATAGATCGCGCCGAGGAACAGCCATGACCCGTGATCGCGGCTGACGAGGTTGGTATGCTTGCCCTGCCAGCCGATGCCCGCCGCCTGGCCGAGCGGCTTTTCCATCACCGGCGCGGTATCGACGAAGACCTTGAGCTCGCTCTCCGGCTCACGCGCGATCAGCCAGCGCGCGAGCGCCTTGAGCGCCTTCTTGACCACGTCGTGATAATCGCGCCCCTGCGCATAGACCGAGATCCGCGCCTTCTCGGCTTCATCCGCGAGTGCCAGCGGGTCGCCATCGGGGGCATAGCTCATGCCGAGCGCGATGACGCTCCGCGCCTCGGACCAGAGCCCCTGCGGGCTGGCGCGCTGAACCTTGCGCGCTTCCATCCACTCCATCGCACCGTGACGACCCTGCCCGAGGAATTCCTCGAGCCGCGCCGTACGCTGCGGATCGGGTGCGGCGGAAGTGAAACCGCAGGCGACAAAGCCCAGTCGCTCCGCCTCCGTGCGCAAATCCGCCTGCAACCCGATGTTAACCACGCTTGCTTGTGCTCCCGTTCACTGCCAGCCGCTAGCCATGCGCCCATGCTTACCGAGACCGGCACCGTGACGCGAGCCCAAGCGGCCAGCTCTCGCCCGCTCGCTATCGAGGCGCGCGCTCTGGTCAAGCGCTTCGACGGGACCCTGGCGGTCGACGGAGTCGATATCGCCGTGCCCGAGGGGGCGATCTACGGCATCCTCGGCCCCAATGGCGCAGGCAAGACCACCACCTTGCGCATGCTGCTGGGGATTATCGATCCAGACGAAGGCGTGCGCCGCGTCTTCGGCAACGACCGGCCGCACGAAGTTGCCAAGCTGATCGGCTACCTCCCCGAGGAGCGCGGGCTCTACCCCGCGATGAAATGCGACGATGCGATCGCCTTCATGGGCGCGCTGCGCGGACTGCCGCTCGCCGAAGGCAAGGCGCGGGGCCGCGAAATGCTCGAAAGCTACGGGCTCGGCCACGCGGTCGACCGCCAGATTCGGCAATTGTCGAAAGGCATGGCGCAGACCGTCCAGCTGCTCGGCACGCTGGTGCACCGCCCCAGGCTGGTGGTCTTCGACGAGCCCTTCAGCGGACTCGACGCGATCAACCAGGGCAAGCTCGAGGGAATGATCCGCGATCTCGCCGCCGCCGGCACCACAGTGATCTTTTCGACCCATGTCATCCATCACGCCGAACGGCTGTGCGACGAGGTCGCGATCATCGCCGGGGGCAAGGTGCCCTATGCCGGATCGGTCGATGCCGCGCGCGACCGGATCCCGGCGCAGGTGCGGCTCGAAACCCGCCGCAGCGAAGGTGCCTGGCGCAGCGCCTTGCCCGCCGATGCGCGCCACGACGCCAAGGCCGAGGGTAGCCATTTCTGGTATTTTCCGGTGCCCGACAGCGGGATCGAGGCCATGCTCAAGCAGCTGATCGAGGGCGACTCGGGGATCCTCTCGCTGTCGATCGAGCGCGCGGGCCTGCACGATGCCTTCGTCGAGATTGCCGGCGCCGCCGCGGCGCGCGCGCTTGCCGAGGACAATGGACAGGGAGCCGCACGATGAGCGATACCACCCGCCTGTCGCTGGTCGAGGCGGCCCGCGTCGTGGCCCACCGCGATTTCCGCGCGATCCTGTTCAGCCGCGCCTTCCTGTTCTTCCTGCTCGGCCCGCTGTTTCCGATCATCGTCGGCACGCTTGCCGGTGGGATCGGCGGGCAGGTCCAGCGCGATGCCACCACGCGGCTCGTCGCGGTGGCGATGGCCGATAGCGATGCCCAGGCGATGATCGCGGCGCGCGAGCGGCTCGCCCCGCGCGTCGGTGCGGCACTGCCCGAACTCGCCGCCACCGCCAGCGCCGAAGCTCCCGCGGACATCTTGCGCGAGCCGGGGCGCAATTATGCCGCCGTCGTCTCGGGATCGCCCGACGCCCCCGCGCTGACCGCGCCGCAGGAAGCAATCGACGCATGGAGCGGCCCGATCGCCATGATCGCCGCCGAAGCCCGCACCCGGGCACCATCCGCCTTTCCCGAAGTCGCGGAACGGCCCGTTGCCACCAGCGTGGCGGCGCAGCGCACCGACCGCATCCGCACCGCGCAGGCGGGCCAGCTGATCCTGTTCCTTCTGATGATGCTCCTCGCCGGCATGGTCCTGTCCAACCTCGTCGAGGAGAAGGCCAACAAGGTCATCGAAGTGCTCGCCGCCGCGATCCCGATGGATGCGGTCTTCCTCGGCAAGCTCGTCGCCATGCTCGGGGTAAGCTTCGTCGGGATCGCCGTCTGGGCGCTGGCCGGCGGGACTATCGGCCTGCTCGCCGGAAGCGCGTTGCCGCACTTGCCCGAGCCCGCGCTCGGCTGGCCGCTCTTCGTCGCGCTGGGCATCGTCTACTTCGCCATGGGCTACCTGCTGCTCGGCTCGCTCTTCCTGACCATCGGCGGGATGGCGGCCACCGTGCGCGAGGTGCAGACGCTGTCGATGCCGGTGACCATGGCGCAATTGCTGGTGTTCTTCCTCGCTGCCTCCTCGATCACCCGCCCGGGTTCGCCGATGGAACTGTTCGCGGCCGCCTTCCCGCTGTCCTCGCCCTTTGCCATGCTGGCCCGCGCGGCGCAGTCGGACGCGCTGTGGCCACACGCGCTGGCATTGGCGTGGCAGGCGCTCTGCGTGTTCCTCTTCGTGCGTGTGGGGGCGACGATCTTCCACCGTCGGGTGATGAAATCGGGCAAGGGCGGTCGCGCGATCAAGGGCCATGTCGGCGGAGCCGCACCCGCCGCGGGAATCACCGAAAAGCACAGCGCATGATCGCGCCGCCATTTGAGTAGCGATTTGCAACGCACTATTGACAGAAATGTCAGTTAGGGCAGAGTAGCCCCCGAATGGAGGGAGAGCGGCCTCGACGAGTCGCTCCCGCTAGGAGAGAGACATGGCAACCGCTGCAATCGAACGCCCCCAGTGCCACACTTCGCCGACCGCCTACGAGGCGCTGAAGAAGCATTTCGCGGAGCACCCCGAGGACAAGCTCGAGCATCCGCACAAGTGGGACGTCAGCCGCAGCGACATCTATGCCGAGAATACCTGGCACCCGATCTTCCGCGAAATGCGTGCCGCGGGCCCGCTCCACTACATCCCCGAAAGCCCCTTCGGCCCCTATTGGGCAGTGGTCAGCCACAAGGCGATCCAGCACATCGAGGCCTTGCCCGACATATTCTCGTCGAGCTGGGAGCACGGCGGGATCACCATTCTCGAGCGGCTGACCGAGGAAGAGCTGGCCGAGCGGGGTATCGAGGAACGGCGCGAGCTGCCGATGTTCATCGCCATGGACCGCCCGCAGCACACCGGGCAGCGGCGCACCGTGGCGCCCAAGTTCACCCCCAGCGGAATGGCCGAGATGGAAGGCGAGATTCGCCAACGCACCGGCGAACTGCTCGACAGCCTGCCGCGCGGCGAAGTGTTCGACTGGGTCGACAAGGTCTCGATCGAGCTTACTACCGGCATGCTCGCCATCCTGTTCGGCTTCCCCTGGGAAGACCGCCGCCTGCTGACCTTCTGGTCGGACTGGTCGGGCGATACCGAACTCGCCACCGTGCGCGATCTCGACGAGATGCGCTGGGGCTTCCTCAACGAAATGGCTGCCTATTTCCAGTCGCTGTGGATCGAGCGCACGCACGACAAGGAACCGGGCGACGATCTCATCAGCATGATGATCCATTCCGAGGCGATGAACCAGATGAGCCCGCAGGAATTCATGGGCAATCTGATCCTGCTGATCGTCGGCGGCAACGACACCACGCGCAATTCGATGAGCGGCTTCGTCTACCAGCTCGACAAGAACCCCGACCAGCGCAAGCTGTTCGAGCAGGACCCCTCGATCATCCCCAATGCGGTGCAGGAAATGCTGCGCATGCAAACCCCGCTGGCGCATATGCGCCGCACCTGCACCGAGGATACCGAAGTCTTCGGCCAGACGATCAAGAAGGGCGACAAGGTCGTGCTGTGGTACCTCTCCGCCAATCGCGACGAGGAGGTATTCGAAAATCCCGACAAGCTCGACCTCACCCGCGAGAATGCCCGGCGGCACATCGCCTTCGGTTACGGCATTCACCGCTGCGTCGGCGCGCGACTGGCCGAGCTCCAACTGCGCGTCCTGCTCGAGGAAATGCACAAGCGCCGCATGCGCGTGCATCTGGCCGGCGATGTCGAGCGGGTGAAGGCCAACTTCGTCCACGGCTTCCGCAAGCTCGAGGTCGAGATCACCGAATTCTGATCGCAGTCTCGATGTAACCTTCGGCGCCCCTCATGCGTAGGGAAAGCTTGGGCGCGCGGCCCAAGCCGGAAAGGTACGACCATGACCGACCAGACCCTGAACCGCCGCCGGCTGCTCGGCTGGATCGGCGCATCGGCCAGCTTCGTGGCGCTGACCGCCTGCGGCTCGGACCGGGCGGAGGCGAAGGACTTCCCCAAGGGCCGCAGCGATGCCGAATGGCGCAAGGTCCTGACCAAGCAGGAATATTGGATCCTGCGCGAGGAAGGGACCGAGCGGCCCTATAGTTCGCCGCTCAATGGCGAGAAACGGGCGGGCACTTTCGTCTGCGCGGGCTGTGGCAACGCGCTCTACAGCTCGAAAACGAAGTATGATTCGAAGACCGGCTGGCCGAGCTTCTGGGCACCGATCGACAAGGGCGCGATCGGCACCAGCACCGACTACAAGATCGGTTATCCGCGGACCGAGGTGCATTGCGCCGATTGCGGCGGGCATCTGGGGCATATCTTCGACGACGGCCCCCGGCCGACCGGCAAGCGCCATTGCATCAACGGCACGGCGCTGGACTTCAATCCGGCCTGATTCTCCAGAACTGCAATTCACCGCCGGTATCGACCCGATCGAGCCAGCCGGGGATCCGGCCATGCAGCAGTCGATCGGCAAGGCCGCCGGGGTTACGCTCGGCGGCGAGGCGGACCTCGGCCAGCCCCGGACACAGCGCCAGATAGCGCGTTCCGCGGGCGACCAGCATGGCCTCCGCCTTCGCCGGTTCGGCAGCGAAGAGGTCGAGCATGAAGCGGATCCCGGCCGAGCCGCGATGATGCCCGCTCGCCACCAGCGAGTGCGGCGTATCGAGCAGCAGCGCCGGCGCGATATCGAGCGGTGCGGCGATCTCGCCCCGCGGTAGCCGGGCGATAGCGGGTGCGGCCACGGAGACCTCGCAGGCCGCGGCGCGCGCGGCGGGCTGCGAGAGCGGCACGTTGCCCGCTTCCGGACCTGCTGCCTTCTGCCACGCCATCAAGGGGAGAGTGGGCACGAAAGCGAGCAGGATCGCCAGCGCCGCAAGCAATCTTCGCGGCAGCGGGGCGGGACCGCGTAGCGCCGCGAGCCATTCGCGCAGCTGCCAGCCCAGCGGGACGGCGGCGAGCGCCGCGGCGGCGGCACCCGCGCGGGCGACGGCGCAGGTCACCGCGAGTGCGGCGAGCAACAGCAGCAGATAGTCGAACCAGAAGCGCCGCAGCCAGTCGTGCGACCGCCAATGGAGCCGCCAGGCAGCGCCGAGCCCGAACAGCGGCAGGATCAGCAGTTGCAAGGCGGTGGCAGGTGGCTGCCGCCAGACGGGCATGCCTTCCATGACCCCCGCGAGCCACAGCTCGCGCACCAGCGGGTCGATCGCGGCGAAGCTTCCGGTCGTGCATCGGGGCGCGCCGATGAGCAGGATTCCCACCCCGCCCGCGGCGGTCAGTGCGAAGCCGCCGAGAAGCCAGGACAAGGGCAGGCGCTGCGCCGCGAGCAGCGTCACGCCAAGCGCGCTCCAGCACAGTGTGGCGAGGAAGGGGGGCGAAAGCGTATCGCAATGCGGCGCGAGGTCCTGGACCCCGCGCGTCGCGGCGAACAGGGCTAGCGAGGCGAAGGCAAGTACCTGCAGCGCCCGGACGAGCAGGAGGCGATCCTTCGGGTCGCGCAGCCAGCGCAGCGCAGCCACCCCGCAGAACGCGAACGCCAGCGGCAGCCCCTCGAGCGAGATCGTCAGCCAGACGGCCAGCGCGAGGCCGAGCAGCACCCCGCCCCGCGCGGGCGAGCGCGTGGCCAGCGCATTGGCGGCAGCAAGCGCGCAGACCACCTGCCAGCCGTGATGGTCGATCCGCAACGGGGCGAACTGGAACAGCAGCGGGGCGGACAGCGCCATGACCAGCGCGGCCAGCGTCGCCGCCTCGAGGTCGACCATGCGCCAGGCGAGCCGCGCGGCGAGCAGCATGCCGCAGTAAAGCGTCAGGAGCGGGATTGCGACCAGCGCGGCAGTCTCGGCGGCCGCCCCCCCGATCAGCGGGGTCAGCGCCGTGATCGCCAGCAGCAGCGGGATGTCGACCAGCCGAGACCAGTGCATCGGTACGCCGCCATGCGCCGCATCGAGCCGGTGCTGCGTAAGGTCGAACCAGCCCTGGCCGGCGATCAGGTCGCGCAGCTGGACCAGCCGCAGGACGTCGTCGGGATCGGGAAAGCGCCGCGCCGCAATGGCTGCCCAATGCGTCGCCACCAGCAGCGCCGCGACAAGCAGCCAGGCGAGCGTCGCGCGCAGGACGAGGGCCCCGCTCCACCCGCTCCGCCGACGCTCAATAAGCATCTCAGGCGGCGACCGGCGCGCGAAACACGATCCGGCTGCGCATCAGCCAGGTGGCGAGGAAACTCGTGCCTACGGCGACGAGTTTGGCGAAGCGCGGATCGATACCCACGCTTTCGCCAACGCCGACGATCGCGGTGGTCAGCACGAGGCCGAGCAGGGCGGAAAGGATAAACAGCGCCTTCTGGCGGTGGCGCCCGAACCCGCGCGGAGCGACCTGCCCGGTGAATACCGCGCGGCTCGACAGCAACCAATGCGCCGCAATACCGGCACTGTAGCCGATGGCGGAGGCGGGCACCGCTCCGGCGCCGATCGCGAGCAGCGCGAGAAAGCATCCCATGTCGACGCATAGCGCGCCCAGGCTGGCGAGCAGGTAGCGCAGGAAGCGGATATCGCGCAGGCGGGCGAGGAGTGTTGGCATCAGGCCGCCTTGCGGCCCGGCGCAAGCCGCTCGGGCACGTCGCGAACCGATGCCAGCGCTGCGGCCTGGTCGGCGCTGACCGGGCGCTTCGGCAGGCGCCTGTCGGCCCCTTCCTCGCCCGTCTCGTGATATTCGGCGTCTTCGTTGACGCACCAGGTGTCGTAGAGCCGCTCGCCGGCGAGAATGTTCTCCACCGTAAGCATCGCGGTCATCATCGCGTGGTCCTGGTTGTTGTAGCGGTGCATGCCATTGCGCCCGACGAGGTGCAGTGTGGGATGCCGTTCCTCGAGTTCGCGGCGCAACGCATCGACATTGGCGGCGTAATGCTCGTCATAGACCGGATAGGCCTTTGCCTGGCGCACCACGGCACCGCCCCTGACCTTTGCCGGGTCGAGCAGCCCGAGCGTGTCCATTTCCTCCGTCGCCAAGGCGACCAGTTCTTCGTCGGGGAGGGCCCAAAGACCGTCGCCCTC
>Ga0210038_1001480_pt1 | contig 11558 bp, 10 predicted proteins | sample CryGeyCG2114_020_FD_183970 | JGI IMG/M metagenome (GOLD analysis project Ga0210038, IMG submission 183970) | Groundwater microbial communities from aquifer - Crystal Geyser CG15_big_fil_post_rev_8/21/14_0.20 (SPAdes) (version 2) | ecosystem: Environmental > Aquatic > Deep subsurface >... | reverse complement strand
AACGCGACATGCCTCTTCGTGGCACGCTGCCCGCCGGGCAGACGCGCGACGTATTCTTTGCATACGACAATTTCGGCGCGATGACCGAGGCCCGGTTCGACAGTGCCACCAGCGCCTACGGCGTATTTTTCAGCTACGATGCATTGGGTCGGCTGACGCAGGAGCAGAATACGGTCTCGGGACGCACCTGGAACATCGGCTATCAATACGATGCCGCCGGGCGGCGCTCGCGCCTGACCTATCCCGACGGTGCGTTCGTCACCTACGGCTATGATACGCTCTCGCGGCCGACTGGCGTTTGGCGCCAAGGCACAGATGCGGTGCGCACCTGGACCTACAATGCCAAGGGCCAGGTCTCGGCAATTGGCCCGGGGTTCGATACGCAGTTCGTATATGAAGACTCCGGCCGCCTGTTCCAGCAGTCGGATTATGGTTCGGACAGCAGCGCCTGGTCCTACAACCGCTACAGCTACAACCCCGCCGGTCAGGTCGAGCAAGAGCAGTTCTGGTACGACAATGCGATCTGGGACAAGCACGAGCCCGAGACCGTGGGCTACACGGTCAATGGCCTCAATCAGTACACGGTGGTCGACGGAAAGAATTTCACTTACGACGCCAATGGTAATCTCACCGCCGATGGTACCGACACATTCACCTACGATCCGGCCAACCGCCTCATCGGGGTGCCGAGCAAGGGTGCGACGCTGGCCTACGATCCGCTGGGCCGGCTGCACAGCGTGACCGATGCAAGCGGTACCGAGCGATTCCTATATGATGGCAATGCGCTGATCATGGAGTTCAACGCCAGCGGCGGGATCCTTGCGCGCCACGTTCACGGGCTGAACGCCGGGGACGATCCGATCGCGAGCTATACTGGCTCGTTGTTCGCTGCTTCCAACGAGCAGTTGATCCGCCAAGACCGTCTCGGTTCGGTCATGCTGATGAGCACCGATCGGACGACTGCAACGGTGAACGTCAACACCTATGACGAATACGGTGTGCCGGGCTCGGGCAATACCGGTCGGTTCCAGTATACCGGTCAGGTCTGGCTCCCGCAGATCGGACTTTACCACTACAAGGCCCGCACCTACTCGCCCACGCTGGGGCGGTTCCTGCAGTCCGATCCGATCGGATACGGTGACGGGCTCAACATGTACGCCTATGTCAAGAATGATCCGTTGAATGGGATCGACCCTTACGGCTTGTGGAAATTGAGGTGTCAGAAATTCACTATTACAATAACGACTCCTGAAGGCACTGTGTCCAGTAGTGGGACGTCATGCGTATGGATCCCAGAGCAGAAGGATTTTGCAACTGCGAACTTCGTCCTAAATCAATTGGATAGAATAGAAAGAAGAGGGTTCTCTTGCCCAACAGTGAAGACGGGTGACCCAGGATCTTTGGGGGATCGGGGAAATGCGGTTAGGAACCTGGGTACGTGGGAGGAGGCGAGAGACTTGGCGAATGCCGCCGAGTCTGCGACCATTGCGCGATTTGGATATCAAGCAAATAATGATCCAACAGGTGCGTATCGGCATTTCTATTGGAATTTTTCAATGGCTCAGCGATTTGGTGCTGAAGTAGCCAAACAATTTGGCGATGCCCACGAGGTCCAAGGTGCGGAAGGCGCCGGATATGATGCATCGAATTCTCCTGCCGAAACTCAAATGGATCTTTACAATAATGCGGCAGGCATCGCATTCGCAACAGATCCTCAGACAAGAAATCTTCCTCCGCAGATAGCAGCTGAAATAGCCCTGAAAGCCGGCTGCCTTCAAGAAAAGGAGTAACAGTGAAAAATTCTTTCGTACTCTTCTCGGCTGGAATGCTTGCCTCGTGCTCATTAGATGGGCGTGATGGGTCTATTGCTGTAGCTAACGACACAAATGAGACGGTGAAGTTATCTAGTTTACACATAAAGAACAGAAGTGAACTTGTTGGATTAACATTAGAACCAAATAGATCTGTGACTTTAAGAAATGTACCAGAAATAGAGGGTGATGTTAAGCTGAGGTACGCAAGAGCCTCAGGGGGGCATGATCTGTTTATTGGGTATAATTCTCCTGGCATGGGGATTAATTGTGTGGTTGTTCTAGGCCCTGAGGCAGACACTGTTTATTGCTGATATATTAGGGTTCGGTTGAAAATTTGTTATTTGGTGTAAATTGCTCGTGGGTGTCGTTGAGCGTTTTTGCTCGTCGATCAAGTCCCTGCTACATTGGGCAACTGCTTCGGCAGGTTCGTATCGGTTCGGCGATGCTTAGGGGCGATAACATTGACCGGTGATAATCTGAGGAGGAGCGTTGACCTCGGGCGCAGGTTGTAACTTTATGAAAGATCGGATTCAACGACCGCATCCAATGCGGCGAGAGTAAAAGAGGCAATTGTCTGCCGACGATTGCTTGGCGGGGCGCATGGCTAATCTCCAAAGTGATAGATTGTTCATAGCGCTCACGCGCCCACATGAGCAGCTTATCCGCCAGGACCGCCTGGGTTCGGTCATTTTGATGAGCGCCGATCGCACGACTGCGACGGTGAACGTCAACACTTATGATGAATACGGTGTGCCGGGCTCGGGCAATACTGGCAGATTCCAATATACCGGGCAGGTCTGGCTGCCACAAATCGGGCTCTACCACTACAAGGCGCGGACTTACTCGCCCACGCTTGGTCGGTTCCTGCAGACTGATCCGATCGGATATGGTGATGGGCTCAACATGTATGCGTATGTTGGGAATGATCCGATTAACGCGATCGATCCCCTTGGGTTAAACGAAGTGAAGCCGAAGAATCCTGATGGCTCCTGTGACGAAGGTTGGTTTGAAACTACGGATGATCAATGCGGAAGAGTCATCATTACGGCCGACCGGTACGATGATACTTATGCAGTTGGACCGGAAGATGGCTTGGTGGCGGAGGGGGACGGCCCCAGTGGGGGCGATAATCGTCCTCGTCAAAAGCCCGAATGCTACTCCGCTCGGGAAGGTGGCTCAGCCAGTACGGGTTGTCGTAAAAAGCCGTTGACTAAGAAAGAAATCTGCCAGTCATTGGTTAACACTATGAACTCTGCGGGGATTTGGACTTACGGGCTTACATTGAGCGGCGCAGGCGCAGGTGCAGCAGAACAGAAAACTTCGGGAGCGACGAAGGTTGCGGCAAGGATTTCAGCGCGCGCATTTCTGTTTGCGGACTTAGTACTTGGTGGGATGTGCATAATGGCGATGCGCGATTACAACATAATGAAGTGTGATGAAGTATTATGAAAAAATTAATCATCGCGATCTATATATTATTGGCGTGCTTGGTCACTTATGTATATATAAATTTTGATCTGCAGATATTCTTGTTTACGTCCCTTGTAGCAGCGGTATCCATGCTCATTCTCCAGCGGATAGTTGATTGATTTCGAGGCAGCCAGAGTTATGCATCTCTGCCGGTAACTTGACTGGAAAATATGCGACCGTGCTGGGCTAAGATCCACCGCGCTGGCTGCGCAGCGTGACCGATGCAAGCGGGACTGAGCGCTTCCTCTACGATGGCAATGCGCTGATCATGGAGTTCAATGCGGGCGGCGGGATCCTCGCGCGCCACGTCCACGGGCTGAGTGCTGGCGACGATCCGATTGCTAGCTACACGGGATCGCTGTTCGCATCTTCGAATGAGCAGCTTATTCGACAGGACCGCTTGGGCTCGGTCATATTGATGAGCACCGATCGCACGACTGGCACAGTGAACGTCAACGCTTATGACGAATATGGCGTGCCGGGCTCCGGCAATAGCGGTCGGTTCCAGTATACTGGCCAGGTGTGGCTGCCGCAGATCGGGCTCTATCATTACAAGGCGCGGACCTATTCGCCTACATTGGGTCGATTCTTGCAGACCGACCCGATCGGGTATGGCGATGGATTGAATATGTACTCCTACGTCGGGAATGATCCAATTAACGCAATAGACCCTTTTGGATTGGAACAAGTTGATGGTCGATCTGATGCGCAATTATGTGACGACCATCCCGGCGGAGGGAATATTTATTATGATGCGGATAATGATGGCGTACAAGATGACGATGAGCCCACTCAACGGGTACTAGTTTGCATAACTGGCATGGGTATTGACGATTATCTTGGCAGCGGTCTTCCAAGCTTGGGCGATTACGGAGACGATGAGCCTCAGCGTGGGCCATTGGGAGAGTGCCGGCCCATACCAATGACAAATCCCAACTGCCCAACCAAAAAAGGGTTTCCTAAGCCGCCACCATTATTACCTAACGGATGCGGCTCTACTGGTGCATCCGGCTATGCGCCTGACATATTCGACGCTTGTGATGCTCACGACATTTGCTACGGCACAATTGGACGATCACAAGCATCCTGTGACGGCGAGTTCCTTTTAAGGATGGCGGCCGAATGTAACGGTGCGGCTTTGTGCACTAGCGCGGCGGCCGGATATTATCTCGCCGTCAGATTTAGAGGTCGTAGTGCGTATGAAGGTGCCCAGCGAGATGCCCGAAATCGGCGAAATAATGGAGTGAGCGAGTGACGTTTAATAAAAAGATTTTCCTCCTTCTCGCGCTTTATTCGATGGGCGTTATAGCACTTTTCAATGGTTGGACAAATGAACCAATCTATACGAGCTTCATCCCTCCGCTTGACGGAGCTTTGGATACCAAGATAATTTATGGTTTTTATATATGCATAACCCTATCCCCCTTAATATATTTAGCTGCATTTTTGATTTTCAGATCAAAGAAGTAAATAATTTTTCTTAGAGTCAAGTTTCGCTTGCAGCCTATGACTATTGACACGGCTCTAAAAAATAATCGCGATATATAGTTACGTGCGATATATAAATTCGCGGATAGTTTAAATTATTACATTAACCTCTTGGCGCCCCACCGGCTTTATACTGACGACGATCCAATCGTGAGTTTTGTTGGTCCTTTGGCGCGCTGTCTCAGGCAAGCAGCTGGTCTGTCAGAAACGCCTTGGATTGCCTTGCTAATGAGTGCGGATCGCCATAGCCGGTGATAATCCAAGTCTGGAAGTTGACCTCTGAGCACAGATCGCAACTGTGTAGAAAGAACGGGTTGAGCGATATTACCCGAGTGGTGAGGTTGAAAGAGGCGATCATTTGCTGACGATTGCCTGGCAGGGGTGGATGGCAAATTTCCGAAGCGATAGACTGTTCGTCGCTCTCACGCGTCCGCAAATGTTCGCGGGTGTGACGTATACCTTTTTCGTCATCAACGCCGTCCTGATAGTCGAGTTATTCCTGATCTTCGGGTCTTTTAAGACCCTATTTGCGGGGTTGGCGATCCATCTTTGCGGTATGCTCGCTTCGGTGCGCGAGCCGCGCATTTTCGATCTCTGGCTGACGCGGGTGAAAACTTGTCCGCGGGTTAAGAACCACAGGCTGTGGCGATGCAATTCTTACAGGCCCTGACCCGCGATCCCAAGACCATCGCGCGCGAAGTGGCGGCGGGCGTGAAGCTACCCTATGCGCGGCATCTCGACGAAGCGACGATCATGCTTCGAGACGGGCTGCTGATGCAGACGATCCAAATGCGCGGCCTGCTGTTCGAAACCGCCGACAGCGACGAACTCAATTACCGCGCGCAGTTACGCGACGGCATGCTGCGCTCTCTCGGCAGCTCGCGCTTCGCCCTCTATCATCATGTGATCCGTCGGCGCGCCGATATCGTCTCGGCCGGCGATCCGTCGGAAGGGTTCGCGAAAAAGCTCGATGCGCGGTGGCGCGAGCGGCTCGGTGAGCGAAACCTATTCGTCAACGAGCTCTTCCTCACCATCGTGCGTCGCCCGCTGCAGGGAAAAATCGGCGCGGGCGATCGTGTGCGTAGCTGGTTGTCACGGAAGTCCGGCGATCCGACCGAAGCGATCGAGCGTGAGCGTCGCGCGCTCGACAAGGCGCGCGAAGCGATGATGGCCGCGCTCGGCGCGTATGAGCCCCGATTGCTGACGCGCTACGAGACGCCGACGGGAGTACATTCAGAGGCGCTGGAATTTCTCTCCTGCCTATTCAATGCGCAGATGCGCCCCATGCTCGAGCCGACCGGCGATATTGGCATGCACGTGCCTTCGCGCCGGGTGAGCTTCGGAGCCGATGCGATCGAACTGGGCAAGTCGGGACTCGATCCGCGCCGGTTCCAGGCGATCGTATCGATCAAGGATTATCCCGGACGCACCACGCCCGGAGTGCTCGACGAACTCTATCGCCTGCCGATCGACCTGACTTTCACCCAGAGCTTCGCGCTGGTCGAGCGCGGTGAAGCGCTTGGGCGGATGAAGCTGGCGCTCCGCCGAATGAAGTCGAGCGAGGACGACGCCCTTTCGCTGCGCGATGAATTGATCGATGCCAAGGACGAGGTCGCGGCCGGGCGCGCCGGGTTCGGGGAGCACCACACGACGATTGCGGTTCACGCTTCGACTTTGGAACAGCTCGATTCCAACGTCGCTGAAGTCATCGCCATCATGGCTGACAGTGGCATCAACGCCGTGCGCGAGGATATCGCGCTGGAGCCTGCCTTCTGGGCACAGTTTCCCGGCAATTTCCGCTACATTGCGCGGCGCGGCCTGATCTCGACTACAAACTTTGCCGGGCTGGCGAGCCTGCACAACTTTCCGATCGGCCGTGCCAGCGGCAATCATTGGGGCGAAGCCGTTACGCTTCTGGAGACGACCGCGGCCGGACCGTATTTCTTCAACTTCCACCATGGCGATCTCGGCAATTTCACGGTGATTGGTCCCTCCGGGTCGGGCAAAACGGTGGTACTCTCCTTCTTGCTCGCCCAAGCTCAGAAATACGATCCACGGATCATCCTGTTCGACAAGGATCGCGGGGCGGAACTGTTCATCCGCGCAATCGGTGGTCGCTACGATCGTCTACGCCCTGAGGCGCGAGCCGAACTCAATCCGCTTCAGCTCGACGACACGCCCGCCAACCGCCAATTCCTGATCGACTGGCTCGAATTGCTCGCCGGCAGTCTCGATAGCGAGGAGCAGCAGCTGGTTCGCGATGCGCTCGAAACCAATTTTCTTCAGCCGCGCGCCAAACGCCGGCTGCGGCATCTGGTTGAACTCTTCCGCGGGCATGGACGCCCGCAGGCGTCCGATCTGTACGCTCGATTGCGACCCTGGTGGGGTGATGGCGAGTTCGCCTGGCTGTTCGACAACGAGAACGACACCACCGATCTCGCCGCGCGTACGATCGGCTTCGACATGACGGCGATCCTCGATGACCCGCGGCTGCGCACACCGGCGATGCTCTATTTCTTCCATCGTGTGGAAGAGCGGCTCGACGGCGACCCGACGATCATCGTAATCGACGAGGGCTGGAAAGCGCTCGACGACGAAGTGTTCGTGCGCCGCATTCGCGATTGGGAAAAGACGATCCGCAAGCGCAACGGTATCGTCGGCTTCGCGACCCAGAGCGCGCAGGATGCCTTGGAAAGCAAGATCGCAAGTGCGATCATCGAACAGGCCGCCACGCAGATCTTCATGATCAATCCCAAGGCACGCGCCGAAGACTACATCGACGGGTTTGGCTTGAGCGAACACGAATTCGATCTCGTCCGATCGCTGCCCGACGATTCCCATTGCTTCTTGATCAGGCACGGCCAGGAAAGCGTTGTCGCCCGCCTCGACCTCACCGGCGAACATGACCTCCTGACGATCCTTTCTGGCCGCGAAAAGACCGTGCGCCTCTATGACGAGATCGTCGAGGAAATTGGCGCCGGCTCGTCCGAGTGGATCGACCGCCTGCTGGAAAGGGCAGCGTAATGGCGTGTCCGACTGTCATCACAGGCGATCGCTTTCTCGAACGCACGCTGACCCACATCGATTGCCAAGCACAATCGATCGGGAGCTGGGGTTATCAATCGCTCGCCGAGCCCGGTTCGATCGGCTCGATCGTGATGGCGTCACTCCTGACGATATTCGTTGCCCTGTTGGGCTTCCGCCTCATGTTCGGCGGTTCTTCCGGGGCCCGCGATATTGTCTTCGACGTGGCCAAGGTGGGGATCGTCCTCACCCTCGCCTTCTCCTGGCCTGCCTACAAGGTACTGGTCTACGATCTGGTGCTCGCCGCGCCGGCAGATATCGCCGCGTCCATCGGCGAAAGCGCGTCCGAAGCAGATGCCGGCATGATCTCTCGCTTGCAGCAAGCCGACAATTCCATTGTCAATCTGACTGAGATTGGGACCGGCCGAAATACAGGTGCCTTTGTCGACGAGACTTCGCCGGGCGCGACATTCGAGGCGACCGCTATGCGCGACGATAACGCCTTCGGTTGGTCGCGTCTCGTGTGGCTTGCTGGGACCATTGGCGTCCTAGCCCTTTTGCGCCTCGCGGCAGGTTTGATGCTGGCGATCGCGCCGATTGCAGCTGCCCTAATGCTTTTTGACGCCACGAGGGGGCTGTTTGCGGGCTGGCTACGCTCTCTCGTGCTCGTGCTGGTAGGATCCATCGGCTCGCTGGTCGTCCTCACAGGGGAACTGGCGATCCTCGAGCCTTGGCTGGCGGATGCGCTCAGGCTGCGCGAGCTTGGTTATGCAACGCCATCTGCCCCGATCGAGCTATTTGCTATCACTTTGGCCTTCGCTCTCGTGCAATTCGGAATGTTGTGGCTCATCGGAAAGTTCGCATTCAACCGCGGTTGGATTACCGTTCCGGACCTCGCTCAGCTCCGGCCATCTCCAAGCAGCGCGGACATTGCGACCTCGACACAAAATTCGACGCAGGAATACGCAACCAATAGGGTTCAGCGTATCTCCGACAGCATCGAGCGGCGGATCGAAAGCGAACGGCAGGGTGGTACTCATCGAACCAGTATCCGCAGTCTGTCGGACGCTTCTCCTAATAGAGCGGCAAATGACAGCGTGCACGGGATCTCGGCGTCGCAGAGACTCGGTCAATCGCAGCGACGGACGATCCATCGACGCGGTGCGGCGCAAACTCGACGTGAGGTGATGCGGTGAACGATCAGACACATCCCGATCTCGACGAGGCGCTAGCGTTGGACAGTTGGGCCCAGAGTCCGCTCGAGGCGGCCGAGAGATCGCGACGGACGGCGTGGATCGTTGCCTCGGTCGCTGCGGCAATCGCGCTATTGCTCGCCGCCGCGCTTGTTTTTCTGGTGCCGCTGAAAGAAACCGAGCCGTACACCTTGTTGGTCGACCGCCAGACCGGTCACGTGGAGGCACTCTCGCCGCTCGAATCTCACACCGTCCAAGCTGACACGGCTCTCACCCGCTCGATGCTGGCGCAGTATGTGATTGCACGCGAAAGCTACGACTATTCAAGTCTGCAACGCGATTATCGCCGTGTGGCACTTTGGTCGGCGGGCGACGTCCGGCGGAACTACATGCGGCAGTTCGAAAGCGGCAATACCGCTGGTCCGGTTGCGACCTACGGCCAAGGCGCAACTGTGCAGGTCGAGATCAAGTCGGTCTCCTCGCTCTCGGCGCGCCAATCGCTGGTGCGCTACGTGACGCGTCGCTCGGATCGCGGCGGTATAGGGGCCGATGTCCAGCACTGGGCCGCCGTCATCGACTATCGCTTCGTAGAGGGCGCAATGAGCGCCGACGACCGCCTACTCAATCCACTGGGATTCCAGGTCACCCGATATCGGCGAGACGCGGAGACATTGCCCGAGATCGTCGATGCCGATCCCGACGTGGCGGTTGACGTGGAATGAGATATGCGATCGCCTTGTTGATTGCGCTTTTCGCCACACCAATTCTAGCGCAAGAGCCGGACGCGCACCTGTTTCGTTGGGTCCCGGGTCAAGAGATCGCGCTCACAGTCAATCGTAGCACCGGCGCTACGCTCGAATTTGCAGAAGGCGAAACGATCGAGCGAGTTTCCACCGACGATCCCGATACGATCGTGGTCGCCGTCGCTCCAGACCAAGGACAGATGAAGGTGACGCCGGTCAGCATGGATCGCGGGGTCAGAGTAGATGTATTCACCGACCGCCGCTTCTATCGTTTTCGGGTCACAGGCGGAACCAGCCCTGTAGCGATCCGCAACGCGCGACTTGATGGAACCGGCCTCGCTAGCCCGCCACCACTACCCGAACCGCAGGCCGAGCCGGTTGCAGAGCGAAGCTATCGCATTTCGGGCGACCGCGAGGTGCGCCCGGAAAGCGTTCGTGATGATGGCACGCGCACATTCATCACTTACCGAGAGGAGCAGGCGCTGCCCGCAGTCTTTGCCATTGGACCGACCGGTGAAGAGGAGGTCGTGAATGGTCATATGCGGGACGAAAAATTCGTGATCGACCGGGTCTACCAAGAATTGGTTTTCCGTATCGATCGCAAACGTGCGAGAGCCGAGCGCAACAAGGCGGAAGAGGTCAACCCATGACCGTGCAGCCCCCCGGTGAGCAGTTCGAGCGCCAGGATGGCCTTCCGATGGTGGCCCCTCGTAAAGCCAGCAATATCGGAGTGTGGATTTTTGCGGCCGTCTGTTTGCTCGGCGGCTATATGGTTTTCGCGGCGCTCAACGAACGGCGCGAGGATCGCGCCCTTGCCGGGATTGCGTCGGATCGATCAGCGTCCGAGACGCTTATTGCCTCCCCGCCTCCCTTGCAGCTTGCACCCGAATTAGTGCGCCCTGACGAGGCCGTGGCCCAACGACCGATCCTACTTCGCCGCGTGGGGACACCGCCGCCCCGACCAACGGTTGCGGCACGACCAGTGAGCGTTGCGCCGATTGAGCGAGCTGTGCCGACCGCTCCGCCCCAGCGACCAATCGATCCTGTTCGAACAGCACCTCCCGGAGCGCCCGCACCCGAAATCGTGTATGATGCAGCCCGCGAAAACCGCACAGCCTCGCGGGAATATTCGGATAGCCGGCTGGTGGAGGAAGGTCGGGTCAAAGCGACCCGTTTCGCGCGCCCGGCCTACACCGTGCCGCGCGGAACCGTCATTCCTGCGGTTCTCGAAACCGCGATTGACTCAACCCGCCCAGGCGCGGTCCGGGCACTCGTCCAGCGGGACGTCAAGGGTTTCGATGGGTCCCGCGTGCTGATCCAGCGTGGGAGCCGGTTGTACGGGGAGTATGGCGGTGAGCTCGCGCAAGGTGAGAAACGCGCACTCGTTAGGTGGACGCGCCTCATCCGGCCCGATGGCGTGGTGGTCAATCTCGATAGCCCGGCTTCCGATACGCTGGGACGGGCCGGGATCGAGGGAGATGTCGATACGCACTTTTGGACCCGCTTCGGTAATGCCTTGCTTGGCACCGCGCTTGATGTCGGGAGCACCTTGGCCACCGGTGCGATAAGTGGCGGCGTGGTGTTGCTCCCCAATGGCCAGCAAATGGTGCAGCCACAACAATCGCAAGGTCCGCGGCCCACCTTGCGCGTCGATCATGGTACCAGCGTTTCGGTATTCGTCGCACAGGATCTCGATTTTTCGGACGTCGACAGCTGATGTGCGAAGTCGGCTATTACCTCGAAACCTTCATGTCACCGCTGGCCGAGTGGCTGGAGCGGCCCGACGTCACCGATATCTGGATCAACCGCCCAGGCGAAGTGTGGGT
>Ga0210038_1001478_pt1 | contig 11562 bp, 10 predicted proteins | sample CryGeyCG2114_020_FD_183970 | JGI IMG/M metagenome (GOLD analysis project Ga0210038, IMG submission 183970) | Groundwater microbial communities from aquifer - Crystal Geyser CG15_big_fil_post_rev_8/21/14_0.20 (SPAdes) (version 2) | ecosystem: Environmental > Aquatic > Deep subsurface >... | reverse complement strand
CAGACCCTATTTTAAATTATTGAGATTTTTGAACAAAAACAGAACAATTGGAATGATATCCCGCAACTGCACGCAGCATATCATTCCTAAACAAATAATTCAGTGCAGTATAAGTAATAGTTAGGTTACTAAGCTAAAATGATATTAATAACTATTAAACATATTTTTGGAAAAGTACCAAAGTTGTTTCGGTGGTTGATTGTAACTGTATTTATAGCTCCAATTCTAGTCTATGTTGTTGTCCAATTTTCTACTAACAAGCCAATTGAATTATTTCCTGAAAATCTTATCTATTTATTACTTTTAATTCTATTCCTTCTAACCGCTAGTTATATCGTTGGATCCTTTAGAAGTGTTCGTGAATTACTTACAATAAAAAATAGTATTTCTAAAAATTCTTCAAACGATTCTCAAATAATTAAGAAAAAATTGCCCTATTCAGAGGTTACAATTGGCAATTACAAGACACAAGACATATGTGCTGATATTCGGGCAAAAATAATTTTAGATGAATCTCATCAACCTGCGGTTGACTTATTTCTTGATAGAATAAGGAAAGGTGAGCCGTTTTGTCCGGAATGTTCTAGACCAATGGATTATTGGAAAGCAACTTGGATGGCTGATTTTGCCCAAATTGGTTATCAGTGTTTTAATTGCGATATAAAACATAAAGGAAATTACGAAGATTTATTAAATGACATAAAAGGTGAAGTTCGAAAGAATTATGAGAAATATTGGGATATATATAAAGGTGAAATTAATAAACTGACAAAAGGAAATCCTGAGGATTATCAACTTCCTAAATAAAATTATTTTGGATTTAAAATGAAAAGCAGATTTTTTTATTTAAAAACAATTTTGGTTGCCTGTATGTTATTGGCAATTGATTTAAACGCACAGATGCAAAAAATCTATATTCTAAAAGAAATAGATGATGATAATATTATTATCGTGACCGAAAAGAATGAAAAATATTTATTGGAAAAATGGTCTATGCGTTTTTCGCCTCTTGTTTTTGAAGGTAAAACTTTTTTAGCTGAAGTAACACCAATGTGGGTAACTATATATTTTGAAAATCGTGACCCAATTAAATGGTCAGTTGAAAAATACTTAGGTGATTATAATGATTCGTCACCTAATGTTAAAAAGCAAAAGTCAAACTCCAATGTCCAAGGTTATACCGGATTAAATGAGAAACATTGGATAAAAAAAGTATTTGATCGTGGAAAGTTGATACAGCTTGAAGATAATTCTCTTTGGGAAATTTCTCCGATTGATATTATTTATTCGGTTATTTGGTTACCTGTAAGTAATGTATATGTTACAGAGAGTGATAATCCATACTATCCTTTTAAAATAATAAATACTGATGATGGAGGAACTGTTGAAGCCAAATTTATTAGTAAATGATAAACAAATTTAACTTTTTACTTATTGGAAATATCAAGTGCTTCAAGCCGTTAGGTTGCGTTTACAAGTGCTATAATTATATTATACTAAACCAAATTAGCAGTGCTACGTTTCATAAAACAGTACTTATTTTAAGGAGTATGAAATGAACAAAAAATTAAAGAGAAAATGGAAGAATTATTACACTAATTATTCTAAACTAAAAAACAAAATATTATTGTCTTTAGTGGAGTAAGTTTATAGATTTTATTAACAAAAAGAGTCAACCTATTTCAGGACTATACAATCCGGTTTAACCGGCTATTTTATTTTAAGATTTAGCGGAAAAAAATTAAACAAAAGCGGCCAATAACATTGCTCTATTAATTAGATCAAATGGTTTAGAAATGTCACTAGTATAAAATTATTATTCTTAAATTATTTATTAAATTTTAGAGGTAATATGAAAACAACTGATGAACCAATTATAGTTGAGCAAACATTTAATTCGTCTATTGAAACAGTCTGGAACGCAATAACTGTTTTAGATGAAATGCATAAATGGTATTTTGACAACATTCTCAATTTTAAGCCTGAAGTTGGTTTTGAAACACAATTCAGCATTGAAAATGAAGGTAGAATTTTTGTACACAAATGGATTGTGACTGATGTAACACCACAAAAAATGATAAAATATAGCTGGGAGTTTGAAGAATATCCCGGCAAATCAACTACAGCATTTGAGATTTTAAGAGAAGATGAGCTCACAAAGTTAAGACTAACAGTAGATGTCCTTAAAGATTTTCCAGATAATATCCCGGAATTCAAGCGAGAGAGCTGTATTGCAGGATGGGAATATTTTCTAAAAAACAGCCTAAAGGATTACTTATCTAAATAATTAGTATTAAAAAACCCACCTTTCTATTTCTTTACCAAAAAGAATGCTAATACTGTCTCAAAATATTTAGCAATAACCGTTATTTATTAAAATGAGATTGCCATAATTCCATTTTTTGATTTGTTTTCAAAGGATTTTAGCTGGCATTATAGTTGTATCTCTTAATACGAAAATAGTTATAAAGCATAGCACCTCACATATTGACTCACTTTTGCCGTTAGATTTTTTTTTAGGTCTAACGGCACCTTTCTTTTAAAGAGAATTTAATTATCTCCATTTTGCAAGTAATTTCTACCTTTTTGTTGTAAAAATTACATTTATAATTATAGATATTCTTTGTTTTTGAGTTATATTATTAGAAAACGGGATGGTATGGATATTGCTATTATATTACTTGAAAATAGTTTAGCAAATAAATTCCCTCCTTGTCTCACTCTCTAACTGTCGGATTTATGCCTTCAAAATCCGACAGTTTTTATTTTAAATATTACTGCTGAATAGGTTGAGAAAGTTTTTCTTCATTCAAAAAATAAGACTTATTATTGATCTGCAATACAGTTAATCCCAATAACTTCATCTTTCTAATTACAATATAATCTGAATTGTTACTTTCTACATTTGTTCTACTCAGAGCTGTAACAGTTAAATAATTTGGCTGCGATGTTATATATTTTTTATCAATAATTACTGAATCCGTATTAGTTACGCGTAAACGGTAAATGTTTTTAATATCAGTAATATCAACGGGAATGGTTTTACTTAAATAAATATTAAATAATTTAATTTCTTGTTTTAAAGAATCTATAAAAGAAATATATAATTGGTCTTTGTGATTAAATTTTAATTCAAAGTTTTTAGGAGAATCCAGTTTGGTGGTATCTTTCCAACTTAATGGAGAAATACCGGCTGCGTTTTTAAATTTATTTTCCTTTAAAAGCTCATAAATATCTTTATCATTATTTCTCAAATAAGATAATCTATAAATTGAAATACCATCAGCTCCAATTTTTCTTATTGAATCTATTTGAGCACTTATTTCAGAAAGTTTCCAATTATTAGCTTTGGATAAAAGTTTATATGCAGCAATTCCTGAAATTACTTGTCTCCCATTAGCAAGGGATATCCATTCTCTTAACAAAACATTATAATTAGGAATTGAATCAATGTTCCAGAAAATCTGTGGTGAAATATAATCATGCTTTTCTGTTTCCATCCATTTCTTTGAATCTTGAGAAGCATTAAAATAGCCTTCAAAGAAAAAAGATTTAGCAAAGTTGTTCTTATATATGCCTAATGGAGAACTACCTACTTTTAAGTGTGGTTTTAATGAATTGATCGAATCATAAATTTGTGAAACAAAATTATTTATATTTTCCCTTCTCCATTTATATTTATCATAACCTTTACTGTATGTTTCAATGGTAAGTTCATCCGGAAAATCTTCGTCGGGGTAGCGCATGTAATCAAAGTTTATTCCATCCAGATCATATTTTGTTACTAATTCAATTATTAGTTTTAATAAATATTTATTTGTATTTGGGATTCCGGGATCCATCCACCATTCGTTTTTATAATATTTACATAATTCAGGTTTATCTAAAACAACATGTTTTGGTGTTGTCATTTCTGGTATTTCTTTTCCAAATACTTTATATACATTCCACCAGGCATGAATTTCAATTCCCCTTTTGTGAGATTCTTCAATAAAATATTTTAATGGATCATAACCCGGATCTTCACCTAACTTTCCGGTTAATGATTTAGCAAAAGGTTCATAATCAGAAGGATAAAGGAGATCTCCTCTTGCTCTTACCTGCAAATAAATAGTATTAAAATTTGCAAGTTTTAGTGAATCTAAAATATCAATAATTTCTCTCTTTTGATTTTTTGCACCCTGAGTTGTAGGCCAGTCCAAATTAAATGCCGTTGTTATCCAAACTGCACGTACTTCATTTTTCGGTTGTGCATTTATAAACAAAGCAAATATTATTACAATAAGGAAGGAATATTTCATAAATATAATTTTTTTGTTTTATCTAAAGCCGAATATACTTGAGAGGGTTTTGCAATTACATCAACAAGAATCTCCCCAATATTTTTTAATAAAACAAATCTAACTTTATCATCAATATTTTTTTTATCGGATCTCATTATTTTATAAATATTTTTGTTATCTATTTTATTTAAGAATGTACCTACTTTTATTGCAGAGGATAATGATAAATATTTTTGTAAATCTTTTTTATTTATAATATTTAATTGATCTGATAAATAAAATGAAGAACTTAAACCTGCTATTACAGCAAAACCATGTTTAATTTTAAAATTTAGATCAGATTCAAAAGCATGTGCAAATGTATGCCCAAGATTTAGAATTTTTCTTAGGCTGTTTTCCTTTTCATCTTTTTCAATTACACTACTTTTTAAAAGCAAAGAATTGTAGATCAATTTTTGAATTACATTCGCATTGTTAAAATATATTTCTTTATAATTCTTAATTAGATAGTTAAAATATTTTTCATCTGATAAATATCCATATTTTATAATTTCACCCAAACCGGAAGTAATTTCATCTTTGGAAAGAGTTGATAAGAATTGCATATCAACCAACACTAACTTTGGCTGGTAAAATGTTCCGATTATATTTTTTTTATTTTTAAAATTTATACCGGTTTTCCCTCCGACCGAGCTGTCAACCATACCTAATAACGTAGTTGGAATATTAACCAGATGGACTCCTCTCATATAAGTGGAAGCAACAAAACCTGCTAAATCACCAATTACTCCACCGCCAATAGCAACAATCGCTGTATCTCTGGAATAATTTTTTTCCAATAAAAATGATTGGATTTCTTTTACAGTTTTGTATGACTTTACTGATTCTTTAACATTTAAACGATAAAAATTAATCTTTGGGAAATATTTTTTAGAAAATATGTTTAACAATTTTTTATGTTTAAAAAAAACTATTTCATCAATTACAATTAATATATTTTTATGTATAGAATATTTCTTAAAATAATCATAGATGTTGTTTTCGATAGAGCTGCCTATCCATATATTGTATGAATTATCTTTTAAGTTTACTTTAATTTTTTTTGGCATTTAAGTATTCTCTTTTAATATCTTAATTAATTTATCTACTGTAATTCCCACTCTATCATTTCCGGTATTAATTTTTATATCTGCCTGGTCATAATATTTTTTTCTTTTTTTTAAAAGATAATTAATCTTATTTCTCAAATCCTTTTCATTAAGTATATCACCGTCTTTAGTAAGTGCTAATGGTCTATTCTTTTTGTTTTTCATTCTTTGATAGAGATCATCAATATCTGTTTCAAATAAAATTATTTTACCTTTTTTCTTCATTAAATCAATATTGGCCTGATTTATCATTGTTCCCCCGCCGAGAGAAACAACAGATTTCTTTTCGGGATTTAAATTTAGTAGCGCATTATATTCAATTTTTCTGAAATCATTTTCTCCTTTTTTTATGAATAAATTAGAAATAGTTGTTTTATAGTTTTTTTCAATTATTTCATCCAGATCATAAAAATCCCATCCCAAAGCATTAGCCAAAATTGGTCCGATGGTACTTTTACCAGTTGCCATAAAACCTGCTAAATATATTATTTTATTTATCATAGCTTGACAAAGCTATTAAAAAAAAGGAATAGTATAAAGGAATTGTAGATCAGGAGAAAAAATGGGAAACAGAATAAAAGTTAAAAATCATAATAGGCACCTAACGTAAAAGTAACACCATCTACATTTATTCTGGAATCAAATTTATCTTGTGGAAATAAAACTGTACTACCATTAATTTGAACTGTTGGACTTGTATATTGACTTGTTACTCTAAAATCGGGATCTCTAAATTTCATTCCTAATTGAGCTGAAAAATTTTCGGTTACTAGATACTGCAAAGAGAGAGCCACATGAATTCCATAACCTATCTCCCTAGAAAAATTATTTACTTCTACTGCACCTACTTTTCTTAAATGATTCCCAAAGTAAACTCCCCCTCCCCCACCCATAAGAAATTTAAATTCTTCAGTTGAGACAGGTAAAACATAAAATATTGAAAGTTCCAAAGGTACTATTTCAAATCCATCTTCAGCATTAATTGATACAGTTGTGCCGCCGACAAAACCGGTGATGTTTATTCCATCCTGCATAGTTTTAATATATTCTGAACTAATTGTTAAAATTATATCTTCTGAAAACCTATAGCGAAACTCTAAGCCAAAATCAAAAAACTTATCAATATCATTTGATTTATTTCTAAGAATTTCATCAGATGAATTCGGGTAAAGAAAGATTTTAGAGGTTGTTGTATAATATAAATTAAAACCGATTGAAAATTTTTTGCCTTTATATTGTGAGAACAAAGGCGTAGAAATTAAGATAAGTAAAAGTATAAGTTTTTTATTCATTTTAATAATTTTGATTTTATTGCATATAAAATCAACAAATATAATTAAAAATAAAATCCCCAAATAAAATTTATTTGGGGATTTATTTTAGAACTATCTTAATTTCTTACTAATTTCCATAAAACAAATACCTGTTATCTACTATATCAGCTTTTTGCTTCATTAATGTTATCCAATCATTAATTAATGATCTCTTTTTCTCATTCAAAAGATTATCTCTAATTGTATTTTTTTGGATTGCAAAAGCAGATGAATCAAATGGTGTTTTGCTCAAAACATTCAACAAAAATGAACCTCTTCTTCCTTTTACTGGTCCTGTAATTTTATTTAATTCAGCATTTAATGCAGCATCATTAAAAGCAAAATCTTGTCCAACGCCTGGAATACTTCCATTAGGTGTAATATCTTTTACATTGCTTACAGTTGCATATTTGTCAAACTCAGTAACCTTAGAAAGATCTCCGTTTATTTTTGATTTAACATTTAAAGCTTTTTCAAATACTAATTCAGATTTTCTTTTGCTTCTTAATAACTGAGAAACGGTCGACTTTACCTGGTCAAATGGTTGGGTTGAAGGATCAATAATTTCAGATATTTTAACAACAACATATCCGTTTGGCACTGTAAATTCTCCACTAATTGAATTAAGTCCATTTTCAAATGCAAATACCATTAACCCTTTATTATTGCCAATACCTGGAACTCCAAATGTACTTTTTGCAAATGGTGTTGTTTCTCTTACAGTATAGTTTAATAATTCAGCTTCTTTTTCAAAATCATTTTTATCTGCAAGAAATGCAAAATCTCCGGCTTTATTTTTTAACTCATCTCTTGTCCGGGCAGAAGCTTTTATTTCACTAAATATTTTTTCAACAATATATTTTCTATTAGAAACACCTGTTACTTTTATAATATGATAACCAAAATTAGTTTTAACAGGAGGTTGAACTTGATTGACTCTTCCTTTGAATACGGCATCTTCAAATGGTTTTACCATTCTTCCCTTTGCAAACCAACCCAAATCTCCGCCCTTTGCTGCACTGCCGGGATCAGCTGAGTTTTCTTTTGCAAGTTTTGCAAAATCAGCACCATTTCTTAACTGGTTGTACAGTTTCATTGCTTCAGATTTATTCTTTGCATCATCTCCAAACTGGTTAATTAAAATATGGGATGCTCTTACAACTTTATTATTAGTAGGAATTGACTTTATTAAATGATATAGTGTCAATCCTTCTTGTGTAGGAACTGGTCCGATCAAACTGTTAGCTTTACCACTAATAATAGCTGAACTAGCTTCACTTGGAAAACTTGAAATATCAAGTGTATCTAAAGAATAAGGTATCGAAGAAAATATTTCGGCATCTTTTTTAAAATTATCGCTATTTTTTTCAAAATCTGATATAACTTGTGTAATGTTTCTTAAAGCCAATGCTGAATCATCAGATGATGGTGTAAAAGGAAAAAGAACATATTTTAATTTTCTTTTTGCCGGCAGTTTATATTTATCAATATTTTCATCATAATATTTTTTTAATTCACTGTCAGTCAATTTAATAGAGGAATCCGGAAATTCTGTAAATGGAAATAATGCAAACTGAATATCCATTTTAATTTGTTTTTCAATAAACTTTCTTTCAATTTCAGATTCGCTGACATTTACTGAAGCTAAAAGCATGCTTTGTAATTTTTGTGTAAGCAGAGTTTGCCTTACCACATCTTCCGCTTGTATTAGCGCACTTTTGTTTTGTGGATCATAAATTGCTCTTTGATATAGATCTTTATTGAACTTACCTGTTGAATCTATAAAGTTTTGCTTTAAGAAATCCGGTGGATCATCACTTAGGATAACATCTTTAATTTCATCATCAGCAACAGAGATATTTATTTTTTTTATTTCTTGTGCAAATAACGTTTGAGTTACAACAGCATCCCAAACCTCATCTCTGAATTGAGCAAGATTTTCATCAGGTATATCTTTTCCAGTTTGTTGTTTTCTGTTTTCTCTTTGTTGATCAAGAATTTTTGAAAAATCATTGTAAGATATATCTTCTCCATTTATTGAACCTACATTTGTAGGAGCGCCCCCAAAATTTTCCAGAACGCTTGAATCAGAGATAACCATAAAGAGAACAAATAATACACCAACAGTTAATATAAATGCCGGTGCCAGGCTTCGCATTTTGGCCATCATAGCCATAATTTCAATTACTCCAAAGTGTGATTCTAAAAATATTTAAGAAAGTAAAAATAGATACATAACCCTAAAAATGCAATGTTTTTTAATCATTTTACTAATTCAATTGTTATATTTATAGTAATCTTATTTATATTAGAATCTGTATTGTACTGTTTTTATAAATTGTTAATTTTAGTGTAATTTATGACCGAAAAAGTTGACCTGCATACTCATACAAATCATTCAGACGGTTTTCATTCCCCGGAAGAATTAGTAAATATGGCAAAATCAAAAGGACTTAAGGCAATTGCTATCACTGATCACGACGCGATCAGTGCTTTTTCTGAAGCTCACTCATTTGGAAAAAAAATTGGAGTTGAGGTGGTTCCCGGTGTTGAATTAAGCACCGATGTTGGTGGAAATGAAGTTCATATACTTGGATATTTATTTAATCCTAAAGACAAGGACTTAAAAGCATATTTAAAATTTTTTAGAGATGAAAGATACAGACGTGCTTGCAAAATAATAGAAAGACTAAAAGGATTAGGATTTAATTTGGATGTTGATGAAATCGAATTAGCTACCAAACACTCTGCAATTGGAAGACCTCATATAGCAAAGCTATTATTAAAAAAAGGATATGTGAAATCATATGTAGAGGCATTTAATAAATACTTAGGTAATGGTTGTCCTGCTTTCGAAAAGAAAGTACATCTATCATCTCAAAGTGCTTTTAAAATTATAAGAGATGCTGGGGGAATTACATTTATTGCCCATCCTGGAAAAATGTCAGAACCACTCCTAAAAGATCTAATTGATGCCGGAGTTGATGGAATTGAGGTTTTTCATCCATCCCATTCACTTAGATTGATTAATTTTTATAAAGGGATTGTAAATGAATTTTTTCTGTTATCTTCTGGTGGTTCAGATTTTCACGGCGGTAAAAGAGAAGATGACGGAAATTTTGGTAAATATTATGTCGGGTACGAAACCCTTGAAAATTTAAAAATGAATATACAATAATTCCGCCTTGATTCAATGTTCACTAAAGTTTATACTACAAGCTCAGAAAATAATAATCAATTTAATTTAAATTTTGTATCTTTAATTAAAGATATTTATAACTTTTCTATAAAATTTTTATGAAAATAAAAGCATCTAAAACCCACTTATTTACATTATTACTCTTATCTTTTTTTATAACTCAGATTTCAGCACAACCCTTTACTAATTTCAGAAATTTTACAGATATGAAGCAAATCACCTCAATTCATACAGGTAATTCAGGTATCTGGGCTGCAACAAATGGTGGAGGATTTTTTTATAATACATCTGATAACAGCTTTACAACTTTGCACAAAACTGATGGATTGAATGGTATTAAATTAACTGCCGTTACAATAGACAATTCAGGTAAAATTTGGTTTGGCAGTGAAAACGGAGTAATAGATGTTTACAATCCTTCAAATAATTCTACTTCTTCTATTTTGGACATTTACAATTCAGGAAGAAGCAGTAAATCTATAAATCAGTTATCAATAACAGGAGATACAGTAATTGTTGCTACAGATTTTGGAATTTCTCTGATCAATGCAAATAGTTTACTTTTTCTGGATACTTTTTTTAAGTTCGGTTCTTTTACTTCTAACATACAAGTGAATAGTATTTTTAATAATGGATTAATTTACGCAGCTACTATTTCCGGAATTGCAATTCAAAAAAGCGGTGCTGTAAATTTATCTGCTCCTGAATCTTGGGATGTTTTTACTAATGCAAATGGTCTTCCTTCAAATACAATAAATAAAATTGTTAGTTATAAATCTAAACTTTATGCCGCAACAAATAGCGGACTTGCTCAATTTGATGGGACTTCCTGGTCTACAATTCTTTCTGAATTTTCAGGGAAAGTTGTTAAAGATCTTTTAGTAGTACAGGACTCACTTTTTATATTATCTCAAAATACAATTAGTGCTTATGATGGGAATCAGGCTTTTTCAAGATTTACTTCTTCTGTAAATTTAAACACTTTGGGATACTCTTCTACACTGGGTTTACTTTCTGGTTCTGATAAAGGAATGGTAAATATCTATAGTAATTCATCCTCTAATATTTTTCCAAATGGACCTGCAGCAAATCAATTTCCAAGTATGGTTGTTGATAATGATGGTAATCTTTGGTCAGCAAGTGGTAGAGATGTAACAGGAGTGGGTTTTTATAAATATGATGGAAGTACCTGGACTATCTTTGATAATTCAAATACAAATACACTTCCTTCTAATAGTTACCATGTAGCTTATGCCTCACCGAATAATGTAAAATATTTTGGTAATTGGGGTAGAGGCTTTGTTGAAGTCAAAGATAATTCAATTACAAATTATGATGTTAATAATACTGGTCTGGTAGGAATTGAAAGTGATCCAAATTTTCTTGTGATCTCAGGTTTTGGGGTTGATTCTAAAAACAACATCTGGATACTAAATTACTGGCCCGCAGATAAAAATACATTAAATGTTCTAACCTCTACAGGAACATGGTTCCATTTTAATATCCCTTCTGAAAATAATCTTATATTGCAAAAACATTTTAATTTAGTTGTTGATCAAAATGATACTAAATGGTTCAGCTCAACTGACTCTAAAAAAGCCGGTTTGTACTTTTTTAAT
>Ga0210038_1001474_pt1 | contig 11606 bp, 16 predicted proteins | sample CryGeyCG2114_020_FD_183970 | JGI IMG/M metagenome (GOLD analysis project Ga0210038, IMG submission 183970) | Groundwater microbial communities from aquifer - Crystal Geyser CG15_big_fil_post_rev_8/21/14_0.20 (SPAdes) (version 2) | ecosystem: Environmental > Aquatic > Deep subsurface >... | reverse complement strand
TTACGTTCGAGGGAACACCGTGAGCTACGCTCCCGGCTGCGCCCCACTTGTGCGGGCGCTGCCAACCAGAAACGTTGGCATCGCACTACCCCGCACTGCGGGGGTGCCCCTCAACTTTAATCGTTAGCCTTCACGAAAGGTGCGATATGGTTTCATTTAGGATTTTTTGGCTTCCCCTGGCTATAGTGATCTCCTCAAGCGCCTTTGCGGATACCGCCCGCTGCACAATCGAAATAGAAGACGTGACCGCTGAGGTGCAATCAAAGAGCGCGGCAAAGCAGATCGTTGAGTTCGCTTTTGAGCTCACCCCAGGTGCAGAAGCGCAGCGCAAACACTTTGATCTTCCGGATAAGCAGTATTTATGCACGCTAGCATTCTTTGATCTAAATTCTGGCACATCGCTGTCGTGCGAAAGAAAAAAGGGGTTTGGTCATACGTATGTTCAGTCTGACCGGAGCGGTATTAGGGAGCATTTCGCTAGGAACAATCTGGTATTCCGCGACGGGGCGTCGCATTTTGTTCTGGACGCTACGTGCAAATGAAGGCTAACCCATCATTCCACCGGACCTGCGCGAAAAGCCGCGCAGGCCGGTGAATTCAGACGTTGGGCCCAAAGGGAAATAGCATGAGAATTCAAAAGACGATTAAGACTTTCATAGCCATTGTGCTTTTCAATGCAGCTATTAGCACAGCTTTCGCCTCAGGTAACGAAAAGATATGCCAAGGCAATCTTGAAACATTCGATAAGCAAATAATTAAAGCTGGTGTGACATATAAGCTGACGTACAGAGTTTCAGGTTCAACTGCAAAAGTACAGTTCGCTGGTCGTGAGTTTGATGCACTCGCGGTACGTGGGAAATCGTGGAAAGGCCTCTGGATAAAAAAGATTGACGAAAGTATTTACTTTTCCTTTCTACCTGACGAAGGCGGCACAATCAAATTCCAGTTTGAGCCCAATCTTTGGTATTCGGGCAATTGTTAGTTATTGTCATGCCCAACCCTACGCTCAAGTTCGCTCCCTTTGGTCGCTGGGACGCGCCTTCGGCGCGCCCCTTAGCTATACGTTAGGTTGTTGAAGGATTTCTATGCCCAGAAAACCAAGAAAGCTGCGGCCAGTGTCACCTTTGCCGCCCGAGCCTCAAGCGCAGTCTTCATGGGCTTTAGGGAATAGTTATGCGTCGGCGGCAGTTCAGCTCATGCACGACAGCAAGACCGATACGTTTCTTCCAACACTGTTTCTTTTCCTACATGCACTTGAGCTTTATCTCAAAGCGTTCCTTTTTTCGCGTGGCGTCAGTGACAGTGAATTGCGAAGCGTCAGCCACGATCTCGTCGCATGTATGAGAGCTTGTCACAAGCATGGCATCTCAAAGCATGTCATGCTTCCTCGCACCGCAATAGCTCAAGTTGTCCGAGTCAATCGGTACTATAGTGACAAAGAGCTTGAGTACTTCGCACCCCGGGCAAAGAGATTTGGTAGCATCAATGCTCTCGCTGAAACTGTAGCTACAGTGGCTAATGGCGTGTTAGGGCCAATAACAGAAAAAACATTTCGTGTTCTGTCGAGATAGCAATCTAGCCCCGCAGTCCCGTATTTTTATGTTAGGAGGGTACATGTCGCGCCATTTACGTTTTTATGAGCTTTTTATAATTGCCGTTTTCTTGGTTGTCCCAAGCACTTCCTATGCCGAAAGAGGCACCGTAGATATATATATTTCATCCTCACCAATTGGTGCGAAGAGTATATATATTGCCAATTCACCAATTGGTGCTCAGGCATTTCATTTGGCGCAGTCCCCAATAGGCGCAGACATTACAGTTGGCTTTGTGAGTAATCAATCTCAAGCAAATGTTGTCATAAAATTCTCACGCTCTCCGATTGGCACTCAATCTGTCTACTTCTCGTCAAGCCCAATCGGAGCCGAGGCCATATATTTTTCGCCATCACCAATCGGAGCAAAATCTATCCATATTACAAAATCTGTATATGCCGATCGACTCATATACATGGAAAATCAAGAGGGCGTAAGCGCCCAGCAACTGCTTGCAATTATGCAAGTTCTTGGTCTTCTGGAAAATCAAAATAGGTGACGGTGTTCCACCAGAGTAAATGCACACCTAACCCGGCAGTCAAGAGGGACTGCGCAAAAGCGCGCAGCCCCTTACTTTTACGTTAGGTGATGATCATGCAGCGCATTTTGATTTCAGTACGGAGATGATCGCGGGGTCAGGTCTTGCATTGCAACAACCAAGCCTAACTCAACACTCAAGCGGAGCTGCGCAAAAAGCCGCGCAGCCAGCTTGGCTTTACGTTGGTCTCTTGATGCCATAAGGCACACAGGTGTAATATCCGCAGCATGAAACCTGTGAACTGGAACACCGAGAAAAATATCCGCCTCAAAGCTGAGCGCGGCGTGTCTTTTGAGGAGGTCGTATCTGCCATGTCAAATGGCGGCTTTCTTGTCGTGCTAGACCATCCGAACACAGTTCAATATCCGAACCAGCGCATGTTTGTGGTTCGTATTCGTGGCTACGCTTATTTGGTGCCGTTTGTGGAGACGAAGCAAGAGGTCTTCTTGAAAACGATCATTCCGAGTAGGAAAGCCACTCGTATCTATCTTGATGAGGAGCGTTGAAATGGACAAAGAAAATATACTTGAAGAAGAAATTCTCGCCTCTTTTGAAAGAGGTGAATGGCAACCCTCTCCAAAAGGAAAAAGCGAAATTGCGCGGTTTGCGGCAATTGCCTCTGCTTCTCTGGCAAAAGATAAGCGGGTCAATATTCGCATCTCATCCCGAGACCTCGACGATATTCAGGCCAAGGCCGCAGAGGAAGCAATTCCTTATCAAACACTGATGTCCAGTGTTCTTCACAAATACGTCACGGGGCGCCTTGTAGAGCCGCAAACCAGCCTAACCCGACATTCAACCCGGACTCCTCAAAAGCGCGGAGCCGGTTAATTTTACGTTAGCCGCATCATTCAAAGCGCCGCGATCTCAAATTCACACATCAACGCTGAAAAAGGAAAAACAATGAAAGGTCAAATTCTTGACTTCTCTGTACAAAAAAATGAAGGAGTGATTTCAGCCACAGATGGCACGAGATATACCTTCTCTGGTTCCGAATGGAAGGGCGATGTTCAGCCAAACAGAGGAATGTGGGTTGACTTTGACGCTCAAGGAAGCAATGCAACGGGGATCTATCGGGCACTGGGGCAGGCTTCAAGCATCCCGCGCGGAAACAAGAGCAAGGCTGCCGCCACTTTATGGGGTGCGTTTCTCGGCGGATTCGGCGCACATAAGTTCTATATGGGCTCTTGGGGCTGGGGAACTGTCTATCTTCTTACGTTCTGGCTCTACATCCCGTTCATTGTCGCGCTGGTCGAGTGGATTCGTTATGTCCTAATGTCTGACGATGAGTTTTACGGCAAGGTGGCTGACTTCCAAAGTCAAAATCCTGGGCCGTTTAGTTTCTTCTGGTGATCGGTCGGCTAACCCGGCAGTCCTCACGGACGCTGCGCGATGAAGCCGCGCAGCGCCGGTTAGCTCTACGTTAGGCATCGCAGTCAGCCCTTGTTGCGCACCACGCAACCCTTGCGGACCGTCAGCGGCATCGGCGAAGTGCCGGCGCTGACCATCTCATTGGAGACCGGCGAACTCGCCCGCTTCGAAGGACCGGGCAACTTTGCGTCTTACGCGCGCACGGTAAACAGCCGACGCGAATCGAACGGCAAAAAGAAAGGCGAAGGCAACACCCAATGCGGCAACAAATTTCTGGCGTGGGCTTTTGTGGAAGCCGCGCACTTCGCGGTGCGCTACGACCCGGTCATTGCCCGCTTCTATCAGAAGAAGTGCGCAAAAAGCTTGTCTGTAGTGGCAATCAAGGCGGTGGCGCACAAACTGGCGCGCGCCTGCTACCACGTGATGAAGAAAGGCGAGGCGTTCGATGTGAAGCGCGCTTTCGGTTAACGATCAATGGGGCAGTGCGGCAGTGCCGCCACGGGGTTGGCACAACCACAAGACCTGATTGCACGCCGACACTGCCCTGCCCGAGCAAGGCAACACAGCGTCTGCATCGCGAGCCACCCGGGGTTGGATCGCAAAGCGAAGCCAAAGATCTGTGTGACCGCCAAGCGGTCGTGTGAATTGGACGCGATGGGGAACAGAGGTTTTTCCGGGGCAGAGAATGCTGCCAGGGGTAGGCACAAAACATCGTGCATGCCTTGATCCTGATGGGTGACCCCGATTATGTTCTTTGAATGGTCTCGATACGTATTCTCGACAGGGAAAGGCCGGAGGAACGCTCCGGCCTTGAGTTTCTTGCTACATTGAAAAATCAGGCGAAGTTCTTCGCCGCGAAATCCCAGTTTGCCAGGTTGTTGAGGAAAGTCTCGACGAACTTGGGACGCATGTTGCGGTAGTCGATGTAGTAAGCGTGCTCCCACACGTCCACGCACAGCAGGCGCGTGTCGCCGGTGGTCAGCGGCGTGCCGGCAGCGCCCATGTTGACGATGTCCACCGAACCGTCAGCCTTCTTCACCAGCCAGGTCCAGCCGGAACCGAAGTTGCCCACGGCGGAAGTTTGAAAGGCTTTCTTGAAGTCGTCGAACGAGCCCCATTTCTTGTTGATCGCGTCGGCCAGTGCCCCGCTTGGCGCGCCGCCGCCATTGGGCTTCATGCAACTCCAGAAGAAGGTGTGGTTGGAAACCTGGGCGGCGTTGTTGTAGATGCCACCGGAAGCTTTCTTAACGATGTCTTCCAGGCTGGCATTCTCGAATTCGGTGCCTTTGATCAGGTTGTTTAGATTGGTGACGTAGGCTTGATGGTGCTTGCCATAGTGATATTCAAACGTCTCGGCGGACATGTGCGGCGCGAGCGCATCTTTGGCATAGGGGAGTGCGGGCAGTTGATGTTCCATGATGGTCTCCTGGTTAAAAATTCGGTGGGCAGAAATTGCATCGCCACGGTCGGGAACTTTACCATACTTTTCCACTTGGGTATTACAGATGCCTTACAATGCGCGGCATGAAAGAATCCATCAAACAAACCGGAAAAGACAAGACCGCGCGCAATCCGATCAAGATCGTGCCGCTGCAGGAACGCCTGCGCAAACCGCAATGGATTCGCGCCAAAATCGGCAGCGGTGCGGGCTATCAGGAGATGAAACGCATCCTGCGCGAGAACGACCTGCACACCGTATGCGAAGAGGCGACCTGCCCCAACATCGGTGAATGCTTCGGCAAAGGCACGGCCAGTTTCATGATCCTCGGCGACATCTGCACCCGCCGCTGCCCGTTCTGCGACGTGGCACACGGCAAGCCGTTGCCGCCCGATGCCGATGAACCGCACAACCTCGCCCGCTCCATCGCCCTGCTCAAGCTGCGTTACGTGGTCATTACCAGTGTTGATCGCGACGACTTGCGCGACGGCGGCGCGCAGCATTTCAGCAACTGCCTGCGCGCGATTCGCGCCGCCTCACCCGCCACCAAACTGGAAACCCTGGTACCGGATTTCCGCGGCCGCCTGGAGATCGCGCTGGAGGCGATGGCGGGCGATCTGCCGGATGTGCTGAACCACAATCTGGAGACCGTGCCGCGCTTGTATCCGCTGGCGCGTCCCGGCGCGGATTACGCGCATTCGCTCAAGTTGCTCAAGGAATTCAAGGCTCGTTTCCCGCAGGTGATGACCAAATCCGGCCTGATGCTGGGCTTGGGCGAGACCGACGAGGAAGTGCTGCAAGTGATGCGCGACCTGCGCGCGCACGAGGTGGAGATGCTGACGCTGGGGCAATATCTGCAACCGTCAGACGGGCATCTGCCGGTATTGCGTTATGTACCGCCGGAAACATTCAGGATATTCGAGGAGGCCGCAAAAGAAATGGGGTTCTCGCATGCCGCCTGCGGCCCGATGGTGCGCTCCAGCTACTTCGCCGATGTGCAGGCGGAACAGGCCGGCGTCGCCTGAACGCGGCTTCGTGTTCAGGCTTGCGTGTTGATGACACGGCCCACTGTTTGCCCCTGACTGTTCACCGTCGGCTTGGAAGCCTCAGCGACTGCCGCCGCACGTCGAGCTTCCTCGCTGTTTTTTTCGTTCTCGCGTTCGGCCACGCGCTCCGCATACTGTTGCGGCTGCGGTTGCACTGGCGAAACATAGTTATTGCCTGAATTGACCGGGGTTGTTGACATGACGAGCCTCCTCTTTTGGCTGCAATGGATACAATAAACGCCATCCATGCACTGGTTATCGGCAACCTTGGATAAAACTTTAGAATAAGTTCTAAAAATACGGAGAACCGCATGACCGCACCGCTACTGATTGCCCAAAACGACCAACTCCAACTCGTCCTGCTGCCGCAGATGGCCAACCGCCACGGCCTTATCACGGGCGCGACCGGCACCGGCAAAACAGTAACCCTGCAATCACTGGCGGAATCGTTCTCCCGCATCGGCGTGCCGGTGTTCCTGACCGACATCAAGGGCGACCTGTCCGGCGTGGCCAAAGCCGGTGGCGGCAACGCAAAAGTGCAAGCGCGGGTCGAACTGTTGCATCTGGATGATTTCGCGCATCGCGCCTACCCGGTGACCTTCTGGGATGTGGCAGGCAAACAGGGCCATCCGGTGCGCGCCACGGTGTCCGACATGGGGCCGCTGCTGCTGGGGCGCATGCTGAACCTGAACGACACGCAGCAGGGCGTGCTGACCCTGGTGTTCAAGATCGCCGACGACAACGGCATGCTGTTGCTCGACTTCAAGGATCTGCGCGCCATGGTGCAGCATGTCGGCGAAAACGCGAAGTCCTACACCACCGAATACGGCAATGTCTCGACCGCCAGCATCGGCGCCATCCAGCGCGGCTTGCTGCAACTGGACCACGAAGGCGGCGCTGAATTATTCGGCGAACCGATGCTGGACATCGCCGACCTGATGCAGACCGAGCAAGGTGCGGGCATCATCAATATCCTCGCCGCCGACCAACTGATGCAATCGCCCAAGGTGTATTCGACCCTGCTGCTGTGGCTGCTGTCCGAGCTGTATGAAAATTTGCCGGAAGCGGGCGATCTGGAAAAACCCAAGCTGGTGTTCTTCTTCGACGAGGCGCATCTGCTGTTCAACGATGCGCCGACCGCGTTGCTGGACAAGGTGGAACAGGTGGTGCGCCTGATCCGCTCCAAAGGCGTCGGCGTGTATTTCGTCACACAGAACCCGGCAGACGTGCCGGACAAGATTCTCGGCCAGCTCGGCAACCGCATCCAGCATGCCTTGCGCGCCTTCTCGGTACGCGACCAGAAAGCGGTGCGCGCCGCCGCCGAGACCATGCGCGACAATGCGGCGCTGGACGAGGAAGCCGCCATTACCGAGCTCGGCGTGGGCGAGGCACTGATCTCGCTGCTCGATGAAAAAGGGCGTCCCGCTGTCGTCGAGCGCGCATTCATCGTGCCGCCGCGCGCGCAGATCGGCCCGCTCACCGCAACCGAACGGCAGCAAATCATCGCCAATTCGCTCGTTGCCGGACATTATGAAAAGACGGTGGACCGCGAATCCGCTTACGAGATGCTCAAGGGCCGCGCGGAAGCGAAACAGGCCGAAGCGGCTGCAATGGCGTCCGCGCAACAAAGCGGCGGTGGCGGACTGTTGGACGGGCTGATGGGTGGCGGCAACTCGCGCCGCCAGAGCACGGGCGAAGCGCTGGTCAAGAGCGTGGCCCGCACCATCGGCTCCGAACTGGGACGTCGCCTCGTGCGCGGGGTGCTGGGTTCGCTGTTGGGCGGACGCCGCTAATCCATGGCGCAGCTCGCCACCCTGCGCGCGCAGTTGCTCGCCCTTGCCTCGCCTGCCACCGCAGCTGTCCTGCAGCGTTTTTTCAAGACCGGGCCAGGGCAATATGGCGAGGGCGACGTGTTCCTCGGCATCAGGGTGCCGGCATTGCGCGCGCTGGCGAAGCAGCATCGCGGCGCCGATCTGGCGACCATCGAGACACTGCTCGAATCGGAATACCATGAGGAGCGGCTGTTCGCCTTGCTGCTGCTGCTGCAGTTTTATCCGGCAGCAAACGAGGCCGGACAGCAGGCCGCGTTCGATCTCTATCTGCGCCGCACCGATCGCGTCAACAACTGGGATCTGGTGGATATTTCCGCGCCGCACATCGTGGGATGTCATCTGGCGCAACGGCCGCGCAAAATCCTGCACACGCTGGCGTGCTCACCGCTGCTGTGGGAACGCCGCATCGCCATCGTCGCCACCCATCACTTCATCCGCCGCCACGATTGCGCCGACACGCTGCGTCTGGCGCGGATGCTACTGCAAGACAAACAGGATTTGATGCACAAGGCAACCGGCTGGATGTTGCGCGAAGTCGGCAAACGCGACCTTGCCGCGCTCGAATCGTTCCTGCAGACACACCAGCGCGAGATGCCGCGCACCATGTTGCGCTCCGCGATCGAGCGCTTTGTGCCGCCGCTGCGCAACCGATACCTGCATGGCGAAAACGGGCCTGCTTGATTCCGTCAGCCGCTTTCTATACAGTTCGGAAAAAATCAAAGGCGCAACCACACGTCATCATGTCCAGTTTTAAAGTGCTTCAGTTCAACATGCAGTTCGGCCAGGTCTGGGATGAAGCCTATCCAGACCTTGCCCCCATTGACCTGGAACAGACGATCGCCGAGATCAAGCGCATGGATGCGGACATCATCCTGTTACAGGAAGTGGAACATGCCGAGCCGAACGGGGTGCAGATCGAACCGCCGCCGAATTACACCCGCCTCAAAGCCGCCCTGCCGGACTACGACAGCTATTTTTCCTACCCCAAATCCGATCCGCGCGAATTGCCGTTCGGCATCGGCCTGGCAATCTTCTCGCGCACCCCGCTGTTTGACACGAGCCACCTTGCTCTGCCTTCTCCCCCGCTCGAATTCAACTTCAACGGGGAAACCAAAACGCCGACCGACCGCCTGATGATCCGCGCCAAGACCACCCTCGGCGGGCACACGGTGCAGTTGTTCAACACCCACTTGCTGGCTTTTTTTATGCTGAAGTCTTCCAGCTCAGAGCACCCGCAACAGCGGGAGATCGTTCTGCAGCAATTGCAAGAATCGTCCCTGCCGACACTGCTTGGAGGCGACTTCAATGTCAGCGGTTATGAAACGCTGGTGGCACAATTTGCGGCGGCGGGTTTTGCCACGGCACAGAGCAAAGAGATCACTTGGCGACGCATGCCCTACGTGCTGGACCACGTGTTTTACAACAGGCAACTGCGCCGCGTGGATCATGCCGTCATCCCGACGCCCGCCTCCGACCACCACTTGTTGCGTGTCGAATTCGAGTTCGCCGACTGAATCAGTCGGTCACTTTCCCGCGCAACGCCTTCACTTTGCCGCGCAGCACCTTGCCTTCCACCCGCTTCTTCTGTGCCGAGCGCGTCGGTCGCGTCGCCACGCGCGGCTTCGGTTTCACTGCCACCAGCAATAACAATGCCTTCAAACGGCGCAGCGCCTCGTTGCGGTTCTGTTCCTGGTTGCGGTATTCCTGCGCCTTGATGATGACCACACCGTCCTTGCTGATGCGCTGGTCGTTGAGCTGAAGCAACCGCTCCTTTATCTCCGGCGGAAGCGATGACGCGCCGATGTCGAAACGCAGATGCACCGCGCTCGACACCTTGTTCACGTTCTGTCCGCCCGCGCCCTGCGCGCGCACCGCAGTCAGTTCGATCTCGCGATCTTCGATGATGATGTTGTGCGCGATGTAGAGCATCAGAGTTTTACTGCGTGCTCACGCGTGTTGTGGAACACCACCTTGGGCCAGCGTTCCTGCGTCAGGCGTAGGTTGACGTTGTTCGGCGCGAGGTAAGCCAGGTTGCCCGCCGCGTCCACAGCCAGATTGTGCGACAACGCTTTCTGGAAATCGGCGAACACTTTGGCATCGTCGCAGGTCACCCAGCGCGCGGTGCTCACGCTGGCGCTCTCGAACATCGCATCGACGCCGTATTCGCCCTGCAAACGGCTGGCCACCACGTCGAACTGCAACATGCCGACCGCGCCCAGAATCAGATCTCCGCCATCCACCGGCTTGAACACCTGCACCGCCCCCTCTTCGCCCAATTGCTGCAAACCCTTGTGCAACTGCTTCACTTTGATCGGATTGCGGATGCGCACCGAGCGGAAAAAATCCGGCGCGAAATACGGGATGCCGGTGTACTGCAACGGTTCGCCTTCGGAGAAACTGTCGCCGATCTGCATGTTGCCGTGGTTGGGCAGACCGATGATATCGCCGGCGTACGCCTCTTCCACCTGCTCGCGTGACGAGGCCATGAAGGTCACCACATTGGACACGCGAATTTCGCGGTTGATGCGCAGGTGTTTGATCTTCATGCCGCGCTCGAAATGGCCCGAACACACGCGCAGGAAAGCGATGCGGTCGCGGTGGTTGGCGTCCATATTGGCCTGGATCTTGAACACGAAACCGGAGAATGCTTGCTCGGCCGGATTCACGCTGCGCCCGCCGGCATCGCGCGCGATCGGCGCGGGTGCCCAATCCAGCAAGGCATCCAGAATTTCACGCACGCCGAAGTTGTTGATGGCGGAGCCGAAGAACACCGGCGTCTGTTTGCCGTCGAGGAAACGCTGTAAATCGAAGGGGTGCGAAGCACCATGCACCAATTCCACTTCCATCTTGAGCTGCTCGATCTCCAGCGGAAAGCGCTCGGCCAATGCGGGATTACCGATCCCCTTGATGACTTCCACTTCGCCGTCGGCGCGTTCCTCGCCCGGCGTGAACAGCAATATCTCGTCGCGCAGCAGGTGGTACACGCCACGGAAGGTCTTGCCCATGCCCAGCGGCCAGGTCACCGGCGCGCACTGGATCTGCAGCACCGATTCCACCTCGTCCAGCAGTTCCAGCGGATCGCGCACCTCGCGGTCCATCTTGTTCATGAAGGTGATGATGGGCGTGTCGCGCATACGGCACACGTCGAGCAGCTTGATGGTCTGCGCTTCAACGCCCTTGGCCGCGTCGATCACCATCAGCGCCGAATCCACGGCGGTGAGCACACGGTAGGTGTCTTCGGAGAAATCCTGGTGGCCGGGCGTGTCGAGCAGGTTCACCACGTGGTCGCGGTAGTCGAACTGCATCACCGAGCTGGCGACCGAAATGCCGCGCTGCTTTTCGATGTCAAGGAAGTCGGAAGTCGCATGGCGCCCGCTCTTGCGAGCCTTCACCGCCCCCGCGAGCTGGATCGCGCCGGAGAACAACAGCAGTTTTTCGGTCAGCGTGGTCTTGCCCGCGTCGGGGTGGGAAATGATGCCGAAGGTGCGGCGGCGCGCCACTTCGCGTGCGATCTTGTCGCGCGGCACGGCGGCGGTTTCGTTCGGGATTGAATCAATGGCGTCGGACATGAGGCTGGCCTGTGCGAAAAGGCGGCAAGTCTAATGGCTGCGCGGGGGAATGTCTAACCAAGCCGGGCTTTCACACACCGGGGAAACACCCCCAACGCCGCGCGAGTTTCCGCAGGGGCACGCTGACCGGCTACTTCAGACCCAGCACATCCTGCATATCGTAAAGGCCCGCCGGATGGCCGGCAAGAAAGCGCGCCGCGCGCAATGCCCCGAGGGCGAA
>Ga0210038_1001473_pt1 | contig 11607 bp, 9 predicted proteins | sample CryGeyCG2114_020_FD_183970 | JGI IMG/M metagenome (GOLD analysis project Ga0210038, IMG submission 183970) | Groundwater microbial communities from aquifer - Crystal Geyser CG15_big_fil_post_rev_8/21/14_0.20 (SPAdes) (version 2) | ecosystem: Environmental > Aquatic > Deep subsurface > Groundwater... | reverse complement strand
CGATCCGGAAGAGCGTGAAAAGGCCCGAGAGCGATACCCCGACTTCGTGGTGGCCCCCCGCCTGGGCGCCCGGAGCGGCCGCGTCCGTGCGGGGCGCCCAGGCCGCTCCATGCGCACCGTGCACAATCACATTCCACTGGCGCTCTACCGCCCAGCCCCAACCCAGCATTTCAAAAGGAATGGTTCGCAGCGTATGCTCCCAGGCCACCAGCCCATAGCGGGTCCCCTCATAGGGTCTGTCTTCCCGCGTCCGCAGCGCCCCGAATTCCATGAAGCGGGACGAGCCATCCACGAGCCCGTACCGTACGGACGGGGTTCGTCGCGACATGATACCCCCCATAATGCGGAGATCCAGCGCCTGGGGCAGGAGGCGTCTGCGATTGAACGTGGGTACACGCCAATAGACCTCCGCCGTGGCCCGTACATACGAATCGCTGTCTGGCATGCTTCCTCCGAGGCCGACTTCCACATCGGCCTCGGCACGCCGGCTACCCCCGATGCCGAAAGGGACGAACGCCCATTCCCGGCCCAGACCGATCCGGACACGTGTAAGGGTGCCTTCATCAATGGCAACATTGGGTACCTGGTCCACATCCGTACCCAGGAACGTATCCTGGACGCGGACAGGTACCGAACCGTATTCCGTGTGATCCAGGCCTGACTCCACCCACCACGACCCCGGTATTTCCAGACGGACGCCGGTGGCCACCCCTCGCCGGGAAACATAATCGAAATAGTCTGGGTCTCCAGCCACAACGGTCAGCGAGTTCAGCAACTGGCTTTTCATGAGGCTTCGGACGCGTACATCCACGTCATCGAATACCTCTGCCTGCCACCTCACGCGGTGACCAACGGCGAGCATTGCACGCTTCGTCCATTCCCGACTGGCTCCGTCATACCCGATTGTGGCCGCCATCTGCACGTCACGGGGCAGATCAACGTCCACCTGTGCCTCCGAATGCAAACCCTGCACCCGGTTGTACCAGAAACCCGGTCGAACGCTTATGGCAGAGAACATGCCGCGGCCGCCGATTGATGGTCCGCCCGTGTCGTCGCTGTCTCCACCCGCTCGACTCAACCGCCCGAGTATTCCCCCGGGTTGGAACGCATCTTCCATCGTCACGGTCGAGTCCAGCGTCGCATAGGCGGACTCCTCCTCTGGCGTGAGTGGCACGGCTATGAGTGCGGCGGGTCGCATTTTCTCCATACGGGTCGTATCGACTACGACCAGATCCTCCTGGCCGTAGAGTGAGTCCGGCACCGGCACATTGATCCTGAAGTCCGTGAGCCGGGACAGCTGCCGGATCCTGATTTCCGGAAGTGTGAGCATGCGCCCGAGTCCTATACGGACGTTGATATCGGAGGCCAGCGAAGCCGGCAGCCAATACTCCCCGGAAAACCTTGAAAACTGCTGCTCATACGTCACATCGATTTCTTCGATAGGTGGGGGGAAAAGAAACGATGCACCCGGGCTGAGCCGAGCATGAATCATGACCCACTCCTCATCCAGTACGGCAATCCGACCCACAAACCCTGATCCCCGATTTGACTTTGGAGCCACCAGGATATCGTAGACAATCCGACTGTCCATGGCCCGCATCGTGTCCAATCGGAAATCGTACATGGACAGTGCACGCGGGTGCGTCACCCCCATGAGTCGGTGTCCCGCTACATCAATGTCGTCGTCCGACAGGTTGACGACAAAAATTGCGGCTGGAAGGGCGTCATCCAGATCCGCGTTCCGGGTCTGCTCCTGCCATACCGATACTTCCCTGATACCCCGGTCGCGGTGCCACCAGGCTTCGGTAAAACTCTCCCAGATGGACACGATTCCCGTATCGTTCTCGACCCGGAACCGGTTGTAGGCGTCAACGGCATAACTCTCCAGCATTTCCTTCTGCTCCGCCTTGCGCCGAATGACCCTGCGCATGATACCCACAGCGGGGTCTTCAGAGGAAACGACGAGTTCCGGCAGTTCGATGGATGCCTGCCTCAGTCGAATGTCCAGCAGACCCGTTTCGTTTTCCGATACACGTACGCGCTCCGTCTCATACCCTATGAATCGCACTTCGAGCACGGTGGGAAGTGATCGGGCAGCAAGCGCAAACACTCCTTCCGAGTTGGTCACGGTTCCCGTATAGGTGCCTTCGATCTGGACTGTCGCCCCCGGAAGCCACTCTCCCGTGGCGTCGTCCCGCACGGTTCCTTCCAGCACATTCGTGCCCTGGCCAATCGGACCAGCCACCTGCGCCCGGGCCAACGGCGCGGTCATCAAAAGGGCGACCGCCACCGGGAAGGCTACAACCAACCTACCGCACAATGTGAACTGCCGCAGCAACCGATGCCCCGAGCAGGGACCCCACCAGGATGTCCGACGGATAGTGGACACCGAGCCAGACCCTGGAGAGCGCGACAGACGCAGCCCACGTGGAGCCGATGGCGATAATGGCCGGTCTCGGATGGGACAACATGGACGAGACGGCAAGAGAAGCTGCAAGTGAAGCATGACCCGAGGGCATGGACGCTGAATCGGACAACAACCGACCCGTTGGATCGCCACCGGCCCGGCTGTGATAAGGGTCTACGAACGCATGGGTCACGTACGGACGATCGCGCCGAAAGATGCGCTTGAGAACGACAGCCCCTCCCCCGGCCAGGACGGCCGACACACCGAGTGCGGCTACATCGGACGAGGACCAGGACCCTGTGGTCTCGGACACTGCAAGCGCAGTCGGCACCGACAGCATGAACACGGGCCACGCAGAGCGGTGGGCAGCCTGCAGGGGGTACCGGACCCACGGTGAGTCGGCCTCGTGCACGCGCTTGAGCCAGCGTACGTCCAGGCTTCGACTGTTCCAGGTGACATCGCCATGACCCTCGGAAGCCTGCGCTGTGGCTACCCGGCCCGGGGCTGCGACTACACAGGCGGCCAGCAGACAGACCCGGAAGAGGGCACCAGGAGCATGATGTGACTGGGATTTCACCCGACTTCTTCAGCTTCCTCGACGCCGTTCGTGGCGGTGACAGTAACCATGCCAATGGCCTCGCGCACGCGAGCGGCAATCTCGTCATGCAACGTCGGGTTGTCTGTCAGCCACTGCTTGGCCGCATCCCGACCCTGTCCGATTTTGATATCTCCGTAGGAATACCACGAGCCGGACTTGGTCACGATGTCATTGTCAACTCCCAGGTCAATCAGTTCGCCGCGTGAGGAAATGCCCTCGCCGTAAATGATGTCGAACTCGGCCTGCTTGAAGGGCGGTGCGACCTTGTTCTTCACGATTTTGACGCGCGTACGGTTGCCCGTCACGTCCGCGCCATCCTTGACGGCGCCAATACGCCGGATGTCCATGCGGACAGATGCATAGAATTTGAGCGCGCGACCACCGGATGTGGTTTCCGGGTTACCGAACATGACGCCGATTTTCTCCCTGATCTGGTTGATGAAGATCAATACGGTTCTCGTCCGGTTCAGCGTTCCGGTCAACTTGCGAAGTGCCTGGCTCATGAGTCGCGCCTGGAGCCCGACATGACTGTCTCCCATGTCACCCTCGATCTCAGCCCGCGGCACGAGCGCAGCCACCGAATCAATGACGATCACGTCGAGTGCACCGCTACGCACCAGCGTATCACATATGTTGAGGGCATCTTCCCCGGTATCGGGCTGCGAGACCAGCATCGTATCAATATCCACACCCAGCTTTTCCGCATACGTGGCATCGAATGCATGCTCGGCGTCTATGAAGGCGCACGACCCTCCAAGTTTCTGTGCCTCGGCGATGATATGGGTCGCAAGTGTGGTTTTTCCCGAAGATTCCGGTCCATAGATCTCAATGACCCGACCTCGCGGAACGCCTCCGACACCGAGCGCCGCATCGAGCGCAAGGGAACCGGTCGAAATGGCACCGATGCGAACGTCCGGCGTGTCACCCAGACGCATGATGGCACCCTTGCCGTAGGTTTTTTCGATCTGCTTGAGCGCCAAGTCCAATGCGCGCTGTTTGGCTGATTCCTGCGTACTCATGGTTCTATGTTTTCTGTTTCGGTTTTCGTGGCGTTACCGGGCCTTGCGGAACCAATATACGCACACATGACACACACATGATAGGGCCTGCCTGTGACAGCGTATTGTCACCTGCTTTGACACGATGTCAAGCGGAACATAACCACGCCACGCACAAGCGGGCGTCACGCACCCTCTCCAAGCAGGATACGGAGTTCATTCATGGTCTGCGCGGCCGCCCGCTCCTTGTTTCGGAGCCGACTCGTTCCGAGTCGAAGCAACCGGGCCTCGGTACGATCCGGAAGCGCCAGTCCAACCCAAACGGTGCCAACGGGTTTGTCGGGCGTGCCACCTCCCGGGCCCATGATCCCGGTCGTACTGAGTGCGGTATCGGATCCGAGTGCCGAACGTACCCCTTCGGCCATACAACGGGCCACCTGTTCACTGACGGCGCCGTGTTCGGCCAGGACCGTCGCATCTACCCCCAGAAGTGATGACTTTACAGAATTTCCATATGACACGATGCCTCCAACCATGTAATCCGATGCACCGGCTACGTTCGTGATCCGGTGCGCGACAAGCCCCCCGGTGCAGCTTTCCGCCACGGCAATGGTGTAGTTTCTCTCACGGAGCATGCGCCCGAGGGCACCTTCGAGCGTGTCGGAGCCCTCCCCGTATACCAGTACGCCAAGCCGCTCACGTATCCACACGGTGACCTCGTCGCGCCTACGTTCCGCCTCCTCTGCCGTTGCTGCCCGCACCGTAGCGCGTACGCGCACTCCGTGTATATTGGGGAGATAGGCAAGCGAAACATCGTCGCCCAGCAGTTCATCTATACCGGCAAGCCGCTCGTGCACCAGCGACTCACCAAGACCCGCGGTCAGCAGTGTTCGATGTGCAATGGCTCCGTGCTCACCCAGCGTCTCAATTTCCGGGAGCACGGCTTCCTCCATGAAATGCTTCATTTCGTGAGGAACTCCCGGCAAAAGTGCAACCAGGCCCTCTCCTTTGGGTGTCTTTGTTCGCCTGAGCAGTGCGGGAGCGGTCCCGGCACGGTTTACTACGGCCTTGAATGATTCCGGTGCCAACGCCTGATCGCGGTTCACATCGAGCACCCGGATTCCGCGGGAAGCAAAGCGGGCCTCCACCGCGTCGAGTACATCCTGACGGCGCGTAAGCCGGTCGCCGAAAAATTCGGCGACGGCGTGCTTGGTGACGTCATCGTGGGTGGGTCCCAATCCCCCGGTCAGGATGGCAATCCGACCGTTTTCCAGTGCCCGGCCGAGTTCATCTTTGATCATTGACGGAGAATCCCCAACGGTAACGGTCCGGATGACATCCACGCCCCGGAGCGTAAGCTGCTCACCGATCCAGGACGCATTCGTATTCACGATCTGGCCAATAAGCAGTTCGTCGCCAATCGTGACGATGGTTGCTGTCATGTCAATTGCTTCCTCCATGCGCAACGGACCAGGCCGAAGGGTCCCGGTACCAGGCTTCGAGCGATGAGCATTCCTCCTCGCCGAGGAGTTCCTTTTCGCGGGCAACTGTAATCAGTACCGGGAACGAGGAGAGCGTCACAATGGGTACGCCCGCGTCAGAAAAAGCCGTTGCGGCTTCGGGCAGCGCATACGTGAAAATGGCCATCACACCGAGTACATCACATCCAAGTGCCTCAAGGGGAGGCAATACGGCTGTTGACGACATCCCGGTCGATACCAGATCCTCTACAACCACCACACGTGCGCGGCTCGGAAGCCTCCCTTCAACCCGGTTCTCCCGCCCGTGTCCCTTGGCAGACGAGCGGACATAGGCCATGGGGAGGTTCAGTCTCCCGGCCAGCCACGCGGCGTGCGGAATACCCGCCGTGGCCGTGCCCACGATCGCATCCACCTCCCATTTTTCAGAAGCGATGCAGCCGGCGAAAGCACGGCAGATGGCTCCGCGCAGATCAGGATAGCCGAGCGTGAGGCGGTTGTCGCAGTATATCGGGGCACGCCGGCCGGAGGCCCAGGTGAACGGTTCATCGGGACGCAGTACGAGGGCTCCGATATCCATCAGTGCTGCGGCCAGCCATCGGGCGGTGTCATTGGTGGTACGTGCGGCAGGCGGTGGACTCATGCGGTTCTGAAATAGAGATATCCGGTGTAGAGTGTGACAAGGACGACCCCGGTAAGGACATAGACCAGAATTGTACTGTCCAGCACGACACCTGCGCCATGCCCCACGGCACCCGGGATATCCTGGGCCGTCAGCAGAACCAGAAAACCGATCAGGAACGTGAGTTGGGCCGCTGTCTTCCATTTCGCAAAGCGGCTGGTGGTCAGGCTGCGCCCCTGTCGCTCGTATACACTCCGAAGCAGCGTGACGCCGATGTCACGCAGTGCAATGAGCAGGACAGCCCACAGAGGCACAATGGATGGGTAGAGCCACCACAGCATGCCGAACGTCCCGAGAACGAGCACTTTGTCGGCCATGGGGTCCAGGAACTGCCCAAGCCGCGATCGGACCGAGAAAAGCCGTGCCAACTTGCCGTCGAGCCAGTCCGAGAGCGAGGCTGCTACAAAGAGCACCAATGCCCAGGCGTGTCCTGTGGCGCCACCTCGGTAAAGCAGGTAGAGCAGGACCGGCGTGACCAGGATACGGACCACGGTCAACGCATTTGGAACGTGCTTCATGTGACTGGATGTTCGACGTTGTGGCAATATACCAGTAACGCCACTGGAAGTCAGTTGAAAAGGATGCTGACAATATGTCTGAATACCCAAATCGGCATTGTTCTTGTATGCAGTCATCCATGACACTCTGACCGAACACCGAACTGAAACATCATGGGTAAAATTATTGGCATTGATCTGGGCACCACGAACTCCGTCGTCTCCGTCATGGAGGGTGGAGAGCCCGTCGTAATCACAAATGCAGAAGGCGCCCGCACCACGCCATCGATTGTAGCGTTCAAGAAGGATGGCGAGCGTCTTGTGGGTGCCCCCGCCAAGCGTCAGGCCATCACCAATCCGAACAACACAGTCTTCTCCATCAAGCGCTTCATGGGCCGGAAGCACGGTGAGGTGGGTAGTGAACTCAAGACCGTACCCTATGAGGTTGTCGAGGGAGACAACAACACGGCCCGCGTAAAAATTGACGACCGGGTCTATACGCCCCAGGAAATTTCGGCCATGGTGCTGCAGAAACTCAAGCAAACGGCAGAAGACTACCTCGGAGAGAAGGTCACCGAAGCTGTGATCACGGTGCCGGCGTATTTCAACGATGCGCAGCGGACCGCGACCAAGGAAGCGGGTGAGATTGCCGGACTTACCGTGCGCCGGATCATCAATGAGCCGACGGCGGCCGCACTCGCATACGGTCTCGACAAGAAAGAGTCCGAGGAAATCGTGGCTGTCTTCGACCTCGGAGGTGGCACCTATGACATTTCCATTCTGGAGCTCGGCGACGGCGTGTTCGAAGTCCGCTCAACCAACGGCGACACGCATCTGGGCGGCGACGATTTCGACCAGCGGCTCATAGATTATATCGCAGACCAGTTCAAGAAGGATGAAGGCATTGATCTCCGTTCCGATGCCATGGCCCTGCAGCGACTCAAGGAAGCCGCTGAAAAGGCCAAGATCGAGCTGTCCAGTTCCTCGGCCACGACGATCAATCTGCCTTTCATCACGGCCACACAGGACGGTCCGAAGCACCTCACCATGGATATCTCCCGGGCCAAGTTTGAAAACCTGGTCGAAGACCTCGTGAAGCGGACCATTCCCCCCATGGAAAAAGCACTCAAGGATGCCGGGGTTTCGAAGGACAAGGTCGACCAGGTCATCCTGGTCGGCGGATCGACCCGTATTCCGGCCATCCAGAAAGCCGCCGAGGATTTCTTTGGCAAGGCACCCAACCGCTCGGTCAATCCCGATGAGGTCGTGGCCATTGGAGCTGCCATCCAGGGAGGTGTGCTGTCGGGCGATGTGAGCGACGTGCTGCTCCTCGACGTGACTCCGCTCAATCTGGGCATTGAGACACTGGGCGGCGTATCTACCGTACTCATACCGGCCAACACCACGATCCCGACCAAGAAGAGCGAAACGTTCTCGACGGCGGCCGACAACCAGCCCTCCGTCGAAATCCATGTGCTTCAGGGTGACAGGTCCATGGCGTCAGACAACAGGACCATAGGCCGTTTTCATCTGGACGGCATTCCGCCGGCGCCGCGAGGCGTCCCGCAGATCGAGGTTTCCTTTGATATCGACGCCAATGGTATCCTGAACGTAAGCGCAAAGGACAACGCCAGCGGCAAGGAGCAGTCCATCCGTATCGAGGCCTCGTCCGGACTCACCGAACAGGAAATCGAGAAGATGCGCACCGATGCGAAGGCGCACGCCGACGAGGACAAGAAACGCAGGGAAGAGATCGAGAAGCTGAATTCCGCCGATGCGCTCGTCATGCAGACGGAAAAGAACCTGTCCGACTATGGCGACAAGCTGCCGGCTGACAAAAAGTCGCGCATTGAAGCGGCCGTGGCCGAGGTCAAGAAGTTGCACGAGGCCAAGGATGTGGCGGGACTTGAGCCCGCCATTGAGGAGCTCAATGCAGCCTGGGCCGATGCCAGCCAGGAGATGTATGCCGCGCAGCAGGCTGCAGGTGCCGATGGCGCTTCCGGAGACGGTGCCCACGCGGACGCCGAGCCCGACGCCGACGCCGAAGTCAAGGATGTGGACTACGAAGTCGTCGACGACGAGGACGAGGAGCCGAAGAGCTGATCGTGCTCAATCGCCCGGCAATTCAACCAGGCGGAAGCGGATCGTCACGTCATTGCCCGTATGCAGGGCGCCGAACATGGCGGTCGGCGGCTTGATGCCGAAGTCGCTCATTTTCAGCGCCACCTGCCCATCCCAGACAACCTGTCCCGACTGGTTCACGCCCCGCCTGACCGGTATGGTGACAGGTTGTTCTGTACCTGCCAGTTCCAGATTCCCGACCACGACATAGGTTGACGAATCGGACGGCGTGATTCCGGTGGATGCGAACGTGATCGTGTCATGGTTGTCGGTATCGAGTGCATCGCGCATGAGGCGGTCCATGATCGTACTTTTGCGACTTTCCATGGCCAGCGCGTCGACCCTCAGGCTCACGTCTGCCGGCTGATTGTCTTCCGTCATTCGGAGTGTGACCGAGAACTCCGGCGCATATACCGTCCAGTCGGACCTGTTGGATGTACCGTCAATTACGATGTGCGACGAATCGGCGAACACCGGCTCGTGCAGCGTATGGGAATGGGCCTGGCCTGTGTCCTGTGCCTGTGCGTCGGGTGCGGCCAGCGCACAGATGAGCAGGCCCGCAGCGAGGGTAAAAACAGGTTGTGACGTCATTCGTGGCTCCATGTCTGGACATTCAGGGTTGCCGTGTTATTTTACGGCACACGACACTTCTCCATCTGCGAAAATCCCATGTCCATCCCTGAAGACCCCCGAAAGTCCTCCTCCGCGGCATCCCGCCGGACCTTTTTGAAAAAGAGCGCCCTCGCGGCGGGTGGTGCACTGGCGGCGGGCCTCCCCGCAGGCCGGGTTGCCGGTGTGCCCGCCCCGGGCTCTGTGCTCGGCGCCAATGACCGGCTCAACGTGGGTTTCGTTGGCGTCGGCGGGCAGGGTTTCAGTGCGCACGTGCGTACGGTTGCCAACGCAGGAAGCGAGGGCGAAACCTGGCACAACTATGACTACAACGCCGTGGGTATGGCGGTCTGTGATCTGTACTCGGGCCGGCGCGCGCAGGCCCGGGACCTGCTCGACTCCGTACGCCAGGCTCGTAACCTGGGAGATTATACGGTCGAAACCTATGAGGATCATCGCCGCCTGACAACAGGGATGTGGACGTCGTCTTCATCGGTACAGTCGATCACTGGCACGCCCAGGTGGCCATCGATGCGCTGGCCGCCGGCAAGCACGTGTACTGTGAAAAGCCCATGACACGCTACCTTGGCGAAGCTTTCGACGTGGCCGATGCCGTCAAGCAGTCCGGACGTAAGTTCCAGGTGGGCTCGCAGTACACGACCGAGGCCAAGTGGCACAAGGCGGCAGAGCTCATCCGCGCCGGGAAGATCGGACCACCTACGTTTGCGCAGAATTCGTACATGCGTAATACTCCCGACGGAGAGTGGAATTACTATGCACTCGATGAGGGCGTCACGCCGGGCACCATGGACTGGGAGCACTGGTTGGGGCCGGTCAACAATAAAATCGATTTCAACCGGGAGCACTACCATCGCTGGCGCAAGTATCTCCCCTACTGCGCCGGCATCCTGGGCGATCTGCTGGCCCACATGATCCATCCGCTCGTGATTGCCGCGAACATCACGGAGTTCCCGAAGCGGGTCGTCTGCATTGGCAACAACATCGTGACGCAGTCCATGCTGGGGCCGGACGACCGCTCGGTCACGGACAACACACAGCTGCTCGCTGAATTTCCGTCGGGACTCTGCATGCTCATCGCGGGCTCCACGGTCAACGAACAGGGTGTGGGACAGGTCATCCGGGGCCACGAGGCCACGCTCTATTTCGGTGGAAATTCGGTCGAACTGCGTCCGGAAAGGCCTTTTGCCGATCTGGTGGATCCGGAGTCCTACGAGAACCTGGAACCGGGACCCCACATTCCGGCGCACGTGGCCAACCTGTTCGATGCCATCCGGTCGGACACGAAGACGAACGGCAATATCGATGTGGCTCTCATCACGCAGGCCATCATCTCCATGGCCGAGGCGTCGGAGCGCTACGGTGAGAGCATCTACCTTGACCGGGAGAATCGCAGGTTCCATACCGGAACGGGCACACAGCTTGACATGCCCACGTACGGGACGTTTCCCGAGTCGTGAACCGCATCAGCGTCCGGACGTCGCGGCGCTGCATGGCAACCCGGTTTGAGTGTCTTCTGGAAGCCGATCCAGAAGATACGGGCCGCGCGCGGCTTACGGCCATGGGTGAGGCACTGCTCAGTGAAGCCGCCATCGTGGAACGATCGCTTTCGCGTTATGACGCCTCAAGCGAACTGTCCAGCGTAAATGCCCGCGCCGCGCGCGGCCCCGTCCGCGTGTCGAACCTGCTGCTACGTACGCTTGTTCTCTGCGACCGGATTACCCGGATGAGCGGCGGCGCCTTCAGCGCCGCAGCGTATCCGCTCATGGAAGCCTGGGGCATGCAGGGCGGTGCAACCGGCCGGCACCCCCACGCAGGCGTGCTCCGCCGCGCGACCCGCGCCAGCCAATGGCACCATGTCGCACTCGACCCCGGTAAACAGACTGTCGCTTTTGCCTCGGATGCCGTGTCGCTGGACCTGGGCGGGATTGGCAAGGGGGTTGCACTCGACGAAATCCGCTACCGGGCGAGCGAGGTCGGCGTGACGCACGCCCTCGTGCATGGCGGCACGAGCAGCATTCTGGCCATTGGAGGGCCGTTCAGGGTGGGTGTGGTGAATCCGGACAATCCGCCGGGCACGGGCGGCACGCAGCCCCATGTTCCGCTCGTGACAATGGATCTGACCGACGAGGCACTCGGGGTATCGGCAAGCTTCGGCCGCACGGGGCATGACGGCGAGCGCCGCATTGGCCATGTCAT
>Ga0210038_1001472_pt1 | contig 11612 bp, 10 predicted proteins | sample CryGeyCG2114_020_FD_183970 | JGI IMG/M metagenome (GOLD analysis project Ga0210038, IMG submission 183970) | Groundwater microbial communities from aquifer - Crystal Geyser CG15_big_fil_post_rev_8/21/14_0.20 (SPAdes) (version 2) | ecosystem: Environmental > Aquatic > Deep subsurface >... | reverse complement strand
GCCCGTCGGCGGCCTCAAGCGTCTCGAAGCTCAACTCCTCAAGGATCTTCCGGGCGACCATCCGGATAACTTTCGAGTCATCAACGATAAGACAAGATTTCATAAGCCCACCCGCTTTTGTTCGTCTTTCGAAGCGTACATATCGTACGGACCGTCGGAACGCAGGTCTAGGTCCACGTCCTTCGGGACTTCTCCGTTCATGGCATGAATCCCCCCATCCTCCGGCAGCATGCGAGCCACCGCAACCTGGATAACAGGACTATAGCCGGTATCGCAACAACGATCCGCGCGGCCGGTCAACGCCGAGTCCTAATCGGCGTGGCCGGATGCGGCCCCCGCCACGGTCTGAGCCAGACTGGACACCAGGGCTTCGCGGTCGAATTTCGCGACATAGTCGTTAAAGCCCGCGTTGCGCCCGCGTTCAAAATCGGTGCTTGAGGCATGGGCGGACAGCGCCACCATGGGCACCTTCTCCCAGGCGCCGCCGCGCCGGACCTCGCTGGCAAACTCGAACCCGTTCATGCCCGGCATTTCGATGTCGGAGATGATGACGTCGAAGGTCGCCCCCTTGTCGCGCATGTTCAGGGCCTCCTGAGCGCTTTGCAGGGCCGTGACCTGCCAGCCGGCGACGGACAGCAGCGGTGTCAGCAGGTTGCGGAAAAACGGGCTGTCGTCGATCAGAAGCGCGCGGCGCCGACCGCCGTGGCTGGCCTCGATCGCCGCGGATTCCGCCGAACCGAACCAGTCGGAGAACGCCTGGGTCAGGAAATAGCCGGCGTCGATGACGTCCGTCGCTTTGCCGGCGATGACGGCGCTGCCGATCAAGCCCGGGATGTCCGTGGTAAGTTCGATCTTCAGGCGATCGTCGACGATATCGACGATCTCGTCCACAACCAGGCCCATGGATCGTTCGCGGTCCGTGAATACCAGAATCGGCTGGCGTCCCGTCGTCTTGAACTGATGATCGGACGAGAACGGGATCAGCGGCATGAGCTGGCTGCGGTACTGAACCATGACCTGGCCGTGCGAGGTTTCGGTCTCGGCCATGTCGATTTCCTCAAGCCGCGCGACAAGCGCCAGCGGCACCGCCTTGAGCTCCGGCCCGCCGGCCCGGAACACCAGCAGCGACGTGGTCTCCTCGTCCGTCGCGACGGCCTGAATGTCGGCCTCGGAGCGGTGCTCGGTGTCCATTTCCCCGGCCGCCTCGGCAATGCCGTTGGGGTCCAGGATCATGATCACGCTGCCGTCACCCAGGATCGTGTTGCCCGAGTAGAAGGTGATATCGCGCAGGATCGGGGCGACCGGCTTGACCACGATTTCCTCGGTGTCGAAGACCCGGTCGACGATGATGCCGAAGGTGTTGGAGCCGACCTGGGTAACGACGATGAACACTTCCTCGTCCTCGGCGATCGCCTCGGCCACAAGGGCATCGGTGCTCTTGGGCTCGGCACCCTCGTCCTTGCCCGCGCCGTTACCCTTGGACGGTTCGGGTGGATCCTGCAGGCGCAGCAACTCACGCAGGGAGATCAACGGCAGCAGCCGGTCGCGCAGGCGTAGAACGGCGGACTGGTTGATCATCTCGATGGCGTTTTCCGACTGGGCCGACGCGCGCACCAGTTCGAGAACGCTGATCTGCGGCACCGCGAAACGTTCGCCGCAGCATTCGACGATCAGCGCCGAGACGATGGCCAGGGTCAGCGGAATCTTGATGGTGAAGGTCGACCCCTTGCCGGGCACCGTCTTCAACTCAACGGTGCCGCCGATCTTTTCGATATTGGTGCGGACCACGTCCATGCCGACGCCGCGGCCCGACACGTTGGTGATCTTTTCCGCTGTCGAGAACCCGGCCTTGAAGATGAACATGCCGATCTGCTGATCGGTCATCTGCGCCAAGTCGGCCTCGGTCGTCAGGCCGTTCTCCAGCGCTTTCTGCTTGATGCGATCGATGTTCAGACCGCGCCCGTCGTCGGCGATCTCGATGATGATATGGCCGCCTTCGTGATAGGCGTTCAGCGTGATGGTGCCGGTTTCCGGCTTGCCGGACTCCTTGCGGCCGTCGATGCCCTCAAGCCCGTGGTCGGCCGAATTGCGAACCATGTGGGTCAGGGGGTCCTTGATGAGTTCGAGCACCTGGCGGCCCAGTTCCGTCTCGGCGCCCAGCATGACCAATTCGATCTTCTTGCCCGATTCAACGGCAAGGTCGCGCACGATGCGCGGCAGCTTGGCCCAGGCGTTGCCGATCGGCTGCATACGCGTCTTCATGACGCCTTCCTGCAGATCCGTGGTGATATGCGACAGACGCTGCAGCGGCACGGTGAATTCACTGTCGTCCATGCCGCGAACCATCTGCAGAAGCTGGTTGCGGGTCAGCACCAGTTCGGAAACCAGGGTCATCAGGTCTTCCAGGACGTCGACGTTTACGCGGATCGAAGACGCGGCGACGCCGGCCCCCGAACCCGACTTGCCGCCGTCCTTCTTGTCCGCTTCCGTCGACGGCGCCGGAACCGGCACGCCGGACTTCGCGGCCTTCTCGGCCTCGCGCTCGCGTTCCATTTCGGCCCGCAGTTCCGCTTCCGTCGCGGCGCGTGCACCGGCAGCCTGCGCGGCTTCGACCTCGGCCAGAAGCTCCTGAGCCACGGGGGCACCGTGCTCGTTCACCGCCGGCGTGGCGGCCTTGGCGGCCTCGGCGGCGCGCTCGGCAGCCAGTTCCGCTTCTAGTTGCTCCTGGGACGCGGCCTTGATGCCCTTGGAAGTCGCGGCCTCGACCTCGGCCAGCAGTTCCGCCGCCACGGGGGCGCCAAATTCGTTGGTCGCCATGCCGCCGCCCGCGGCGGGCGCGGCGGCGGCCGGCGCCGCAGCCGGCTTGGCGGACGCGCCGCCACCTTCCGCGTAGGCGTTCAATTCGTCGATCAGATCGCGGTCTTCGCCGTCCGGCTCCGTCCCGGTTTCCTCGAGCTTGCCCAGCAGGTCGCGGACACAGTCCAGGCATTTGAGAATGAGCGTCACGGCCTCGGGCGTAACCTGAAGCTCGCCATCTCGGAATTTTCCGAGCACGTTTTCGCCGGCATGGGCCACCGATTCCAGGCGCGGCAGGCCAAGGAACCCGCAGGTCCCCTTGATGGTATGCACCAGACGGAAGATGTTGCCGAGGATTTCCTTGTTGTCCGGTTCCTGTTCGAACTTGACCAGTTCGACATCGAGCACGGCAAGGTTTTCCGAGGTTTCCGTGAGAAATTCAGTCAGCAGGTCGTCCATCTGTGCAACTCCCAGGAGCCGGCGGCCCCGATCATTTGTTTTCGCGCTCGCCCTCGTCGGCGAGAAGGGCCCTTGCCGGATGTTTACCTACGCAATCCGCGCCGCCCTGCCGCCCGACGGACGCGCGCATGCAGGTAATGGAACGGCTTTCCCACGGCATCCCCGGATCTAGAAATTCTAAGACGCGGAAATTAAAGCAAAACCGCCTGGAGGCGGCAAATGATTTCACCGCGATTCGACTATGACCGATGGCCTATAGCACGGTTTACCTTGTTCGGCTTCGCATATCAGGTCCGGCCGGCCTTGTCCTGCGGAAACAAGGCCATGAAGCGGATTTCGCCCTCGGCCTCCTCGGACGTTTCGATCCGGCCGCCGCCGTCGCGCGCCAGGCACTGTGCGAAATAGGCATGTACGTTGCGCGCGGAAAGCGCATCTTTTGGGGCACTCGTCTCCAGCCCCACGGCCAGATCCGACTTCAGGGCGGCCCCTTGGCCCTGGGCACTGACCGCCAAGCCCATGCCTTCGGGCAGGGCCGCCGTATGCACGGTGACCGTGCCGCCCCTGGGCAGGCATTCGGAGGCGACCAGGACCATCAGCAGGAGAACCTTGCCGACCTCGGCCGGCAGGCTGTCGGGCGCGTGGCTGCTTTCCGGCCAGTCCAGACCGGCCTTGCCGCTGGCCAGCATCTCGCCGGCCAGTTCGCGCGCCTCATTGAGGCTGAGGGTGCCCACGGCCGACGCCTTGCCGCCGGCAGCGCCGAAGGCGATACGGAAGAACGCCAGGCGGCGCGTTACTTCGGAAGCGCTGGACATGACAAGATCAAGGGCCGCGGTGTCCATGTCGCCCTCTTCCGCCAGTTCCAGCCCCGCATTGACCGCGCCCGCCGGTCCCACCAGATCGTGGCACAGGCGCGAACACAGAAGCTGGGCAAGCCGGATGTCGGCGGTCATAAGCCGGGATATCCTTGATCTTCGTCCGTTCCGCCGCCTGGTCCGGCGGCCCCGCAAAGACTATTGCCGACCCGCACACGGGGCACAAGGGTGAAGCCGGGCGCTTCCGAAGGTCCGCCGGCAGCGCAGGCGGGCACGGGAACGGCCCGGAGATGGTCCCGGAAGACAAAAATGGCCTTTTCCCCGCTTCCCGAAGCGGTCGGATCGTGTTATAGACTGCCGTGGTATACCAAATGCCACAACGGAAAAGGGGACTTTTCCCGGCACCGATCACGGAAATTTCGGTTAGGGCCCGCTCCGTTTCGCCACATAATTCCCCGCCGGCCAAGGGCGCGGCGTGACCGTCAACGAGGCCCGCACCAACCGGACCCGGAGAACACCAAGGAGGAACCTGCATGTCCACCGCCACCGCCCGGAAAGGACGCCGCGAGCGCGCCGCCTTCGGTAAAGGCCGCCAGATCACGGACCAGGCCGTCGCCGAGGTGCAGCGCCTACTGGGCGACCGGCCGCGCCGCCGCGAGTACCTGATCGAATACCTGCACCTGATCCAGGACACCCACGGCCACCTGTCCGACGCTCACATGACGGCGCTCGCCGCGGAGCTGCGCCTGGCCCAGACGGAAGTCTACGAGGTTGCCACTTTCTATCATCACTTCGACGTGGTGAAGGCCGGCGAGGACGCGCCGCCGACGCTCACCGTGCGCGTGTGCGACAGCATCACCTGCGAGATGAAGGGTTCGGGCGCCCTGACCGAAAAGCTGAAGGCCGTTCTGGGTCCGGACGTGCGGGTCATCCACGCCCCCTGCGTGGGCGCCTGCGACAAGGCGCCGGTGGCCGTGGTCAGGCAGCGCCAGGTCTTCGAGGCCGACGCGGACAAGGTGAAGGCCGCGGTCGAAGCGGGTCAGGTCAGGATGGATCTGCCCGCCTACAAGGACCTTGCAGGCTACCTGGCGGACGGCGGTTACAAGGTCTTGGGCGACTGCCTCAAGGGTGCGCGCGACCGCGATCTGACCGTTGAAGTGATTAAGGAATCAGGCCTTCGCGGGCTGGGCGGCGCGGGCTTCCCGACAGCCACCAAATGGGGCTTCATGAAGAACGCGCCGAAACCGCGGCTGGTCGCCATCAACGCCGACGAGGGCGAGCCCGGCACCTTCAAGGACCGCTATTGTTTCGAGACGGATCCCCACCGGGTCATCGAGGGGGCGCTGATCGCCGCCTGGTCGGTCGAGGCCGAGGCCGTCTACATCTACCTGCGCGACGAATACCCCGCCTGCCGCGAGGTTCTGCTGACGGAAATCAAGAAGGTCGAGGACGCGGGCCTGAACGGCGACATCAAGCTGCACCTGAGGCGCGGCGCCGGGGCCTACATCTGCGGCGAGGAATCCGGCATGTTGGAAAGCATCGAGGGCAAGCGCGGCCTGCCGCGCAACCGCCCGCCGTTCCCGGCCCAGGCGGGCCTATGGGGGCGCCCGACGCTGATCAACAACGTGGAAACCGTCTATTGGCTGCCCAAGATCGTCGAGCACGGTGCCAAGTGGTACCAGGACCAGGGCCGGCCGCATTTCTTCTCGGTCTCCGGCTGGGTCAAGGAACCGGGGGTCAAGCTGGCCCCCGCCGGGACCACGGCACGCCAGCTGGTCGAGGAATACTGCGGCGGCATGGCCGACGGCCATGCCTTCAAGGCCTATCTGCCCGGCGGAGCGTCCGGCGGCATCCTGCCGGAAAGTCTGGCGGACGAACCGCTTGATTTCGGCACGCTGGACAAGCACGGCTGCTTCATCGGCTCAAGCGCCGTGGTGATTTTCTCCGACCGGGACGACGTCAAGGAAATCTGCAAAAACCTGATCCGCTTCTTCGAGGACGAAAGCTGCGGCCAGTGCACGCCCTGCCGCGTCGGCTGCGAAAAGATGTTAAAATTGATCGACAAGCCCAAATGGGATGCCGATTTGATTGAAGAGTTGAGCCAGGCCATGCGCGATGCGTCGATCTGCGGCCTCGGCCAGGCGGCGCCCAATCCCGTGCAGGCGGCGCTGCGCTTCTTCCGGGAGGACGTGCAATGAGCGAGACCATCAAGTTCACGCTGGACGGCAAGCCGGCCGAGGCCCAGCCCGGCGAAACCATCTGGGACGTCGCCAAGCGCCAAGGCAACACCATCCCCCACCTGTGCCACCGGCCGAAGAAGGGTTACCGGCCCGACGCCAACTGCCGCGCCTGCATGGTCGAGATCAAGGGCGAGCGCGTCCTGGCCCCGTCCTGCCGGCGCCAGCCGACGCAAGGCATGGAAGTCGTTACCGACAACGAGCGCGCGACCACGGCGCGGCGCATGGTGCTGGAACTCCTGCTGACCGACCAACCGGAACGCCGCCAGGCGCACGATCCCGATTCCCTGTTCTGGTACTGGGCGGACAAGGCCGGCTTGGCCGACAGCCGGTTCGAGCCGCGCGCCCACTGCCCGGCTCCAGACCGTTCGCACGCAGCCATGGCCGTCAACCTGGACGCCTGCATCCACTGCAACCTGTGCGTCCGCGCGTGCCGCGAGGTCCAGGTCAACGATGTCATCGGCATGGCGAATCGCGGCCCCAAGGCCAAGATCGTGTTCGACATGAACGACCCGATGGGCGACAGCACCTGTGTCGCCTGCGGCGAGTGCGTTCAGGCCTGCCCCACCGGGGCGCTGATGCCGGCCACCATGGTCGACGACAACCAGGTCCATGCGGGCGCGCCGGATCGAAAGGTCGACAGCCTGTGCCCCTATTGCGGCGTCGGCTGCCAGGCGACCTTCCACGTTAAGGACGACAAGATCGTCTATGTCGAGGGCAAGGACGGCTATTCCAACGAGAACCGCTTGTGCGTGAAGGGCCGCTTCGGGTTCGACTACGTCGCCCACCCGCACCGCCTGACCAAACCGTTGATCCGCAAGCAAGGCGCGGAAAAGCACGGCGAGATCGAAATGGACCCGGCCAACCCGCTGAGCCATTTCCGGGAAGCGACCTGGGACGAGGCGCTCGACTTCGCGGCGGCCGGCCTGAAGAAGGTGCTGGAGCGCGACGGGCCCTCGGCGATGGCCGGGTTCGGCTCCGCCAAGGGCTCCAACGAGGAAGCCTACATGGTCCAGAAACTGGTCCGTCAGGGCTTCCGCACCAACAACGTCGACCATTGCACGCGCCTGTGCCATGCATCCTCGGTGGCGGCGCTCATGGAGGGTATGAACTCCGGCGCCGTCACGGCGTCGTTCAACGACGCCAAGGATTCCGACGTCATCATCGTGATCGGCGCACGCCCGTCCCAGAACCACCCGGTCGCCGCGACCTTCCTGAAGAACGCGGCAAAGCGGGGTGCGCGGCTCTACATCATGGATCCCCGCAAGCAGAACCTGTCGCGCCACGCGGCGCGCCACCTGCAGTTCAAGGCGGGGCGGGACGTGGCGCTTCTCAACGCCATGATCCACACGATCATCCACGAAGGCCTGACCGACATCCAGTACATCCAGGCCAACACGGAAGGCTTCGAGGAACTGAAGGAGAACTCCAAGCAGTTCTCGCCGGAAGCCATGGCTCCCGTCTGCGGCATCGAAGCCGAGGTGATCCGCGAGGTTGCCCGCGACTTCGCCACCGCCGAAAAGTCCATCATCTTCTGGGGCATGGGCATCAGCCAGCACGTCCACGGCACGGACAACGCGCGCTGCCTCATCGCGCTTTCCATGATCACGGGCCAGATCGGGCGGCCAGGCACCGGCCTGCACCCGCTGCGCGGCCAGAACAACGTGCAGGGGGCTTCCGACGCCGGCCTGATCCCCATGGTCTATCCCGACTACAAGTCGGTCGAAAGCGACGACATCCGCTCGCTCTACGAAGACCTGTGGGGCGTCGAGCTGGACAAGAAGCGCGGCCTGACCGTGGTCGAGATCATCCACGCCATCCTGTCCGACGAGATCAAGGCCATGTACGTCATGGGCGAGAATCCGGCCATGTCGGACCCGGATGCCCGCCACGCGCGCGAGGCGCTGGCCAAACTGGAGCACCTGGTGGTGCAGGACATCTTCTTCACGGAGACCTGCTTCCACGCGGACGTGATCCTGCCGGCTTCGGCCTTCCCCGAGAAGGTGGGCACGTTCTCCAACACCAATCGCCAGGTCCAGATGGCGCGCGAAGTGGTCCCCCTGCCGGGCGACGCGCGGCAGGACTGGTGGATCATCCAGGAGATCGCCAACCGCCTGGGCCTGACCTGGAACTATTCCGGGCCCAAGGACGTGTTCAACGAGATGAAGAAGACCATGCGGTCCCTCGACAACATCACCTGGGAGCGCCTGGAGAAAGAGGACAGCATCATCTATCCCTGCAAGTCCGAGGACAGCCCGGGCGAAAACATCATCTTCGGCGACGGCTTTCCCACGGCGTCGGGCCGCGCCAAGCTGGTGCCGACCAAGCTGGTGCCGCCGGACGAACTGCCCGACGACGAGTTTCCGCTGGTCCTGACCACCGGCCGCGTGCTGGAACATTGGCACACGGGCGCCATGACGCGGCGCGCCACGGTTCTGAACCTTCTGGAGCCGGATCCCGTGGTCAGCATGAACCCCTACACCATGGGCGAGAAGGGCCTGGCGCCCGGCGACCGAGTGAGGGTGGCGACCCGCCGCGGCGAGATCGAGTTGACGGTCCGCGCCGACCGCGACGTGGCCGACGACATGATCTTCATCCCGTTCTGCTATCACGAGGCGGCGGCCAATATCCTGACCAACCCGCAGCTTGACCCGGTCGGCAAGATCCCCGAGTTCAAGTTCTGCGCAGCCCGGATCCAAAAGGTCCCGGACGCCCAGGCCGCGGCCGAATAAGGCTCAGAAAATCGGGGAGTCGAAACGGGGGCGGAAGTCCCCGTTTCTCTTTTCAGGATCAGCTCTGGCCGCGTTTGACGATGTCTTCGGCGATGGCGTGGACCGAGGGGCTGCCCTCCTCGACGCCGGAAATCGCCGCCGTGCGGTCCTTGACCTCGGCCCTGACGTCATCCAGCGTGACGCCGGACGCCTTGAGCAGAACCGCGACAATCGATTCGATGGCCAGGATGTGGGCGGCGAGGTTCTCCGCTTCCTCCATGCGCGCCTGCGTGGCATGCCCGAAGCTTTGAAGCTCCTCGGCGATCTTCGTGAGGTTTCCTTCCAGATCCTTGATCTGGTTGAAAAATCCCGAATCCTCAAGATGCTTCACGAAGGCTTGCGAGGCAGCCTGCGCGTCACCGGCGCTGTTGTCGGACATGATACCCCCTAACGGCTTTTCATCTCACCGGGCCAGCATAGACGCTGGGCGCCCGCCTGTCATGCCCGAGGGCCGATCCGTGTCTCCCAATCGGGCAACGATTCCGCAGCATGGAAGCGCGAGTTGAAACGCGGGCGCAATTCATTAAAATACGGGCACCTGGGCATGCCCGACGGTTACCGTCGGCGACCTGATAAAAAGGGGTGGAAACATGAAGTCCTTCTGGATCGGCACCATTGCCGCCGTGATCATCGCCGTCGTCGCTGGCTTCACGCTGAATGCGACCAACCAGTCCGCCGGCGAGAAGTATTCGACGAGTAACGTGCGCCTGTACTAGAGTCCTTCACGTTTTGACGGAACCGTATTTTGCGTTTCTGAAGTAGTTTCGGCATTCTTCCTCGGTGAAGGTTCCGACGAGGTGTCCGACGTGTCGCCAAACGTCTTCCATGTCGCGTTTCTGGGCCATTCGCATCCAGTGTTTGACCTTGGCGAAGACCTGTTCGATGGGATTGAGATCGGGGCTATAGGGTGGCAGGAACCAGAGCCTGGCGCCGGCGGCCTTGATGGCGCCGCGGACGGCCTTCGACTTGTGACTTCCGAGATTGTCCATGATGACGATGTCGCCGGGCTTGAGGGTTCGGACGAGCTGTTGCTCCACATAGGCCCGGAAGCTCGCCCCGTTGATGGGGCCGTCGAACACGCAGGGCGCGGTGAGCCGGTCGTGGCGTAGCGCGGCGACGAAGGTCATGGTGCGCCAGTGGCCATGCGGCGCGAAGCCGACGAGACGCTTGCCTTTCGGACCCCAGCCCCGGATCGGCGCCATGTCGGTCTTGATCCAGGTCTCGTCGATGAACACCAGGCGCTCGGGGTCGAGCCAGGCTTGCCATGTTCTCCAGCGTTGCCGACGGCGCGCCACCGTCGCCCGGGCACGTTCAAGGGCGAACAGGGTTTTTTTTGAAGCTCAGCCCCTCGCGCTTGAGAAACCGCCAAACCGCCTGATGCGAGACCACAACCCCGCGCGCCGCTAAAAGATCCTTCAGGCCGTGCAAGGTCAGATGCGGCGTTCGGCCGATCTCCTCGACGATGAAAGCCCGATAAGGCTCAAGAACCCGGCGCCGGTGGCCGCCCATCTTGCCCGGCGCCACGCTCCCCGTCTCTCGGTAACGCTGGCACCACTTCACGACAGACGAAACCGCAACGCCAAACCGTGCCGCCACCGACCGGCAGGTCCCCCCAGACTGGACCGCCAAAACAACGCGTTCTCGAAGGTCATTGGAATAAGGTCGGGTCATGGATGCTGGCCTCCTTATCCAGCATCCATCTTGAATCACAAATCGCCCTCAAAGGGAATCCAGGTTCGATTCAGATAAAATGTGAACCGCTCTAGATAATATGCAGTTACGTCAGTCATCGATCGAATGTTCGATGTCCATTGCTTTTCAAGAGGGAAATACCCCCTAAGAGTTCTCTTTTCCGACGCGATTAATCTATTTCCGTGCCACAATCGCATTTCCAACGTCAAAATGCCGTCACTGTCTGTCCGAATTAGGTCGAACTTGTATGTAGCAGGTTCTTGTGTCGTGAATGGAATTCCTAAGTAAAGGAATGCGTCCAAAGGCCGTTCAGTTGCAATTTCCGGCCCCACAAAATACGAACACATGCAGCCTTCATTCCACCCGATTTGCAATGAATCCATCGGGGCCAGTCGGGAGAAAGCTCTCGAATGATTTAGGTCGGTATAGATAGCATCATTGGGCCCGACAGCGAGCTGTTCGCCTAGCATTCTCTCGACGAGATTGACGCGATTCGACCACAAATCCATTGCAATGGTTGGCAAACGCACATTCAGACCGACAACCAAGCACACAAATACAAACACTATAGACCGCGCCCAAACAGGCTTAACGAGTCGCCAAGCGCAAAAACCGGCGACAAGGAACGGCAGCAGATACCAAATCGGATACAGAAGACCTAAGATGCTGAGGCTCATCCTTGCTTTTTACTCGGCGACGAATAGCAATGGAACCTGTTCTGCGTGTTGTACTGACTCTTTAGGCAATCGAAGTGTCCGCTCCTGGCTAAAAGCAGACATGCACCAGCGGCCCGTCACGAGGCTCTGTATTTAAATTTACGAAAATCAATCGTTAGGGCTAAGCAG
>Ga0210038_1001456_pt1 | contig 11700 bp, 8 predicted proteins | sample CryGeyCG2114_020_FD_183970 | JGI IMG/M metagenome (GOLD analysis project Ga0210038, IMG submission 183970) | Groundwater microbial communities from aquifer - Crystal Geyser CG15_big_fil_post_rev_8/21/14_0.20 (SPAdes) (version 2) | ecosystem: Environmental > Aquatic > Deep subsurface > Groundwater... | reverse complement strand
CGAAATTGTAGATTACCCGGTCCATGACGCTCGTGCCTTATTCGCCCCCGCGCGCGCCTACCTAGGACATTTTCGCCAAATTGTAATGGTGTCGCACGGGAATCTCGACTTGCACCACGGCAAAGGGCCCGACTGGCGCGCAGGAGCGAGGTCGAGCCGTCCAGCCGCGCAGCGCTCCGCCCCTCCGAAATCGACTGCAAACCGAGAAACGTCGAACAAGCTGGCGCACCGGGCGTGATAGTGATGGGCACTCAAATCATTGGGAAGTTGTCGCGTCACTGACGTAAGCTCGTGTATCCGCCCCCGGCATACGGCACCCCCTCGCCGCGGGCGGCCTAGTTTTCGCGGCTTCGACCATTCCGGTTGCGACCGGATTGTTCTCGACATAGCGGATCGCAGCCGGCAGGTGCGCGTCATCCATCGGATAGCTGGCAAAGCGGCTCTGGGGGCCCGTGCAAGAGCGACAGACGGGGCGCGATTGATTACTCGCCACAAGGGGTGCGCCGGGAGCAGCCAGGACACCACGGTCATCGCCACCTATGCCCCCGTAGCACGCAAATAGTGCCTGACCGTCCGCGCGCTCGCCCTCCTCCGCCACCGCCGCCGAGCTGCTCGGTCAGGCGATTGACGCCGAGGCGCTCACCGTTGCCCGCATGCTGCTCGGGCATAGGGGCACCCGCCGACGATCACGTTAACACCCTCGATGCACCCGTAATCAATCTTACGATATCCCGCGCCTGAGTCATTCCGACCTAAGCGCGGCGCACCTTAGCGAACGCCACTTGCAAGGCGTCAACATGCTGGGCACCAGGAACCGATGAGCGTGGTTGGGCATCAGCACTCAAATCCACACCGAGACATCTTTGACCACGCAATGCTTAGTCAGCAGACCGCTGTTAACCACGAAATTGCCATCACTAAGGAAGGTATGCTGTGGCCTATCGCCGCGCTGAGTGACATAGTGCGGCGCGCCGGACAGCCCGAAGCGCGCAAGGCATCCCATGGGAAGGGAGTGGACATAGGTCACGCACGAGTCGATTTAATGCGCTGACACCGTAATTCGAGAAACAACTCAATACTCCATGAGTGGCGAAAGCTTGATCCAAACGCCATCGCTGTCGCGCAACGAGTTCCAGATTTCAATCTCGACTGTTTTGCCCTCAATTGGGAACATACAGTAATTGAAGCGCTTACTATCGCTGACTGATATCACACTGCTTTCGCAGCACATTACCTTTTTGAAGATCGGATCTCCATCGTTGGGAGGGCTTTCGGAACTCACTGTGATATCCGCACCACCCTCAAAATAGGGTCGAACACGGAAGGCGATGCAGTCGTCCGTTGAGGCGATCGGCTTGTCTCCGATTCCTGATGGCGCGAGGTCATCAGCATAAGGATCAGAAAGAAACGCTACCGCGTGTTCCAAAGAGACTTCTAATCTCAATTTCATCATTGGTCCTCAGGGCGGCGTGGCGGCGGAGGTGGCGTGTTGCCTCGGTTGGCATTCCTTACTTCTGCACCTTGCCGGGCGCTACATCTAGCACAATGTGGATAGAAGCGCTGTGGACCGCCTGAGGGATTTCGCGCAGTTGGAGGTTGATGGTCGCCAGTCCAATTCCCGCTTTGCCGACCAGAATCGCGTGTGCCACAGGTGTGACAGCCGCTCTCATCTCCTATTCGATTTATCTCTCTTTGCTCCGCAGCGTTAGGACGGCCCGGTTGCGCCGGTATCGACTCTCGTGCGTTCGGTCCTGGCGAAAGGGTAGATGGTGTCGGCGCGGCTTTGTTTGAGGTGAAAATCCCTTTGAGCGCCTGTCCGGCTTTAGTCGCGAGTGCGCCTGCGATAGCTAGGTCTTCTGGGCCGGGTATTAGAACCGTGGCACCAGCGACAATTCCAGCGGTAGCCTTCGCACTATTCGCATCCTCTACTGCATCAACTTGCGCGCGCTGCTCCTCCGTCATTCCAGATCGAACATAATTCTGATCTAATTTCCGATCTTGCAGCCCGTGCGGATCGACCGCGTTGACCGGATCGTTTGCGCCATAAGCGTAAAGGTTGAATTGGTCCTCGTACCCGATCGGGTCAGTCTGGAGGAACCGCCCAAGCGTCGGGGAGTAAATGCGGGCCTTGTAGTAATACATGCCCAGCTCGGGGATCCAGGCCTGGCCAGTGTAGCGGTACCGCCCCTTGGTGGCGGTGTCATTGCCAGACGCGCTATCGGGAATGCCGAACTCGTCATAGCTGTTGGTGGCGATAGCGGTGCCCTGGTAATTGGTCACCGCGATGATGCTCCCCCGAGGGTCGGGGTGCAGATAGCGGCGCGACGCGTTCGATACCGCAGAGCCTTCATACCAAATCAAGGGATCGTCAGCTTCGGCATTGCTCCCGTGGATGTAGCGCCGCAGCATGTCGCCTGCGGCGCTGTATTCGCCGATCATGGCGTTGCCGTCGTAGGCGAAGCGCTGCACTCCTGCCGTGCCCCCGCTTACTTGGTAGAGTCGACCAAGAGGATCGTATCTGAGTTCGGCCAGGAGCGCACCGGCATAGGAGAGCGCCGCGCAATTGGTATTGCCAGCCCCTTGCACGCGCCTCTCAACCATACGGTTCTCGATATCGTAGCGATAGACCGTTCCGCCATCGGCAGTGAGATTGCCGTTCGCATCATAGCAGAAGGCAGCCCCGCCCGCCGACACATACTGGTTGAGCCCGTTCGTGCCGTAGCTGCGGTTGACGTTGACATGCGCATTCCAGCTGTAGCTGTCATTCGACTGCGCCTCTGTCAGGATTTGCGAAGCAGCGTTGCGGGTATATGACCAGGTGACGTCGCCGCTGGTACCATTCAGATCGAGCCCAATCGAGTTCAGCCGACCGGCAAAATCATAACCAAGGTTGCGCATATTGGCCGAGGCGGCCGCATAGCTCCAGTTCAACTGTGAGGGCAGCCCGCGGCTGTTATAAGCCACGGTACCCAGCGTAGTGGTGAGCTGTTTGATATTGGTTGCCCGATTGAGGTCATCGTAATCGAGCTGGAAATATTGCCCGTCCGGATGGGTCACGCGGGTCCGGTTGCCATTGGCATCATATTGCGAAGAGACGGTGCGGCTCACGCCATCGGTGTTCTGGGTCTCCGAGAGAAGGCGACCGAACCCATCGTAAGCATACGTGATGCCGGCACCAGCAGCGCTGTCGAATCGTGCCGTGGTCTGCAATCCGCGCAAATCGTAGGTATAATATACGTCGCGGCTATGCGTGGACGGCAGGCCCGCACGGCTGGGCAAATCCTTCTTCGTGAGACGGTTTAGCGCATCATAGGTATAGCGGATGATCGAACCGTCGCGCTTCCTCAGCGACGTTCTATTACCGTTCGCATCGTATCCATATTGCTCGTAGTCGCCAATGTTGAGACTGCCCGCGCTTGCCAAAGCGTTGGCAGGCGTCGACGGATCGAACGAAGTCGGGCGGGTCTTGGAAGGGAAAATCCACCTCGATTGGCGATCGAAGCCATCGTACTCCAACTTGGCGCGATTGCCATTGGCATCAATCACATATTCGATCTTGCCATCGGGCGTATAGCTGTAGGTTACATCGGCGATCTCGATCGATGTCCCAACCGCCTTTCTCACCTGCAGAACTTGGCCCGCCGCGTCATAAATCGTCTTGGTGATCCGGTCGGGACCATGAGGGCCTTCCGCCCCCAAGTTACACGCCGAAACGGGTAGCGAGCCGTATTTCGGCGGATTCATCCGAACCGCAGTACATTCGAGCCTTCCCAAACTGTCATAGCTGTATTGGGTCAAGCTGAAAGGAGTAATGGTCGTACCGCTCTTGCCGCTCAGTTTCTCGGTCAGCTTATGACCACGTCCATCATAGGTAGTCTCGACAATCGTCTGGACGGCGAAAGCACTTCCCCAGGAAGAAGGTACTATCGCTTCGCTCTTCCATACGGACAGTTCGCCCGTTTCGACCATTGTCGGCCTACCCGCGCCGTCATAGGTCGTGCGGGTCGCGGGATACCTCAGCGCACCCGCCCCATCGGGATCGGGAGCAATAGTGCCCGTCACTCGCCCCATTGGATCGTAACGCTGCGCGGAAGTGTAAGGCGAAGGCGTGGCCTGGGCATAGGCGAGCTGTGGCGAAGTGACGGCGAGAAGGATGGCGAATGACAGTGAGGGACAGTGCTTCATTTCTCAACCCCCTCACTGACAACTCGACAGACCGGCTTTTGGCGCAGTCTCACTGATTTGACGGCCTCGATCGTCATAGCCGTAACAGGTCCGAAGCGTTTGACCGCCGGAAGTTACAGCCACTCCGAGCAACAAAAGGTTGCTCCCTCGTGATGTGCTGCCATTCTGGTATTCATAAGTAGTAACCACCTCGTCCGACGCGCCCTCGGCACAATCAGCCGACGCACTATTTGCGCTAACGGTCAAGTTAATTGCGGCGCTCGTCCTACAATATTCCTCTTTTATCGGGACCCACTTGCCGTCCACATTGGCCACGAAAGTCGATCCACTCTTAACCCAAGCATACTTCTTAGCGAATGTGTAGCGGCGCTGAGGGCGAATGCCAGCATCGCCAGCGGGCCCGGTCTCGACAATCACCGCCCCGTGGTTGGTGCTGTAAATGTAATCTGTTGCACCGCCGTTGGGCTCCACCCTTCTCGTAGGCTTCTGCTCGCAAACCGGCACGGTACAGGCAAACTCCTGAAACAAGGAACGCGGTTGTAGCTGGCCCGCCGGATCAATCTGACGGTATTCTTCGACCTTCCCGGGGCCGGCATAATAGAGCTCGGTCCGTCGCCCGGACGGCACCGTGAAATCTTGCAGATAGCCTACTTGGCAATCACTGACCCCGTCTCCGTTGACATCATACTGCGCCGCCAGTCGGTCACAATAGTTATAGTATGTCGTTCGACCAAGTTCGTCGACGATCCTGGAAGGGCCGCTCTCAACCTGGCGATAGTTATTGAAATCGAAATCCGACGGGATCCCTGGCGTTGGCGTGCCACTGAGCTTCTCCGCCATAGCGTTGACTGGGAAATCGTAGAGATACTGGGTCTCGCCACCCACCGAATCCGTTATCACCAGATTGCCCCTCGGTAGAGGCTGTCCCGGCACAAAGACAGGCGCGGGCGTTGAAGAATATGACAGACTTTCGCCGGTTGAAAATGTCTGTGAAGTCACCACACGCTCATTTACAAGCTCAACGTTCTGCCTGAGTGAGTATCGTATAGTTTGCCAAGGCGCAGCTTCGCCGGCGCGCTTGTAGGTCTGAGTAAGTCCTCCATCGGTATAGGAGTAGGTCTCGACCTCCCCACCCGGACGCACTGCTGACGTCATATGAGGCACGCCGTTAATGGCGGTATAACCATAGGAGGCAATGTTTACGGTTTCCTGTTGGCAACTTGCAGGAAGTGCACCGACTGAAAGATTAATCGAACAGGCCTTTGCAATCACATTCTTTCCGCTGACGCTGATGTATTCGAAAACGAATGCGTAGCCATCGCTCGACACCACACTTTTCAGCGCTATTGGGTTGTAGGTGCCCCCGATGTTCGAATAGTTGAATGTTAAAGTAGTCCCGCTTGGGTATCTTACGTAATCGACGTAGGCGCATCGATACTCCGTCGAGCAGTCGCCACTTCCAATCGAGCGAAATTTCACAAGTGTGCCATTGCGTGACGTGTAGGTATATTTTGCGGTCGAACTCGTGCGGTCACCCGTAACGACCAACTTTCCTTCACGTCCTTGGCCAGTCGGGGTAAATCCGCTTTCAAATTCCCATGAATCAAAGCTTGCCGACAAGGGGCCAAAGCGCACTCCCATACGGAAATCATTGCCAGAGACATTTGGATTGGCCTGTCTGTGATCGAATTTTCGCTCCGTGATCATAATGTCGAAATTGTGCCCCAGAACTCCCATAGTTCTTGTGTGACCCGGGATGCCGGGAGCTGCCTGCCTCGAGAAACTGAAATTTGAACTAACCAAAAGATCGGGCCCCGCGGGTTGGTATTTTCCGGACAGGACGTCCACGCCGCCACCAGAAACCATCATATCCTCATTCGGAATGAACTCCTTGCCCAACTCGCTTTCGGCAGTGGTCTCCGCCTCGGCACCGGTGGCGACGCAAACGAACCCCAAGAAGAAACCCCAAAGAACCCTCATACATTTACCTCGACAGATTCGCGCCAATTACTCTGATAGGGCGCTCTTTAAAGTGGCCACAGAGACGAATAAGAAATCACCGCGCTAAAACCAGCGACTGGCATTAGAGAAGTGGGCCGCATCCGGTTGTAGGAACAACTATAGTTACAATGCCGATAGCAGTAGCACCTAGGGAATCTTCCACAGTATACTCAATAGTGTACGTTCCCGCACGAATTGGTGAAAATGAAGCGGTAGTCGAAGACACGCGATCAGTTACGAGACCAAAAGCCGATCCTACACTTACCAGGTTGAGGGGGTAGTTGCCCTCGGGGTCGCTGTCATTGGACGTTAGATCTACATTCCCCGTCGAATTGCAGTCGACGGTCGCGCTGTCACTAACGGGGATTGGCGGGTTATTAGAAGGTGTAGGCGTAGGCGTAGGCGTAGGCGATCCAGTGGCAACGCAGCTCGCAATAGTCCGGTCAGACTTCGTTACGTAACTCTTCCTGTTACCTACCGCATCATAACAAATCGAATGCGCTTGCCCGTCATTCTGACCACCCGTAGTGTCGGCCACGACAAGCCGACCAAGCGCGTCGTAAGTGTAGGTCTCGGTACTTTGTTGGCCGAAGGCAGCCCCTCCGACCATGCCCACGGCAAGTGCTGTGAGCGATACACATGCGAATCGATACATGAAGCCCCCCCCTGCGACCGCCATCTACTTCATTCTTATTTGCCTTAATTGCAAATTCGACGAGCAATTACTTATCCACAGATGACATAGACAGAGAAGCGCCTCTGGCGTTCACCTCTCAAGAATTGGGTCGAACCGGCCATGAACTTCCTCATGCCAGATGCAATATCTTCGCACCTCCCGCGAGTTACCCTTGCGTCAGAACAGGACTTTCTTCACGGTCCCCCCACGGCGATTCTTTACGGGATGGTCGCATTGGGTATCCAGAATGGATTCGAAGGGGAGGCTAGACATTGGCTGACACTATTCGCCGCGATGTGTGCTTCACGGCACTAACCCGGCCGCAGATGTTCGCCGGCGTTACCTACACCTTTTTCGTGATCAACGCCGTGATCGCCGTGGAACTGTTCTTATTGTTCCGCGCCTGGTGGGTCCTGCTGGTAGCGGTAATCATGCACGGGGTCGGTGCCTTGCTGTGTCTACGTGAGCCTCGCTTTTTCGACTTATGGATCACGCGCGTGCGCAACTGCCCGCGGGTCAAGAACTACGATCTGTGGAAATGCAATTCCTACCGCCCCTGACCCGCGCCCGGAAAGTCATGGATCGGGAGGCGCCTGCGGGCCGCCACCTTCCCTACGCACGCCATCTGGACGAACGCACGATCGAGACGCGCGATGGGCTGTTGATGCAGACAGTCCGTCTTGGCGGATTACTGTTCGAGACCGCCGATAGCGAGGAACTCAATTACCGGGCAGAACTGCGCGATGCGATGCTCCGCGCCATAGGCAATTCGCGATTCGCGATCTATCACCATATCGTTCGGCGCAAAGCTGACGCGGCCATGAGCTCAGAGTTCCCGGATGCGTTCTCCGAACGGCTCGACGAGCGGTGGCGCGCGCGGCTGTCTCGCCGCCAGCTCTATGTGAACGAGCTTTTTCTCACCATCGTGCGGCGGCCGACGCAGGGGAAGATGGGTCTTGGCGACCGCCTCAAAGGCCTGTTCGCCTCGGCGACCGACAACCGCGCCGCACTGCTCGCAGCGGAAAAGCACTCGCTCGACAATGCTCGCGAAGCTCTGGTGGCAGCGCTCGGTCAATACGATCCGCATGTACTGACAACCTACGAGGGCGACGATGGCTTACGCTCCGAGCCCTTGGAATTTCTCGCCTACCTCTTCAACGGCGATATGCGTCCCGTCGTCGTACCGCATGGCGATATCGGTCATCACCTGCCTGCGCGGCGGGCGAGCTTCGGACTCGATACGGTGGAACTGGCGCCCACGGGCCCACTGGGCCGCCGCTTCGTCGCGCTGGTTTCGATCAAGGATTGGCCGCAATCGACCATGCCGGGCATGTTCGACGAGCTGACGCGCCTTCCCTTCGAGATGACGATGAGCCAGAGCTTCGCCTTTGTCGAGCGCGGCGCGGCGCTAGGGCGCATGAACCTCGCTCTGAGGCGGATGAAGTCTGCCGAAGACGAGGCGCTTTCGCTCCGCGACGAGCTGGCAATAGCCAAGGACGAAGTTGCTGCGGGGCGTGCCGGCTTTGGCGAACATCACACAACTATTGCAATCCATGCCGACAGTCTTGCCGGTCTCGACACCCATGTTGCCGAAGTGATCGCGCTTCTTGCCGATCTCGGCATTACCGCCGTGCGCGAGGATATCGCGCTCGAGCCCACGTTCTGGGCGCAATTTCCCGGGAATTTTCGCTATATCGCACGCCGCGGGCTCGTTTCCACGACCAATTTTGCAGGCTTCGCCAGCCTGCATAACTTTCCGGTCGGCCAGCCTTCTCGCAATCACTGGGGCGAGGCGGTGACGCTGTTTGAGACGACCGCTGCGGGACCCTACTTCTTCAATTTCCACGCGCACGATCTGGGCAATTTCACCGTGATCGGCCCGTCCGGTTCGGGCAAGACGGTGGTCCTCAATTTCCTGCTCGCTCAGGCACGCAAATATCGCCCGCGCACAATCTTCTTCGACAAGGATCGCGGTGCAGAGTTGTTCATCCGCGCGATCGGCGGAACATATGACCGCCTGCGTCCAGAGGCCTCGTCCGGCCTCAATCCGCTACAGCTGGAAGATATGCCGCAGACGCGCGTATTTCTCGCCGAATGGCTGGGGCTGCTAGCGGGTGGTCTCGACGAGAGCGAAGCCGAACAGGTACGCGAGGCTATCGATACCAATTTCACCGCGCCGCCCGAGCGTCGCCGACTAACGCACCTTGTCGAACTCTTTCGCGGAGGAGATCGCCCACGCGCCGGTGACCTCTATTCGCGCATGCGGGTTTGGTGGGGCGATGGCGATCGCGCGTGGCTGTTCGACAACGAGCGCGACCTGACCGACTTGTCTCAGGAAACTGTCGGCTTCGACATGACCGCCATCCTCGACGATCCCGTCGCGCGCACGCCGGCGATGCTCTATTTCTTCCACCGGGTCGAACAGCGCCTCGATGGAACGCCAGCGATCATCGTCATCGATGAGGGATGGAAAGCACTCGACGACGATGTCTTCGTGCGCCGGATCAAGGATTGGGAGAAGACGATCCGCAAGCGCAACGGCATCGTCGGGTTTGCCACCCAAAGCGCGCAGGACGCACTTGAGAGCCGGATTGCAAGTGCGATCATCGAGCAGGCGGCAACGCAGATCTTCATGATCAATCCCAAGGCTCGTGCCGAGGATTACATCAACGGCTTCGGCCTTTCGCGGCACGAATTTGAGCTGATCCGCACGCTGCCCGACAGTGCCCACTGCTTCCTCATCCGCCACGGCAAGGATAGCGTGGTGGCAAGGCTCGACCTGTCCGGCGAAAAGGAATTGCTGACCATTCTATCTGGCCGCGAAAGCACCGTGCGCCTGTTCGACGAACTCGTGCGGCAGCATGGCGAAGATCCCGCCAAGTGGATGGGCCCGCTTCTGGGCAAGGCTGCCTGACGAGTATGGCCTGCCCCGCGATTCTGACTGGTGACCAGTTCCTCACCCGCGTGCTGGGCAATATCGACTGCCAGGCCGCCTATCTCGGCAGCTATGGCTGGCAAGCGCTAGGACAACCCGGTTCACTTGCAGCAACGGTAATGACTGGCTTGCTGACCCTGTTTGTGGCGCTCTTCGGGATCCGGTTGCTGTTCGGCCCAGCGCCGGGCGCCCGAGACCTGATCGGCGATATCATCAAGATCGGCATAGTCCTTACACTGGCTTTCTCGTGGCCCGCCTACCGCACGCTGATCCATGATGTCGTGCTCGATGGCCCCGGTGAGATCGCAGCCACTGCTGGCTCATCGCTTATGCCGCCAAAAACCACGCTCGTTGGCGGGCTCCAGCAAGCTGACAACGCCATGCTTCGGCTAATCGAACAAGGGACCGGACGACAGACCGGTGCGTATGTTGACGCAGGCGGTCCTGGCGGCACATTTCAAGGGCAGGCGCTCGATGATGAAGATTCATTTGGCCTCGCCCGCCTATTCTACCTCGCAGGACTTCTCGGCAGCTACGGATTGCTGCGTATAATCGCAGGACTGCTTCTGGCCCTTGCCCCCCTGGCTGCAGGGCTGCTCCTCTTCGAAGCAACGCGCGGTCTCTTTGCAGGCTGGTTGCGCGCATTGGTTCTGGCGCTGATCGGCTCGGCAGCGCTAAGCGTTATCGCAGCCGGCGAACTGGCCATCCTTCTGCCATGGCTCGATGACGCGCTAAGGCTTCGCGGCCTTGGCTATGCGACACCTGCCGCTCCGACCGAGTTGCTCGCCTTGACGCTCGGCTTCGCTCTCATGCAATTCGGTGCCATCTGGCTGATGGCGAAGGTTGCCTTCAACCGGGGTTGGGTCAGCATGCCTGTGCTACCGCAGTTGCAATCCTTGATTGCCGAGCGATCAACAACCTCGCGCAGCGAAATCCCATCGGCGTTTGCCCAATCGCGCTCACAGCGTCTCGTGGATCACATGGAAATGCAGATCCGGCGCGAAGAGAATTCTCATTCCGAGCGAACCGATCATCGCCTCCTGACACGAGGCAGCGATCAGAGTTCCAGCAGCAGTATGGCCGCGAGCCGCGCGCCCGGCGGCGAACCTCTCGGCAGTTCCTGGCGTCGCACATCCCAGCGGCGCTCGCTTTCCAGCACACGTAGGGACCAAGGCGCATGAATGCACATCACACCATCGCTGGCGAGAAAGTAGAGATCGGCGATAGCTGGGGTGCCAGCGTTACCGAGGATCTTGAGCGCTCGCGGCGCACGGCATGGATTGTGGCGGCCATTGCAGGAGCGATTGCTGTCCTGCTGGCGATCGCGCTCGTCTTCATGCTGCCGCTGAAGACAGTGGTACCCTATACGCTGCTGGTTGATCGGCAGACGGGATATGTCGAGGAGCTCGCCCCGCTCGACGAAGCGTCTGTTGGGCCGGACACGGCGCTCACCCGCTCGTTTCTCGCGCAGTATGTCATCGCACGCGAGAGCTACGATGTCGCCAATTTGCAACGCGATTATCGCAAGGTAGCGCTGTGGAGCGAGGGGGAAGCGCGCCAGCGATATGTCGCGCTGATGAACTCCGCCAACCCGGCTAGCCCGCTCTCGCAGCTTGGTAGCGGAACGACAATTCGCACCGAGATAAAAAGCGTCTCCTCGCTCTCGAGCGATAGCGCCCTGGTGCGCTTCATCACGATCAGGACTGATCGCGGTGGGCGCGAGCAGGCCCCTGAGCACTGGGCAGCGATTATCAACTTCCGGTTCAGCGGGGCTGAGATGAGCGCGGATGATAGGCTTCTCAATCCGCTCGGCTTTCAGGTGACGCGTTACAGGCGCGACCAGGAAGCGCTGGCGGAGACAAGCCAACCACGACTGCCGCAATCTCCCCCAGCCAGCGAGCGC
>Ga0210038_1001449_pt1 | contig 11751 bp, 7 predicted proteins | sample CryGeyCG2114_020_FD_183970 | JGI IMG/M metagenome (GOLD analysis project Ga0210038, IMG submission 183970) | Groundwater microbial communities from aquifer - Crystal Geyser CG15_big_fil_post_rev_8/21/14_0.20 (SPAdes) (version 2) | ecosystem: Environmental > Aquatic > Deep subsurface > Groundwater... | reverse complement strand
GGGTTTGATATCGTGAAAGCGACATCCAATGTTGGCAGAATCACCGCGCCCATTGTGTTCAATATTCCGCTACAACTGTTAAGCTATCACGTGGCATTGATTAAAGGAACGGATGTTGATCAGCCTCGCAATTTAGCGAAATCTGTTACGGTGGAATAGTTAATAATTTTTAAAAGAGAATGTAAAATGATTAATTTACTTTTATGCGGTGGTTCTGGAACACGTTTGTGGCCACTTAGTCGTACTTTGTTGCCAAAACAATTTGTCAAGCTTTTTGATGAAAAAAGCCTCTTTCAAAAGACTGTGGAGCGCAACAAGAATCTGGTTAACAGTATCTATGTGGTCTCCAATACTGAGCAATATTTTCTAGCGAAAGATCAATTGCATGAGTTGGCTTATGAACATACACACTATCTATTAGAATCTGCACCACGCAACACGGCGCCAGCGATTGCTTTGACGTGTCTGAATTTAGATGAAGATGATATTGTTTTTGTTACACCCTCTGACCATTTAATAAAAGATCAAGACGCTTATGCAAAAGCGGTGAGCGAAGCAAAACAACTTGCTCAACAAGGTTATTTGGTTACCTTTGGGATTAAACCCGCTTTTGCTGAAACCGGATTTGGTTATATTGAAGCGGATGGTAATAACGTATTGTCATTTAAAGAAAAGCCGGATCAAGCTACCGCCAAGCACTACGTGGATTCAGGTAAGTTTTACTGGAACAGTGGCATGTTCTGTTTTAAAGCGGGTGTGTTCTTGCAAGAGTTAAAAATACACTCTCCCGAACTTTATAATGCCTGTGAAGCTGCACATCAGGTTGCAATAAAAGAAGATGATCTACAGCGCATTCCATTTGAGCAGATGATCAGTATCCCAGAGGATAGTATAGATTATGCTGTGATGGAAAAAAGTCAAAAAATTAAGGTTGTGGCGGCTGATATGCATTGGTCAGATCTCGGTAGTTTTGACAGCCTCTATGACGAGTTGGAAAAAGACATGAATGGTAACGCCACATTGCATCGTGGGGACGATAAAGTGCCTGTGGTGAATATTGACTCTAAAAACAACCTCGTCGTCACTCGCAATCACACTGTTGCGACCATCGATGTAGAAGACTTGTTAATTGTTGATACCACGGATTCCATACTGATTGCTAAGCGTGGTAGTAGCCAAAAAGTGAAACAAGTGGTAGCGCAGCTAAAAAAAGAAAAACAAGAATTATGTAATATTCATCGTTTAGCCTTCCGTCCTTGGGGTAGTTATGAGGTGTTGTTGGATAGCGAAAAATATAAAATTAAGCGTATAATCGTTAAGCCGGGCAAGAAGCTTTCCCTACAAAAACATTTCCACCGAAGTGAGCATTGGGTGGTGGTAAGCGGTACGGCAGAAGTTATCAACGGTGATAAAACAATGACCGTAAGGCCAAACGAATCCACTTATATTCCGATGGGTGAATTACATCGCTTAGAAAACAAAGGCAAAATTGATCTGGTAATGATTGAAGTACAAGTCGGTGAATATACCGGTGAAGATGATATCGTCAGAATTGATGATTGCTATGGCCGTTGCTAAGTAAAGGAAATTCATGTTAAAAGCAGTTTGGGCTTATCGCTCATTTATCATTAGTTCAATCAAAAACGACTTTAAAACTCGATTTGTGCGCAGCAAAATAGGTGCCCTTTGGGTGGTATTGCATCCATTGTCAATGGTCTTGATTTATGCACTTATACTATCATCTTTATTAAAAGCAAAATTGCCGGAAGTTGATACTGTTTACGCCTATCCGATATATCTCACATCTGGTATTTTAGCGTGGACAATTTTTTTAGAAAGTGTTTCTAGATCGCTGACAATTTTTGTAGATAACGCTAACCTTATTAAAAAAGTTGCCTTCCCAAAGTTGGTTCTGCCAATTATTACTGCTGGGATCGTTGCTTTAAATAATCTTGTTTTATTATTAGCCATTTTTATTGTGTTTGCATTTTTAGGACACTTTCCAGGTTGGCAAGTCTTATGGCTTCCGTTGCTGTTTGTTGTTACGATTTTGTTTGGGATGTCGATTGGTTTAATTGCGGGGGTCTTAAATGTCTTTATTCGAGATATAGGCCAAATTGTCCCTGTTGTTTTACAATTTGGGTTTTGGTTAACACCTATTGTTTATACCATTACAATTATTCCTGAATCATATCGACATTGGTTTGATTATAATCCGATGACGCATATAGCAAGAGCCTTTCAAAGTGTCATGCTTTACAATAAACCAATCGATTTTAATGCGTTAGCTATTTTTACAGTCATTTCTATAGCACTATTAATGTTGGGTTTGTTTATGTTTAAAAAAGCAGCCCCGGAAATGGTGGATCAGCTATGACTGTTTTACAAGTTAACAATGTCGGTAAAGCCTATCGTAAATATGGTTCAGAACTCAAGCGTGTTGCCAGTTGGTTTGGTTTACCCGTTAAACCAGCCGAAGAACACTGGGTGTTGCACGATATAAACTTTAGCATCCAAGCGGGTGAAGCGATTGGTATTATTGGACAAAACGGTGCGGGTAAAAGCACCCTGCTTAAAATGATTACCGGCACCCTACCACCCACAAAAGGCAGTATTCAAGTCAATGGCCGAATTGCCGCCATTTTGGAATTAGGCATGGGCTTTAATCCCGACTTGACAGGCAGACAAAACGCGTTTCACGGCTTATCCATGATGGGGTTTACCCAAAACCAAATAGAACGAGTAATGCCCGAACTTGAAGTTTTTGCCGAAGTCGGGGAATATTTTGATCAGCCGGTACGTACCTATTCCAGTGGGATGCAAATGCGAGTTGCTTTTGGTGTTGCTACGGCTTTTCGCCCAGAGATTTTAATTGTAGATGAAGCTTTGAGTGTTGGCGATGCTTATTTTCAGCATAAAAGTTTTGACAGAATTAAGCAGTTTCGAGAACAGGGCACTACCTTGTTATTTGTGTCACATGACAAATCAGCGATTTTGGCGCTGTGCAATCGCGCCATTCTAATAGAAGCAGGCCTAGTGATTAAAGATGGTGACCCGGAAGAAGTGACTGACTACTATAACGCCCTGATTGCTGAGAAAGAAAATAACAGCACCATTCGTCAAGAGAAAAACAAATCAGGTAAAATTCAAACGGTTTCTGGTACAGGCGAAGCAACGGTTGAAGAAATTGGTTTGTATAATCAAAAAGGCCAACTTATCGAAGTAGCTAATGTAGGCGAAGCTGTTGAGTTAAAAGTCAAGGTAAAAGTAAACCAATCCATTCCCAGTTTAGTTTTAGGTTACGGTATTAAAGATCGTCTTGGGCAAGTTATTTTTGGTACCAATACATGGCATACCAAACAACCGATTGGATCTCCTAAAGAAGGGGAAACTTATCATTTTTCAGTCAGGTTCCCTGCCGACTTTGGTATTGGGAGCTATACGATTGTCACAGCTTTAACAGACAAAGATACTCATTTAACGGCTAATTACGAATGGCGTGATATGGCTTGTTTATTTAGTGTAGCTAATATAGATAAAAATCATTTTGTCGGATTATTATGGCAAAAGCCAACAATTAATATTACAGAGTTATCGCATGAATAATGACAGTTTCTATCGCGCATTTGAAGACCGACATCGTGGGTCTCGCGAATTAATTAAATCACGACTTGAAGTATATTTACCGTTTATAGATTCAATTAAGAAAGCCGCTTCAACCACTTGTATTGGATTAGATATTGGGTGCGGTAGAGGAGAGTGGTTGGAGTTTCTAAGTGAACAAGGATTTGAAATGCATGGCGTTGATCTTGATCAAGGAATGCTAGATGCTTGTCAAGAACGTGGTTTTAATGTTTTACCTGGCGATGGAATTGGGTATCTTGCAAAACAAGCTTCATCAAGCTTAGATGTTATTTCGGCATTTCATGTCGTGGAACACATATCTTTTGATGAGTTGCAAAGGCTCGCTGATGAAGCGCAAAGAGTTTTGAAACCCGGTGGTTTGTTGATTCTTGAAACACCCAATCCAGAAAACCTAGCCGTTGCTTCAGCTAACTTTTATCTTGACCCAACACATATAAAACCTATTCCACCAATGTTGTTGTCATTTGTAACTGAGTTCGCAGGCTTCGAGCATAATAAAGTTCTTAGATTACAAGAGTCGAAAGAGATTAGAGACAAAACTTTTACATCATTGAGTGAAGTAATTAACTCAGTTAGCCCAGACTATGCGGTGGTTGCACAAAAAACAGCTAATCAAGATCTTCTCGATTTACTTAAGCAACCTTTTCAACAAGAGTATGGTGTTTCACTGAATGATTTAGTAGCAAAGTTTGATAATCGGTTCGATCTTACTGAAGCCAAAGCCAATGAAGCCGAAGCCAAGGCCGGTGTGGCAGAAGCCAAAGCCAGTGAAGCCGAAGCCAAAGCCAGTGAAGCCGAAGCCAAAGCCGGTGAGGCAGAAGCCAAAGCCGGTGAGGCAGAAGCCAAAGCCGGTGAGGCAGAAGCCAAAGCCGGTGAAGCCGAAGCCAAAGCCAGTGAGGCCGAAGCCAAAGCCAGTGACGCAGAAGCCAAAGCCAGTGACGCAGAAGCCAAAGCCAGTGAAGCCGAAGCCAAAGCCGGTGAAGCCGAAGCCAAGGCCAATGAAGCCGAAGCCAAGGCCAATGAAGCCGAAGCCAAAGCCAGTGAAGCCAAAGCCGGTGAAGCCGAAGCCAAAGCCGGTGAAGCCGAAGCCAAAGCCAGTGAAGCCGAAGCCAAAGCCAGTGAAGCCGAAGCCAAAGCCGGTGAAGCCGAAGCCAAAGCCGGTGAAGCAATGCATCATCTACACTTAATTTTAAACTCAAAAAGTTGGAAAATTACAGCACCCTTGAGAAAACTGGTTTATTTCCTTAAATGGTTCAAAAATGGTGTTATGGCTTGGTTATTATTTAAACCACACAGCCGTCCAAGACGGATAATAAAATCACTGATCTTAAGTTTAAAACATAAAATAGCTCGCTCACCGAAACTAAGGAGAATGGTCTTTATCCTGTTAAAGCCTTTTCCAAAACTCACGGCTAGATTAAAGAGAGTAGGACAAGCGAGTTTCTATTCAACACCACCATTCCAAACACAAACGCGAGATGATTTGCATGATCTATCACCCAGAGCCAAGCAAATCTACACACAGCTAAAACAAGCCATTGAAAATCAGAAGAACAAGAGTTAAACGTCATGAGAATCGTAATAGACATGCAGGGAGTGCAGACTGAAAGCCGCTTTAGGGGGATTGGACGTTATACTTTATCATTTACCCAAGCGATTGTCCGTAATCGTGGCGAACACGAAGTTATTCTGGCATTAAGTGGCTTGTTCCCTGATACTATTGAGCCTATTAGAGAAGCGTTCGAAGGTTTGTTGCCACAAGAAAATATCCGTGTTTGGTTTGCACCCGGCCCAGTTTTGGAAGGGGAACCCGGTAATGAAAAACGTCGAGAAGTTGCAGAGCTCATTCGTGAGGCATTTTTAGCCAGCCTACAACCCGATGTGATTCACATAACAAGCCTATTCGAGGGCTATGTTGATAATGCCGTTACCAGCATTGGCCGATTTGATACCAAAACCCCGGTTACGGTCTCACTATATGATTTGATTCCACTGCTTAACCCAGAACAGTATCTGACGCCAAATCCACAATATGCACAATACTATCAGCGTAAGATTGATTATCTTAAACAAGTATCAGGCATGCTCGCTATTTCCGAATTTAGCCGCAAAGAGGGGATTGCAACCCTTAATTTGCCCGAATCAAGCTTCATTAACATTTCCACAGCGATTGAACCATTTTTTAAACCACAAGAGATTGATCACACTACCGCTAAACAGCTAAAAGATGAGCTGAATATAAGCAAGCCTTATATTCTTTATACTGGCGGGGCAGATGAAAGAAAAAACCTACCGCGCCTGATTGAAGCCTACTCAATGTTGCCTCAAGAAATTCGCCAAGAATACCAACTGGTGTTTGCTGGAAAAATGCCACAAGGAGATGTCGAACGTTTTAAGCATATAGCTAACGGCCTTAAGCTCAAAAAAGATGAACTTATCTTTACCGGCTATATTACAGACCAACAATTAGTACAGCTTTATAACCTTTGCAGGCTTTATGTTTTCCCTTCATGGCATGAAGGCTTTGGTTTGCCTGCATTAGAAGCGATGGCTTGTGGTGCACTCGTTATTGGAGCCAATACCACCAGTCTGCCTGAAGTAATCGGACTTGAAGAAGCACTATTTGATCCACTTGATGTCAATGCTATGTCCAAAAAAATGCTAAGTTTTTTGGTTGATCAAGAGAAACGTGAACGCCTAAAATCGCATGCTAAGCAGCAACTTAAAAATTTTTCATGGGATAAAACAGCAAAATGTGCCATAGTTTCTTGGGAACAATTCAATGCAGGCCAAAAAAAGTTTATTTTTGATGAACAAATATACCCCCACCAACAGCTTCTGATAAACCAGATTGCGCAACACATTGCAGCAGATGAATCAGTAAATCTTTTAGAAATATCCAAATACCTTGCCCATAATGAAGGGGCTGGAAAACAACGACAATTATTGCTTGATGTATCTGAGCTTTGTCAGAATGATGCTGCAACAGGGGTGCAGCGAGTTGTACGTAGTTATTTACATCAGTTGCTGCTTGAACCTCCAGAAAATTTTACGGTCCAACTTGTATATGCCACCCAAACGGAAGGCTATCGCTACGCCAGTAAGTATTTGGCTCAATTAAAATGTAAAGATCCTGAATATTTTGATGATTTGCCCATGCGCTGGAAGAGGGGTGACATCTTTTTTGGCTTGGATATGCAGCACGATGTCCAGCTTGCACATTCAGCCATCTACTCTCAACTCAGGCAAAATGGAGTAACTGTAAAGTTCCTTGTGCACGATCTGCTGCCTATTCAGCTTGAAGACTTTTTTATGGATAGCAAGCTCAAAGTTTTACATGAACGCTGGCTTGCTATGGTTGCGATGCAAGATGAAGCAGTCTGCGTATCAAAAGCAACTGCAGATGCCTATTGTTACTGGCTTAAAGATAATAAGATTCCAACTAATCAAAGATTCCATATAAGTTGCGTTCATAACGGTGCAGATATTGAAGGATCTAAGCCATCTTCTGGAATACCCTCAGACGCTTCGGAAGTTTTGTCGGCATTAACTATCAGACCTACATTTTTGAGTGTTTCAACCATTGAGCCAAGAAAAGCACAAGAACAGATTCTTGATGCCGTTGAAAAACTCTGGGTAAAAGGCGTTGATATTAATTTGGTATTTGTGGGACAACAAGGTTGGAAGGTTGATGCTCTCGTAAAGCGTATAACCTTACACCCAGAAAATTCAAAGCGTTTATTCTGGCTGAAAGGCATAAGTGATGAATACCTGACGCAAGTATATCAAAATAGTACCTGCTTAATTGCGGCCAGTCTAAACGAAGGTTTTGGATTGCCTTTAATTGAAGCAGCGATGCATAAACTTTCTGTTATTGCACGGGATATTCCAGTTTTCCGTGAGATAGCCGGAAACGCCGCATTTTACTTCACTGCCAATACCGGGGCTGAATTGGCTGAAGCTATAACACAATGGCTACAGCTTTATAAAAATAAATCACAGCCTGATTCTAGTTTGATGAAATGGAATACATGGCAACAAAGTAGCAAGTTGTTGAAAGTAGCTCTAATTAAGACAAACTATAACCCTAAACAATTTTTAGTGGACATTTCAGAGCTTGTAAATCGCGACTCAAGAACTGGGATTCAGCGCGTTGTACGTAATGTTTTTAAGGAGTGGCTTTTAAACCCGCCGACAGGTTATACGGTCGAGCCTGTTTATGCTACCAGTGAAAAACAGGGTTATTTTTATGCCAGAAAGTTTACGGCGCAGTTTTTAGATATACCAAGTGATTTGCGGGATGATGAACCTATTGATGCGTGGCAGGGAGATATTTTTGTCGCCTTAGATTTGCAACCTCATGTTTTACAAACACAATCGAATTTCTTAACTAGTTTAAGCAATCGCGGTGTAATCGTAAAAACAGTAGCCTATGATTTATTACCTGTTTTATTGCCGCATGTTTTTGTAGAGGGTGCGCAGCCTATGCACCAGGCCTGGTTGAAAACCACAGCCAAGTTTGATGGAGTTGTGTGTATTTCTAAAGCTGTGGCTGATGAATATCAGGCTTGGTTGTTAGAGCAGGATATTAAAACTAAAAAATCATTTAGTATTGATTGGTTTCACTTAGGTGCTGATATCGACGCGAGTCATTCAACAAAAGGTTTACCTGCCAATGCAAAACAACTCATTGATACCTTAGAGCGTATTCCTAGCTTTTTAATGGTTGGTACGCTTGAACCTAGAAAAGGGCACGCTCAAACTTTACAAGCATTTGAACAGTTGTGGGCAAAGGGCTTGGATGTAAATCTTGTAATGGTGGGCAAACAAGGATGGATGGTCGAAAACTTCATCACCAAAATCAACACGCACCCAGAACTCGATAAACGATTATTCTGGCTAGATGGTATTAGTGATGAGTTTCTTGAGCAAGTCTATAGTGCCTCAACTTGTCTAATCGCTGCCAGCGAAGGTGAAGGCTTTGGCCTGCCGCTAATCGAAGCCGCACAAAAGAAATTGCCGATTATTGCAAGAGATTTGCCCGTGTTTAAAGAAGTAGCCGGCGAGTACGCCTACTATTTCGAAAACAGTTTAAATCCAGACGTTATCGCAACAACAATCCAAGACTGGCTTGAGTTATATAAAACAAATAAACACCCAAAATCGAATGGTTTACCTTGGCTAACTTGGAAACAAAGCGCGCAGATGTTAATAAAAAAGATTTTAATAAATGATTAATTTAAGAAATGACATTAAAGATTTATTAGCTGTTATTTTATTGGTGACATTAATATTGTCATATTTGTTGCAATTTTTGGGTTTTAGTTTGGGTTACATATTTGGTGATTTAGGTGATGCACGTCTAAATAACTATTTTTTAGAGCATGGCTACCAGTTTTTAACAGGTAATCATAATAGCTTTTGGAGTCCTCCATTCTATTTTCCTGCCGAAAATGTTTTGACGTACTCAGATAATCACATCGGCACACTTCCATTTTATTCAGTGTTTAGACTACTTGGTTATGATGTAGAGACATCTTATCAGTTATGGATTATTTTAATTTTTTTACTTAATGGAATAAGTGCCTATGCTGTGATGAGGTTATTTAAATTAAGTATTATCGGTTCATTTACTGGCGCACTGGTTTTTGCAATTTCTGCTCCAATTATCTTAAAAACAGGGCATATCCAACTTATGCCAAGGTTTATGCTCCCATTTATTTTTTATGCAGGTGTAAAATTTTTTGAAACATTGGACATTAAGTATTATTACATTTTTGCATTTTCTTTTGTTTATCAGTTTTATATAGGCATATATATTGGATTTTTTGCCCTTGCTGGTCTTTTTTTATTGCTTCCATTTATCTTAATATACTTTAATAAAAGTAAGCTAAGAGTTGTTTTTATAAACAAAAAGTATGTTGTAAACATAGTCTTTGTATCTCTAATTTCTGCTGCTCTCTTATATTTACTATTCGAACCATATTTATCTTTCAAAGAAGTATCTGGTGGTCGTTCTTGGGGTGAGATATCAGCCATGCTTCCAAGATTAGAGTCATGGATTTATTCAAGTGGTTCATATCTAGATCTAGTTAATAAAGTTGGAATCAATTTACCAATGCAGCATGAACACTTTATGTTTTATGGTTTTCTTACTTATTTAATATTTTTTTATTTTATTTATTTTGTTATAAAAAATAATCTGAGTGCTAGTTTCAAAACGAATTCAACTTTGATATATGGATCGATTCTTTTAATTTTGCTAACTTTTATATTTACTCTTTCATTTCATGGTGTTTCTTTATATAAGGTTACTTTTTATCAGTTTCCTGGCTTTGACGCAATAAGGGCTGTTACTCGCATTATTCTTTTCCTAGCTTTACCTTTCGCACTATTATATGCCCTGCTTTTTACGATAATTGAAAAGGCTAAAATTAATGAAAAATGTAAGTTTTTTATCTTATTTATTTTTTCTTTAATCACATTAGCTGAGCAGTATCGATTTGAAGTTCCTGTTTACGAAAAAGCGTATGCTCAAAATAGATATCTTAATATATATAATAAGGTTAAAGACTATGAGGGTTACGATGTTATTTATTTATTGCGCCAGAAGCCTAATCCGGGATTCTTTTCTGATGAGTTGGATGCAATGTTTTTAGCATTAGCTTTGAATAAACCTACTATTAATGGATACTCTGGAAATCTGCCTGAAGGTTATCATTTGTGGAATAGTCATGACTATATTTCTTGGCTATCTAGAAATGATAATCAAGAGTCACTAAGCGTCTTAGTTATTGGACTAGAGGGTGGTGAGATTGTTCAACCTTAATTTAACAAAAATTAAACATCTAGTATCCTCCGATCCTGAGGTGTTAGATTACTTAAATTTATTGAATTATATATTTGGTATTTTATTAATTATTATTGGTTCTCTTATTTTAATTTTTTGGAGTGAGATTGAAATTACATCAGATGGCCTCATACGTTATGATTCAATAATGAAATTTGTTGATAGTGGGGTATTAACGCCAATGAAGTATTCATATGTTGGTTCTTTTTTTTCATTACCTCTATACTATCTAGGAGTTGATTTAAAGTATTTTAATGTTACGGTATTTGTTCTTACATTGGTATTTACATCTTTTGTAATGAAATCTTTTTTTAAAGTTGATTTCATAATCAAATTTATATTGTTAATGGTTATTGGTTCAATGTTTACTGGGCACACACGGGATTTTTTTGGAGAAACATTTAGTGCCAGCTTATTGTTTTTAGGATTGCTATTATTGGTTTTAAATAAATATAAAATTGCATCTATTCTTCTAGTTTCACTTTCTATAGCAAATAGTTCCGTGCTATTGATACCACTTTCTCTATTGATTATTTTTATGGTTTTTAAAGAGAAGAGGCTGAGTTATCTTTTTTACTTGATAATACCAGTTTTAATGATATTTACTGAGAATTTTTTAAAATTTGATCACTTCATTAATAGTGGCTACTCTAATGATCATGGTCTCAAAACAATGATGCCTTATAGTGGCTTGCCTGATTTTAGTTACCCCGGAACATGTCAACCTGTTTTGCACCAGTTCTTTAAAAATTAAATTGCATTTGCCATTGCTCTTGGCAACGTCGGGAAGTTCACTCCCGATTCCATGGCATAATCTTCATCCTGTTCTGTGACAGGATTAATTTCCACCACCTCAGGTGGCATTGCAACCATGGGTTTTCCTTTGCTAAACCGATCAGGATTTTGTTCATAGGCTTTATCTAATGCCGTCTGCCGAATATTGGCAATGGTTTTGTATTCGCCTGTAAATACCTGGTCTGGCGTAAAGCCTGCCAGTGAGCTGTGGTGATGTTGGTTGTTATACCAGGCTACATAATCCTGACACCACTGACGAGCATGCGCGTAGTTGTTGAAGCGTCGAGGAAAGTCTGGTTGGTATTTTAAGGTTTTGAATTGCGCTTCACTCATTGGGTTGTCATTACTGACTCTGGGGCGACTGTGACTGGCAGTGACCGCCAGTTCACCCAAAAGATCCAGGTAGCAGTGAGCGGTCATGGGCACACCACGGTCTTGATGGATGGTTAAGCTGTTTTTGG
>Ga0210038_1001447_pt1 | contig 11752 bp, 9 predicted proteins | sample CryGeyCG2114_020_FD_183970 | JGI IMG/M metagenome (GOLD analysis project Ga0210038, IMG submission 183970) | Groundwater microbial communities from aquifer - Crystal Geyser CG15_big_fil_post_rev_8/21/14_0.20 (SPAdes) (version 2) | ecosystem: Environmental > Aquatic > Deep subsurface > Groundwater... | reverse complement strand
TGAGCGGCAGCTTTTATCATTGAATATTCACCGCTTACCTGATAAGCAGCAGTAGGCATTTCAAATTTATCTTTTACTCTTCTTATAATATCAAGATAAGGACCTGCAGGCTTTACCATAATAATATCAGCACCTTCCTCAACATCAGATTCTGCTTCTCTAATAGCCTCGTCTCTGTTAGCAATATCCATTTGATGAGATCGCCTGTCACCAAATGCCGGAGCAGAATCCGCTGCATCTCTGAAAGGCCCGTAATATCCGGAAGAATATTTAACAGCATAACTAATAATAGGGATATTTGTAAAACCTTTATAATCCAAAGATTTTCTGATTGCTGCAACTCTTCCATCCATCATATCAGAAGGTGCTATCATGTCGGCACCGGCTTCAGCGTGAGAGATTGCTTCTTTTGCTAGAAGTGAGACAGTTTCATCGTTTAATATTTCTTCTCCGTTTAGCAAACCGCAGTGTCCATGGGATGTATATTCACACAGACAAACATCTGTAATAACTACAAGATCTTTTACTTTAGCTTTGATTTCTCTTACAGCTTTTTGAATAATTCCATTGTCATCGTAAGCCTCAGACCCTTTTTCATCTTTGTGTTCTGGAATTCCGAAAAGAATTATTGCAGGTATTCCTAATGAAACAACTTCTTCACATTCTTTAATTAAGTTATCAATCGATAGTTGATAAACACCGGGCATTGATTTCACAGGGTTTTTAATTCCTTTTCCCGGTACAACAAACAAAGGATAAATTAAATCATTTTTTGTTAAAATTGTCTCTCTTACCATATTTCTTATTAATGGATTGTAACGCAGTCTTCTTAATCTTTTTGTTGGATATGTAGCCATCATTTTCTCCGATATATAAAATTTTATTATTTAAATTAAGTAAATATTAACTTTTTTATTTGTTGAAATATTCTTTTACTTGATCACAAAGGATTTCTGCGCTATTAAAACAATCACCCAAAGCAATGCCTCTTCTAAAATTTCCACCAATAAAAAAACCGGGATTCTCTTTCTCAAATTCTTCAATTGCTTTTAACTGAGTTGAGTAATCTAAATTATACTGCGGAATTGCTTTTTCCCAAAGCTTTGATGAAATAAAAGAAGGTTCATCTTGTATATTCATAATTTCAGAGAATTCTTTTATTGATTTATCTATAAAATGTTGTTTTGTTTTATTTGACAATTCTTTATTCAAAGCACCGCCGATAAAAAGCGTAAAACAAACATCATCATTTGTTGTACGATTAGGAAAAAGTGTTGAATTCCAGATTGCACCCAAAAAGGATTTGTTTTCTTTTTGCGGAATTAAAAACCCAAAACCATCAAGATCTCTTTTAACAGAATTTTTTTTATAACCTAGATACAAAACCAAAACTGAAGGATAAAAAATTTCTTTTAATTTGTTTGTTGTTTCTTTGTTAATATCAGCAATTAGGTTTGATAAGACATAAGATGGAACAGTAGAAACAACCGTATCTGCTAACAATCCTTTTTGAATGTTATCTTTTAAATAAATTACTTTATAACCGGTATCATTTTTTGTAATACTTTTTATTTCGGAAGAAGATAAAAAACTTTTGCCCAAACTTTTTTCAAATTTATTTGGCAATACTTGCATTCCATTTTTGAAGGAAAACATTTTAGCACTTTGCTTTGATTTCTCTGCTCTTTTTTTTCTTTCACGAATTGTCTTAACAGTTCCTAAGATTAAACTTCTGTGTTTCTTTTCTAGTTTGTATAATTTAGGGAATGCATATTTAACAGAAAGTGAAGATGGATTACCTGCATAAACACCGCTAACAAAAGGGCTTATAGCATAGTCTAAAAATTCTTTTCCAATTCTTCTTTTAACAAATTCTGCTATTGATTCTTCCTTGTTTGCTCTTTTAATAAAAGGCTCTGCCAGTAATCTGAATTTTGCTTTAACAGAAAAAAGTTGCGTCTTAAAAAAAGAGAAAGGAGACATTGGAAGAGGAATTAAATTATTGTTTTTTAAAATGTATCTTTTGCTACCCTCAGGATTGGCATAAACCAATTCATTTGATAAACCAATATCATCAACAATCTTTTTAATTATTGGATAAGTTTCTAATGAGCTGTTTGGTCCTTTGTCAAAAAGAAAACCATTTTCTACAATTGTTTCAATTGATCCACCCGGTTGAGATTTTTTTTCAAGCACAGTAACATCAAAACCCTCTTTCTTTAAAAGGTAACCTGTAGTTAAACCGGAAATTCCCCCGCCCAAAACCACTATTTTCTTTTTATTATTCATTTAGATAAGGCTTTGTTATTTCACACAAAGCATCAACAAATGTTTGTGAATCATTTAACCCTTCCATCACTATATAGTTTTTAATCCCGGATTCTATTGAAACTTTTTTATATTCAATTCCCAATTCAAACTCTGTTTCAATGTGATCTGAAACAAAACTTATTGGAATTATTAAAAGATCTTCTTTGCAAAGTGATGCTAGTTCTTTTATTTTATTTTCAGTGCTTGGTTCAAGCCATTTTGCAGGACCAACCTTGCTTTGAAAGCAAAGCGAAAATTCTTCATTACGAGATTTCATTACAGCTGACATTGTTTTTTTTATATGATTGCTGTATGGGTCACCTTTTTTTACATAGCTAACAGGTGTTCCATGCGCACTAAAAACAAGATGAACTTTATTCCTTTTTTCTTCTGGAAATTGTAATAGTGATTTATCAATTTTTTCATTTATTGCTTTTACGTATAGTTCGTTTTCAAAATATGAATCTATAAAAACAGTGTTTACATTTCCTCTGTAACATCTTCTCCATTCATTAAATGATGAACCTGTTGTAGATATAGAATAATGTGGATATAATGGAAGAAGAATAATTTTTGAGTAATCTTTCTTTTCAATTTCTTTTGTTGTTTCACCTGTCACAGGCTTCCAATATCTCATTGCAACGTAAACATCTACATCGGTATTATTTTCTCTTAATTTCCTTTCAAGCATTTGTCTCTGTTTTTCTGTCCACATACCAATGGGTGATTTACCGCCAATTTTTTCATATTGCTTTTCAACTTTTGGAGCTCTTTTTTTGGAAATGAATCTAGCTAAATGTTTTTGAAAAGGAAGTTTGAATATATCTGGATCGTTAAATAGATTTTCTAAAAAAGGTTGAACAGCTTCCAAAGAATCCGGACCACCTAAATTTAATAATACAACAGCTTTTTTATTCATAGTTAAATTGTTTTTGAATATTTTGCAGTATCTTCTTTTCTTTCAATGTATCCGTCAAAATTTATTGCAATATTTCTTATAAGCAGTTTCCCCATTTCGGTTACTGTTATTTTATCATTTTCAATTTTAACGAGTTTATCTTTTTGAAATTCTTTTAAATTATTCAAACCAAACTGAAAATAATCTTTAAAAGAAATATTATATTTTTCTGATATTGCATTCATATCAAGTTCAAAGTTGCACATCAACTTCATTATTACATCTCTTCTTAATTGATCATCTTCCGTTAAATGATAACCTTTAGCAACGGGCAAAGTATCTTTATCTAAAGACTCATAATATTCTTTTTCTGTTTTAAAGTTTTGGGTATAAATATTATTTAACTGACTGATTGCTGTTATTCCCATAGAATAAAGATCCGTTCCGGCGTGCGTGCTGTAACCCTGAAAATTTCTGTAAAGTTTTTTTTCATTCAACGCAATTGCAAGTTCGTCATCAGGTTTTGCAAAATGATCCATTCCAATAAAGACATATCCGGCCGAAGTTAATTTTTCAATTGTCATTTTTAGTATTTCTAATTTAGCTTCCGGTTCAGGCAGATCTTCTGTATGAATTAGTCCCATATGTTTTTTCATCCAAGGAACGTGTGCATAATTAAAAACAGCAATTCTGTCGGGAGAAATATCAATTATTTTATCAACTGTTTTTGAAAAAGAATCTATTGTTTGAAATGGAAGTCCGTACATCAGATCTAAATTTATACTACTAAATCCCAACTCTCTAACCCAATCAACAGTTTGTCTGGTAATACCCTCAGGTTGAATTCTGTTAACAGCTTTTTGAACTTTGTGATTAAAATCCTGAACGCCCATACTAATTCTGTTAAACCCATTATTTCTTAAAGCTTCGAGATGTTCTTTTTTGAGTTCTCTAGGATCAATTTCACAACCGTTTTCAGAATCTTGTTTAATATTAAAAGAAGAATTAATGTATGAGGCGAGTTCATTTATTTCTTCAGGAAGCAAATGAGTTGGAGTACCGCCGCCCCAATGAAGCTGTGAAACTTTTCTGTCAGGCAGTAAATATGTCCTTAATAGATCAATTTCTTTTTTCACATATGATATGTATTCTTTTACCCTGTCTCTGTTCCTTGTAATCAACATATTGCAGCCACAGAAATAACAAAGAGTATCACAATATGGCAGATGATAATAAAGAGAAAGATCAGGAAGTTTATCACCATAATTTGTTTTAATTATTTCATCAAGGTAGTTTTGGCTGGTAAAGCTTTCATTAAAATGCGGGGCCGTTGGATAGCTGGTATATCTTGGCCCGGGTTTATCATATTTTTTTACAAGATCTAAATCTATTTGAAACATTAAAATTCCTAATTATTTGTGATAACTAACGCTTTCTTCTTTAACATATTTAATAAATGCTTTTGCTTTTTCGGGATTAGTAGTTGGTAAAATTCCGTGTCCCAAATTAAAAATGTGTCCGCTTCCTTTACCGAATGATGCTAATATTCTTTTAACTTCTTGTTTAATTACACTTTCGTCTGCAAACAAAACAGTTGGATCCATATTACCCTGCAAAGCAACTTTTTCCCCAATCTCATTTCTTGTTTTTTGCAGATCCATTGTCCAATCTAGACCAACAACATTTGCCCCTGTTTCTGCAATTTCTTTTAAACTGTGGTGAACTCCTTTTGCAAAAACAATTATAGGCTGATCTGCTCTTTTTATATTGGAAATTATTTTAGAAATATAATGAAGTGAAAATTCTTTAAAATCTTTTTCTGATAGAGCCCCGCCCCATGTATCAAATATTTGCACAGCATTAGCGCCTGCCTCTATTTTTGCTGACAAATATTCAGAAATTGTATCTGCAAGTTTATCTAAAATAGAATGAGCAAGTTTTGGGTTGTTATAGATCAAACTTTTAGCATTTAAAAAGTTTTTTGATCCGCTTCCTTCAACCATATAAGTAAATAATGTCCAAGGTGATCCGCTAAACCCTATTAGTGGAACCCGATTATTAAGTTCTTTTTTGGTAAGAGAAACTGCATCCAAAACATATTTTAGATTTGTAGTTGCATCGATTGTTTTTAAATTTTTAAAATCTTCTTCTGTTCTAATTGGTTTTTCAAATACAGGACCTTTTGATTCTATCATTTCCAACTTCATTCCCATTGCTTCAGGAATTACAAGTATATCAGAAAAAATTATTGCTGCATCAACACCAATAATATCAACAGGTTGAATTGTAACTTCACTTGCAAGCTCGGGTGTTTTGCACAAGGTTAGAAAATCTACTTTGTCTCTAACAGCTCTGTATTCAGGCAAAAAACGACCGGCTTGTCTCATCATCCAAACAGGTGTTCTTTCAACAGGTTGTTTTTTACAAGCCCTTATAAAAAGATCATTTTTTAGTTCTGTCAAGTTTATCTCCGTAAATTCATTTAGTTTCTTTATAGTAATTTATTATAGCATCTATTAATCCGTTGATTGTGTATTCTTCGGGAGTAACATCAACCCTAACATTTCTTGTTTCGATTGCTGCTTTTGTTGAGGGACCAATTGCTGCAACAGAATAACCGGTAAAATATTGTTCAGGGTTTGTAACGTTTAAAAGTTTTAAATAATTCTTAAATGTAGAAGGGCTAGTAAACACAAACATATCCGGATTTTTTTCTTTTAGCTTATTTATGTTTTTCGTTACAGTTTCTTTACTTGGTAAAGTTACATTATAAACATTTGCTGTTTTTAATACTGCCCCTCTGTCAGAGAGTCCATGCGGCAGCTCTTCTCTGCCTATTGCAGATCGTGGAATAAAAACAAATTTATTTCTTAAATCATATTTTGATAATTCTTCAACAACACCTTCACCGCTAAATTTTTTTGGAATTATTGAAACTGGAATGTTAAAATCATTGCAGGTAGATGCTGTTTTGTTTCCAACAGCAACAACTTTTAAATTTTTAAAATTTATTTTTTTATTAATTTCATTACATCTGTTGATAAACATTTCAACAGCATGTCTGGATGTAAAGATTATAAAATCAATTTTATTTTTGTTTAAAATTATTTCGTCAAAAGGTTTCCAGTCATCCGGTGGAACAATATCTAGCGTTGGAAAAACAATTATATCTGCACCTTGTTTTATAAATGAAAGAGCAGATTCATTTGATTGTTCAATTGTTCTTGTAATTACAATTGTTTTACCAAATAATGGTAATGTGTTTAAAGAATCTCTCTCCTGATAAAGGCTTTGAAGTATGAATTGAAATAATTTTTCTCTTTCAACTTTTAATTGTTCTTTTGAATAATTTTTTATTATTCCGTTATTTACAGCTGCAAACAGACTACCTAATATTAATTCACTTGTTAAAACAATATCTGTTTTTCTAAAGACACCCTTTTTTTCACCATCCGTTATTATATCAACCAAAAGTTTTTTAAGTCTGTTTTCTAATTGAGTTATTTCATTACAAAGTTCGTTTTGTTTATTAAATGATTCCTTTTGATAAATACGGAAGAAGTTTTGATACTTCATCATAAACATATAATTATGCAAAATAAAAGCATGAAGAGAACTTACTTTATTGTTTTCACCTTTTATTTTTTCTATCAATGAATTTGTTAGAGCCGACATCTTTTGTTCAATTAAAGAAAAATATAATTCTTCTTTTGAATCAAAATAATTGTAAACAGTACCTTTTGCTATGTTTGCATTTTTTGCAACATCCTCGATCATTACTTCGTGGTAATCGTTTTGAGAAAATAGCTGAGAAGCAGAATCTATTATGCTTTCACGGGTTAGATTCTTCTTTTCTTCTCTTTTTGTCTTTCTGTTAATTAAAGTCGGCATTGCAAATTATTTTTTATAAATGTCATTTAATATTTTTTTAGCTCCTGCCTTTAATAGATCTTGAGCTAAAGATTTGCCAAGTTTTTCGCAGTCTTCTTTTTTACCGAGGATCTTTTTGGAATATGTTATTCTTCCATCAAGAGAAGCTATTACCCCACTTAAATACAATCCATTAGATTTTATTTCTGCGTTAGCTCCAACCGGAACCTGACATCCGCCTCCAAGAGTCTTTAAAAAAGCTCTTTCTGCACTAATTGCAAAAAAAGTGTTTTCATCGTGCAAAGGTTTTATTAATTCTTCGGCTGTTTTGTTGTTTTTATTTATCTCTATTCCCAAAGCTCCCTGACCAACTGCAGGAACGATCTCATAGGTTTTAATATAAGATGAAATATATTTTTTAAGTTTTAATCTTTCCACACCTGCTCTTGCAAGAATAATTGCATCCCAATTTGAGTTTAAAAATTTATTTATTCTTGTTGGTACATTACCGCGCAGATCTACAACCGTAATATCAGGCCTTAAATGAAGCAGTTGACTTTTTCTTCTGAGGGAACCTGTTGCGACTACAGCATTTTGAGGTAGAGAAGAAATGGTCATCTTTTTTTTAGTAGAAATTAGTACATCTTCAACAGAATGTCTTTTTGTAACTACTGCAAGTTTTAAGTCTTTTGGGAGTGTTGTTTCAAGATCTTTCAAACTATGAACGGCAATATCAATTTTATTTTTAAGCAGTGCTTCTTCAAGTTCTTTTGTAAACAGACTTTTATCACCAATCTTTGAAAGAGCCTTGTTTAATATTTTATCGCCTTTAGTTTTAATTATTTTAATTTCAACTTCAAGATTTTTGTTAATCTTCTTTAATTCTTTTTTAATAAAATTTGTCTGCCAAAGAGCAAGTTTGCTTCCCCTAGACCCAATAATTATTTTACTCATTATTTTCTTTCTTCTCCGTATTTGGCTTATCAATCCCAAACATTTCTTTAAGTATGCCGATCTTTGTTTTTGTTATTATAGAATTATTTTCCTGTTCAGCTGCTTTTCTTAATTCTGTAGTTGGGTGATGAAGTAGTTTATTTATTATTCTTTTAGTAATAATTTCAAGTTTTTCTTGATCACCTTCTAAAAATTTATTTTTGTTTTTCTTTACTTCTTCTGCACGAATGTTTTCAAAGTGTTCTCTAAGTGTTCTTATTGTTGGCGCCGCATCAAGTGAATTATACCAATTGCTGAACCCTTCCAATTCTTCTTTTATTATTTGTCTTACTTTCGGAATTTCTGAATTTCTTTTTTTAAGGTTTTGATCTACAATAATATTTAATGAATCAATATCTTTATAAAAAACATGGTCAATGTTTTTAGATTCGGGATCAATATCTCTTGGAACTGCAATGTCCATCAGCACAACCGTTGCACCTTTTCTTTCTTTCATGGAAGATTGAATATCTTCTTTTGTAAGAATTAATCCCTCATAACTTGTGGCACTTATTATTATATCAAACAGATAAAGCTGTTTTTTAAATTCATTAAAATTAATAGTTGAACATTTTAATGTTTCTGCTAATTTCTCTGCTTTTTCCTGAGTTCTGTTCGTAATGGTAAGTCTGCCGATTCCCCTGTCTCTCAAGTGTTTTGCAGCTATTTCTCCTGTTTCACCTGCACCAATAACCAAAGCTGATTTTTTACCCAATGAAGAAAATATTTTTTCAATTAACTGAACAGAAGCAAAACTGATTGTTACAGCACCCTCAGATATTCCAGTCTCCGATATTGCTCTTTTACCAACCCTTGTTGAAAAAGCAAATAAATTTCGCATTAAAAAACCTGAAGCCTGCAGATCATCGGCTATTTGGAACAAACTTTTTATTTGTTTAAATATTTGATTGTCTCCGACAATCTGTGAGTTTATTCCTGCAATTACTTCAAACAAATGCTGTACTGCTTTTGATGAAGAAAAGTTTTGAAAATTCTCCTCAGATATTTTTATATCTGATTTTTCTTTAAGAAGAAAATTCTGAACATCAGTGTGCAGAGTTTTAACACTTTTAGGTATTCCATAAATCTCTGTTCTGTTGCAGGTAGAAATAATTAAGCATTCACTAAATAAATTCTCTTTAGCTTTTAGGGTAAGAGATCTTATTTCATCATCATTTAAATGAAGAGCTTCTCTAACTTCTACAGGTGCAGTGTGATGATTTATAGCTATCGCAAGTAAATTCATATTTATTAATAAAATGAGTGAAAGCTTTGTGAAATAAAATTAGAAATTGCCGTTGACAGGATTGCAATTAGAAAACCTATTATTGATAAAGTAACAACCTTCTTTCCCTGCCACTTGCCTAAAACTTTGCTTAAAATTCCAATACCGTATAAGATCCAGACTAAAGAAGTGCCAATTAATTTTGGATCTCCATATGAAAATTTAGGAAAAGCTGTCGGCAGCCAGATCAAACCAATTACAATTGCAATGGTAAGCATAAAAAATCCAATAACAGAAGAAATGAAACTAAGACGTTCTAAAATTTCAAGACTTGGCATTCTTTCATAGATTAATCCAAATCTGTTTGTCTTAATTTCTTTGTAAAGCATTAAATACAAAAAGCCGTAAACTGCTGAGACAGTAATAGCAGAGTATCCAACCAAAGCTGTAAAAACGTGAAAGCCTAATAAATTATTTTTTAAAACTTCTTTTACAAAAAATTCATCAGGAATATTTAATGTGGAAAGGATTTGAAAAAATATTGAAAATATAATTATAAACGGACCGGTTCCTCTTATATCTGTTAACAGCTCTAAAACGAAATAAGAAAAAGAAATGGCAAAAGCCATGATTGTAAATATTTCAAATACATTTGTTATTGGCGGATGATTAAAATTTATTGTTCTTAATAACAGATAACAAATATGAAGCAGAAGGGTTATAAAAAGAAATAATCTTTTTGAATTTGCATACTTATTATTCCCCTTTGCAAAATCATATGAATATATTATAAATGTTACTATATAAAGAACCGGTAAAAAAAAGTTTAACAGATCAATAAATGTATTCATATCTTTGCCTTTTTAAGTTGACCGACTGGTTCAAAAATAATTAAATGTAAATATAAACGCAATTAAATGACTTATCAGTCATTAAATAATCAATAAAAAACCCGTTTCTTGAAAGAAATTATATCTTTTTAGAAAACGGGTTGAAAATATTTAATTATTTAAAATTAAAGGTAAACCATTCTTTCCGGCACCAATTACAACAACTTTTGCATTTGTAGACTTAGCTAAATTTTCTGTTGCTTCAATTCCTTTCCATCTTAATAACTGATCACTAATTCCTTTGGAAACTATATCTTGAAAATCAGCAATACCTTTTGCTTCTATTCTTTTTCTTTCAGCTTCTTGTTTTTCCTTTAATAAAACAAATTGCATTCTTTGGCTTTCCTGATCCGCTTTTAGTTTTTCCTCGATTGCTGCAGTTAGTCTTGCTGGTAAAACAATTTTTCTTAAAGGCGCAGATTCTATATTGATGCCTCTTGCACCAACAACTTTTTCCAGATCGGTTTTGATCATTTCTGCAAGTCTTTCTCTTTGACCTGTATAAAGTGCCTGGGCATCAAATTGAGAAGTAACTCCTCTTACAACAGATCTAAATTGAGGTATTACAATTCTATCAACATATTCTTCACCTACAGTTTTGTATATCTTGTTTGCGTTTTCCATATTTAAACTAAAAAGCAAGCTTATTTCTAACTGAACACTCAACCCTTCTTTTGAGGGAACATCCATTACTTCTCTCATTTCTTGTGTTCGAGCATCAAACTTTACAACTTTTGCAAGTGGATTAACAACGTTAACACCGGGGAGCAAAGTTTTATCACTTACATTCCCAAAGAAATCAATAACACCAACATGACCTGCAGGTATAACAGTCCAAATCTGAACAAAAGCAATTAATATTGCAGCAGCCATACCCAACAATGCAAATTTGGATTCTTGTTTTTGCCCTCGCTTTTTTGCGGCACCATATACAAAATAGGCAGCAACAGTACCTAAAATTCCTAAAATAAATAACATATTAATTCTCCTTAAAAATTATTTTATACTAAAAGATGATTTATCGACCATCAATATACTCAATAAAATCAATAGTATAAGTGTGATTTGTAAAATAAAAAAAATAGTAGTTTTAAATTTTGAAATGAGTGGTGTAAAAAAGATGTCATCTTTTAAAAAATGACATCTTTAAAAAAAGCATTTTTAATTTTTGTATTCTTTTAAGAATCCCATAAATCCTATTCTGTGAGATTCTTCCATTCCTAACAATCTGATGCACAAGTCTTGGGTTACATAATCAGTTCCATCACAAAGTTTTATCAATTTATTGTATTGAGTAATTGCACCATTCTCAGCTTCAATAACTCCCTCAATTACAGAAACAACATCCGTTGTATCTTCTTTTGGCTGTAATTTATTTTGTGAAGGTTTAAAATCTCTTGAACCCGGAACTAATCCTCCGATTTCTTTAATTCTTTTTGCAAGTGATTGGGCATGACCCAACTCTTCCATAATATCTACAGAAAGTGATTTTTTAATTTCCTCTGCACGGACACCGTCTAAATTTATCGAGTTAGAAATATAATTAGAAACCTCTGAAAAATTAAT
>Ga0210038_1001431_pt1 | contig 11849 bp, 18 predicted proteins | sample CryGeyCG2114_020_FD_183970 | JGI IMG/M metagenome (GOLD analysis project Ga0210038, IMG submission 183970) | Groundwater microbial communities from aquifer - Crystal Geyser CG15_big_fil_post_rev_8/21/14_0.20 (SPAdes) (version 2) | ecosystem: Environmental > Aquatic > Deep subsurface >... | reverse complement strand
GATAGTCGCCGCAACTCAAGCGCAAGGCTCGTGCGTTGGTGCGGTTTGCAGCCTCAAGATCAAAGCGCTCGGGATCAAACTTGCGTCCCGCCCAGCGCCGGTTGGCCGCGTCTTCCTCGTGTTCAGGATCGCGCCAGGCCTCAAGAAATTCCTGATAGCGGATGTCTCCGCCGACATCTTCCGGCGGACCGGCTCGCGATCCGGCAATGCAGCGAGGATATTTGACGCTTTCCGCTCGTAGCATTGGCGTCAAGATGAGCCGGTGCTGCCAGTTATCGCTGAAGTCGTACTGGTAGAGAATCTCGAGCTGCGCATTGGGCCTATAGGGAAACCGCAGGTCGCGAAGGTGCACCTCGGTCGCCGCGATGACACGCGGGCCATAGGCATCCTCTTCGAGGTATTCGGGCGCGCCGACGACCAGACCGCCGACGATGAACTGGTGCTCGTGGCTGTCGGTCCACCCAAAGGCGGCCTGGAGCACCTCATGAAGCTGCGCGAAGTTGAGGTCGCGGGGCAACTCCAGCGTGCGGCTGATAATCGAATCGATCCCGAGGATCTGAGCTTCGAGCCGGATGATAAAGTCATCGCGATCAAAGCGTTTCGTCATGCCGGGATAATGCCGCTCCAGTCGGCCAACGGCAAGCTCGCCAGCATCGGCGATGCTGGTGACCTGCCCCCCATTTGATCAGTGATGAAAAACGACATTCGTCTGTAACCGCTGTGTCGTCCCGGTCGAAGCTTATGCTGCGTCCCTCGTGTTCCCGTTCCAATCGGACGGAAATGCGCGGGGGTGTGATCCGGCAGGCTGGCGTCTGTCGGCTCAAGGTCGGCTCTCGGTGTGTGGCAGACCTGGGGAGACAGATCACCACACCGCGCCTTTGAGGGGTTAAAGCGATGAAGAAAGCAAAATTGACCAGTCTTCTTGCAGTTATGGGCGGGATGACGCTCGCAACCAGCGCCTGTGCGCAAGCCACGTGCAGTGCCGCATCGTGTTCGGCAGTGGCCGACAGTGCTGCCAATAGCTGTGCAGCTAAGGGTTGTGGCGCAGCAGCTGATTGCGGTGCAGCCGGTTGTGCAGCTGTCGGTTGTGCCGCTGAGGGCTGCGCGGCCAAGCCTTGCGCTGCTGCGGGTTGCAAGGCCGCTGGCTGCGAGGCCAAGCCGTGCGCTGGAGCTGCCTGCAAGGCGAAGCCGTGCGCGCCCGCTGGCTGCGCTGCCAAGCCTTGCGCAGCCAAGCCGGGCTGAACACGTTTGAGCGATCTGGGCGAGCCTGGTAGAACCCGATGGGGGTCGGCCAGGCTCGACCGACCTAAGGCCAAGAATTCCGATGGATGAAAAAACGGCAGCTCTGGTCGTGATCGAGACCATCACCGCAATGGCCGGTGAGGGTATGCCGATGATGACGCGCGTTGTTCCGCATGACACGGTTGTATTCTGGGAACACTATCCCGACAATGACGCGCGCGATGAACGCACCCGAGCGCGTTGGTATTATCATGTGCACGCACCGGGCGACCGCGATCCGGGCGAGCATGGCCATTTCCACCTATTCCTGCACCGCACACAGCTGAATGATCCAACGGCATATACCGCTGCCCCCGCTGAGGGTGAGGCGGCTGCGGCTCACGTCACGCATATTGCAGGATTGTCGATCGACCATGCCGGCATTCCGGTCGCGTGGTTTGCCACCAATCGCTGGGTGACCGATGAATTTCTCTATCCCGCTGAAACCATGATCGCGCATCTCGACCGCTATGATGTCGATGAAACCGCAGAAGACCCGCTGGTGAACCGGTTGTTGACGGCAATGGTCGCACTCTACCGCGATGAACTGGAACAATTGCTCCGCGCGCGCGATGCGGCAATGGTTCCGCTTTTTACCACCGAAGGACCTGCCGCGTATGAAGCAGACCATGCAGTGCTGGCGACGATCCCGATTGATCTTGATGCCAAGATCGAAAGCCTCGGGATCGAATAGCCTTCAATCCGCAGGGGCAAGTCCCCACAGCACCGCCAAGCGGCTGTAACTCGGCTCACCCACATGGGGATCCTCCGTCGATTCGCCCATTCGGGCCATCCGTGCATCCATTTCCGCAGCATCGGCTTCGAGCGGGTTGGATTTGATCCCGCTGCCTTCGACAATGCGGTTCATCAGGTTGAACAAGCCGCACACGCTGATGGCATCAAACAGCGCCTGTTCGTCCCACCCGGCCGCGTGAACGGCAAGCGCGTCGGCTTCGGTCATCATGGCCGGCGTGCGGGTGAGCTTGCCGACATAGGCGAGGATCGGCTTCATGGCTTCGTCAACGGCGCTTGTTGCAACATCGGCCATAAGCCCTTCGAACAGAGCGGGGTCGATGCCAAATGCGCGTGCGGCTACCACGTGCGCACCGTGGCAATAGGTGCAGGCACTGACCCCGGACACGTAGGCGGCAATCAGTTCGCGCTGGGCCACGGTTAGCGGCGACCAGTCGCGCAGCACCCGGTCATGATATTCAAGCAGCGGCAAGACTGTTCTAGGGAATCGTTTGAACACCTTGTCGAGCGCTGGCGGTGCGGTGATCGAAGGAAAAACTGTCATGCTCATCGTTCCTGTAAACTGGCGGCCGGTCACGGGCTCAGAAATGCGCCATTGTAACCCTTCGCCCGGCACCTCCGAATAATTACACTGAAAGGCCTTTCCATGCCGAAATTCTATCTTTCGACCAGTGCCGCGCTCCTTGCATGCGCCCTCACTGCCGCATGCAGCCATGCGCCCGCCACCATCCCGGATATCACACCCTCCGCCCGCGGCGCTGACACGTGCCGCGCGGCCGAGGTCGGGGTGCAGGTGCTCGGCTCTGGCGGTCCGATTGCCGAAGGCTCGCGCGCAGGCACGAGTTACGCCGTCTGGATCGATGGAAAGGCACAGTTGCTGATCGACGCAGGCCCGGGCAGTTTCATTCGCTTTGGCGAGGCTGGACTGAAAGTTGCTGACCTCAAGGCGATTGCGCTTAGCCATTTCCACGCTGATCACAGCGCCGGTCTGGCCGGCATTCTCAATTCGGGCAGCTTCGAGGCATCGGCCGACCCGCTGATATTTATCGGCCCGGCAGCCGGAAGCGTATTTCCCGGCGCGGGCGATTTTCTTGCAGCACTGGTCAGCCGCGATGACGGTGCATGGGCCTACCTTGGCGGCTACCTTGATGGCGGGGACGCGCGGCGCAAGCTGGACGTGCGCGAGATTAGCGCAAACGACACCGAAGATGCAAAAGCCACCCTGATCGAGATCGCGCCGGGCATCAGCTTAACCGCCATTCCCGTCCATCATGGCGAGGTTCCCAATCTGGCCTATCGGGTCAAGGCAAAGGGCCGCGACATCATATTCGCCAGTGACCAGAGCGCCTTTTCGACCGGGTTCGACCAGTTGTTGCGCGGGTCACAGCCTGACTTTCTGATCGCGCACCATGTGATCCCCGAAGGCGAAGGGCAACCGATCGGTCTGCATCGTCCACCAAGCTCAATCGGCACAATGGCCGCCGGAATCGCGCCGCGAATGCTGCTACTCTCGCACCACATGGACCGGTCATTTGTTCGCCTTCAGGAAAGCCTCGGGGTAATCGGAGCGCAGTTCGACGGGCCGACAATGATTGCCTCAGATGGCACCTGCATCGCCTTATGATGCTCCGGAAAAATCCTTCCCAGACAGGATGATCTGTAACTGATCGGCACCTCCCGTCGAACAAAAGGATGGGGTCTCTTGAGGAGTGCCGACGATGAAGATCGCTTCCATTATCAATCGCAAGGGCCGCCATTTCGAAACAGTGCGGGAGAGTGTCCCCCTGATCGAGGCGGTTGCCATCATGCACCGAGAGGCAATCGGCTCGATCGGCGTAACGGCGAACAGGATGCCCGAAATCATCGGCATCGTATCACAGGCAGAACTGATGGAAGGCATCGCCTCGCGCGGTATTCACGGCCTCACACTGCCAGTGATTATTTTCGTGCGCCGTCATGTCCTGAATTGCTCGTGCGAGGATGATGCGTCCCATGTCATGCAGGCGATGACGCGCATGCGATCGCGCCATGCGATTGTCCGTTCCGGGGCAGGCAATGTGGCTGGCCTCGTATCCATGGGCGATCTGGTCGCGGCCCTGCTGGAAGAAGCCCAGCTAGAAGCAGGTGTGCTGCGCGATATGGCCCGATCGCATATTCTTGCCGCATCGGCTTGAAGCGTGGGGGCCGTACTCAGAATAGGAGGCCGCCTGCTGGCTGGCTTCCTGACCGCCCCATCGCGCTCGCCTTATGCTGCCATGCCGACCGATCTGTCATCGCTGCGCAAAGCCATTCAAGCCGGTGATGTGTTGCTGGTGGATGGGCGGCAACGGGTCAGTACTGCGATCAAATACCTCACCCAGTCGACCTGGTCGCACGCGGCGCTGTGTATCGCTGGCGAAGACGCCGCCACCGGCACATTGCCACAATTTGTCGAGGCCGATGTGGTGGACGGTGTGCGGCAGGTCGGCCTCGACCTTTATGCCGACAATCACACGAGGATTTGCCGCCCGCTCGGTCTCACCAGCGAGGAGGTGGGGCAGCTGATCGAGTTCGCGACAAGCCACATTGGTGACGAATATGATCTTGCCAATGTGATCGATCTTGCGCGCTACCTGTGCCCTACCCCGCCCGTTCCAGTCAGCTGGCGGCGGCGGATGATTGCACTTGGCAGCGGAGAACCGACCAAGGCGATCTGCTCAACCCTGATTGCCCGCGCATTCCAGTCGATCAGCTATCCGATCCTGCCTGAAATCACGCAAGAATTGCGCAGCGATCCCGATTGCACAGATTGCCTGCGCGACATCCTGCATATTCGCCATCACAGCCTGTTCACTCCGCGTGACTTTGACGTCTCACCCTATTTCGAGGTTATCAAACCAGCGCTTCAGGCCGGATTTGATCACCGTACACTGATCTGGAGCCAACGGCCTGGTTGAATCAAAATCCGGTGGTGAACATGATGAGCCACTGCGGCATGACATCAAGCAAGGCGGATTCGAGCAGCTTGTCCGCGCCGGTCAGAACCAGCGCTCCCACCAGCACCAGCATCGCGCCGAACACTGGCTTGGCAAAGCGGGCGAGCTTTTGCAGCGAGCCTGCCCCTTTGCCAATCGCGCGGCGTGAGCCGTAAGCAAAGCCCGTCACCGACAGCGCGACACCAATGGCAAAGACCAGAAATGTCAGAAACGCACCCCCAAGGTCCTCGCCCTGACTAGCCGCGGCAATCGCCGCACCAAGTGTCGGACCCACGCAAGGAGCCCACACCAGCCCGAGCAAGGCCCCTACGGCAAACTGTCCGCCCAGCCCTTCGCCGCTGGTGCGCGACAAAGCCGTCTGCGCGCGGTTGGTGAGCGGTGCAAACAGCATCGTCAGACGCGTCTGCAGGCGCGGAACCAACAGGATGAACCCTGCCGCAGCCAAAAGCGCGCCTGCAAACATGCGGATGCCCTGTTCGGGGATGCCCAGCTGGAACCCGAAGGCCACAACCACAAATCCAAAGGTCGAGAATGACAGCGCCAGCCCGCTCGCCAGCGCGACCGGCCCCATCGGGTGCTTGCCCAATGCCGACCCAACCAGGATCGGGATCAGCGGCAGTACACAGGGGTTAAGGATCGTCACAAGGCCAGCAACGAAAGCAAGAGCAAGCTCGGCCAGCATTATCTACCTTTCATGCGGGGTCCCGTGGGCCTCAAATCCCTGCCATCACCACCTCACGCAGCTGCCTGGGGCGGCTTTCCGCGATCGAGCGCACTGTTTCCTGCTTGCCACGGAATACCAGCACGGTCGATTGGCGCGGTATGCGATGTTCGCGCAAGAAGGCCTTCTCCTTGTCGAAATCGACCTTGAAGAACACGGCGTCCTTCAGCCGGGCGTTCTGCCGCAGGGCATCGAGCGTCGGCGCCTGCGCCTTGCAGGTCGGGCACCACACGGCATGGACATCAATGATGATCGTCTTGCCGGCCTCCTGGGCGCGCGCAAAGGCCGCTGGGGTGTACTCCTGCCAGGCAGGAGCAGCGATGGCCGGCGCAGCAAAAGCAACGGCGAGAAAGGCCAAAAATGTGCGTAGGGCGCGAAGCATGTCCGGGTTCCTTGTCTGGATTTGGCGGTCAGGTGGATCGGCGGGCACATAATGGCCCGCCGATCCTGTTAGGCCGTTAGCAGCACATCAGCCCGCAGCATGAGGCGATCATGCAGCACGCCTCAGCCGCCGCTGCCGGGTTGGCAGCGAAAACCGTGGCAGGGGCCAGCAGCGCGATGGTTGCCGTCAATTTGGTGATATATTTCATGGGATTTCTCCAGTTCGTTGAAAAAGGTTCGTAAGGCTCAGGCCCCGTTGCGCGGCGGCGGCGGTTCCAGGGCCATGGCAAATCCTGTCCGTTGCTGTGTCTCGACGGCGAACTGCGTGAAAACGCGCGGCATCGAGACTAAAGCGGCGTAGCTTGGCACAATGGCTGCTGCGCAAGCGCGATCACACATCTCAAAAACCGCGCTGCACGCAGCGCCTGCGTCCGGGCAGCAACTCTCGCACATGTGAAACGTTTCGCCGGGAACTATCGGCTGCGTTGCAGCGGATCCAGCCACGGCGCTGAGGAGCGCCGCAAATGACAAAATCATGATGAAAAACCGGCTCACGGCTGCGGGTTCGCCGCTTGCGGCCGGATGGTTACAGCCCATTGGATCTCACCAATGGCGCGGCGCGGGCCTTCGATCATTGTGTAAGATTTACTGAAGCCAGCGGCACCATCAGCGCCTTGGCCGCGCTGTAGCTTGCGACGAGATAAGGCACGGCGAAATTGAGCGCGACCTTGTGCCATTCCATGCCTTCGCCCTGCCACAGCTGGGGCCCCTGGTTGATGGCGTTGAGACAGGTCCCCACCACCAGTGCGATTTTGAGCGCATTGGTTATGACAGGGCGTGTCAGGGCAAGTCGCAGCAGCTTCATGGCGGCTCCATCGCGGCAAGGCACAATCCGGCACCGGCATATCGGGCACCAGCATATGCCTACCAGCGCACCATCGGCGGCACCAGTGCGCGGCCAAGTCCTGCCATCAGCAGCACCACGCCGCTGTGCCACAATCCGATGTGGACAATGTCATTATCGGCGCAATGGAGCGAGAAGGCGAAGATCCCGAGGCTTCCGGCTGCGATGCCGGTCAGCAAGCCAGCCCGGTCAGGCGCAGTCGGTGCGCCTTTGCGCAGCCATCCGACAAGAATGGCGAACACCAGCAAGGACGCGCCGCCACCCACCATCAGGCATTCGAGCCCGTGGGCGATGCTCTCGCGCGACAGAATGTCGCTTCCACCGCCGAAGCTGACGATCAGCGCAGCGACAGGCAACAGCGCCACCATCGCTGCCGCCCAGACCCAACCACTGTGGTCGGTGCCAACTTGCGGGCGGCTCATCACGATCACAGTCACCGCAGCCGCGATCCCCAAGACGAGAAATAGCCCGGTCGCGATCAGGTAAACGGGATCGAACCGGCCTGCCAACACATCCGGGCGGATGCCAAAGGCTGCGACAACCGCAAGGGCCGAAATGGCTGCAGCCAACAGCGCATATCCCAGCCCCCTTGCAAAGCTGAGCGGCTTTACCGGCTGAAGATTGCCCACCAGATTGGCGATCAGGGCATCGGAATTTTGGGTCATGACTCAGGCTTTCTCAACCATGTGGGCCAATTTCTTGAGGCCGCGATGAATATTGACTTTGACGAGGGATTCGCTCTGCCCGGTGGCTTGTGAAGCCTCGGCAATGCTCAGCCCCTCGATCTTGACCAGTTCGATGGCGCGCGCCTGCGGGTCTGGCAACATCCCCAACAGGCGATCAATGCTGATCCGTGCAGCAATCGCGGGTTCGTCATCCTGCCCGGCGAAATCCGTCACCAATTCGCATTCGTCGGCGCGGTACAATCGCCGCAAGTGATCAACCCAGCGATAGCGCGCAATCGCCGCCATCCACGGAAGAAACGGACGCGAGGAATCCCAGGTGACAAGCTTGTTGTGCAGCGCCATCAGGGTCTCCTGTACCAAATCATCCAGCTGCGCAGGCGCAATCCGGCGGCTGTAATAGCGGCTAAGCCAGCGCTGGCATTCGCTCAGCAGCGTGGCGTAGGCCTGCTTGTCGCCCTTTTGCGACATCACCATCAGGCGGGCGAGCGAGGCTTCATCGGCTTTCATGCAGCGCCCCTCGCTTTGCGGAGCGCGGCATCGAAACTCAATTTTCCGCCGCCGCGTGTGATCAGGATCAGCGCCAGCGCAGCCCATAGGGCGTGCACGCTCCACCATGCTTCGGGATAGACGAAAATCTGGATCACCATCGTCATCCCCAGCAGGGCCAGCGCCGAGAACCGCGTAAACAGGCCAACTAACAGCAGGATCGGAAAAGCATGTTCCGAGATTGTCGCCAACACCGCTGCAAAATCGCTGGGCAAGGGAACTCCGGAATATTCCTCGGCAAACAAGTAATAGGTGGTGTCGCTGATCGAAAACCAGCTGCCCTCCTCTACTTTTGTGCGAGCTGAGCGCCAGAAAATGCCAGCGAAAACGACCCGCGTGAACAGGAGCATCAGGCTCTCAATGGCCCCGCCACCGATCCATTTGATGGCGCGATCATAGCTGGAAAGAATGGCGTTCACGTTGTTCCCCTTGCCCGTTGCATTGCGTCGTCACGCCGTCATCAGCGCGCCGGCATTGATGAGGGCCGCCAGCGCTTGCATGATCGCATCCACCTGCGCTGCCTCGTCATCATGGGTTTCGGTCTGTCGGGCGATAAGGTTACCGATGGTGATGGGTTTTTCGGCCGCGGCCAGCACATCGGCCATCAGCACACTCGCCGGGGATATCAGCACATCGGCGTGCGGCCGAGCGATGAGAACCGCGTAGCTCTCGGCTACGCTAGGAACCTCCGCGCCGATCAGATCATGCACCAGCGAAGCAAAACTTTCGGCATAAGCCGCTGGATGGCGGACAAGCGCCTGATCGAGCAAGGCTTCGGGTGCCAGCGCAGTCAGACTAGCCAGTTCCAGCGGCACGGCATCGGCGGCATGATAGGACTGCAACCAGCACCATTCAAACCGCGCAAGATCGGCAACGTTCGCGCCTTCGCCAGCTTCGAGCAGAAATGCCGGAAATCTCGCGCCGATGTCCGCCAGCGCTGCCGCAGTCACTCCCGGCTGCTGAATGAACGACCGGGAATGCGCGTTGAAACTTTCGTGCTCGATGAATTCGCGTGTGCGCGGAAAGGTATCCTCAAGCGCCATCAGCCTGGCGTGCGAGATGGTGTTGGCATGCACTTTCATCCCCGCCAGCACCCGCTCGGGCGCATCGGCGAACAGGCCTTGCGGCAAATGCGCAGGACCGTAATCCAGCGCCTGCATCATCGCGCTCTGGCCGCCATCAAGCCATTGCATGTGTGTGTTCCGGCAATGCGGCCGCGGCCTGCATGATCCCATCGGCGCGAGCGGCCTCGGCCAGCAGCACATCGAAAGCGGGCACATCGCTGTCCCACTCGATCAGCGTTGGACGCGGGCCAGCGCGGCGCACGAAGCGTTCGAACAGCCGCCAGGTTGCGCCTGTCACGGGCGATCCGTGGTCATCGATCAGCATATGCCCATGCGGGTGATCTTCGCGGGCATGGCCGGCCAGATGCACTTCGCCCACGAGCTCGGCATCGATCGCATCGACCATCGCTTCGGCATCCAGCCCAAGATTGGTGGCGGAAACCTCAATGTTGTTGATATCCAGCAAGATACCGCAGCCGGTAAGCGCGCACAGCGCATGCAGAAAATCGGCCTCGCTCATCGTATCGCCAGAAAATGCAAGGTAGCGAGAGGGGTTCTCGATCAAGATGGTGCGCCTCAACCTGTCTTGCACACGGGAGACTTGCTCTGAAAAATGGAGGAGAGTCTCCACAGTATAGGGCACCGGCAGAAGATCAGGATAACGGTTCGATGCGCTGCCGCTCCAGCTCAGATGATCGGAAACCATTGCAGGCGCATAGCGATCGCAAAGCGCCGCGAGCTGCTTCAATTCTGCAAGGTTCACGCCATCGGCACTGCCCAGCGAAAGGCCGACCGAATGGAAGCTCAGCGGAATGTTCTCGGCAAAGGCGGAAAGCCAGCGATGCGGTGGGCCGCCTGCGCCGAAATAATTCTGCGGATGAACTTCAAACCATGCGGGTCGCCCCGCAAAAAAGGGGGCGCTGGCCGACACCGCCTCAAATGCCTGCACATAGTGCTCGGGCTTGAGGCCAACCCCGACTTGGGGGGGTAGGGGAACTGTCGGGGCGTTCATGTCGGCCAGCATCCAGGTTGCCAGAAGGGGTCAGCCTTGCTGGGGAACAGGAGGTTCGTTGCCTTCCTTGGCAGCGAGCGATCCGCCTTGTTGTTCGCAGGTTCCAGCATCAACGAACGACCAGGCGTTACCCTGGTAATCAACCGTCGAGGTGCCCGCGCAACTGGTGCCCGGCCCTGCGGCGCAGTCGTTCTTGCCGGCAAGAGCAATGCCGAAGCACTTTTCTTTCTCGGCTGCGGCAGTTTTGACCGCGCCGCCCTGCGCCGCATTATCGGCTGCGGATGGGGTTCCCGAACCGCAAGCGGCGAGAAGCGCGGTCGATGCCATAAGCGCCATTGCGCCCGGCAGTTTTTCAAACCCGATGTTCATGATGCCTCTCCCTGTAATTGCTTACTTCTTCGGCACCGGCTTGGTGTTGCCCTTCTTGGCGGTCAGCGACCCGCCGGCTTTCTCGCACTCGCCCTTGGCGACGAACTTCCAGGCATTGCCTTGATAGTCGACCGTCGAGGTTCCCGCGCAGCTGGTGCCCGGACCGGCGGCGCAATCATTCTTGCCCTTCAGCGCGATGCCGTAGCACTTTTCCTTGGCGCCTGAGCTCTGGGCGATTGCCGGCGAAGTCGCGAGAAGCGAAGCTGCGGCGAGCGAGGCAGCGGCAAGTCCAATGGTGGTTTTCATGAGGTATTCCTTTTCATATCCAGCGTGTGCCTGACCGGCTCACACAAACCTGTTCGGGCCGAACCGCCGGAAGGTTACACACCAGTCGCGGCACCCTGGAGCGCCGACAGTTTCATGGCCCTTCGCCTAGCGATGCTCCGGGTTGGGCCAGCCTGGCTTGTAGCCAGCATCCCACTCGGTTCGCACATTCCCGATGGCCGGATAGCCGCCATTATCTTTAAGCATCCGCGCGGCATGAAGCAGGTTGAAGGCCATGAAGGTGGTGTTGCGCTGGGTGAAGACATTGTCGAAACCAGCACGCGTGCCGTCTTCCTGTTCGTCCCCGTAAGAGGCGCCCGGCCCTGCTTCGCCGATCCACCCGCAATCTGCCTGAGGCGGGATTGTCAGCCCGACGTGCTGCATCGCGTAAAGCACGCCCATTGCCACGTGCTTGATGCCATCTTCATTGCCAGTGACGACGCAGCCGCCAACCTTGCCGTAAAAGCTGTACTGGCCCTTGTCGTTTGTTTGGCCTGAATGGGCGTAGAGTTTTTCGATGAAGGCCTGCGCAATCGAGCTCTTCTCGCCAAGCCAGATCGGGGTACCGAGTACAATGACATCGGCTTCGAACACATCGGGCGCGAGCTTCGGCCAGTCATCGCGTGCCCAGCCATGTTCGGTCATGTCCGGATAGACGCCTGGGGCCAGATGATATTCCGACAGGCGATGGCGCTTGACCGCAACCTGCTGCGACGCGAAAATCTCGGCAACGACGTCGAGCAGCGTATCGGTATGCGAAGGCTGTGATGGATGCTTGAGCGTCGCGTTGAACAGCACCGCCTTAAGGTCGGAAAAGTTGCCGGATGCGCTAT
>Ga0210038_1001429_pt1 | contig 11870 bp, 7 predicted proteins | sample CryGeyCG2114_020_FD_183970 | JGI IMG/M metagenome (GOLD analysis project Ga0210038, IMG submission 183970) | Groundwater microbial communities from aquifer - Crystal Geyser CG15_big_fil_post_rev_8/21/14_0.20 (SPAdes) (version 2) | ecosystem: Environmental > Aquatic > Deep subsurface > Groundwater... | reverse complement strand
TGGCGCGGGACAGCGAAATGGCATCGGCCACGGACATCAGATCGTTGTGCATCAGGGTGATGTCGGCGGCTTCCAGGGCGATGTCGCTGCCGCTCTTCATGGCGAAACTGACATCCGCCGCCGCCAGTGCGGGCGCGTCGTTGATGCCGTCGCCGACCATGCCAACGATGCCGTCGGCGCTCTTGAGCGAATGCACCCGTTCGGCCTTGTCCTGCGGCATCACTTCGGCGCGGAAATCGGCGATGCCCGCCTGCGCCGCGATGGCTTGCGCCGTGGCGTGATTGTCGCCGCTCAGCATGACGACATGGATGCCCATGCCGCGCAGTTGCACGATCGCCCTGCGGCTGCTGTCGCGCAGGCGGTCGGCGAGCGCGATGGTGCCCAGCGCAACGCCATTGCGTGCCACCACGATCAGCGATTTACCCTGTTGCTGCAGCGCGGCCAGAGTGCGGTCATCGAGCGCGACACCCTGTTGCGCGGCAAAAGCGGGGGAGCCGAGCAAGCAATCGTCGCCGCCGATGCGGGCGGATACGCCTTGTCCGGCCTGTTCATGCATTTCGCTCACTGCGACGGGCGGTTGCGCTCCAAGGTGGTCGAGCAGGGCGCGCGCGAGCGGGTGGGTCGAGTGTTGCGCCAGCGCGGCAGCGACGCGCAGCAATTCATCCGCAGCCACCGCAGGCGCGGGCAAAACATCCGTAACAGCGGGCTTACCCTCGGTCAGGGTGCCGGTCTTGTCCAAAGCCAGTACCGAGAGTGAATGAGCACGTTCCAGCGCGGCGGCATCCTTGACCAGAATCCCCGCGTGCGCGGCGCGGCCGGTGGCGACCACCACCGCGGTCGGCGTGGCGAGGCCGAGCGCGCACGGACAGGCGATCACCAGCACCGATACCGCGTTGATGAGCGCCGTGCTGAAATCGCCGCCGAACCCCCACCAGCCGATAAAGGTGAGCGTGGCGATAGCGAGCACTGTTGGCACGAATACTGCCGAGATGCGGTCGGCCAGGCGCTGGATTGCCGCCTTCGAGCCTTGTGCCTGTTCCACCAGGCGGATGATGGCGGCGAGCTGGGTGCGCGAGCCGACCGCCAGCGCGCGGCAGCGCAACAGGCCCTGCTGATTGAGCGTGGCGGTATAAACCTTGTCGCCCGCCTGCTTGCTCTGCGGCAAACTCTCGCCGGTAAGCATGGATTCATCCACGCTGGAACTGCCGTCGAGCACGACGCCATCGACCGGCATGCTTTCACCGGGACGCACCACGAAAATCTCGTCCGGGCGCAGGGAGCCGGCCGAGACATCAAGCAATTTGCCGTCGCGTTCGGTGTGCGCCATCTTGGGTTGCAGATTGATCAGTGCTTCGAGCGCGGCGGAAGCCTTGCCTTTCGCATTCGCCTCGAGCAGTTTGCCCAGCAGCACCAGGGTGATGAGCGTCGCGCTGGCCTCGAAATAGACTGCCTGTTCGAGGCTGAGTAGCCACACCGCGCAGCTCATGAAGTAGGCGGCGCTGGTGCCGAGCGCGACCAGCACATCCATATTGCTGCCGCCGGAACGCAGCGCACTCCAGGCGCCGCGGTAAAAACGCGCCCCCGCCCAGAACTGCACCGGTGTGGCGAGCAGCCATTGCAGCCACAGCGGCAGCAGGGCAGGAATGCCGGCGAACATCAGCAGCATCTCGGTGATGAGCGGCAGCGTGAGCAGGAGGGCGATCAGGAATTGGCGGCGATCGCGGCGCAGCACAGCCTGGCGCGCCGCCTTTTCGGCGGCAAAGTCGCGTGCCGGATGGGCATCGAATCCGGTCTTGCGTACAGTCTCGATCAGGGTGTCGAGACCGGTGGCGGCAGGATCGAAACTGATACTGGCCTTTTCCGTGGCGATGTTCACCACGGCGGTGACGTGCGGAAGCTGATTGAGGGATTTTTCCAGGCGCGCGGAACAGGATGCGCAGTGCATCCCGGTGATCTGCAATTCGGCGTGTTCTGTCTTTTCAGTCATGGCACGCCGAATTTAGCATGGTTTGCAAATGACGCGCTATTTGTTGGTGACCGGCAATTCAAGGCGGATGATCTCACTGTTCTGCTCCAGCAATACATAGCTGCGTTGCACTTCTTGAATGCGGACGCCGGGTTGAATTTCGGCATGCAGGCGAAATGGGCGGGCGGGCTTGCCATTGGCAGAGATGATGGCGAGACTTTCGGCAAGCGGGTCGCTGACAATGATGCCGGTGAGATTGAAATTGCTCGACACTTTGGCTTGCACTGCCCCACCCAGCAGAGTTGCTGCGACCGACAAATCTGGAACGATACTGTTGGGCGGTGGCGTTGCACGGGTGGCGCGCGGTTCAGGCTGAAGGAAAAGCATTGTCCAGTATGTTGCCGAGACACATAGCGCGATAAACACAATAAAACTCGTGATGGCAGGCCAGCGTTTCATTTCATCCCTTTCAGCGTACCAATTGGTTGATTTCGATGATGGGCATCAGTACGGCCAACACAATGAGCAGCACAACCACACCCATGGCCAGAATCAAGGCGGGTTCGAGCAAGCCGGCGATGGTCATGGCACGGCGTTCCAGATCGGATTCCTGAGCGTCCGCGGCGCGTTGCAGCATGGCGGGCAGTTCGCCCGTGGCTTCGCCCGCTCTGATCATGTGGATGAGCATGGCGGGAAAATGCGGGTGGACGGCCAGCGCCGTGGCCAGACTCACCCCTTCACGCACGCTGTTGGTGGCGGTTTCCACCTGGGCACGCATGGCGAGGTTGGTCAGGGTGTCGCGACTGGTCTGCAGCGCGCGCAAGATCGGCACCCCCGAACCGGTGGTGATCGCCAGTGTGCTGGCGAAACGTGCGGTGTTCAGGCTGCGTTCGAAGCGACCGTACAGCGGTGCAGTCAACAGCCAGGTGTGAAAGCGCAGACGGATAGCCGGGTCGCGCAGGGCACGCCGCCAAAAGTAGATCGCTGCGCCAATCAGCAACGCGACGATCCAGCCGTAGTTGCGCACGAAATCGGAGATTTCCAGCATCACCACAGTCAGAAAGGGCAGCTTTTGTTTGGTGTTGGCGAACACGGCGACGATCTGCGGCACGACATAGGTGAGCAGGAAGATCACGATGGCGAAGGCCACCACGGTGACAATGGCGGGGTAGGTGAAGGCCAGTTTGATTTTCTGCACCAGCGCGTTGCGCCGTTCGATATAGTCGGCCAGACGCGATAGCACCTTGGCCAGTTGCCCGATGTGTTCACCACTGGCGACCAGTGCCCGATAGATGTCGGCAAAGTCATGCGGATGACTTGCCAGCGCATCCGACAGCGATGCGCCGGCCATTACTTCGGCGCGGATGGCGGCCACCAGGTCGCGCACGTAGATGCGTTCGGCTTGTTCCTGCAGGGCAGAGAACGCCTGTTCCAGCGGCAGGCTGGCCGCCAGCAGGCTCGCCAGCTGGCGGGTGAACAAGGCGAGTTCGACCGTGGAAAGGTGGTCACCGAAAACGCGCTTGCGGGTCGCGCCGACAGCGTCGGTGGCAATCGCCTCGACCGCGATCGGCAACAGCCCCAGACCGCGCAAACTGGCGCGCGCGGCACGGGCGCTGTCGGCATTGACTACGCCTTTGCGGGTGTGTCCCCGGCTGTCTGCGGCTTCGTAGCGGAAGGCGGCCATGCTTATTCCTTGGTGACGCGCATCAGTTCGGCCTGCGTCGTCGTGCCATTCAGCAACCAGCGTTCGCCGTCTTCTCGCATGGTGCGCATGCCGTCGTGCTGCGCGGTGTGGTGTATCTCCGCTTCCGAAGCATGGTTGTGGATCTGCGCGCGGATCTGCTCGGTGGTCAGCAGCAATTCATACACGCCGACGCGGCCCTGGTAGCCGGTTTGCCCGCATGACTCGCAGCCTTTGGCCTGCCACATTGCACCATCAAACTGTTTGCAATGCGGGCATAATTTTCGCACCAGTCGTTGTGCGACCACGCCCAGGAGCGAGGACGACAACAGGAACGGTTCGATGCCCATATCGAGCAAGCGCGTCACGGCGGCAGCCGAGTCGTTGGTGTGCAAGGTCGCCAATACCAGATGCCCGGTCAGCGATGCCTGCACCGCAATCTGCGCGGTCTCCAGATCACGGATTTCGCCGATCATGATGATGTCCGGATCCTGGCGCAGGATGGCGCGCAGGGCTTTGGCGAAAGTCATGTCGATGCGCGGATTGACCTGCGTCTGTCCGATTCCTTCCAGCTCATATTCCACCGGGTCTTCCACCGTGAGGATGTTGGTGCGGGTGTCATTCAGGCGCGTCAGCGCGGCGTACAGCGTGGTGGTTTTGCCCGAACCGGTGGGCCCGGTAACCAGCACGATGCCGTGCGGTTGGGCGATGAGCTTGTCGAATTGCGCCAGCACCGCATCGCTCATGCCCAGATGCTGCAAGCCCAGTTGACCGGCCTGTTTGTCGAGCAGTCGCAACACCGCGCGTTCGCCGTGTCCGGTGGGCAAGGTTGAGACCCGCACATCGACGGGTTTGCCGCCGACGCGCAAGGTGATCCGTCCATCCTGCGGCAGGCGTTTTTCCGCAATGTCCAGTTGCGCCATGATTTTGATGCGCGAGATCAGCGACGCATGGATGGCTTTTTTCGGGCGCACCACATCGCGCAGCGTGCCGTCGATGCGGAAGCGCACCACCGAGATTTGCTCGAAGGGTTCGATGTGGATATCCGATGCGCCTTCGCGCAAGGCTTGCGTGAGCAGGGCGTTGATCATGCGGATCACCGGCGCGTCATCACTGGCATCGAGCAGATCCTCGATGGTCGGCATATCCTGCATCAGTTTGTTGAGATCGACATCCGACTCGTATTCGTCTATCACCTGCGCCGCATCGCCGCCCGAGTCGGCATAGGCGGCGGCGATGGCAGCGCTAAGATCGGTCGCCGCCATTGGGGTCAGTGCGATGCGGCCAAAATGCCGGCTGGCTTCGGCAATCGCCGCGAGAGGAGTCGTTTCGGCGATGCAGATTTCGATGCGCGCATCCGCACCACGGCGCGCCAACAGGGCGTAGTCGCGGACAAAAGCGTAAGGGAGCAGGCGTGCGTCCATGCGGATTTACTCGGCAGCCGCAGAATCTGCGGGCGTTGCAGAAGCCGCATCAGGCGGCGGAGCATTAAGGGTGGGCGTGAGCTTCATGCCAGGGTGTGACAAGGGGCCATCGATCAACTTGCCGTCTTTCAGTTCAGGCAATAGCGGCGCAGCCATGGTTGGCATCAGCACAGTGTCGTCGGGTTTGTTTTTGATCTCGGCTGCGCGTATGTATTCGTAACGGTCGGAGGCCAGATCGCCGCTTTGTTCGTCGTTGCGGATGACGGTGGGGCGCAAAAACACCATCAAGTTGGTCTTGTTGTGGGTGCGGCTGCGGTATTTGAACAGATTACCCAGCAAAGGAATGCTGCCCAGTCCCGGAACCTGCTCCTCATTGTCCTGCAAGTTGTCATCGATCAATCCGCCCAGCACCACGATCTGTCCGTCATCCACCAGCACATTGGTGTCTATCGAACGCTTGCTGGTGATGAGCCCGGCTGCATTCACGGTGGGCGAGATGGATGAGGTCTCCTGATAGATCGCCATCTTGACCGTACCGCCTTCGGATATCTGCGGTTTGACTTTCAGGGTCAGGCCGATGTCTTTACGTTCCACGGTTTGAAAAGGGTTCACGCCCGCTGCACCGGCCGAGGCGGGGGTGGTGTATTGGCCGGTGATAAAGGGCACGTTCTGCCCGACCACGATCTTGGCCTCTTCGTTGTCCAAGGTGACAAGATTTGGCATCGACAGGATATTGGTCTTGCTGTCGGATTCGAGCGCATGCAGCAGTGCGCCCATCCCCATCGTGCTGCTGAAAAAGCCCAGACTCAAACCATTGCCGGGAGTCAGCGGCACGCCACCCGGAGCGAGATTGGCCCCGGCCTGGTTCGCCAGATTGTTGCCGCCGGTGGAGAAGGCGGTGACTGCCCCGCCCGAGCCATCGGCACCACTGCCCAGTGCGCCCCACTGCACGCCGAATTCGGCGAGTTTGCTGGCATCCACTTCGACGATGAGTGCCTCGATGTAGACCTGCGCCCGGCGCGCATCGAGCTGGGAGATGATGCCGCGCATATTGCGGTACACCGGTTCGCTGGCGGTGATAATGAGGGTGTTGGTGGAGGCGTCAGCCTGGATGAATCCACCTGCACCGCCAGTCTGCAATTGGTTTTGCACGGCAGCTTGGGGAGAGGCGATAGCAGCTGCGGGTGAAGAGGTGTCTGCCGCCATGACCGCACGCAAGGTCAGCGCGAGTTTGGCGGCTTCGGCATTCTTCAGATACACCACATGCACATTGCCCGGTTGTGTGGTGGGCTGGTCGAGTTTGGCGATCAGTGATTTGGCCAGATTGGCACGTGCTGCCGAGGAGGCGCTCACGATGACGGTATTGGTGCGCGAGTCCGACATCACGGTGCGTCCGGAGTCCGGTGTTGCCCCTGCTCCCGCGGACTGTTGCATGAGTCGGTTTACCATGGCCGCAATGTCGTTGGCGATCGCATACTGCAGGGCAATCACTTCCAGATTGCCGGTGGCCGGACTGTCCAGTGATGCGATGATCCTGCCCAGACGCAACAGGTTGTCCGCGTAGTCGGTGATGACCAGAGTGTTATTGCCGGGGTTGGCATTGATGATGTTGTTGGGTGAGATGAGCGGTCGCAGGACCGGTACCAGCGTGGCGGCCGCTTCATGTTTCAGATGAAATACATGAGTGGTGATTTGATTGCCGCCCGCACTGCTGGAAACGGCCACGCCGCCCTGTAGTTTCGCATCGGCTTCCGGCACCACCTTGCTATAGCCGTTGCCGCTGACCACGGCATAACCCTGCATGCGCAACATCGAGTTTAATAGTTGCAATGCCTGCGCTTTGCCCAATGGTTTTTCGGAGGCTAAAGTCAGCGTACCTTTGACTCTCGGGTCGATGATGAAGGTCACATCGGTATACGCGCCTACAGCCTTGATCACCGATTCGATTTCGGCATTGACGAAATTGAAATTGGCCTGATTGATCTCGGGCGCGGCAACCCTTGCACTATCGATTGACGAATCCACTTCGGCACCGGCTGCAATGGGCAATGTGCATGACAGCACAAGCAGGAAAAAGAAAAAAAGGGGGGGGATGAGTTTATTCATTTGAATTCCAATCGGGTAATGATCTTGCCGTTTATATTTTGGCTTTGGCCCAGCAAATTCAGTAAATTCACCAGGTTCTCTTCTTGCCCTGTGGCGGCCCGTGCGGTACCGGAAAATTGCAGGCGCCCATTCTTGATGGTTCCCGCACCTTCCAGCAGCATTGGCCCCTTGGCGGTGGTGAGCGACACTGCCGCCATTTGGCCACGCCATGCGAAGTTCAGGTTGTAATCACCCAGCGGCTTGACCGGAGATAAGCGGGATGCGATGTCCTGCATCGCCAAATCCATCTGTCCCGTGATCCCTGCCATTTCTTGCGCCGGGATCAAGGTCAGGCTGTGCCAACTCAATCTCATCTTCCCAGAAGGTTGGATGGTATTGAATGGCGCCCCCAGGCTGGCCAATCGTTCAGCAGGCAGGGAAATCGCCGCCGGACTGATGTTCAATTCACGCCAGCTGCCGGTGACGAATACCGGGTTTGACAACGCCTCCGGATTGGCCAGCTTTATCTCCATGCGGCCCAGCAAGAGCATGGGTGAGATATGCCAACTAAAGCGACCAGGCAGCAACTGCGCAATGGCCTCGTTGGCACCCGGCGCGCTGCCGATAAAAGCCGAACCCTGCCAGATCGTGCCTTGTGTATCGCCCAGGCTGAAGCGCCCCCCCGTCTGATCTTCGATGACGGGATTCAGGTAGGCGGCAGGCAGAAAGGCCAGGACGGTTATCGCCGCGCCGAGGATGCCTGCCAACAACCAGAAGATGAGGTGGCGCATGGCTAAAGTGCTCCGGCCTGCCGCAGGGTGAGGGTTGCATCGACCTGGTCACCCAGCGCAAGTGATGTGAATTTCGCTGCGCTCACCCGGATGTGCGCATTCTGTTGCAGCTCGTTCAGGCAGGCCAGGATATTGGCAAATGACACACCCTTCAGTTGAATCTGTGCGGTTTCGCCCAGCATGTTTATGCTTTGCGCCTGCAGTCCGTGCGCGGTCAATGCGGCGTTGAGGGTCTCTTTGCTCATCACGGTGACATCGGCAGCGGTCAGACCATCCAGTGCCCGGGCTTCGCCGGACAAGGCCTGCAGTTGCGCGACTTGATCATGCAGCAACGGCAGTTCCCGCTTGATGGTTTCGCGACCGGCGAGGGCGGGTGCGATAAGCAGCAGGTAATACAACGCGGCGATGATAACCGATGCGCCAATCAGCAACATCCTGCGTTCGCGCGCATCGCGCATCGCCCAGAATGCCGTGGCGGATTGCTGGATTTTTGCCAACCAGAGTTTCATTTGACACTCCTGATCTGCCATACCAGCTCCGAATCCCGGGCAGATTCCAGTGACAGCTTGCGCCCGGCTAAGGCAGACTTGATTGGCGTGCTCGGGACAGCGGATTTGAGATGTATCCATAAGGCGCGCTCGCGATATTCGATTGCAGTGATTGTCGTGGCGGGCATCGCGCCCGTCCACGCCAGGCCAAATTCGGCAGCCAGCGTGGTGAAATCATCCGACGCGCTTTTTCCGGCATGGTGGCGGGCGGCGGCGATTTTCTGCTGCATTTGCAACAGCGGATCAAGGATTACCGATTCTTTGGGATAGGTCGCCAAATAGATATGCTTCATGCTGGCACGCAGATTTACGGCCTCGTGGTTTATACGCCACCAGTCGAAATTCAGGGCTGCCGTGTTAACCAGCAGCAATAGTATCGCCAATGCCAGTGCCCAGCGCCAGGGCCGCCAGTCCCATTGAAATTGATGCTGCATGCCCAACCCTGCGGTTAAATCCAAACGAACATTGGGCACAGGCCAATGCGTACCGTTGTCAGCGCTGACCGTGATACGTTCGTCTTGTGCGAGGAGAGTCTGGTAGCGGGATAGCGCGGCGGGGGGTACATACAACGTGATGGCTGATGCGGGGACGAGGCAGTGCAAACTCTGGAGTATTTCTGCGGGCGAGTTTTGCACGATGCCCAGACCTTCATGCTCGGACAAGCGCAAAGCCAACGCGCAGTCGTCCCCGTATTCGCTGATGGCGGCAGTGACTTGTCCATCGTGTTGGGCCAGACATAATTGTTCCGGCAACGCGCTGATGTGCTGCGCTCCCAGTCCGCGCAAGGTTTGGATGATCTGCGTCAGCCAGGCGCGCTGCATCACCGCCACAGTGCGCAAGCCGTTCACAACCGGCGCGGCGACCACCACACAGTCCGCGACATCCCCCAGCAATTTCTCCTCGACCAAATTGGGCAAGGCCGCGCGCAATTTGGCAGCGGAGAGCGGCGGCACGGACATGCGCAACAACGTGATATCGGCGGCAGCGACCAGCACCACCAGCTGCCTGGTGTTTTTGATGTGTGCGGCCAGCTCGGCGAGTGTCGCATAGCCTTCGCGCTCGATGGCATCGTTCCTGGTGCGCAGCGCGAAGGCGCAAGGCAGTCGGGACAGATCCCGATCCGCATTGCCGACGGCGATCGCGTGTGCCGGTAAACGGAGAAGAAGAGAGCTCAAGATGGGGTATTGAATACGTACATGAGTCGAGCATATACCAAGCCTTGGCCGGTTTCCAAGTTCAATCGTTGTTGCCGCGTGAAGAAGGGATTGGTCTGTCTTGATACCTGTCCATATGTAGGCCTATAAAGCGCACGTGCCTGTTCACTGTTGCCTATGTTTAATCAAGAAGTAAACGGACAAGCAAGCTGTTAAGACAAACAATCATCAATCAAAGGGGGCATGCCATGTATTCGAACTTATTAAGAGCGGGTGTTGTATCTTCATTGTTGCTTGGACTCATAGGTTGCAGTAGCGGGGGTGCCACCTTTTCAGCATCTACATCGGGAGTAGCCGCAAAGGGGATTATCAAGCATGCCATTGTTACTGCTTATGAGTTCAATGCGGCCGGTAGCAGCGTGCGCACTGTTGGCACCGGCGAAACCGATGCGAGCGGCAAGTATTCGCTGACCATCGGTTCGAGCTATACCGGCGGCCCGCTCAAGCTGGTGCTCACCACCAAGAGTGATGGCACTACCAAGATGGTGTGTGATGTCGTTGCCGGTTGCGGCGCTGGCGTGGCATTTGGCGCAGACTATTCCTTGTCCTCCACCTTCGCGCTTACCGCCTATCAGCAGGCAGTCAGCAACGGTGCGGCGGTCAAGACCCAGATCACTCCCTATACCAATATGGCCGCTGCCCGTGTTCAGGCACAAGTATCGGCTGGCAGTACCCTTGATAACACCCTTGTGGCCAACGCCAACTCCGAAGTAAGCCAGATCGTTGGGGTCGACATCGCTAATACCGAGCCGGTGGATATCACCAGCGCAACAGCAATAGCCGCCGCCAGTCCCGAAGCAATGCAATATGGCGCTTTCAACGCCGGTGTCGGCAATGTCGCCTTTGCCAATACCGGTGGTTTTGAGGCCGGTATTACGGCAGTTGCCAACGCGTTCGCCGATGGGCAGTTCGATAGTACCGACACCGTGACGATCACTGATATCGTTGCTGCCGTCGGTACCGAAGCCGCTGTTACAACCGCGCTCAACTCGACCACGCTTCAAGCAACGCTCACCTCCATTACAAACAATACAACTGGCGGAGTCTATAACCCGGAACCGGCAGTTACCGCTACACAGACTGCTGTCGCTCAGGCGAGGGGCCTAGTCAGCCAGACCCGTACCTGGGGTACCTCGCTGGCTGCACTGCAAACACCGGCTGATGCCTTCGGTCTCGATATCGATACCGCCGGAGCAGTGCTCAACTCGACCTCGGGATCGCTCGGCGGAGTGTTTGGCACAGTGCTGGGGGGCGCGATGGCTAAAGTTGGCCTCGAAGCTTCCGGTACTGGTCTGCTGGCACAGAGCTATGCCTATCCTGTCACTTACTGGACAGCGGCAGGTCAGGTGAGCGGGAATGCCACTGTCACCGTGATTAACAATGGCGGCAACCTGAATCTGAATATCTCCGCACCGAGCATTGCCGGTGTGACCACCAGCGGTACGGTCACTACCAATATCCCGAGCACCATCCTGGGTACTTCGATGCCCAGTTTGGATCTTGCCTCGCTGACCATGAACGTCACCGGTAGCGCCTCAATGAGCACGCCGTCTGCCGCCAGCCTCACCCTGAACAATACGGCCTTCAGTATTGCGCTCAAGGCAGGAAAAACTTCCGCTACGGCAACCGAAGCTGATATTGCGTCAATCGGCCTCGATGGCGGTCTCTCCCTGGCCGCCAGCGGCGTCACCTTCACCGGAACCGGCAAATTCAGCATGGTCGCCAACAATGTGACAAACCCCGTTGCTCCGCTCAGCCTGGCAGAGCTCACGGTGAGTGGCGCATTCACCAGCAGCAGTAAGGGCAGCATCAACGCTTCCGCATCGGTGAAATTCAACAATGCCGCTACCTTCGATACCATCGGTTTCCTGAGCCATGAGCCGGTGGTGTGGGCGAACCAATGGCAGCTGGGTGATCCGTTCGGGGTGGCCGCAGGGTATGCAAGCGTAACCAAGGACACACTGCAATGGGGTAATTACGATTCATTCAGTAATCAGACCTGCGGTCAGGGACTTACTACTCCATTTCAGTGCGTTGATGGAGATCCGTACGGTGCGGTCGCAGCGGTTACGGCGGCTCTTTCGGCGAACTACACCAACCCAGCCCCGCTCGCTGTGCAGAATGTTTATGTTAACTATGACATGAACAACGGCACGTCCTA
>Ga0210038_1001426_pt1 | contig 11876 bp, 6 predicted proteins | sample CryGeyCG2114_020_FD_183970 | JGI IMG/M metagenome (GOLD analysis project Ga0210038, IMG submission 183970) | Groundwater microbial communities from aquifer - Crystal Geyser CG15_big_fil_post_rev_8/21/14_0.20 (SPAdes) (version 2) | ecosystem: Environmental > Aquatic > Deep subsurface > Groundwater... | reverse complement strand
ATCTGAAATACTTGATCCAAATAAAAATTATTTTCTTCTGTTTGGTCCAGAAGGCGGATTTGAAAAAGGGGAGTTACCTCAAGGAATTGGCAAATCAGTTTTTAATTTAGCTCCCAACCGACTTCGCACAGAAACAGCTGTAGTTTGTGCAGTATCTAAATTAATAACATAATCCTTTGCATTGTCATTTCGAAGAGGCCTGTCTTAGCAGAAAGCTTCTGCCGGCAAATTTTCGACTGAAAAATCTTTTCTATTTAGATTTAATGAAAGATTTCTCTTCCGACTTGTCGGGATCAAGATGAAAGATTATTACTTATTGTCATATCAAAGAAGAGAGGTGACAGCCGAACGACTGAGATATCTATTATTAGTATAAAAATATTAGAAAGATTTCTCTTCCGACTTGTCGGGATCGAGATGAAAGATTATTACTTATTGTCATATCGACGATTGAAATGAGGAGATATCTTTTCTGTTTCTAATCATTAAAAGATTTCTTTTTGCGTTCGAAATGACATTTTGATTTAAACAAAAAAAAAGGAGAACCATTTCAGGTTCTCCTTAAACAAATCTAAATAATATTTAGATTTACAGACTTATACGAACACCTAAATTAAATATTCTTGGTAAGCCCATAAATACTTCAGCGTCATCTGCTTTGTGATTTTTACCATCACCTTTATAAGCATTAAATGAACTGTTATCAACCGCATCTGATACATATAATTTATCAAATACGTTGAAGACATGAGCAAATAATTGTACGCCTACATTTTTAAGATTTAATGGTAAGTTATAGCTGAAGTGGAAATCAACTAAACCATAGCTAGGTATTTGCCAGCTTTGACCTCTGTCAGCAGGGTTAGATCTGGATAGTGGATCCCAATCTGAATAATATTCAGCATAGTATTTATAAATAACCTGAGCAGTCATACCGCTAACTGGATAGAAAGAACCTGCTAATGCAAATTGTGTTTGAGGAGCATCACCAACTTTTATTCCGTCTAGGAATAAGTTGTATGTTTTTTGTACAGCAGTTCCAGTTGAGTAATCAGTATAAACACCACTAGGATCATTAGTTAAACTCCAGCTACCAATTGAAGCAGCTGCATCCATTCTGAAATAGCGGTTTGGCTGCCAAGCTCCTTCAAATTCAAAACCTGAGTTTTTTTGATTAACACCGTTTAAGAAAAGAAGACCGTCTGAACCATCAGCATTTTGTACAAATTTTGTAAAAGAACGGTCATCCCATTTTGTATAATAATAATTGAATTTACCGGTTACTCTTCCATCACTAGATCTTAAATTCAATCCAAATTCGAAAGATGTGAATTTTTCATTTGCAGGATCAGAAGCAAGAGCTCCGGTACCGTCATCAATTACATTATCAAAAATCGGCACTTTACGAACTGAACCAACATTAGCATAAAGGTTAACATTATTTGTAGCACGGTAGCTTATACCGCCTTTTAATTGATAACCGTTTATATTATCAGATTCAACAAATTGTTCTTTGCCACCAATGTTCTTAAAGTGATCGGTAAAGTCATATTTAATTGTTGACCAGCCGTAAGTTGCATATACGGTCCATTGGTTTTTAGTATATTCACCTTGTCCATAAAAACCTAACCAGTTAACAGTATTAGTGTTAAAATAGGCAATTTTTCCACCTAATTTTTTTTGTTGACTTGCAGGTGTTGTATCAAAATCATTGAATTTATAAACGAAATAATCTGCACCTAAAAGATCTCTTACTTCTCTAAAGTGATCTATTTCAGCTTTTCTCCAGTCAATTCCAAAAGACATTTTGAAGGTTTTAGAAACATTAACAAATGCTTTAGAAATAGCACCTATAGTCCATTGGTTGTTAACACTGTTTCTTAAAATTCCTCTAGCTTCACCGGCTACTTTTGCTTTACCTTTTCTGTCAAGTACACCACGGTTTATAGCAATATTTCCGTCATAGTCAGCAATTCTAGTTGGTTGTGAACTGTAATCCCATAAAAAGTCACCGTATGTTCCAGTACCGCCACCTTTACCGCCTGACCAGTAAGCTGTTGTATACAAGCTGACTTTATTTGAGAATTGTGAATACCAGTTAAAGTTTACAATTGGTTTATGGAAATAATTTTCTCTCTCAGGTAAGAAACCACTATCATATCTGTCGTGAGTTCCACCATTAAAATATTGTTTTCCCGAATAAGTTGAACTTACAGTATTCCAGTTTTCATTATACAATCTACCGTCTTTAGATTCTTTAATTGCAGATAAACCGTCTTGATTGTAGTCAGATAATCCTTTTGCATAATCATGACTGTAAGCAGCAATATTTTGTTTGTAAAGATTTTGTCCGTGTCTTTGAGGTGCTCCTAAAGCATATAATTCAATTCTGTTTTTTGCATTGATATTGTATGTAGCACCAAAATAATAAGCCCAGGCATCAGTCCAGGTTTTAAGTATTGTACCATCACCGGTTTTTTTTACAATTGTACCACTGATAGCAAATTTATTATTCAATAATCCAGAGTTGAAGCTTAGAGTTGATTTTAGGAATGCATCACTTCCGAATTCTTGTTTGAAATTGATACCGTATTTTTGAGCTGTTGGATCGGTGATTATATTCATTGTACCACCGATTGAAGGAGTAGCAAGGTTAACTGCACTTAATCCTCTCTGCATTTGGATTGAAGAAGTAGCATCACCAACACCATCCCAGTTTGACCAATAAACCCAGCCGTTTTCCATGTCATTTACAGGTACACCATTTATCATAATAGCTGTGTTTCTTTGGTTAAATCCTCTAACATTTATACGAGCATCACCAGCACCACCGCCCTGCATTGTTGCATAGACACTAGGAGTAGTGTTCATTACCATTGGGATATCTTGAGAACCTAACATAAGTTCCATATCCTTTTTGGTAACATCACTGAAAGCAACAGGAGTTTCACGATCTTTTGCTCTGTCAGCAATTACATTTACAGAAAGTGTAAATTCTGTAACTGTAAGATCGAAGTTAACCTCCACATTGTTTGATAGATCGACTTCCACTTCTTGAGTAGCGTAACCTACATAGCTGCATCTTAATGTATACATTCCAGATGGAGCAGAAATAGAAAAATTACCATCTGCATCGGTAGCAGCACCGAGGCTTGTACCCAATAGGATAACATTTGCCCCTATTAACTTATCCCCTGATTGTGCGTCAGTTACTGTACCAGATACACTATAGTTTTGAGCATAAAGTGTAGTGGTTGCTAACATCAGCATAATAACGAGGAATTTGTATAGTTTAGCCATATTATATGACTCCTTATTTATTATGGATAAAACAATTAATTAAAAACTCACTCATAAATAATATGAGGTAGTATCCTTGGTTATTTAGGAAATTCTCTCGGGTTGAGAGATGAAATTTGTTGTAAAGATATTGTATCAATTTTTCAATATTATTTTTAAATAAAAGTTAGATAGATACTTAATTTTTTCAGCGTTCAAAAAATAGTCTTTCTAAAATTCTTAATCAACATTGGATAACATAATAAAACTTATCAAACAGGGCAAGAAATAAATTAAATTCTTTATATTTTTTTTATTACGATTTCTCCAAAATATAATGATTATTTTTAAATAAATTCATATTATCTGCAACAATCTTTATTTTTTAGAGCATTTCTATATTTTCTGATTAATAAACCAATAATCAAAACAATAAGAATAATTATTAAGAATATTTTCATTTTTTATATCTCAAATAAAATAATTATTTATTACAATTTTGTATCAATTCAAATAAATACAATTTTTATTTATTTTAAAAAATACTAAAAATATAATTTGCATTTTAAATTTTTAATAATTTTGCATTGATAGCTACTATAACTGTACTAAGCGACATAAGTGCAGCGCCTGCAGCTGGGCTTAAAAGAATCCCCATATTAATCAAAACACCTGCAGCAAGAGGGATAGCAAAAGCGTTGTAACCTGTTGCCCAGACTAAGTTTTGAATCATCTTTTTATATGTAGCTTTTGCTAATTTTATAATTGCAAGTACATCTAATGGATTACTTTTAACCAGCACTATATCTGCAGTTTCAACTGCTACATCTGTACCTGCACCAATTGCTATGCCTACATTTGCTTGGGCTAATGCTGGGGCATCGTTTACCCCATCTCCAGTCATTGCAACTATAAATCCTTTACTTTGTATTTCTTTTACTTTTTCTGATTTTTGATGAGGCAGTACTTCGGCAAAATAATCATCTAAGCCCAATTCTTCTGCTACCCATTTTGCTACTTTTTGATTGTCCCCGGTTAACATTATTGTTTTGATCCCGAGTTCTTTGAATTTAGAGATAGCTTCTTTTGATTCTTCGCGAACTATGTCCGCTAGTGCTATTGCACCTTTCAACTTATCATTAATCAGCAAAAAGACTACCGTTTTACCTTGACCGTGGAATTCTTCAATTCTTGCATCATCAATATCTATGTTATTATCTCTTAGATAGCCCGGGCTTACAACCATAACTGTTTTGTTATCAACAGTACCTGTTGCTCCTTTACCCGGTATAGCTTTGAAGTTACTTACTTCAAAAGTTGTTTCTGCTGATTTTACAATTCCTTGAGCAATAGGATGTTCACTGTGCATTTCAACTGAAGCAGAATATTTTACAATTTCTTTATCACTTAAATGATTATCGAAACTTATAATATCGGTTATACCAAATTCACCTTTTGTTAAAGTTCCGGTTTTATCAAAAATTATAGCGTTAATATTTCGTGCAACTTCAAATGCAGTTCTGTTTCTTATTAAAAGACCATTTGAAGCTGAAATTGAAGTTGAAACTGCAACAACCAAAGGGACTGCTAATCCTAATGCATGTGGGCAAGTGATAACCATTACGGTTACCATTCTTTCAAGTGCAAATGCAAATGTCTGGTGACCAAAGATTATCCAATAAGATAATGTTACAACACCCCCTGTAATTGCTAGTATTGTTAACCAGAAAGCGGCATGGTTTGCAAGGTCCTGCGTTTTTGATTTACTTTCCTGTGCTTCTTTTACAAGTTCTATTACTTGAGATAAGAAAGAATCCTTACCCGTTTTTTTAACTAATACTTCGAGTGAACCCTCTCCGTTAACCGCACCTCCGATTACGTTGTCGTCAACCTTTTTCATTACGGGTTTAGACTCACCTGTTAGCATTGCTTCATTTACGGAAGATTGACCTTTTATAACCAAACCGTCGGCAGGTATTTTTTCACCGGGTTTAAGTAATATTTTATCTTCGGATTTTAATTCGTTTAAAGGAACATCAACAACCGTTCCATTATCCAACATTTTATGAGCATCCGAAGGCATAAGTTTAGCAAGTGTTTCCAATGCCTTTGAAGCCCCCATCACGGATTTCATTTCAATCCAGTGACCTACAAGCATAATATCAATTAGAGTAGCAAGTTCCCAAAAGAAAATTTTTCCGCCTAACCCAAATACTACAGCGCTGCTGTAAAAATATGCCACTGATACTGCAATGGCTATCAGCGTCATCATACCGGGTTTTAATTTCTTTAGTTCGTCAATCATTCCTTTTAAGAATGGATAACCTCCGTGAAAAAAAACTACTGAAGAAAAGAAAAACAGTAAGTATTCTGAACCTTTAAAACTTAGAATGTTTTCTAAATTTATAAGTCTTTGAATCATAGGGGAAAGTAAAAGAATAGGGACTGTTAATATCAGAGATATCCAAAATCTCTTTCTAAAATCAGAAATCATATGGTCATGATGATTGTGATGTCCACCACTATGCCCACTATGTTTAGTGTGAGTATTATGTTGGTGATTCATTCTCCTTTTCATTTTATGATTGTGATCCACTTGTACTCCTAGTTATTTTATTTTCTGTTTTTTATTGTGCAATTATTCCACCCAATAGTCCTATGAAGCTAATTAATATTGTTAAGGTTAAAACAATGCTAAATTGAATTGACCAAGATTTTCTTTTTAATATTACCCAAGTCAATAATCCCCAGATAATAATACTTACAAATCCAAGATTGCGGTGTAATTCTAATAAGCTATATACATTATTACCTTCAAATGCAGTTGCTTGCAATAAGCCCGCAACAGCAGCAGCAATAGAAAATAATAAGCCCAGTATTACAATTATTTTTGATGCTCTGTAACAGATTTCAACTTTATACCCGAGTATCATAAATATCAATAATAAAAAAGTAAGTGCAATTGGGAAGTGAATAATTTTATTGTGTATGTGTTCAAAGGCTGCATCAGTAATTGAAAATTCAAACTCATCCGTATTTTTTATTTCCTCTGGTTCAATTATTTCTTTTCCCATTGTGAGTGAGTCGATAATCATAACTCCGTTAACAGCAATAGTGTCTCCGTTAACAACCGTTACGGTATCCTGTCCTTTTTTATGTTTTTTATCACCGTGCCCATAATTTATTCCTGTAAATAGAATACATATTAAGATGAAATAAAGAAATGTCTTTTTCATATTGATCCTTTTTAAATTATTTAAGCCTGAAATAATATCAGGCTTAAATAAAAGATTTAATAATTATTTTACATCGAAACCGTTTTTCAACAAATTTTCTTTCGCTTTTTCAAGTGTTACTTCCTTCAGTTTCATTCCGCATAAAGGGCAAGAGTCTGGTTTGTCAGAGATAACATTCCAATCCATTTGATCTTGAAATGCTTTCCCATCATTATTTTCATCTATTGATACTAAATCAATAACACCTTCCCTTACAACTGAGTTTTTGTTTTTCATTATCATCTTGTCTTTCATATTCTTCATCATCATTTTATGTTCTGAATCTTTCATCATTGTTTTGTTTGAATCCATCATCATATGTTTCTTCATCATTTTTTTATGCTCAGTTTTATTCATCATCATTTTACAAGAGTCCATATCCATTTTACAAGAATCCGGCATGGTAGTTTTATCTATCATCATTTTACAGGAATCCATAATTGATTTATGATCCATACGTTTATGATCTTTCATTTTTTTATTTGGATCATCGTTGATTTGAGCAAACGATATACTTGTTAGTATAAATATTGCTAATGCAATTATAGAACTTGAGTTAAAGATTTTGTTTTTCATAGTATCACCTTTTGTTTTAATTATTAATTAAATTAATTATAGATTTTCGTAATCATTCACTAAACCGGTTTTGATTCTAACAGCCTTATCAATTGTAGAGACAAAAGCCCATCCGTCTCCACTCTGCCCGGTATGCGCATATTTTGATATTAAATTTACCAGCATATCACTGTCTTCATTGTTACAAACAAGTTCTAGTTTTATGACTCTGCTGTATTTTTCTACATATTCAATAGAGTAGCTGAAATATTTTTTGTCAGCCCATTTTGCAAGAGCATTGGCATCTATTATTGTCATACCATTAACACCGGCTGCTTCCAGTTTCTCTATTGTAATATCAGCTTTTTCTTTTCTTATATATGCTATTATTTTTTTCATTTTTATGCTCCACTATATAGTTTCACTTAAAATATTATTCCTTTTCATTTCTCTCATTTTAACAATATAGAAAATGGCCGGGAAAATTGTTAATTCCATTATTAAACTTGTGAATATTCCTCCGACCATAGGTGCGGCAATTCTTTTCATAACATCAGCACCTGTACCATGACCAATTAGTATTGGTAATAATCCTAAGAATAAAACTGTAACTGTCATCATCTTGGGGCGGATTCTTTTTACGGCACCTTCAAAGATAGAATTTCTTAAATCTTTAAATGATTTCAAAGTCCCTCTTTTTTTCCAATTTTCATATGCAATGTCTAAATACAGTAGCATAACTACTCCTGTTTCTGCACTAACACCTAATAGTGCAATTATACCTACCCAGACAGCAACACTCATATGGTATCCTGAAAAATAAAGGAACCAAATTGCTCCAACCATTGAAAAGGGAAGAGCTAATAATATTATTCCTGTTTTAACAAATGATTTTGTATTAAAGTATAATAAGAGAATTACTAGAAGCAATGTTAGTGGAATAACAAGAGCTAATTTTTTAGCTGCTCTTTGCATATATTCATATTGACCACTCCAGATTAGTGAATAACCCTGTGGCAATTTAATTTTTTCACTTACTACTTTTTGTGCTTTTTCTACATAAGTACCAACATCAATATCTTCAATATCAATGTATACCCATGCATTAGGTCTGGCATTTTCAGATTTAATAACCGGAGGTCCTTTCTTAATTGAAATAGTACCTAATTGTTCTAACGGTATATTTCCTCCACCTTTTAAAGGAACTAATACTCTTTTTAATGCTTCAATATTTTCTCTGTAGTCTCTTTGGTATCTTAAATTAACCGGATACCTTTCGAGTCCTTCAACAGTTTTAGTAATATTCATTCCTCCAATAGCAGACATAAAAACATTCTGTACATCACCTATTGATAAACCGTAACGAGCAATAGAATTTCTATCAATATCAAAATCAACATAATTGCCGCCCGCAGCTCGCTCGGCATAAACAGATCGTGTTCCGGGTATATCGCGTGTAACTTTTTCTATTTCTTTTCCAATTTTTTCAAGTACTTTAAGGTCAGGACCTCCAATTTTAATACCTACCGGAGTTTTTATACCAGTAGAAAGCATGTCAATTCTAGTTTTAATAGGCATTGTCCATGCATTTGTAAGTCCCGGTATTTTTATAGCAGCATCCATTTTATTTATTAATTTATCAACAGTCATTCCCTCGGGCCATTCATCTTGGGGTTTTAGTTGGATAGTAGTTTCAACCATCGATAATGGAGCTGGATCTGTAGGAGTATTAGCTCTTCCTATTTTCCCGAAAACACTTTTAACTTCGGGGAATGTTTTAATTATTTTATCTGTCTGCTGTATAAGTTCTTTTGCTTTTGTAATTGATATTCCCGGTAAAGTTGTCGGCATATATAAAAGATCACCTTCATATAACGGAGGCATAAATTCTGAACCAAGTTTATTATATGGTAATATTGTAGCTATTACTATCACCGCAGAAATAATTATTACCCACCATCTTTTGTTCATTACAAAATCAACAACAGGGTGGTAAATTTTCATTAGGAATTTTGTAATAGGGTTTTCATCTTCTTTTTTCATTTTTCCTCTTATAAAATATCCCATCAATACAGGTATTATAGTTATAGCCAGTATTGCACCTGCAGCCATTGAATATGTTTTAGTATATGCAAGAGGCTTGAAAAGTCTGCCCTCTTGTTGTTCTAAAGAAAAAACCGGTAAGAAAGAAACAACAATTACAAGCAGTGAAAAGAATATTGAAGGACCAACTTCTTTAGAAGATTCTAATATTATAGCCCAATGTGGTCTTTGTTTTTCCTTTGGTTGAAGTTGATTATGGAGAATGTGGGAGTGTGAATTCTCCACCATTATTATTGCAGCATCAACCATAGCTCCAATTGCAATAGCTATTCCACCAAGTGACATAATATTTGCATTAATACCTTGTATATGCATAACTAACAATGCTGCTAAAACTGCTAAAGGTAGAGATATTATTGCTACAAGGGAACTTCTAAAGTGTAATAAAAATCCAATTATTACTAGGGCTACTATAATACTTTCTTCTAATAATTTATCACTTAAATTATTTACAGCATTGTTTATAAGTGTAGATCTGTCATAAGCAGGAATTATATTTACATCTTCAGGTAATGAGGTTTTTAATTCTTCAAGTCTTTTCTTAACTCTTTCAATTACTACCAAACCATTTTCACCAAATCTTTGAATTATTATTCCACCAACAGTTTCACCTTCACCGTTCCAATCTGCAATTCCTCTTCTTAATTCAGGACCGATATCAATATTAGCTACATCTTTTAAGTAAACTGGAATACCTGAATTTTTATCAGTACCGATTGTAATCTGTTTTAAGTCGTCAATATTTTTAATATAACCCAAACCTCTTACCATAAATTCAGTTTCACCCATCTCCATTAATCTGCCACCGACATCATTATTACTCATTTTAATTACTGTCTTTATTTTCTCTAATGAAATGTCATATGAGGCAAGTTTTATAGGATCAACATTTACCTGGTATTGTTTTACATATCCGCCAATACTGGCTACTTCAGATACACCTGGTATTGCAGTTAACTCATATCTTAAAAACCAATCTTGAATTGAGCGTAATTCCTGCAAGTCTCTTTTATCTGATTGTAGTACATATTGATAAACCCAGCCTAAGCCTGTTGCATCCGGTCCTAATTGGGGAGTAACAGATGCAGGTAATTCTTTCTGCATTGAACTTAAATATTCCAAGACACGACTTCGGGCCCAGTAAATATCAGTTCCATCTTCAAATATTATATATACCATAGAAAAGCCAAAGAATGAATATCCTCTAACATATATAGCATAAGGGACAGATAACATTTTTGTTGTTAGAGGATAAGTTACTTGATCTTCAATTATTTGAGGTCCTTGTCCGGGATATTCTGTAAAAATTATTACCTGAACATCGCTTAAATCAGGTATAGCATCAACTGCAGTATTTTTTATTGCCCATATTCCTCCGAGCAGTAAAGCTACAGTCATAATAATCACAAATATTTTATTATTAATTGACCATTCAATAGTTTTTGCAATTAATCCGTCTTTATTTTGAGAACTTGTTATCATTTTTTCTCCAAATTTTTCTCAGTGGCCTCTGTGTGCTCTGTGGTGAAAAAAACACCGCAGAGTAAGTAGAGCAAGCTGAGATCATTTAAACTTATATCCGTTTTTAGTTAAATTATCTTTAATTTCGTTGATCGTAAATTCTTTTAATGTCATTCCACATAATGGACAAATACCAGGTCTATCAGAGAGAACATTCCAATCCATAACATCCTGAAATAATTTACCGTCTTTATTTTTGTCTATAGCTTCTACATCTATAATTCCTTTTCTGATCAACTCGCTTTCAGTTTTTGTAGTATCTTTTTCATCTATTTCGGGATTATTATTGTTGTCCTTTGTTTGCTTGTATTGATTTAGAGCTGCTTTTAAATTACTTTCAGAATCAATTAAGAACTGTGATGAAGTGACTATATTTGCTCCTTCATCTATTCCAGATAGAACTTGATAATATCCGTTTGAATAAGACCCAAGTTTAACTTCAACAGGTTTGAACTTTCCTTCTCCAAGAGCTAAAACAATTACATTTTTTTGTCCGCTTCTTATTATTGCTTGTTCAGGGGCAAGAGGATAAGTGCCAATATCTTGACCTTTAATTACTATCGTTGCAAACATAGAAGGCTTCAATTCGTTTTTATAATTTGGGATATCAATTCTTATTTTAGCCGTTCTTGTTTTAGGGTTTAATGTGGGATAAATAAAAGTTATTTTTCTATTAAATATTTTACCCGGAAGGAAATTAAATTTTATTTCAGTATCTGCTCCTATTTTTACCTTTGATAATTCATATTCATAAACATCAGCAATAAGCCAAAGGTTTTTTAAGTCAGCAATTTTTAATAAAGTAGAACCTGGATTAATTTTTTGTCCTTCAATTACTTCTTTACTAATTACTGTTCCATTAAAAGGAGCATAAAGAGTAATATATTTTTGAATTTGTTTAGTCACTTTTAGCTTTTCAATTTGTTCTTTTGTAATATCCAGTAGTTCAAGTTTTCTTATGCTGTTTTCTATAAGGTCATTTCCTGTTGATGATATATTTTTATTAGGATTATTTTTCACATTTTCACTGTATGAAATTGCAGTTAAAAATTCTTGTTGTGCAGCAACTAAATTTGGAGAGTAAATATCAATTAACTTCTGACCTTTTTTAACTTCCTGCCCTGTAAAATTGACATATAAATT
>Ga0210038_1001423_pt1 | contig 11887 bp, 9 predicted proteins | sample CryGeyCG2114_020_FD_183970 | JGI IMG/M metagenome (GOLD analysis project Ga0210038, IMG submission 183970) | Groundwater microbial communities from aquifer - Crystal Geyser CG15_big_fil_post_rev_8/21/14_0.20 (SPAdes) (version 2) | ecosystem: Environmental > Aquatic > Deep subsurface > Groundwater... | reverse complement strand
TTTTGCAGTGCCGGCCAATGAACAGGGAGATTAGGGTGAGCGCACCGATGCAGCGGGTATTGATCGTGGATGACGAACCGGACATTCTGGAGCTGCTGGAGCTGGCATTGCTGCGCATGGGGCTGGAAGTGACGCGCGCGGCGGGCGTTGCTGCCGCCATGCAACAACTGGAAGCGGGAAAATTTTCGCTCTGTCTGACCGATATGCGCATGCGGGACGGCAGCGGGCTGGAGATCGTGCGCCATATCACGGAGCGCAATCTGGATGTGCCGGTGGCGGTGATCACGGCGCACGGCAATCTGGAAAATGCGGTGGCGGCGCTCAAGGCGGGCGCGTTCGATTATCTGTCGAAGCCGGTCGCGCTGGAGCAGTTGCGCTCCCTGGTCAATTCCGCCCTGCGCCTGCCGGCATGCCGCAACCGTGCCGACGATGCGGCGAGCGGATTGCTGGGCGAGGCACCGGCGATGTTGCAGGTGCGCGATTTGATCGCGCGCGTGGCGCGCAGCCAGGCGCCGGTGCATATCAGCGGCGAATCTGGCAGCGGCAAGGAGCTGGCGGCGCGCTTGATCGTGGCGCACAGCGCGCGCTGCAGCGAGCCGTTCGTGCCGGTGAATTGCGGCGCGATTCCCGAACATCTGATGGAAAGCGAATTCTTCGGCTATCGCAAGGGGGCTTTTACCGGTGCCGACCGCGACAAGGAAGGACTGTTCCAGGCGGCGCGGCAGGGCACACTGTTTCTCGACGAGGTGGCGGAATTGCCGTTGCCGATGCAGGTCAAGCTGTTGCGCGCGATTCAGGAAAAGCGGGTGCGCAGGGTCGGCGCGGCGGAAGAGGAAGCGGTCGATGTGCGGATTCTTTCCGCCACCCACCACAACCTGCAGCAGCGCGTGCAACAGGGGAAGTTCCGTCAGGACCTGTATTACCGCCTGAATGTGATTTCCCTGCGCATGCCGTCGTTGCGCGAAATGCGCGAAGACATCCCGTCGCTGGCGCGGGCCTTGCTGGCGCGAATCGACAACAGCGGCCGGATTAGCTTTTCCGCTGCCGCGTTGCAGGCGCTCGCGGGCTATGATTTCCCGGGCAACGTGCGCGAACTGGAAAACATCGTCGAGCGGGCGGTGGCGCTGTGCGCCGACGGCCTGATTCAGACCGCCGATTTGCAATTGACGCCGGCCGTGCTGGAGGAGGCGCCCGCAGCGGGCAGCCGTTACCCGCTGACCGACTATTTGGACCGGGTCGAGCGCGAGGCAATCCTGGCCGCGCTGCAGCAGACGAATTTCAACCGTACCGCGGCTGCAAAGATCCTGGGGGTTACCTTTCGCGCGCTGCGCTACCGCATGGAGCGGCTCGCCATCAGCGGGCAGGACAAACCATGAAACCGGACGCCGGCGGCTGGTTTAGCGGGCTGCGGCGCCTACCCTCGCCAAATTTTGACCGGCGGCCGCCGCGCACGGCGGTGACACTGCTGGTGATCCACAGCATCAGCCTGCCGCCAAACGAGTTTGGCGGCAGCGCCATCGGCCAGTTTTTTACCAACACGCTGGATTGCGCCGCCGATCCCTATTACGCCAAATTGCGCGGGGTGCGCGTGTCATCCCACTTTCTGGTGCGACGCGACGGCGCCGTCCTGCAATTCGTCGGTTGTGCCAGCCGTGCCTGGCATGCCGGGGTTTCCCAATGGCGAGGGCGCGGGCGCTGCAACGACTTTTCCATCGGGATCGAACTGGAAGGCTGCGACACGATTCCCTTTGCGCCGCAACAGTACCGCGCGCTCGCCGGGCTGACCCGCCATCTGCTGCGTGCCTATCCGATCCGCGACATCGCCGGCCATGCGGACATCGCGCCGGGGCGCAAGACCGATCCCGGCCCCTGCTTTGACTGGCCGCGCTTTGTGCGCGAAACGCGGGCGGGTAGCGCGGGCGCAAAAAATATATAGGCAAAATTTCTGCTTGCATAATTTCCTCTAAACACTAGAATCAGCGCCAAACCAGTCGTTTGACCACTATATGTAGTGTTTTTCGTTTTCGGCTGCGGCACCGTGCATCGCTGCCGCGCCGACCATCCAAAGGGGAGTTATATGCTGCAAGCCACATCCGGTGTTTCATCATCCGTCCCGCCTTCTGCTGTTGACCGTTCCGCCTTTTCCTCTGTTGCCGCCTCTGCCGGCATGCCGCTAGACCAGTACAAAATTATTCGCCGCAACGGCTCTGTCGCGCCGTTTGAGCCGGGGAAGATTTCCATCGCGTTAACCAAGGCCTTTATCGCCGTCAACGGCGGACAGGGCGCGGCCTCGGCGCGGGTGCGCGAGTTGGTGGAGCAATTGACCGATTCGGCGGTGGGCGCCTTGCTGCGCCGCCAGCCCCACGGCGGCACTTTTCATATCGAAGATATACAGGACCAGGTCGAACTGGCCCTGATGCGCTCGGGCGAACACGACGTGGCGCGCGCCTATGTCCTGTATCGCGAGCAACGCAACCGCGAACGTGCGACGGCGGTGCCGGCCGCCGCCGCCGCGCTGAACGTCAATCACGACGGCTCCCTGCGCCCGCTGGATGTGGCGGCATTGACGGGAAAGATCGAAGCAGCCTGCACCGGACTCGGCGACGCGGTTGAAGTCGGCAAGATTCTCGGACGCACTCTGAAGGATCTGTATGACGGGGTGATGGTGACGGAAGTGCGCAAGTGCGCCATCCTTGCGGCGCGCTCGCTGATCGAACAGGATCCGGCCTACGGCTATGTCACCGCGCGCCTGTTGCTTAACAACATCTGTTGCGAAATCCTGGGCGAGGAGGTGGTTCAGTCAGAAATGGCGACCCGCTACGCCGATTATTTCCCCAAATTCATCAAGCGCGGCATCGAGGCCGAACTGCTGAACGAGGAGTTGGGACGTTTCGATCTGGCGCGGCTGGCACAGGCACTGGAGGCGGAGCGCGATCTGCAATTCAATTACCTCGGCCTGCAGACCCTGTTCGACCGCTATTTTCTGCACGTGGAGGAGCGGCGTATCGAATTGCCGCAGGCGTTCTTCATGCGCGTGGCGATGGGTTTGGCACTGAACGAAGTGGACCGCGATGCGCGCGCGATCGAATTCTACCGCCTGCTGTCGAGCTTCGATTTCATGAGTTCTACGCCGACCCTGTTTAATTCCGGCACCCGCCGCTCGCAATTGTCTTCCTGCTACCTGACCACGGTGGCGGATGATCTGGACGGCATCTACGAGGCGCTGAAGGAGAACGCGCTGCTGTCCAAATTTGCCGGCGGGCTGGGCAACGACTGGAGCAATGTGCGCGCGCTCGGCAGCCGGATCAAGGGCACCAACGGCAAATCGCAGGGGGTGGTGCCGTTCCTCAAGGTGGTGAACGATACCGCGGTGGCGGTGAACCAGGGCGGCAAGCGCAAGGGCGCGGTGTGCGCCTATCTGGAGACCTGGCACCTCGATATCGAGGAATTCCTCGACCTGCGCAAAAATACCGGCGACGACCGCCGCCGCACTCATGACATGAATACCGCCAACTGGATTCCCGACCTGTTCATGAAACGGGTGATGGAAGGCGGGGAGTGGACGCTATTTTCGCCCTCGGACTGCCCCGACTTGCATGACAAGTTCGGTGCGGAGTTCGAGCGCGCCTACCTTGGCTACGAAGCCAAAGCCGCCAGTGGCGAATTAAAGCTGTTCCGCAAAGTGGCGGCGCAAAGCCTGTGGCGCAAGATGCTGACCATGCTGTTCGAGACCGGCCACCCGTGGGTGACATTCAAGGACCCGTGCAACATCCGCTCGCCGCAGCAGCATGTCGGGGTGGTGCACAGCTCCAACCTGTGCACCGAGATCACCTTGAACACCTCGGAAGATGAAATCGCCGTGTGCAACCTGGGTTCGGTCAATCTGGCGGCACATCTTGGCGCAGACGGCCAGATCGACCACGACAAACTGCGGCGCACCATCCATACCGCGATGCGCATGCTCGACAACGTGATCGATATCAACTATTACGCGGTGTCCAAGGCGCGCAATGCCAACCTCAAGCACCGTCCGGTCGGACTCGGCATCATGGGCTTCCAGGATTGTTTGCATACCCTGCGCATTCCCTATGCGTCGGAGGCGGCTGTCGAATTCGCCGACCGTTCGATGGAGGCGGTGTGCTACTACGCTTATCTGGCTTCCACCGAGCTGGCCGAGGAGCGAGGGCGTTACGCTTCGTACCGCGGCAGCCTGTGGGATCGCGGCATCCTGCCGCAGGACAGTCTGAATCTGCTGCGCGAGCAGCGCGGCGGTTTTGTCGAGGTGGACATGTCGGCCGGCATGGACTGGGAGGGATTGCGCGAACGCATTCGCCAGTTTGGCATGCGCAACTCGAACTGCGTGGCGATTGCGCCTACCGCGACCATCTCCAACATCGTTGGCGTGTCGGCCTGCATCGAGCCGACCTACCAGAACATCTTCGTCAAATCCAACCTGTCGGGCGAGTTTACCGTGATCAACGAGCATCTGGTGACCGACCTGAAGCAGCTCGGCCTGTGGGACGAGGTGATGGTGGCCGACCTGAAATATTTTGACGGCAGCCTGACCCGGATCGACCGCATCCCGGCGGAATTGCGCACCTTGTATGCCACCGCATTCGAGGTTGAGCCGCAATGGCTGATCGAGGCCGCATCGCGGCGGCAGAAGTGGATCGATCAGGCGCAGTCGCTGAATATCTATATGTCGGGGGTTTCCGGGCGCAAGCTGGATGAAACCTACAAATTGGCCTGGCTGCGCGGCTTGAAAACCACCTATTACCTGCGCACGCTGGGTGCCACTTCAGCGGAGAAATCCACCTCGCGCGCGGGCTCGCTTAACGCGGTGTCAAATGGCACCGCCGCGTCAGGGGAAACGCAATTTTGTTCAATCGATAACCCGGAATGCGAGGCATGCCAATGACCACCACCACCCTTAATTTTGAAGATGACATCGCCCCCGCTGTTGCGCCCTCGGTGCGCATGGTGGCAACAGGAGCAACCCTCCCGGCGGGGGGTGCCGCCGATTCTGATTACACCATTGCATCGGTATCCGCCGGACGTATCCGCGCCGAAGACAAACGCATCATCAACAGCAGTGCCGACGTCAATCAGCTGGTGCCGTTCAAGTACAAATGGGCGTGGGAAAAATATCTGGCGGCTTGTGCCAACCATTGGATGCCGCAAGAGGTCAACATGTCGGCCGATATCGCATTGTGGAAGAAGCCGGATGGATTGAGCGAGGACGAGCGCCGGTTGGTGATGCGCAATCTGGGTTTCTTTACCACTGCCGACAGTCTGGCGGCGAACAATATCGTGCTGGGCTCATACCGCCACATTACCAATCCGGAATGCCGGCAATATTTGCTGCGCCAGGCATTTGAAGAGGCCATCCACACCCACGCCTATCAATACATCGTGGAAAGTCTCGGCCTGGACGAGGGCGAGGTCTTCAACATGTATCACGAAGTCCCCAGCATTCGCGCCAAGGATGAGTTTTTGTTGCCGTTCATCGATGTGCTGACCAATCCGGGCTTCACGACCGGGACGCCGGAAAACGACCAAAAGCTGCTGCGGAGCCTGATCGTATTCGCCTGCATCATGGAAGGCCTGTTCTTCTACGTCGGTTTTGTGCAAATCCTTGCGCTGGGCCGGCAAAACAAGATGACCGGTGCGGCCGAGCAATACCAGTACATCCTGCGCGACGAGTCGATGCACTTGAATTTTGGCGTGGACGTGATCAACCAGATCAAACTGGAAAATCCCCATTTGTGGACGCCCGCTTTCCGCGAAGAAGTGCGCGGACTGATTCAAAAAGGCGTCGAACTCGAGTACTGTTACGCGGAAGACACCATGCCGCGCGGCGTGCTCGGACTCAATGCCGGGATGTTCAAGGAATATTTGCGATTCATTGCGAATCGGCGCTGTCAACAAATCGGGATTGATGTACTCTACGCGGGAGCGACAAATCCGTTCCCGTGGATGGCCGAAATGATCGACTTGAAGAAAGAAAAAAACTTTTTCGAAACACGCGTAACGGAATACCAGACGGGCGGATCGTTATCGTGGGACTGAACTTTGAAGTTTTTTCGGCGGAGGCTAACTGGCGCGGCAAGTTAAGGGCGGCGTTGCAGCCCGGCCGTAACCAAAAAAACTTCTTTGCCACACGCGCAAAGGAATTCCTGACAGTCGGTGAGCTGTCTTGGGATTGGAGATGTTGAAGAAGGCTGCTTTTGCAGCCTTCTTTGCAAGGGCTTCAGGCATGCTGCATTTCGGCACACTGAAGGTGGAGTAGATGTTGTTCTTATTAACTTTCATATCTCAAGGAGGTTGAAATGGTAGCAGCAAAGAAAGCCAAACCCGCAGTGAAAAAGCCGGCCGCGAAGAAACTTGTTGTCAAAAAAGCGGTTGCCAAAAAACCGGTAGCCAAGAAGGCGGTAGCGAAAAAGCCGGCGGTCAAAAAAACAGTCGCCAAGAAACCCGTCGCCAAGAAAGCGGTTGCGAAAAAGCCGGTAGCCAAGAAGGCCGTAGCGAAGAAACCTGTTGTCAAAAAAGCAGTTGCCAAAAAACCGGCTGCGAAGAAGACAGTAGCGAAAAAGCCGGTAGCCGCGAAGGCCGTAGCAAAGAAACCCGTCGCCGAAGGCCGTAGCAAAGAAACCCGTCGCCAAAAAAGCGGTAGCGAAAAAGCCGGTAGCGAAAAAGCCGGTAGCGAAAAAGCCGGTAGCGAAAAAGCCGGTAGCGAAAAAGCCGGTAGCCGCGAAGGCCGTAGCGAAGAAACCTGTCGCTAAAAAAACGGTTGCCAAAAAGCCGCTTGCGAAGAGGCCGGTTGCCGCGAAGACCGTAGCGAAAAAAACGGTGGCCAAAAAAGTAGTCGCCAAGAAGCCGGCTGCCAAGAAACCGGTCGCTGCAAAGCCTGCAGCAGTCAGCAAGCCGGCCGCCGCACCGACCGCCGTAGCACCCTCGGCTGCGCCTCCGATTCGACCGGCTGCAGTCTGGCCGTTCCCGACACCGGGAATCAGCAAGCCGAATTGAGATTGGCGAGAAGGCTGTGAACACGGCCCCGATCTCGCCGTAAGCGGTAGGGGCTGATTCACACAAGCGGTGGATTTGCGCCGTGTTTAGTGCCTTCAGCAGGCAAGGTATTTTTTACCCCAAATTTCCCGGGTAAATTTGAGGCAGTCGTGCGTGCGGGTGATCGTCACGGCGAAGAGAATTGGCCGGAAGTTTTTGTTCGCCCCTCGATTTTTCAGTCGCCCGGGTTTGGCGCAGTCTTTTACATTCCGAGCACCATCAACGCGGCTATTCGCCTGCACAATGAATTTATGGCCCTGCCCCCAAGCGAATTCTCTGGTCACTCCGGTAGAATCCCGACATGTGCGGTTCCATTGCTGCGGACAGGATGGATTGCCGAAGGTCGCCAGGGTGGCAGTGCCAACCACGCCATTCTTCTTGACGGTGAAGATTGTGCCCATGCCTGCCGCGCCAAAATAATCCGGGTGTAATTTACGATTCATGCTGTATCGCTCTGCGCTTCCCTATTTCCCAGATGCCGGCACCTACTTTACGGCTCTGCGCGATCTGCCGTGCGCGGCCTGGCTGGATAGCGGGGGCAGTGGCTGTGATGTGCTGGCGGCGGCTCCGGTTGCCACAATCAGCCGTGAAGCAGGTAAATCCGTGCTCCGCGCCGGCGCTGAAGAACACCGGACGGACACTGACCCCTTTGAATTAATTCGCCAACAACTGGGGACGCTGGAGGCGGTGCCGGATATTCCGTTTGCCGGCGGGGCACTGGGTTATTGGGGCTATGACCTGGCGCGGGATTATTTGCGCCTGCCGCCACGCGCGCATGACGGGGAGCAACTGGCGCAAATGGTCGTCGGCATCTATGATTGGGCCGTCGTGATTGACCATCCGCAGCGCAAAGCCTGCCTGGTATCGCGCCTGCGCCATCCCGGCACACGCAAAGTGCTGCCGCAGATTTTGCAACGGCTGCTGGCGGCCGATCCGGGAAAAATCCCCCGCCCGGATTTTCAGGTGCGGGGCGGTATCACCTCTAATCTGTCCGCGCGGGAATACCGCTCGGCGTTTGACGCGATAAAGCAGTTTCTTCACGCTGGAGATTGTTATCAGGTCAATCTGGCACAGCGCTTTTCTGCGGAGGCAGGAGGAGATGCATGGGCCGCCTATCTTGAACTGCGCCGCCTGAGTCCGGCACCGTACTCGGCGTATCTGGATTGGCCGCATGTCCAGATACTTTGCGTTTCGCCGGAGCTATTCCTGCAAGTGCGCAACGGGGAGGTTGAAACGCGCCCGATCAAAGGCACGCGCGCGCGCAGCGCCGATAGCGCCGAAGATGCGCGGCGCGCGCGGGCACTGCGCTGCGATCCAAAGGACCGTGCCGAGAATCTGATGATTGTCGATTTGTTGCGCAACGATCTGGCCCGGAACTGTGCCACAGGCTCGGTGCGCGCGCCGCAACTGTTTGGGGTGGAGAGTTATTCCAATGTGCACCATCTGGTCAGCACTGTGACAGGTAAATTGCGCGCGGGATGCGATGCGCTAGATTTGCTGCGTGACAGCTTTCCCGGCGGTTCAATCACCGGCGCGCCAAAAATTCGGGCGATGGAAATCATCGAACAACTGGAGCCGCACCGGCGCGGGATCTATTGCGGCGCCATCGGGTATGCAGGCGACGACGGCAACATGCAAACCAACATCGCGATTCGCACCCTGGTGTATTCGCGCGGCGAAATACGCGGCTGGGCGGGTGGTGCCATTGTCGCCGATTCGGACTGCGCCGGGGAATATCAGGAAACGCGGGACAAGGCGAGCGCGATGCTGGAAGTGCTGCGGCGCTTTGGCGGGAAACTCGACTGGTGACGGGGACTAAGCCGTATTCTTCAGGCGGGTAATGCGCACGACTTCCGGAATCCGACGCAGATTGCGCATGATGCGCGCAAGGTGGATGCGGTTGCTGACCTGAAGCGTGAAGTAGGTGGCCGTGTATTCGCCTTCACTGCTGAAATTGACGTTCTCGATATTTGAGTCGGCATCGGCGATGGCGGCGGCTACCTTGGCCAGCACACCGCGTCGGTTGGCCACGACGAGTTTGAGGCTGACCTCGAACAATCTCGAAATATTCCTATCCCAAACCACATCCAGCCATTGCTCATTGCCGCGCCCGCGGCGCAGGGTCGGACAATCGTGGGTGTGCACCACCAGCCCCTGGCCGCGCTTGATGATGCCGATGATCGGATCGCCCGGGATCGGGCGGCAGCATTTGGCAAACTCGACCGCCATCCCCTCGGTGCCCTGAATGGTCACCACTGCATTGCCTTGCGCGTCGCTGGAGATGGTGTCGCCGCGACTGGCCAGCTGTTTGGCCACGACCATGTTCAGACGGCGACCGAGTCCAATATCGGCAAAAATATCCTGGCGCGACTTGACCCCGGTTTCGCGCAGCAACTTTTCCCAGTGCGTATCGTCGATTTCTGTCGGATTGAGTCCCATCGCGGCAAGCGATTGCGCCAGCAACCGTTCGCCCAGCTTGGCCGATTCGCCCAAGTGCATGGTGCGCAGCGAGTGGCGTATTTCGGCGCGCGCCTTGCTGGTGGCGACATAACCCAGCCACGCCGGATTGGGGTGGGTCTGCACTGCGGTGATGATCTCGACCCGGTCGCCGTTGCGCAGTTCGGAGCGCAACGGCACAAGCTCGTCGTTGACCTTGGCGGCGACACAGCGGTTGCCAATATCGGTATGGACTGCATAGGCGAAATCGACGGTGGTGGCACCGCGCGGAAGGGAAAAAATCTTGCCCTTGGGCGAAAAGACATAGACCTCGTCCGGGAACAGATCAATCTTCAGGTGTTCGAGAAATTCCACCGAATCGCCGCTTTGCGCCAGGCTGCCGATAAGCCCTTGCAGCCATTGATGGGTCTTTTGCTGCAGATCGTTGATCTGCGAGTCCGACGCTTTGTACAGCCAGTGGGAGGCAACGCCGCTTTCCGCCAGCTTGTCCATCTCTTGCGTGCGAATCTGCACTTCGATCGGCGTGCCGAAGGGGCCGAACAGGGTGGTGTGCAGGGACTGGTAGCCGTTCGCCTTGGGGATCGCGATGTAGTCCTTGAATTTGCCGGGGAAGGGTTTGTACAGACCGTGCAGGGCGCCCAGCGCAAGGTAGCAGGAGTCGACATTTTCCACCAGAATGCGGAAGCCATAGATATCGAGGACTTGGGCAAAGGCCAGTGATTTTGCCTGCATCTTCTGATAGATGCCGTACAGATGTTTCTCGCGCCCTTTAACTTCGGCCTTGATCTGGTGCATTTCCAGGCGCGTGCTGATTGCTTCCAGTATCTTGCTCACCACCTCGCGCCGGTTGCCGCGCGCCACCATCAGGGCTTTGCACAACACGCTGTAACGGTTCGGATACAGATACTTGAAGCTAAGGTCCTGCAGCTCCTGATAGATATTGTTGAGCCCGAGGCGATTGGCGATGGGCGCATAGATATCCATCGTTTCGCGCGCGATGCGCGTGCTCTTTTCCGGCGCAACCGAATCCAGGGTGCGGGCGTTGTGCAGGCGATCGGCGAGTTTGATCAGGATCACCCGCACATCGCGCGCCATCGCCAACAACATCTTGCGGAAGTTCTCTGCCTGCGCATCCTCCCTGGTTTCGAATTTGAGTTTGTCGATCTTGCTCAGGCCTTCAACCAATTCGGCCACGGTGGTGCCGAAAGGCGCGGCGATTTGTTCTAGGGTGACCGGCGTGTCTTCGACCACATCGTGCAGCAGGGCGGCGATGAGCGCGTGCACATCCAGGTGCAACGGGGTAAGGATTCGCGCGACGGCGATCGGATGGGTGACGTAGGGCGCCCCGGACTGGCGCAATTGTCCCGCATGCGCGGCATGGCTGAATTCCAGCGCCGCGCTGATTTGGGCTACGTCTTCAGGCTTGAGGTAAGCGGAGACTTCCTGCAGAAGCGCGTCGGCATCGGCTTGTGACATGAGTCAACTCCGGCGCGCCTGCATCGATTTGGCCGGTTCAGGCCATGCCGCGGTTGAGGATTTCGACGCCGACCTTGCCTTCGCTGATTTCGCGCAAGGCAACGACGGTCGGTTTGTCCTTGCTGATTTCCACCAGATGGCTGGCGCCATTGGCCAGCTGGCGCGCGCGGTAGGCGGCGGCCAGGGTCAGCTCGAAACGGTTGGGAATGTTTGCCATGCAGTCTTCGACAGTGATGCGGGCCATGATTTATTTCTCCGGGGTCAGGAATTGATTGATGAGATGACGCTGGCGGACGAGTTGTTTTGCGCAACGCAAACGTGCGGTCAGCACAATCGAACCCAACTCGCGCCCCGCTTCATCCAAGTCGGCGTTGATAATAACATAATCGAATTCAGACAGATGCGAGACATCCTCGCGCGCGGCGGCGAGACGGGTTGCAATCACCTGCGCGCTGTCTTTGCCGCGCCCCTGCAAGCGCCGGGCCAAGGTTTCCAGCGAGGGCGGCAGGATGAAAATACACACGCAGTCGGGAAATAGTTTGCGCACCTGGGCTGCGCCCTGCCAGTCGATCTCCAGCAGTATGTCGCGGTCCTTGGCGTTTTCCCCGGCGATCCAGGTGCGCGAGGTGCCGTACAGATTGCCGTACACCTCCGCGCTTTCCAAAAACTCGTTGTGCGCCGCCATCGCCAGAAAGATTTCGCGGCTGACGAAATGGTAATCCTTGCCGTCGATTTCCCCCGCGCGGGGCGGACGCGTGGTGTACGACACGGACAGATCGATCTGCGGGTTGGATTGCAGCAGGGCGTGCACCAAACTGGTCTTGCCCGCGCCGGAAGGTGCGCTGATGACGAAAAGGCTGCCGGACATATATTCCTCCTACTCTATGTT
>Ga0210038_1001421_pt1 | contig 11888 bp, 12 predicted proteins | sample CryGeyCG2114_020_FD_183970 | JGI IMG/M metagenome (GOLD analysis project Ga0210038, IMG submission 183970) | Groundwater microbial communities from aquifer - Crystal Geyser CG15_big_fil_post_rev_8/21/14_0.20 (SPAdes) (version 2) | ecosystem: Environmental > Aquatic > Deep subsurface >... | reverse complement strand
GAGCGAATCCAGAAGATCAACGAGTTATTTTTGTCAAAGATAGACGCTCAGGATGATGAATACGATCCACCAGAGCCCGGTAATTCCGTATCTAGAAATAGAAATCTCTAACTTCAACTTCATGCGCTTCAGGATCAAATTTACTGAGATGGCTGATGAACTCTTTGGCATAAACATTTTCGTTATTCAATTTGTATTCTTCAACGATTTCTTCCAGTTTTTTATGATCAAGGACACTGCTTAAATAATGTTTTTCTTCCTGATCGTCATAGATTCGATAAATAAGCGCACAGTTGTTCATGGTCATTCCCCTAGTTATTAAATTAAAATTGTATCCGCATGCAGGATATCCGAATAGAGTTCGGATTTAATGGCCTCCGCATTTTTCCGGGCGTTTGCAAGGGCATCCAGAATATATCTCCTGGCTGTAAATACTTTCCGCTGATCCTCGTTGGCTTCATTCAACAGCAAATATCCCACATAAATATAGGTATAAAGCTCAACCAGGTCCTTAGATGCAACCTCTTGCAGACTGACGTCCTGTTTCTCTTTGACATATTTCAGGCTTTCATAAAACAGACTTCTGATCTCTATCAGCACATTGAGCAAATGAGACAAACTGCCTTTGTATTCCTGCGCTTCCCAGGCATTGAAATATTCAGCCAAAACATCGTTGATGACACCGCCGGCGGCCGCGACAATCTGGAGCTGGGAGGTGCCTTCATAGATGTTGGTGATCCGGGCATCTCGCACCAGACGTTCCACCATAAACTCCTTCATATATCCCGTACCACCGTGAATTTGAAGGGCATCGTAGGTAATCTTATTAGCCGATTCACTTAAAATGTATTTCGAAATAGGCGTTAAAAGCCCAACCACTCTCAGTGCTTCTTTCAATTTTTCATTGACGTCAGCGAACGGCTGTTTTTCAAGTTTGAGCTTCTCCACCAACTCTTCCAGCTTCTCTTTTTTATCAACCCAGATACCGGATGCATATAACAAAGAACGATTCGCTTCCAGCGTTACACGCATGTCAATCAGCATGTTTGAAACTACGGGCAAATTGTAAATGGGTTTTCCAAACTGTTCCCGTGCTTTGGCATATTTCAACGCTTCTTCATAGGCTTGTTGCGATATGCCCAGGGATTGTGCACCAATTCCGATACGCGCCCGGTTCATCAAATACATGACATACTTCAGTAATCCGAATTTTCTTGATCCGACCAATTGGGCCGGCGTGTCATTAAACTGAAGCTCACAGGTGGGGGAGCCGTGAATGCCCAGTTTATGCTCGATTCTTCTGACCTTTACCGTGTCATCGCCGTAGCAGACTAACATGCTCAATCCCCGGGCATCGGTCGTCCCGGGTTCAGTTCGGGCCAGGACCAGCAATACTTCTCCATTGCCGTTGGTAATAAATCTTTTTACGCCGCGCAGGAACCAGTTGCCGTTTTCATCCTGATAGGCATTCAGTTTGACTGCCTGCAAATCCGACCCGGCATCGGGCTCGGTCAGCACCATCGCGCCGGTATATTCACCGGTCACAAATTTTGGGAGAAATTCCTGTCTCTGAAGTTCATTACCAAACCGTTCAATGGTTTTCCCGATGTCCTGCAATCCGAAGATGTTCATTAAGGACGCTTCGGCGCGAGAAATGAGCTCAACCGCAATCATATAGATGATAGTTGGAAAATTTAAACCACCATATTCTCGAGGCAGGATCATGCCCATTAACTCTGCCTTGGAGAGCATTTCCAGAGCTTCTTTGGTGCCCTGTGCGTATTCGACTTTTCCGTCTTTGAACACGGCACCTTCTTCATCGATCTGAGCAGCACGCGGGGCAACAAAATTTGCAGCAATATCACCTACAACTTCGAGAACCTTTTTATAATTTTCCTTAGCGTCTTCATAGTTCAAGGGAGCATCATCAAACAGACCCGCTTGTTTAAAATTATCCTCCGTCATCTCGACGATTTCTTTTAGATCAAGTCGGTCGAATTGATATAGCAGATCGGTATTGTCTGTGAAATAATTAGGCATAGTCTATCTCAGCTTTTCTTTGAAGGCATTTATAAACATGGGAATAATCTGCATGGCGTCTCCGACAATTCCGTAATGTGCAACGCCGAAGATCGGAGCTTCAGGATCGGTGTTGATGGCGATAATTTTATTGGATTCCTGCATGCCCGCCCGGTGTTGAATGGCACCCGAAATACCGCAGGCGATATAGAGTTTCGGTCGTACCGTTACGCCAGTCTGTCCGACCTGCCTTTCCGGTGGAACGAAACCGGCATCCACGGCCGCTCGTGATCCGGCAACTTCTCCACCGATGGTTGCAGCCAGTTCATTGATCAATTTAAAATTATCAAGCGTTCCCATTCCATACCCGCCTGCAACAATTATGGGTGCGGCTTTTAGGTTCACTTTATTTTCGGTACGATACTGGTCAATGATTCTGATAATATGATCGATTCCGTTAGGTGTATAGGGTACTTCGGTAATTTTGCCTTTGACTGGTTTGGAGAGAGGCTCCATTTTCATCACACCCTCTCGAACAGTGGCCATTTGAATCTCGTTGTCAGGTGTGATGATTGTGGCAATGATATTACCGCCAAATGCGGGCCGGATTTGCAGCAGCAGATCCTTATACTCTTTTTTCAAGTAAGTGACATCCGAGATTTGCAGATCGGTGCAATCGGCCGTGAGTCCACTTTTTGTGTGAGATGCCACTCTGGGAGCTAAATCGCGCCCGATAACAGTCGCGCCGAAAAGCACAATTCGCGGTTTATGTTTTTCAACCAGTTCGTTCAAAATTCGGCTGTAAGGCATTGTTAAATAATTGTGTAGCTCAGGATCGTCGACAACCAGGGCTTCTTCAGCCCCATACTTGAAAGTCTCTTTGGCAATGTCTTTCACGTCACTGCCGATAACCACCGATTTCAACTTTCCTTTTAAATTTTCGGCTAATTTCAAGCCTTTGGATAATAATTCGAAACTGACCTCAGCCGGTTTCCCGCTCCGTTGCTCGACAAAAACCCAAACATCAGTATTGATATTGTTTCCCATTTCGATTATCCCAGAATGTGATTATCCATTAATTCAGCAACTAAATTCGCCATACCCTCTTTGGTTGGCGGAATGGTTTCGTGATTCCCGCCGGCTAGTACCACCGATTCAACTTTATGAACCTTGGTTGGAGAACCATGAATGCCACAGCGGGTGATATCCAGTTGAAGATCGTCCATGGTCAGAGTCTGGATATACAAATTTTTGGCAATATGTTCCTCTTTTAACCGGTCAATATATAAGAGCGAATTTTCTTCGGTGAGGCTTTCAAGTTCCATTAAGGTTTTAGCGTTTTTATAGGCCATTAAGCGTTTGGCTTTGAAGGGTCTGGGAAAACAGGCATCCTTTAACACGGTCATAAGTACTGGCAGTGTTGATTCAAGGATTTCAAATCCACCGTCGATTTTTCTTTTAACCTTTACAGTCTTACTGGTGGTTTCAAGGATTTCCTCGACATAGGTAATTTGCGGGATATTCAGCTTCTCGGCAGTTTGTGGCCCAACCTGGGCTGTATCACCATCAATCGCCTGCCGACCGGCGAAGATAAAATCATAGTGGCCGATCTTTTTAATGGCTTCGGACAAAACGTAAGAAGTCGCCAGTGTGTCAGCTCCGGCAAACTTCCGATCGCTGATGAGAATCGCTTCGTCGGCACCCATGTAAAGACATTCACGGAGAATATCCGATGCCCGGGGCGGCCCCATGGTAATCGCTGTGATTTTTCCACCTTCCTGATCTTTAATCCTCAGTGCCAATTCAAGTGCAACCCGATCTTCGTGATTAAAAATAGCGGGTAATTTTGCCCGGTTGACCGTCCCGTCATCTCGCATCACCTGTCCGGAAATATTGGCGGTATCCGGAACCTGCTTGACCATCACAATACTATTTTTCCCCATAATACCTCTTCCTGTTGGTGCTCAAAACACTAGCAAAGTTTGAGCCTAACAAATAAGGATGATTTTGTTAGCTTCCAAATCCACCCCACCACCATGTTTTATCTGATTGGTCCGAAGAAGTTTAACGGGGAAAGCCACGATCCACCATAAAAAAATGGTTTGTTCGTACCGGACATTTTAAGTGAGTCCGTTAGCAACTGTCCTGAGCTAAAAATTTATAGTGGTTGAGGTTTGGTACTCCGGACAGGACTCGAACCTGTGACCGACGGATTAGAAATCCAGTTACAACATCTTGTAGATAGTTCTATATAAGGGATTGAGTGGTGTCGCAAACATGCGTTCCCCACAGGTTCCCCAATTTGTGCATTTAATTGCTCGTAATACATGCCTACCATCCGGAACCAGCGGTTAACCCCTTCGATACTAGTGTTATGTTAATCACTATATGACGGATATAAACGTTTGAGTTTTATCCGAGCCGTTTCTGTATTAAACTGCCAATTGATTGTTGACTTTATAGAATTCCTCCGCCGCTCCCAGGCTTTAACTTCTCTTATAACTTTCTCTTTTGTAGATATGTGTCGATTAAGGCACTGGCGGCTCAGAACCTGAAGTTCAATTTCAGCCATATTTAGCCAACTTCCGTGTTTCGGCGTGAACACAAACTCAAAACGATTTCGAAGTCTCCGTGCTTCCTCCGGGGAAAATGCTTCATAAAAAGCGGACAGGGTGTGAGTCCCCAGATTATCCATGACTAAGGTGATTTTCTCCGCTTCGCAATACGAATACGATATATCTTTAACAAAAGAAGCCCAGTCTTTCTTCGTCTTTCTTTCAGTGATTTTCACCAAGCGTTTCCCTCGAAGCGGCTCGTTGGCTATAAAAATATTTACCATACCGTGACGGATATATTCATAATCAATTTTCCGCTCCTGCCCCGGGCTTATTGCTATTTGTCCCTTAGCTTCGATCAGCTGTTTCGGGGACTCGTCCATGCAGACCACTGGATGCAATTTGTCGTAGCCCTGCTTGTAAATATCCAGAACCTTCTCCATGTTCGCTACAAATTCACTGCTCTGCCCTGGCGGAATAACCCATCCCTTTACTTTCCAAGGCTTAAGTTCGTTTTTTTTAAAGCCCGTCGGACGGAAACATGAGAAATGCTATCTACATAATTGAGCTCAACCAGCTTGTCTGCCAACAGTCTCAGGCTCCAGCGTGAAAAGCCCTCAGGGGGTTCACCGCAACACAAGGTAACAAGCTTCGCCTCTAAATCGCCATCCATCTTCTTTGTGAAGTTCTGATCGGATTTTCTTCGCTGGAGAACGGCATCCAGTCCACCCTCAATAAATTTTTTCTTTATCCGGTCAATGGTTCTGGGGCCAATCTTAAGAATACGAGAGATGTCGCTGTTCGTAATTCCGGTATCCCTTGAATATTCACCCTTATCACAATTTAAAAGTATGTAGGCAGCCCTGAACGCCAGTGAGCTGTGTTTCCCCCTGTTAATGATAGTGTTCAATTCTTCCGATTCTTCCTTCGTCAATTTGATCGTATACATTATCATCATTCTCTCCTTTTTTGGGAGATAATATATGAACGACATACGCCATTATCAAGTTAACATAACACTAGTTCGTCAGCACGCACTTCGCTACAGTCTGCACCATTGGCATTATAAAACTATGCCTGCCCCACGAATGGTTCGAGCGTTACCGAGTTATCGGAGCCTAACATCTGAGCAATATACTCGGGTGGGAATTTCGTATAAATCATGGTAGTTTTAATATCACCATCCCTAGTCAAGCTTTCCTGATCCGGTATCTCTGTTTCGGACTACGGGGACTATCCGGATTCTGCATCTCAATCAATCTGGCTTTCAATGCGGGATTCAAATAATTCTCCCGGAAAGTCTGGCGATGTGACAATCCCAGCTTTTCCATGAGTTCCTGGGTGCTCCACCATTGATCTCCCATGACAGCCATCAGTGATTTTACTTGGCCGGTTACTTGGCCGGTTACTTGGCCGGTACTCATGGCTTCTTCGATAGCTAATAGAATCACACCCAACATGAATTCAATGAATGTCGTGCTCTCACCTTGAGAACCTGAAGCTTCCAACGCATCATAGTATTGCTGCTGGTGGTCACGAATGATGCTTTCAATGGGCAAGGAAGCAAAGACAGGTTTGTACTCATGAAGAATCAGTGTTTGCCAAAGCCTGCCAATCCTCCCGTTCCCATCTGTGAAAGGATGAATAAACTCCAGTTCATAGTGGAGAACACAGCTCCTGATGAGAGGATGGGCTTTTGTCTCAGCAAGCCATTCAAAAAGATCATTGATCAAGGAGGAAACTTTCTTTGCGGGTGGGGCAATATGCACCAGCCCTTCGGGTCCACCGACTCCGACGGCTGATCGTCTGAACCTGCCGGCATCAGTTAAAATATCACCCATGAGCATTTCATGAGCCCTGAGCAAATCCGGAATGCTGTGAATGTTAAATTCCTGCAGTCGTTCATAAACCAACATGGCACCCTTAACCTCAGCAATCTCCCTGGGTGTTCCCAGAACACGCTTTCCATCTAGGATGGCCGTTATACGTTCCTTTCCCAGGGTATTACCTTCGATCTCCAGCGTTCCAACAATGGTGCGGATCTTGAATTCTTTCCGAAGCATGGGGGTCATCAGCTTGGGTTCCAACAGTTCGTAGCGAGCGATGGCAGCACTAAGATCACTCACCATTCGAAGTATTTTGTCAGTGATTTTATAAGGGGGTTGATAACTCAAGTCATAACCCCGCGATTGCAAGTAATTTTCTCATAAACATAATGAATATAACATTTTTATTTTTATTTGCAGGTACTCGTGCAAAAAGGGCTATGCCTGCCCAGCAATCCCATTAAAATTTTTCCATTCTTCTTTCTACACACAAACGAGTTCAGCTAAAGACTACTTCTTGTGTTAAATTCGTTCTGGAATACCTCAATAACCGATAACATCTCATCAAATTTTGGAACTGGTCCAAAAAACATTTCCGCCTGCATGCTGCTGTAATCATTCTTCCAGGCCCTCAAGTCATCATCTGCAGGCAGAATCCGGAGATTACCAGGACGCAGAGTATCATAATCTACCCAGGTGATGTTGAAATAAACTTGCCGATGCGCAGCAACCCTTTCAAACAACTCCAAGTCTTGGGCTGCCTCCTGAGCAATCCCAGCTTTGATCATTTGATGGATATCATAATAGTGCCTGGCCAGATTTGACTTGCGAGGTTTTTTCTCCGCTGGACGAAAGGTTTCCTCATGAAGAAGCATGGCCTTTTCCCAAAATGTTCGCTTCGGAGATACAGCCTTTACCGGAACCTTGGAACAAGACAACAAGTCCGGGAATGCATTGCTGATATATGGCGTCACCTCAACATTCTCTACCGGTTCTGTATCTGATCTTGCTCCCAATTCAATCTTCACTCTTCGTTTGATATATCCATCCCCCTCTGGAAAAACCGTGGGGTAAATAAATAACAACGTCTGATTATCGGGATCCTCCGGGTCTTCTTCCAGCTTCCAGGGATGATCCGAATCCAGACTGGCAGTAAAGGCCTTCCTTAATTCAGGCTCAAGAGTGTTAATAATAAATTGTTGGCTGGATTTCTTTAACCGTTTTAAACGTTTGTTCTTCTGGCTACTGGTAGGTGCTTCCTCGGGAGATTCCTCTCCTGCAAACCCGAGAATTCCCTTGTCGATAACAATATCAATGTCTTCTGAAAAGCGGTTAATAATTTGCCACCCTTTTGACAAGGATGTGCCACCCTTGAATGTCAGCTCGCTACCACAAGACGGTAAATGAAAGAGCATATCCAAAATCCAGCATACCCAGAAATCTTTTTCTACTGATATTGCCGGCAAACCCATTTTTGCACCCGTCTGAGTATAAATCAGCTCCTGACGATCACTCGGCATGATAGCAAAGGATTTCATCGTGTATCCTCTCCCTGTGCAAGCTCCCGGAACACTTTTGCAATCCATGCCGGAACATACCTGGTGTCCTTCAATAGCTGCTCACGTGCAGATCCATCTAAACGATCCTTCAGTCCGGCAATCATGGAGTGATCTACATGGTCTTTGCCCAAGTACTTCAGCGCCTGAGTGACCAGTCCACTAATCCGACCAGCCATAATCATATTCCGTGGGGTCGTCCGCTTAAATATGATTTGACGTTTTCCAACAGTCACTGTTTTGGATAAGCCATCAGTCAGATAAATGATCTTCATGGGAACCTGAGTGGACAGCCCTAACAGATTAGCTGCATAAGCGCCGGTGGGTTGTAGTTGGATAATATCGCGACCTGCAAGAACACTGACAATATCATCAATGGATGGTTCCAGTACGCCCAACTGAGGATCCTTCTTGGGATAATCATACAGTCCATGAGCCAATTGCCGAATATATCCAGCCTGCTTATGACGTTTCAGTGCTGATGCTATTGCATCCCGGCTTCCCAAGTCATCGAAGTGGTTCGGCGTAAAGACCCAACCCTTTCCGTGCCCACGAATACGTTTAAGTATTTTACTATCAGTGCTCTGCAGTGATTTTTTCATAATATTCCTGACACATAAATATATAAATTTTTGTGTCAGGTGAAAGGGCTGTTATAGATCTCTTGGTACTGATTTAGACTACTCTATCAAGTTTTACTTGGCCGGTGCTCAGAACCAACAGGAGCATAATTGCTGAACATCTGCCATATTCCCCTCCATCCGGACCATCGTATACAATATTTCCGCTAGTCTTGTCCACCATCAATAACCGACTCCCTCCAATATGGGGTCCCTCCCAAACTGTAACATGCCATACCGTAAAGGGATCCGTTCTGGACTGATAGATCAATGTTCCTCTTGGCATCTCAGATACAGACAATTCACCTTCAAAACCCTGTCCCATATACCGGCCAGCTATCCGGATAGCGCTTTCTTTTGAGATCAGCGGACCTTGGATTCTTTCTTCAAGGACATGCTTCAAGGTGGATTCATCCTTTTCAGAAAACGCAACCAGGTTCACCAGATCAATTTCTTGATTATTCAGGAGGAAAAGGATGGTTTCATCAACGGCAATCTGCGATGCCTTTTCCATGGGGAAGCGATAGATACCAGTACTGATGGATGGAAAGGCGATGGTCCTGATACCACATTGTGAGGCAAGTTTCAGGGATTCTGAATAGCAACTTGCCAATAGAGCCTCTTCATCATGTTGCCCGTCTTGCCATCTAGGACCAACCGTGTGGATCACCCACTCTGCAGGCAATTGGTACCCTTTCGTGATTTTAGCCTGGCCAAACTCACATCCATTCAGCTTCCTGCAGGCTTCCAGGAGCTCTGATCCGGCTGCTCGATGAATTGCTCCATCTACACCACCAACTCCCAGAAGCGATTTGTTGGCGGCATTGACAATGGCATCAACCTTCAGGGAAGTGATATCAGCCTTGATTACCCGGATGCGACCAAATAACCTTTCCGTGATAGGATGCATGAGTATGAAGGTCTAGGCCTGTCCAACAATAGTTGCTGTTGGTTCAGGTGTTTCAGGTTTCAACAGCTCACTGATAAAATCTGGTCGAAATTTTGTATAAATCATTGTCGTCTTGATATCACTATGCCCCAACAGCTCTCTTACCACCGTGATGTCATGGGTCTCCATGAGCTTTCTCAGCGCATAAGTGTGTCGCATCGAATGCAGGGTTTTATCACTGGGGAGTTTTGCCTTCTTGGCATATTTATGGAAAGCATGGGTGACAGAATGTGGCCGGAATGGATTCGTCATTGCGATTCGATAATGCTCCTTGATCTCCTCATCAACGGGGATCATCCTGTCACGACGGCTTTTTGAATACTCTGCTGGAATGATGAGATAATTGCCTTCCAGGTGGCTATGGTGAAGCTCACTCAACCTGATTCCCGTACCCTCGTATACCTTGAGGGTAGAATACATTTTGGGATTGTGCACCTGGGTATACAAGTTTTCCAATTCCTGTGGAGTTAAAAACTTCGGCAGTGGTTCATCAACCTTAATTTCAGATACCTTTATTCGGTCGAGGATATAGCCTTCCTTGTACAACCAGTTCATAAAAGTATTAACAGAGCGGATGCGAATATTAATGGTGTTATCTTTGAGCTTCTTATTCGTGTCCCCAATCTTCTTTTTGTGGAGCACAGCCACCATTTTTTGGAAATGTTTTTTGGTAAGAGATTTCACTGGCAGGCTTGGGGAGTTCGCATCAACCAGGTTGTCTAAAGAGAGTTGGTATGAATTTATGGTAGTAGGTCGTCGTCCATTTAACTTGCATTCCCTGATGAACCGATCTACTGCATCCTGGAGATCCAGGTCTTCCAGCTCAGCCTCAGTGATTAACCTGGCTTTAAGTAAGGCTTCTTTCTGCTGAAAGACTTGAAGGAATTGTTCAGCCGCTCTCCGGTTACCGGTTTTGGTAGGAAAGGTTTTTTCTTTACCACCGGGCAGGCGGATGCGGACATAATATTTGTTGCGCTTTTTTACGAGTGTCGCCATAAATCCTAACCTAACAATTGAAGTCCAATCTACTATTCATGTAAGTAGTCTCCAATGCCTGAACCACGCTATTTATGCGGGGCATATGCAAATAAACTCCCTTGACTAGCGACATTCCAAAACCAAGTCGAGAACAATATATGTCGTTGGCAGCGGAAATGTCTTGTCGTTGATCAAGCCTGGCAACCTTGTTATTGTCGCCGAAAGCTTTTTAAATATTATTTCGGTCATGCCCGGAAAGTGTCCGAAGGTCTCCAGAATAACCACTGATTGAGAAAAATCCTGCAAATGGTTTAAAACTTCCTAAAGTGCCGAAGAAGAAGATTCGTTTCCTGTCTCAGGATGAGATTGATGCTATTTACAGCTGTTTCGAGTCAATAGTCAACATTACCTTGCTAAATCTTGGGTTGAAATCTAATTTTCCACTGCCAAACAACAGCAATACTAGGCCAAAACAGGTCTGGTAACTCCGAAGAAATCAGGCGGACAGCTTTGTCCCCTGAAGTCACTCTTCGGAGTAAAATCAGCTGTTGTTTGGCGACACGCCTGAGGCTTCAGGGGCAATTTACGTCTGGCCTTTGAATGACTCAAGATTTGGGGCCAGGATGAAAAAAATCAGTAGCTTCTTTTTACTATTATTAATTTGTACAACAAGCATTGTTCTTGGACAAGGACATATCCTGGATTCATCCGCATCGTCTAAACCTACTTGGGTAGTCAGTCCTCCTATTGGACACCAATTTAAGTACTATACAGGACTAGGAAGCAGCAACACCTCTCTCCAACAAGCTCAGGAAAATGCCATTGGTGGGGTTCTTCAGCAACTGGTCGAGGAAGGCACGTTTAATGTCCAGATAAAGTCATCGTCTGAAACCGGTGAAACGATCCTTCGTCGTGGTACCGAGTCCAGCGATATCATTTCAGACAATTTTATCAGAGAAGTGGTTAGAACAGGTACTTCAAAACAAATTCAAGGTCTCAAGAAGATAGAAACCTATTGGCAAACCGTTAATACCTCAAAGGGTCTTGAATATCAGTTTTGGGTCCTAATAGGTATCTCAAAACCTGGAGTCGATTCAAATAACTTTATCCAACAAGGGTATGGTTTTGCACCCGTCTGGCGATCAACAATTCTACCTGGATGGGGACAGCGATACAAAGGTGAAATTCGTAAAGGGAATCTGTTGATGATTTCAACGCTGAGCACGGCCGCTGCTACTTTCTTTTCTTTTTATCTCTCAAGTGTCTATGGTAACAAAGCTGAAACAGAACGCGATTTAGACAATCGTAAATATTACAATAATTGGTCATCACAAACCTATTCATTGGGAATTGCTACCGGCTTTTTGGCCGGCGGACTCTACGGC
>Ga0210038_1001419_pt1 | contig 11901 bp, 13 predicted proteins | sample CryGeyCG2114_020_FD_183970 | JGI IMG/M metagenome (GOLD analysis project Ga0210038, IMG submission 183970) | Groundwater microbial communities from aquifer - Crystal Geyser CG15_big_fil_post_rev_8/21/14_0.20 (SPAdes) (version 2) | ecosystem: Environmental > Aquatic > Deep subsurface >... | reverse complement strand
TATAATTAAAAAAGAAGATTTAGAAAAAGCAGAGAATATAATGCTGACTAATTCATTGATCGGCAGTTTAAAAGTTGATGAATTACATTTTGATACTGATAAAATATCTTACTATTGAATTTATTAAAGAAAATTATTATTTAATTATTAGTTAATTAATATTTAGTGGGGATTTTATGAAAAATATTAAATATTTATTATTCGGTTTACTATTTATTTTAGCAATTATATCCGGCTGTGTAAATAGTGTTGATTCATCAAATCCTACAATTGTAACCGGTCCTGCAGGAACAATTACAATATATTCCCCGGCAACAGATGATTCAGTTTCTTATGAATCAACATTAATAAATTATTTAATTGTACCAACTGCGGGAATACAGTCTGTTGAATTATATATAAACGGTAATTTTAATAGTAATTATTTCCCTTCAGTTGAAACTTCACAACCATTAACATTAGCTTTTGATCCTTTACAAATTGGAAATCGGTTTAGTTATTTCCTTAAATATTATGACACTAACGGTTCTTTTGCATTTAGCGATACGATGTCGAATATTCTGATAACAAAAATTAGAGTTCCACCATACGCGCCATTCAATTTATCTCTTAATAAAATTTCTTCTTCTGTAGTTAATATTTCATGGCAGGATAGTTCAAATGATGTGGCACTTTACCAAATATGGAGGAAAAACGGATTTTCCGGTACTTGGAATAATTTATTTGGAGATTTACCTCCTACAACATTTAATATGAACGACTATAGCATTACACCGGGTATAGTATATGTGTATAAAGTAAGGAGTAAAAATGATTTTGGTTATTCTGAGTTTAGTGCAAGTGCTAATCCGGATGGAGTAGGCAGTTCCGGGTTATTTGAGCCGCCAACTAATTTGGTTGTTACACAAGTGAGTAGTGCGCCATATTCAGTTAGATTAAATTGGACTGATAATATACCAAACGAAAATTTCTTTAAGATAGAAAGAAATGATAATTTGTCTGTCTATTCTGAATTCCAAACTATAGGAACCGTTGCAGCTAATGTTACTACTTTTACAGATGATTCTTATGTTTTATCTCTTGGTAGAACTTATGGATACAGAATAAAAGCATATTCCAGCTCGGATTCTTCATGGTCAAATGAATATTATTTTACAATAAAATGACTAAAAATTACTCTTTATTCCTGAATTTATTTATTTCAGGTTTGTAATAAATTCTATAGAAAAAGAATTCTGTAATTGTTACTAATGTAAGTGAGAAAGTATCTCTGTCAAAAAGTTTGCCTAATCCTTCAGGTTCCATTATCCATTTTGCTATCAAAGATGCCAAAGACCAACAAATTGAAAATAGAATTATTACTAATGCAACATTTAATAAAGCAGCACTTATAGATTCATTTTTGTATTTAATTTTAAATACAAAATAAATGAAGATAAAATGGACTATAAAAATAAATGCATTTATCATAATTTAAGATCTTTTATTAATTACAGACATTCCAATCACTCCGCCTATAATACCAAATATTGAATCAATAATAATATTACTAAATGTAATTGCAACTGTATACAATAATGAAAACCCACTAACTGAAATATCTTTTGACATTTTATTCAATAATCCCATTGTTTGATCTAATAAAAGACCTAGTTCTAAAGAACGCATTAATGATTCTGTTTGAGGCAATGTTTCTACAAAATCATTTGAGTGAGTTATAAAAGTAATTAATAGTTCAAATACCGAGGAAAAAAGTGCAGCAATTATACCGGTAATTAAACCATAAAAGATCGCTTTTTTTGTATCAATTGGAGTGCTGATATTTTTAACTCTTAAACTAAGATATAATGCACCAAAAGAAGCAGCCGGTATTATCAAACAGCAAGAAAAACTTTTTAAATATGGAACAGTTGTTAAAACTGCACCACCAAAACCACATACAAGAAAAGGTAAATATTTATTTGAGTTCATTTATAGAGTAATTTGTTTTTTGAATAGTTAAATAATTTTCAATTGAAGAAATAAAATAAACAACAATGGCAAAGCCAAAAATCATTCCTGTTGAAAGAGCACTTATTTTAATATAGTCAGTAATATTTAATGATTGATAAATTACATCGATCAATATGGGAATACTAGCAAAGTATAAATATTTTATTTTTAAATGTTTTTGCTTGAAATAGAATAATGATAAAACTGAGCCTAAAAGTGCGCCAATATAAATACCGTAACATCTTGAACAAACATGGAAAAATGTTCCATTAACTGAAATTGATTTATATTCAAATTGATGGCATACACCGGAATAAATTTTATGAAGAAATTGGTAGAGAATTATATTTTGTTCGTTAGTCTGAAAAAAAAATGGGAAACTAATTCCAAATACCCAAACAAGAATTAATAAAAACAAACTTATTCTGAATATTAAAATTTGTTTGATTTTATGTCTAAAGATTTTATCCAAAATTTCATCTAATTCTTTTCAAATACTGATATTTCTTCTTCTGTCAGTACATATAATTTATTATTAAAAATAATTGCTGCTTTTATTGGTGTAAAAAAAGAACTTCCGAATAGAAAAAGCCTATCCAAAAAAGAATTTGGAGTTCTTAGATCTAAATTATAAATCTCATCATTTGTATTTAACGTAATATTATTTCCATAAATCCTAATATTAGTAAAATCGTAATCTAAATTTCTAATATCATTACCGTTACCAAATTGATCAAATCTTATTAACTTTTTACCATCAAGCACATAAATATCATTATTACTTGAAATAGCTAATTTTGTTGGAGATTTTAATTTATATTTGCCGTAATTATAACTTCCAAAGTTAGATATATATTTACCAAAGATATTAAATTTTATAATCCTAATATTTTCAGAATCCAAGACATAAAGTTCGCCTAAATTAGAAGTTGCAGCGCTTAGTGGGTAACCAAAACTGGATTCATTATTATCTTTAACTCTTGTTATCAATTCTGAAATAAAGTTTAGATCGTTATCAAGTCTTTGAATTCTGTGATTGTTTTTATCGGTAACATAAACATTTAATGAAGTCGCAAATACATCTACAGGTATATCAAATGCTGATGTGCTCCAGCCAAATCCACCTGTATAATTTAATGAGTTACCCAAAGTATCATAAGCAAATATTTGATTTGTTTCAATATCAGAAATATATATTATGCCTTTTGAATTAATGCTGAAAGTTTCAGCATTTTGAAAATGACCAAAAGTTGTAACTAGATTATAATTTTGAGGAAAAGTAATTGATGCGCAAAAGCAAACAAGTACTAGTATGTATTTTTTTCTGAATATATTTTTTACTTTGTAGATCATTTTTTACTTATACTAAAATTAATTTATATATTGTAAAATAATAATTTTAATTATTCCATTTAGGAAATAATTCAATTTTGATATCTTACGCTATATAATTAAGTTTGATGCATAAAAATTGTCCTGTGGTGTAATTGGCAACACACATGCCTCTGGAGCATGCTTTCAAGGTTCGAGTCCTTGCAGGACAACAAAAAAAACAAATCATGTTGCATAGGGGGAATTTTAGCAAGAAGCATATTTAATTAAATTTTCTAAAATTAAACACTACTTCAAATCTTAAATTAGTCTTCTATTTTTCACTTGTTTTTAATATAATGTTTTGATTATATTATATAAAGTTTAATACATTTACCTTATTAGCCTAAATAAAATAGTGAACCTACAAATGAAAGGATTTATTTTAGTATTTCTTATTTCAATTATTATAGTTTTTTATTCTTGTTCAGAAAATATTGTAGAAAGTACACCAAGCGTAGATGAATTAATAAATAATACTGAAAATGTAAATGCTACATTTTCTGATATTCAAACTAAAGTGTTTAATAAATCTTGTGCATTAAGTGGATGTCATGTTTCAGGTGTACAACCTCCTAATCTATCGGGTAATTCATATAATGTCATTGTAAATAAACCAAGTTCAAATTTAAAGGATTATATAGAACCTGGTTTACCTAATCAAAGCTATCTGTACTTAAAATTAATTGGAAGTAATGAGATTGTTGGAGATAGAATGCCTCAGAATTCTTCAGCATTACCTAAATCAGTTCTTGATTCAATTTATGTATGGATAACTAATGGGGCATTAAATAATTAATTATTATGAATGTTCATAAACTATTAAAATTATTTCTTTTTATAGCATTAGTAAATATTACATTTGCTGATGAATGGCATGTTAAAAAAGTAGAGAGCAATATTGTAAAGTTTACTTCAACAACTACTATACTAGATTTTGACGGTACAACAAGCGATATAGATGGATACATTTATTGGGATGGCAAAGAAATATTTAGAGGTAAAAATGAGCTTTATTTTGAAGTTGATTTGAATACAGTTGAAACCGGAATAGGTAAAAGAGACAGGGATATGAGAGAAGATGTTCTTGAAACGGATAAATGGCAAACAACATATTTTAAGGGTAGTATAATTAAAGCTGAAAAAGATGAATTAACAAATACTTATAAAGTAAAAGTTTTGGGTAAAATGTTTATACATGGTATTGAAAAAGAAATAGAAATTCCCGGAAATATTAAAATAGAAAATGGAATAATGACAGTTATAACTAATTTTTCTATTTATTTAAAGGATTATAAAATTAAAGCCCCAAGTTTACTTGCATTTATAAAGGTAGCTGAAGAAATAAAATTACACCTAAAATTTCAATTAGAAAAAACTAAGGAGAAGAATAATTGAATTTATTTAAATTAATAATTTTAATATTTATTTGTTATTCAGTAATATTTGCACAACCAAAGTGGAAAAAAACTAAATCAAATAAAAAAATAGACTTAGAGTTATTTCATGGCACACAAACAGCAAACTTTCCCACTACAGAATCATTAAAGAATGGGAACATTATGTACGAAATTTCTCATAGATTTTTGCCTTCAATAAAAGATGGATATGATGACCTTTATGGATTTGATGGACCGGCTAGAATTAGATTTGCTCTTGGCTATGGAATAACCGACCATTTAATGGCTACATTGGGCAGAAGTAACAACACGGATAACCTTGACTTACAATTAAAACAAAAGGTATTTCAGTTTTATAATAAAAATTTTCCGTTTGTAGTTTCTATTTTGGGTGGAATTTCGTGGAATACAGAAGTACCATTTGGAATAAATAGAAGTAGAGGTGATAGTGATAATTTTCAGTATTACGGGCAATTGATTTTTAATGCAATGTTTTTTGATAAAAAATTAGGAATTGGGATTGTACCTTCATATTTGCAAAATAGTTTTATTTATGCAATAGATAAACAGCACACATTTACTATTGGTATTTATACTCAATATTATTTTAGCAGAATGTGGAGTTTATGGGTAGAATATAATCCTGTTATAACTGGTTACCGTGGAAGAATAAGATTGGACGAAACCGGTATTTCACACAACAGTTTAGCAGTTGGTGTAGATATTGAAACCGGTGGACATATTTTTCATATAATGGTTACAAATAATGCAAGGTTGAATCCTTCACAATATTTAGTCGGTGCTGATAGGTCAGCAGGTGATGATATGTGGAGATTTGGATTTGGAATTTTAAGGTATTTTTAATTTTGAAAATATTTACATGTGTTAAATAGATTACATATCTGATGTATTTAAAATATTATTTATTGTACACAATCTTTTTTAAAATTAAATATTATTTATAATGTACTTAGTAGCAGTAAAAGATTTTAAAAGTAAAACCCTTACAGATTTATCAAATGATATTATTAAAACATTATTGTATTACGATATCTTTTCTTATCCATTAACTCTTGAAGAAATATATTTTTCAAGTTCTTTTGAAGAAATAAACAAAAATGAAATAGAAAATGAACTTAATTCAATAATTAATTTAGGTATTGTTTTTAAACATAATAATTTCTTCTCATTACAAGAAAATAGTGAAATAGCTAAAAGAAGAATTGAGGGTAATAAACTTGCATATAAAAAAATAAAAACTGCAAAAATTTTCTCAAAAATAATTTCAAAATTTCCATTTGTTAGAAGTGTACTTTTATCGGGTTCACTTTCAAAAGGATACATGGATGAAAAATCGGATATTGATTATTTTATAATAACTGCACCAAACAAACTTTGGATATCTAGATTTTCATTGATGCTATTTAAAAAAATATTTTTATTTAATTCAAAAAAGAATTTTTGTATAAACTATTTTATTACAACTGAAAAATTAAAAATAGAAGAAAAAAATGTATATATAGCTGTAGAATTAGCAACTCTTATACCAACATACGGAATTGAGTATTATGAATTACTTTGTTCTGCTAATAAATGGGTTAAAGAATATTTTCCTAATCACCCTTTTAAAAACAAAAATGGGATTAAGAACTTTAAGAAAAGTTTAGCTCAAAAAATAATAGAACCATTATTGAACAATAATTTAGGTTCATTTTTAGATAACTTCTGTATGAATTTATTTTATAAATATGATAAAAAGAAATATTCAAACTATGATGAACAATCTTTTAACTCATCATTTAAGATCAAAAAAAATATTTCAACACATCACCCCTGTCAATTCCAAAATAAAGTTTTACTTGCACTTGAACAAAAAATTAAGCTTCTTCAGGTAGAACATAATATCCTAATAAATTAAAATTTAAAATGGCAAAAGTTTTATTTGCTAATTCCTATTTTTATAAGTTTGATCCAAAACAATGGAAATCGAAACAGTATTATCCACCCTTGGCAACTATTTATGCCGCTTCATTTATTCGTGAATATGGATTTGATGTATCACTGTTTGATACTAATCTGAGAGATTCTACGGAAGAAATAATTACATCTATAAAAAATGAAACTCCAAAATACCTTATTATATATGAGGATGGCTTTAATTACTTGACTAAAATGTGTTTGCTAAAAATGAGAGAAGCTGCTTTTAGACTCTCTAAAATTGGGAAAGAATTTGGTTGCACTGTTATTGTTAATAGTTCAGATTCTACAGATCAGTATGAGAAATATTTAAAAAATAATGCTGATTTTGTAATTCTCGGTGAAGCAGAAATAACTCTTTTGGAGTTATTAAAATCTTTAGAAAATAAATCTTATGATTTTTCTAACATAAAAGGTTTGTGCTTTTATAAGTATAATAAAATTGTAAATACTGGAAAAAGGGAAATAATTACTGATTTGGATTCTTTACCACAGCCTGCCTGGGACCTTGTAAATATTGAACAATATAAAAATATTTGGATGAAAAATCACAGTATCTTTTCCCTTAACATATCAACAACAAGAGGATGTCCATTTAAGTGTAATTGGTGTGCAAAACCTATTTATGGAAATAGATATAATTCTAGAAGTCCTAAAAAAGTAGTAGATGAAATTGAATATTTAATAAATAAATTTGGTGTAAATTATATATGGTTTTGTGATGATATATTTGGATTAAAGCCTGGCTGGGTAAAAGATTTTAATAGGTTAATTAAAGAAAGAAAATTAGTATTTAAATATAAAATACAATCAAGAGTAGATTTACTTCTACAAGAAGATACTGTTGAAGAATTAGCTCAGTCCGGTGCAGATATAATTTGGGTTGGTGCTGAGTCCGGTTCACAAAAGATTCTTGATGCAATGGATAAAGGAACAACTGTTGAACAGATATATAAAGCCACAAAATTGATGCAACAAAAATATATTAAAGTCGGATTATTTTTACAGCTTGGTTATTTGGGTGAAACTAAAGAGGATATTGACAAAACATTAAAAATGCTTTTAGAATTAATGCCTTATGATGTCGGTATTTCTGTATCATATCCACTTCCCGGTACTAAATTTTATGGTATTGTTAAAGATCAATTAAAAGAAAAAGCAAATTGGGAGGATAGCGATGAGTTGGCTTTGATGTTTAGGAATAATTATTCTCCTGAATTTTATAAAAAACTTCATAGGTTCATTCATAAAATATTTAGGAAAGAACAGGGTAAAATATTCATCAAAAAGTTTTTCAAAAATCCTTTTTCATTAAATACATTGGAGCTAAGAAGAGCTTTTACTACTTTTTATTACATTCCACAGATTATTATCTATAAATATTGGTTAAAAAAGTTACAATAAGGATGATTGAATAACAAAGTTAAAATAAGTTAATCCTTAATAATTAATACCCATGGAAATAATGGTTTACTTTTTATACCTAATATTTTTTTAATTTTAGTAAAATATAATTCTTTTTGGTTTAATATCTTATAATTAAATTCTTTTAATTGAATATTGGTGTGGTGGTGGTAATAATTTATCATTTCAGGGCAACCAAGATATTTATAATAACTAATTGTTCTTTCCTTTGCTCTATTAGACTCTCTTAAAGAATAAAAATTACTATCAATTATATGAACTTCACCATCTTTTTTAAGAAAATAGAATATCCTATTGATTAGATTATTAAAATCATTAAAATATTGCACGGAACTTGAAAAGACTATTGCATCAAAAGATTTAGGTGGAAATATATTTTTAAATATATTTCCATATATAAATTTTAATTTTTTATTATTCTTAAAAACCCTTGCTCCTTGTAATAACTCGGTTTTATTAATATCTAAAGCAGTAACATAATTATTTGTATTTAATGAAATAGCGTTTGATAACCATCCATTACCACAACCAACATCTAATATGGATAGATTATTTTTATTTGAAAAATATTTTAATAGTTTTAGCATTGAATCTTTTCGAACTTCCCACTCTTTGAATAAAGGATGGGTTTTACTAATATCGGGTAAATACATTAATATATCATCTGAATAGATTCTTCCTTCTTTATTTCTAATTTTGATATAAGTATTTTCATCAAATTCTCTTTTATCAAAGGAAGATAAGAAATGAACATTTTCAAATTTCATATTGTTATTGAGACTAGTTATAAATTGTTCTGAAGTTTTTAATAAACATTAATTAACAACATAATAATACTATAAATTATATAAATTATGCAAAGTTTTGATCTTGTAAAAAAAGCATTTTCAAATCAGTCAGAAATATTTGATAAACTTGATGAACAAAATATGATTCTAAAATGGATGCGTGAAATTATATATAAGCATGTAAAAAAATACTTAAGAAAAAATGATTCAATTTTAGAATTAAATGCTGGTACAGGAATTGATTCAGTTTATTTTGCAAAACTAGGGCATAAAATTCATTGCACTGATATATCTGAAGGAATGGTAGAAAAATTAAATAATAAAATTAAAAGCCAAAAATTAAATTCTTTAATTACGAGTCAACTATTATCTTTTACTGAATTAAATAAGTTAAAAGGAAAATCATTTGATTACATATTTTCTAATTTTGGTGGACTTAATTGCACTCAAGATATTAAGCAAGTTATTTCTCAATTTAGATCTTTATTAAATAAAAATGGTCGTTTAACTTTGGTTATACTTCCAAAAATTTGTCCTTGGGAATTATTATTATTATTTAAAGGAAATTTCAAAGTTGCATTTAGAAGGTTAGCAAGGAAAGGAGTTTATGCAAATATTGATGGATATAAATTTAAGACATATTATTATAGTGTTTCGGATATTAAAAAAGCGTTGATGAACGAATATAAAATTTTAAAAATACAAGGACTTGCTGCAATTAGTCCTCCACCATATTTGGAAAAATATTCTTATAAATATCCCTATATTTATAAAAAGCTAACTTTTTTAGATGAAAAACTTTCTCACATATTCCCTTTTAATAGATGGGCTGATCACTTTATAATAACTGCAGAACTTAAATAAAAAAATAATACCAACTATATAAAATGCATGTGCTTGTACTTACACCTGGATTTCCTCAAAATGAAAAAGATACTTCTTGTAATCCTGCTATGCAAGACTATTTCAAGGCATTACTAAATGAACATCCCAATATTAGATTATCTATTGTTTCTATTCATTATCCATTTAAAAACACAACTCATATTTGGAAAGGACTTAAAGTATACAATTGTGGAGGTAAAGGTAGAAAATATCCCATTAAAATATTTTACTTATTGCGGGCGATTTCATATTCATTAAAAATTAACAAAGAATTAAGTGTGAATCTAATCCATAGTTTTTGGTTAGCAGAAACTGCACTAATAGGAAACATATTAGGTAAATTATTTAAAATTAAAAACATTTGTACCTTAATGGGACAAGATGCAAAGAAAGGAAATATTTATTTTAAAATTCTGAATCTAAAAAATATTATTAAAGTTACATTATCTGAATATCAATCAAAGTATTTAATTGATTCCACAGGACATAATCCTAATTACATAATACCTTGGGGAATAGATAATATTAAGTTAGTCGAAAACAAACGACCAATTGATGTTATAGGTGTTGGCTCATTTTTATCCAATAAGAATTATGAATTATTTATAAATATTATTTCAAAATTAAAAAAAGAATTTCCATTGATAAATTGTTTATTGATAGGTGATGGTAAACAAAAATCTAAATTACTTGAGCTAATCAAAATGAAAAAATTATCCAATAATATTACATTAACAGGGCAACTCTCTCGAGAGAAAGTTTTATCAAAAATGATGGAGAGCAAAATACTTTTACATACATCAAACTATGAATCATTTGGGCTAGTGATCTTAGAAGGATTAGTATCCGGTTGTTATATAGTCAGTAAGGGTGTTGGAATGGTTACAAAAAACAAAAAGGTTGTAATATTTAAAAATATTTATGAAGCTTGTTTATCCATTAAAGAAATTATAACAACAAAACACAAATTTCTTCCGGAAAACCCTTATCCAATAAAAAACACAGTAGCATCCTACATACAGCTATACAAAAAATATGCAGTATAAAAATGGTGAAAGTATTAAATATGTTATTAAAAATATAATTTTAACATCTTTACAATACCTTAAAGATAAAGCGGTTTTATATGGGATTTCAAATAAGATTTGGATTTTCATTTCTTCTGCTGTAACTGCACCAATTATTATCATTTATTTCACACCTACTACACAAGGGTTTTATTATACATTCATAGGTATTTTGGGGGTTCAATCTTTATTTGAATTAGGGCTTGGACAGTTACTTCAACAATTCTTTAGCCATGAATGGGTTAAAATAAAACACATACCTGGAAAAGGATTTGATGGCGATAAAGATTCAATTTTAAAATTATCTTCTATTAAACATTTCACTATTTATTGGTTTTCTGTTTTGTCTGTTTTTCTATTCTTTACATTAAGTATTGGCGGATATTTTTTTATGAAAAGAACTACAGACATTCCTATTTCTTTTTGGTTGACTCCTTGGATTGTAATTAGCTTATTAAAATCTATCCAAATATTTTTATCGCCAGGGCTAATTTTTCTTGAAGGTATAAATGAGGTTGAAAATGTTAGTAAGTTTCGTTTTTTACAATCTCTGCAAGAACGAATTGCATCTTGGATAGTAATTTTGATTGGTGGAAAACTTTGGGTGTTTTCTGCTACTTCTGGCATAAATATTTTAGCTCTACTAACTTTTTTTAATATGAAATATCGTTCTATCTTAAAAGATTTAGTTAGATTCAAATCAGTCAAGAATGGTATATGGAAGAAAGATATTTTTCCGTTACAATGGAAGTATGCAATTAGTTCTCTTTCAGGGTATTTAAATTTTTCATTTATTGTACCTTTAGTGTTTTGGTTTTTTGGGCCTATAACTGCCGGACAAATGGGAATAAGTTGGGCAATTATAACAATGTTCTGGAATTTGTCTATTACTTTAATTAGTACTAAAATTCCAACATTAGCAATGTATGCAGCAAGTAATGATTATAAAAAATTTAATAAATTGATGTTAAATTCATCTTTTGTTTCAACTTTTAT
>Ga0210038_1001409_pt1 | contig 11950 bp, 15 predicted proteins | sample CryGeyCG2114_020_FD_183970 | JGI IMG/M metagenome (GOLD analysis project Ga0210038, IMG submission 183970) | Groundwater microbial communities from aquifer - Crystal Geyser CG15_big_fil_post_rev_8/21/14_0.20 (SPAdes) (version 2) | ecosystem: Environmental > Aquatic > Deep subsurface >... | reverse complement strand
AAATAATACCAGGAAAAATGAAAACTTGACTCATTATATTGCATTTCAGTAAAGAAAGAAACATCTTTGAATAAAGAACCAGCTGCAAAAGTTTGTATCCAGTTTGGATTACTGAAAGTTATTTTAGTAGTTTTTGAAGAAGTTGCATCTTTTTGGAATGAATTAGTTTCTAATAAAAAAGGAGTAAAATTAATTCTAACACCAAATAAATTTGATAAATCATTTAAAAATACACCATCAGCATTAATTGAATACTGATCATCTGGATTAGATTTGTATGTGCTTTCTAATTGATAACCATTACGTAAAAATTGTTCACCATAAGAATTTAATCTTGGGAAAACTGTATGGCAGGTTTGGCAAGGTAAGTTGAATTTTTTTGCCCATTGACTTGTTGCCAAAGCTTCATTTGGTAATAAAAAAAAGCTAATTAAAAATAATGGAAATATCATTCCAATTATTCTTCTGTAGATTGATGGTCTCATTTGATCTCCTTTAAATGTTTGTTTATAATGTAGTTTACTTTAAGGACGCATTAATGTCTCAAATTAAGTGCCATATTTTTCTCACCTTACTGATTTTTATTTTTAATCAAATTCTTATTTTTTTATAAAAAGAAATACCATTTTAGAGAATTATTACTCTTTTGTTTCAATCTTGAGAATGTACTTTTACTCCTACTCAAAAAGTTTATTAAGATTTAATTTTAACTTAAATTTGTATAACTATGCAGAAATTATTATTTACAAAAATGAGTGGTGCAGGTAACGATTTTATTTTTCTTGATGAAAGGGAAAATCCGGGACTAACTATATCAAATGATTTAGTAAAAAAAATATGTAACCGTAAAACAGGCATTGGTGCTGATGGACTGATTTGTATAAAAGATATGGAAAACTTTGATTTTGAAATGCAGTATTTCAATTCTGATGCTACTACAAATACACTTTGCGGTAACGGAGCCAGATGTGCCATTAAATATGCTAATGATAGTAACAGATTAAATTCACCCGATGTAAAATTTCTTTCAAATAATATAACTTATTCAGGTAAAGTTTTGGGAGAAGATCTAATTCGATTTGATTTTTTACCACCTCAAAAAATTAAATTAAATTTCAAAGTAAAAGCTGCTAATCAATTAATTACTGCTAATTATGCCGATACAGGTTCACCACACATAGTTATAAAAATTGAAGATGTTTTAAGAGATTCTAAAAAATTGTATTCTAATTATGCAAAGTTATCTGAGTTTCCAGTTTACAAAATAGGAAAAGAGATTAGAAATCTACCTGAGTTTTCTCCAGGGGGTACAAATGTAAATTTCATAAAAATTATCGATGATGTGGTTCACATTCGAACTTATGAACGAGGTGTTGAAAATGAAACACTTGCCTGTGGAACCGGATCAGTTGCTTCAGCTTTAATTGTAAATTTATTAGATATATTAAAACCACCTATAACTTTGATTACAAAAAATGAAGATAAATTAATAGTTGATTTTAAAAAAGATAATGATATTTTTAAAAATATCAGTCTGACTGGTCCTGCAAAAACAATGTTTATTGGAGAATATTTCTTAAATTTGTGAATATAAAATTATGGAGAGTAGATGAGTCGTGTAAAATTGATGATCAGTTATGAAATTGATCCATCAAAAAGAGAAGAATATTTAACTTTAATAAGAGAATTAAAAATCTTACTTAATTCTGATAGTTTGGAAGACTATAGTGTTTATGAAGTAAAAGGTAAACCAAATCATTTTGAAGAAATTTATACCTATAAATCAGTAGAAGCATTTGAAAATTCAGATGACGAAGAAAACGAAAGGATTAATATTTTAATCAATAAATTAAGTACACTTACCAACGGTCATTCTACCAAATATTCAACATTATTTGAAGTAAATTCAAACAAAACAGAATAATATTAGCCGGCCCAACAACGTATTTCATTTTCTTTTTTTTTATTTACTTTTTATTTTTATCTTGCTTATATAATATCATCAATTGATAATTATGCACGAATACATAGGCGCTTTACATATTCACTCAGTTTATTCCGATGGAACTGGAACAGTTGAAGAGATAATTAATTACGCCAAAGAAGTTGGCTTGGATTATCTTATTCTGACAGATCACAATACATTAAAAGCACTAAAAGAAGGATTTGAAGGTTGGTATGGTGATACTCTATTTCTTGTTGGTTGTGAGTTGAATGATAAAGAAAACAAGAACCATTATTTATCTTTTGGTATTGAAGATACATATTCAACAAGAATATCTGCAAAAGAATATGTTAAAAAAGTTAAAGAAGCAGGGGGGATTGGATTTCTTGCTCATCCAGACGAAAAAAGAAATCATATGGAAGAACATCCGCCTTATCCATGGACTGAATGGGATTGTAAGGATTTTAATGGAATAGAAATATGGAATCATATGTCGGAGTGGATGGAAAATTTAACTGAAGAAAATAAATACCAGTCTTTTGTTCATCCTCTAAAATCTATAGAAGCTCCGCCTAAAGAGACACTAAAAAAATGGGATGAACTAAATTTAGAACGACCAGTGGTAGGTATTGGAGGTGTAGATGCTCACGCACACAAACATAATCTACTGGGTTTTTTTGAAGTAGAAATATTTCCTTATAAAGTACTTTTTAAATCTATAAGAACTCATATACTGTTAGATAAAAAATTACAATCAAATAATAAAAACGATTTCCAATCTTCTAAGAATTTAGTTTATTACGCTTTAAGATACGGACATTGCTTTGTAGCTAATGACTATAGAGCTGACTCTAAAGGTTTCCGTTTTTTTGCAGAAACAAAAAATAGTACTTACCAAATGGGAGAAACATTTTCTTTTGAAGAAGGTATTATTCTAAAAGTTTTATTACCTGTAAAAAAAGCTGAGATAAGATTAGTACGCAATGGAAAGCTCTTGGAAAAAGTAGAAAAAGAAAATCTTGAGTTTAATGTAAGTTCAAAAGGTGTTTATAGAGTGGAGATCTTTATTGATAACAATGCTTGGATTTATTCAAACCATATAAGAATATTATAGATACATAAATGAAAATAATTTTATTTACTTTAATCTTTTCTACATTTTTTATGAAAAACACTTCTATTAAAACAACATTTCAGAATAAATGCATACCTACTAATGATCCTACAATAGTGTTGGGTGGTGTTTTTGATCACGAACCAATTACTGAATGCAAAGGTGATATTTATTTTAAATCATTTGAGGATTTGAATGGTTGGGAAATAAGAAACACAAAACCCAGAGAATTTTTTGAAAATTCTTCATTTTCAGAATCAAATGTAAAAATAAAAAGTAATGTTCTTAATCTTAAAGCTGGTTTTAATAAAATTACAAATAAAGGCTGTGTTGATGAATTTGGTTCTCAGGTAACTCTTCAAAATAAAAAGTTCGGCCCAAAGGATGGATATACATACAGTGCAATAATGCAACCTACAGATAAACCGGGAATTGTATCAGCATTTTTTGTACATCTTATTGATGAAAATACAAATGATCAAAAAGTATGTAATAACAATAACGAAATTGATATTGAAGTTGTAAAGTATGGTCCGGAAGCTCATCCATCTTTAAGAGGAAAATTATTTGCTTATTTTACGTCCTGGCAAAGAGCATTAAGACCTTGGGGTTATAAAGGTAATTCTTGTGCTGCAGATCCAAATACCTGGGATCAAAGAAAAAGGGAATCACACGGAATTGAATTGAATGAAAGATTTGTAAAAGAATTTCATAAATATTCATTTACGTGGACTACAAGTGAAATTAAATTTTACATAGATGATGTGTTTATTACAAAGCACACTAATATTATACCTCAAGTTGAATGTCCATTAAAATTTAATGCTTGGGCTTCTCAAGGTTGGCTGGGTTATTCTATAAAGAATAATTTTGAAGGAGTAACAAGATTGAAACAAGTATGTATTAGTACTGAAGAAATTAGATAAATTGTTTATTTTCATTGACTTTTTGTATGGTTTTATTGATATTTAACATTGAGGGAATACAAATTATCCAATAGTTTTATAATCTATTTTAACCTTTAAACTATAATCCTACAACAACCCTTATGTTGTTAAATTTCGGAATTGTCTGAAATTAATTGTGTAAAAATAAATATTTGTTCGCAAAAACTATTTTTAATATAAAAAAAAGAGGTAACTAAATGAAAAAATTGATTTTTACAATTTTTTTAATCTTCGGTTTAACTCAGTTAAACCTTGGACAAGATATGATGGGGAATACTGACCATAATAAATTGTCACGTACATTTGTTCTTACTGCAGGTTATGGTATAACTGCAGCAACCACTGATTATCCTACTATTAAATTAGGTTCTCAATTTAATGGTTCAATAGAATATAATTTTCCATCAACTTCTAATGTAACATTTGGTGTAAGATTATTTGGTGCAAGAGGTGCTTTTAGTGGTAAAGGCGCTACCGGTTTTACAAAAGAATTCAAAACTCCTTTCCACAATATTGGATTTGGACCTCAAATAACTTTCCAATTAAGTGATAATGTTTATACAACATTTTCTGTAGGCGCATCTTACTTTAAGTTTTATCCAAAAGATATAAACGATAACAATTTGCCAAATTTTGCTGCAAATGTTTATGACAATAATACAGTTACTGGTAATGCTCAGTTAGATTTAAGGTTTATGACTTCTGATAAAATAAGCTTAAACTTTTATGCTTCAGGTTTTGGTGGATTGGGAAAAAATAATGATTACTTTGATGATAGAAACTCAGGTGATGCTATTGATTTAGTATTTGCAGGTGGTGCATCACTATCATATTATTTTGGAACAGAAAAAGATACAGATGGTGACGGCGTTGTTGACTCTAAAGATATGTGTCCTAATACACCAATGGGTGTAAAAGTTGATGACTTTGGTTGTCCATTAGATTCTGACGGTGATGGAGTTGCAGATTATATGGACAAATGTCCAGGTACACCAGCAGGTGTTGAAGTAGACAGTAATGGTTGTCCATTAGATACAGACAACGATGGCGTTGCTGATTATATGGATAAATGTCCAGGAACTCCGGCAGGTGTAAAAGTTGACAGCAATGGTTGTCCATTAGATTCAGATGGTGATGGTGTTGCAGATTATATGGACAAATGTCCAGGAACACCGGCAGGTGTTGAAGTTGACAGTAATGGTTGTCCATTAGACTCAGATGGTGATGGAGTACCTAATTATATGGATAAATGTCCAAACACTCCTAAAGGAAGAGAAGTTGATGCAGATGGTTGTATAATTACAAAAACTGTAGTTATGACAACTGATGTTACTTTTGAATTCGACAAATCAACTCTGCGACCAAAAGCTAAAGATACACTTAATGAAATTGTGGAGTCACTAAAGACATACACGGATTATAGTGTTAGGATTGAAGGTTACACAGATGCTATAGGTACTGAAGCATATAACAAAAAACTTTCAGAAAGGAGATCAAAAGCTGTTGCAGATTATCTGATTTCAAATGGAATTGATAAAAACAAACTTGAGACAGTTGGTTTTGGTGAAGCTAATCCAGTTTCAACAAATAAGACTAGCATTGGAAGAGCTGCAAACAGAAGAGTTGTAATAAAAATTAATTAACAATCATTGTTCTTAATAATATAGTTAGCATTAGTTTGTTAGTGTTAGCTATTTATGATAGCCCCGGTATAATCGGGGCTTTCTATTTTAAAAAAAATACTTGGTAATAGAGTACCTGCTAAATAAACTCATCCAAAAGATGTAGTCCGTTTTTCATCCTTTTGATCTATTTATTTTATTGTTCAATTGTTTGCATGTTATAGACCCAGTTTAAAAAAGGTCAGATATGAATTTTTTACAAATATTAATAAGTTCTGTACTATTACTCATTCTTTATGGTCTCATTAGGAGCTTGACAAAATCCTTTAGAGAAAAAAAAGAATTAGAAAAATTATTTCGAGATTAAGGTTTAAAAGGAATCTACTATTAATTGTTTGTGGGTTATCTTTACTGAGTTGATAGTTTTTGGGTGGAAGTGAACATTTTGTACTGAGCGGTTGATATGTTTTTTAATGGTTTTAAAATATATCTTCTAAAAAGTGATAAGAAAATCCATTCACAGAACAATATGTAAATAGTTTTTGCTCTTTTCGGAGCTATTCACCAAAATCCGGTTATTTTATTGAAATTTACTCACCTAAAAGATGTAGTCCATTTTTCATCCAAATGGTCTATTTTTTTGTAAAAAGTTATACAGTAACTTCTAACAAGTTAATTGTCTCGATAGATACAAATACACTATTTTGAAAATAATTCAGGTTATCATAAGTTTAATTAATTACCAACTTAAATAAAGGAACTACAATGAAAACACAAATCGCCATTTTATCAATGTTCTTGATTTTTGTCCTGGCTGCACCTTCAAATGTGTACGCACAAAGTCAACTTCAAAATTACTTCAGTGATATTGCTACAAAAGTAAAAGCAACTGAAAACCCTGTAGAGAAGCGCCAGATACTTAATGATTCATTTCTTGATATGTCCAAGGCTCTAGACAAGATTCAAAACTCAGGATTGATATCAGAAAATGATCGTATGGATTTTCTTCACCTAAAGATTACATTGCAGGAAAACCAAAATGAACTTGCAGGTCTAAATGGTTACGAACGAGTATCAGATACACAACTTAATAACTTCTCAAATTATGTTGTACAGAGTATGGAACAAGCAGACCAAACAATAACTATCAGTCTTATTGCTGCAATACTGATACTCATTTTGATTGTACTGATAGTATAGTATTTTTAGACATCCGGAAATTCATATGCTAATCAATTACATCCGGTTTATTATAAGCACCAAATACTCATTGCTCTTAAGGGGCACTGGTTGTGTGGTGCTTGTTTTATTTCTATGCTCGTGTGGCGCAAACCTTCCTCTTCAGAATAAGACACTACAAGAAGTTAAAGATTTAAGTGCAACTAAATACTCAATCATATTCTTCATACATGGCGACGGTAATTATGCCTACCATGATAACAACGGAAACGAACTAAATGCAGACGAAGTAACACTTGAAAATGCAATAAAAGTTGCAGAACAAAACCCTAACGCTGAGGTGTTCATCTTCCATCAAAAACCCAGAATGCATTTCCTGTTCTTTTTTCCTCTTCGAGATGGTGAATTTTATTATTACAGGAATGGGAAGCTCATTGCAAATGAAACTTACTGGCGCGATAAGGAAATATCAAATTTCGATCTTGAAGCAGAGGTATATAATAGTTTAAAGGTTAACAATAATCAAAAGATGATAAATGTTTTCCTTTACTTTGGACACGAAATTCCTGAGTATGGCGGCACAGACTATGATGAATCATATCCGGATCGTGTTTTTACCGTTCATGATCTCGCAAGTGTGATGAAATTATTTGCAAATAATTTCTCAAAGTTTGATCTCACGGTTCTCTCTACTTGTTATGGCGGTACACCTTTCACTATAGGTAAGCTTGGGCGGTTTTCAAAAACCATCGTTGCTTCTCCTGACAATCTTCATTTATCTTATTTTGATTTTCATTTGATGGCACGTCTGGATATAAATTTACAGGATGGAGATGTACCAGCTTTTGCAAAAAGATTCGCACAGAAGGCCTTTAATAAGCTTACAAATGATGTTCAAACGACTGTTAGTGTTGTAGTGTACGATGTGGATCGTGTACAGAATTACTTGCACTCAATTAATAAAGTTTATGACCAAACACTAAACTATTTAAAAGAAGAGACACAAATATCAATGACAAAGATTGAGCACTGTGATTGTGCAGATATTCCTGCTTACAAATTACCTGAGATGAATGAAGGCATAGAAGTATTTTTCCGTTCAGCTAGATTTGGGCGGTTAAAAAACAAACAGAAACATTCGGGATGGGAATGCTGGAAATACGAAAGCCTAAATGAACAACCTAAAAATTAGTTTAAATAATAGGATTGTAAATTATATCATTTCTCAATCAAAAGATGTAGTCCTTTTTTCATCCCTTTGCCCGATTGTGAATACAAGTTGGCAGTTATACATTACTCCAAATTTAAAAAGTTATTTCCTATTATAAGAATAGGAATAGAAAATAACTATACGAAATAATTAATGGAGAATATAATGAAGAATAAGAACATTTCTATGTTTGCTGGGTTTGTTCTGCTCACAATAATAATTGCAGGATGCGGAACAAGTGAGGTTGTGGTTAACAAAGAAGCATCAGTATCTGCAATTCGTGCAGCAGAAGTAGTTGGTGCGGCGGATATTTCCAATGCGTCTCTATATTTACAACTAGCAAAGGAGGAGTTGCAAAAAGCAATAGAGTTTGCGGCAAATGGTAACAAAGAACAATCTGAGTCAATGCTGGCAAGGGCCCAGGTTGATGCAGAACTTGCTGTTGCTCTCTCCCGTAGTGAAGTCGACAAAACTGAATCCGCAAAAGCTTTAGAGCGTGTAAAAATACTCAAGCAGAACAATTTAATATCAAAAAAAGGAAGTGACTAATGAAAACCATTAAATATTTTATCATTATCATTTTTGCAGGCATGCTGTTCGGTTGTGCTTCAAGCCTTCCACCGAGTGAGCTTATCAATGCCCGCGCCGCTTACCTGCAGGCAAGCAACGGTCAGGCTGCGGAATTAGTACCTGCAGAACTTCACAAAGCAAAAATTGCTCTTGATCTGGCTGAGAAATCTTTTATGGATAATCCTGGATCATTCATTACAACAGACCTGGCATATATTGCAGATCGTAAAGCAAAAACAACAGAAACACTTGCAATTACGGTTGCTGAAAAGGCAAAAACAGTAAAAGCAAACAAGGATTATGAGTTAACGCAAAATGAAATCCTTAAAACAAAAACGGAAGCACTTGCCATTGAACAAAATGCAAGAATTGAAGCTGAGAAAAAAACAGCTAAGGCGTTGGCAGATCTTGCCAAGCTGGCAGCAGTAAAAGAAGAAGAACGCGGTCTTGTAATTACGCTTTCAGGCAGTGTTCTCTTTGCTTCAAACAAATCCGAACTTTTGCCCGCTGCTAAAGATCGATTGAACAGTGTTGCAACCGCATTACTGGAGAGTAAAGATAGACACATAACGATTGAAGGTCATACTGACTCCCAGGGTCCCACAGGTTATAACCTAAAGCTATCGCAGTTACGTGCTGATGGTGTTCGGTCTTATTTGATTTCACGCGGTTATCCGGCTAATCTGATAGTTGCGTTGGGAATCGGTGAAAGCAGACCAATTGCAAACAATTCCACTGTTGCAGGCAGAGCAAATAATAGACGTGTTGAAATTGTTGTCAATCGTGTAGCCAAATAAAGTTGTAGAATTAATTTAAAAAATTGGTATAAAAAACCCGGAGCAATTCCGGGTTTTTTTGTTTTACTTCAAAAATATATTATAAAATTATCAGCAATTTGTACAACTTTTCAAAAATCTTTGTCTAATAGTATAAAAATCTCACCCAAAAGATGTAGTCCACTTTTCATCCTTTTGTACCATTGAACAAACATAATTTACTTCATATTATTATGCTCAGATCAAAGAAAAGATCAGGATTTTTTATTGTTGCGTTTACAATAAAATTGGAACGAAATTTAAGCAAACTAAAACAAAATTATGCAAACCTGACAATAAATTTAATGTACTGCAATTTTGCAGGCATAGATAAAAAACTTTAAGGAGAATTATGAAAAACCAACATGTCACTTTAATCGCTACACTGCTTATTGCTGTTTCATTGTTTATGGGCTGTGAAAAAAGTCCGGAACAAAAAGAAATTGATCTTGCCAATACTGTTAAGGATGCACGCCAGGATTTGAAAGAAGCACAGGCTCAATTTGAAAAAGAATGGCAGCAATTCAAGATCGATGCTGAATTAAAAATTACAGCAAATGAAAAAAAGATCGATGCTATTAAAACGGAAATGAAAAATACTGCACCGAAGTTTAAAGATAAATATGAAAACACAGTATTAACCTTAGAACAAAAGAATATTGAGCTAAGAAAAAGGTTAAATGATTTTAAGTATGACAGTAAAAATAATTGGGAAGAATTCAAAACCTTGTTTAATAATGATGTTGAATCAGTTAGTACTTCAATTAGTAATGTGTTTCCCGAAAATTAATTAAACGGAATTGCAAAAAGAGTAATAACTGAAAACTTTTTCAAAATCAAATATGAAAGATAAACTTTTATCCTTTGCTGTTTTAGGTCTTATGGCAGCTTTTATAATAATCGGCTGCCAAAATCCCGGAGAAAAAAGACTCGAGGAACAAAGAAAAAATCTAGAAAATTCAAAAACCGATAATGATAAATATTCTGAGGAGTGGGTGAATTTTAAGAAAGAATCTGAAATAAAAATTACTACAAATGAAGAAAAAATTAGTCTCTTTAAAGTAAAATTAAAAAGATCTAGCACAAAAATCAGGGTAAAATATAACAAGGATATTTCATATCTGGAACAAACAAATATAGATATAAAAAAGACTTTGAATAATTATAAAAATGATGGTAAAATCTTGTGGGATGATTTCAAAGCCAGCTTTAGCATTGAAATGTATAAACTTGAAGAAGCAGTAAATAATTTAACAGTTGATAGCAATTAAAAATGTTTGAGCTAATCAAAATTTTGTAAGAGAATTGTGAGGTGTAAAAATGAAAGAGAATAAAGTTATACTTGGTGAATTTGAAGATGAAAATTACGCTGAAATTGCTAAGAGGGATCTTATTACGGCTGGAATTAAAGCAAATGTGCGTAAGGAAATAATGGATAATTCTACACTGTATTCTCAGTGGACAGAAAGAGTTAAAATATTTGTTCCCACCACACAGTTAGAAGAAGCCAGAAAAATAATGACTACAAGATTCGTTGCATTTACCAAATAGAGATGTACCTAATAAGTTAATTACTCATCATTTTGCTTTAATTGATATTATGAAAGCATATGATACATTTGGAAATGCTACCGAAGAAAAAACTCTGAAGGTAATTTTTACAAATAAGTAAAAATGAAAAATGTTTATTTGACATAAAAATCTTAGAACAACGAGGTGTTAAAATGAAACCACATAAAGTTATACTTGGTGAATTTGATGATGAGCTATACGCCGAAATTGCAAAAAGAGAACTCATCACTTCAGGAATTAAAGCAAACATACTTAAAGAACGAATAGTTAAAACTTCACCAACAATGCAATGTAAAGAAATAGTGAAACTAATAGTAATTGATACTCAGCTGGAAGAAGCCAGAAAAATTCTGTCTTCAAAATTCATTTCATAAATTTAAATATGGACGGAAAGAATGGACTCAAAAAAAATAGGACTTGTAATTTTAGTTATAGGTCTGATTATGACATTATATACCGGGTTTAATTATGTAACACGAGATGAGGTAATGGACATGGGTGATGTTCACGTAATGATGGATAAAAATCATTCGACAAATTGGTCACCATTTATTGGGCTGGGAGTAATGGTAATTGGTGGTGTCATTTTTTTGGAAGGTAAAAAGAAAATAGTTTAAGCATATTGAAAATGATATTAGAAATGATTTATGTAAAGACGGATCTCGAATTAGTAATAAATAACCGTGATGCGGAAATAAAAGAATCAATAGCACACAACACAGCTTTTGACCATTAACATTTAACAAAAGGATAAATTGAACATACAAATTAATACAGGCCATAACATTAAGGGAAATGATGTTCTAATTAATAAGTTCAACAGCATAATTAAGAGCTCATTAATTAGAGTTAGTGACCAAATTAGCAAGGTGGAAGTCCATCTGAAAGATGAAGATGGAGATAAAAAAGGAAAAAACGACAAACGCTGCATGATAGAAACACATCTAGAAGGACGTCAACCCATCGTTGTTACGGA
>Ga0210038_1001406_pt1 | contig 11971 bp, 10 predicted proteins | sample CryGeyCG2114_020_FD_183970 | JGI IMG/M metagenome (GOLD analysis project Ga0210038, IMG submission 183970) | Groundwater microbial communities from aquifer - Crystal Geyser CG15_big_fil_post_rev_8/21/14_0.20 (SPAdes) (version 2) | ecosystem: Environmental > Aquatic > Deep subsurface >... | reverse complement strand
TTGTGGAAGGCCGAGCCGCGCGACGAGACGCGGCTGCGGATCGTCGGCGGTACGACCGCGGTAGTCGTGCTGGCGGCGCTGGCGGCCTATCTCACCCGCCCCGGCCTCGACGAAATCGACCGCCGCTTCGCTGCAGCAATGCAGGACGGCAAGCCAGGCGGCAAGGACGACGAAACCGCCTCGGCCCCCGGCGAGCTGGCGCTGCTGTGCCGTCTGGTGCCCGAGCGAAGCCGGGTGACCAGCGCGGATGTGAAGGATCTCGAGTTCGACTGGCAGTCCGGCGGCTGCGTCAACGAGCGCACGCAATACGGGTTTGCCGGGGGCAGCTGGAGCCGCGTGTTCGTGCCCAATTCGGAAGACGCCGTCGCGGTCAACAGCTTCGATCCCGACCGCCGCATCTTCCGTATCGAGCGCTATCTCCTTCCACGCGACGCGATGAACGAAGCGCGCAAGGCACGGGCGAAGTACGATGCGCCCCAATGCGGCACCGAAGACGCCGCCGCCAAGCTCGGCGAAATGCAGGCCGAAGTGCTCGGCAAGCTCCCCAGCCAGGCGAACGAGCGGCTGGTCTACGAATGCAGGGCGCGGGCAGGTGGCGACTGATCGAACAGGCACTCGTCTTCGCTTGGAACGTGCTCAGCCTGACGGTGGCGTTCGAGTTGGAAAACTTCGTCGGCGTTTTGCGCTAGGATAAGGTGAGTTGGCACTGGGCCCAGCCCGCCTTCGCGCTGTTCATCCTGTTCAGCATCATCGCCTTTTTGGTGAGGCGGGGCATCGCGACCCAACCGCTCTATCAGCTTCGCCGAGTTCATGCCGGTGCTGTTGCAGCTGGTCAGGCTGGTCCTGATGACCGCCGTACAAGTGCCCGTCGAGATCGGCGAGGACGGGGTCGGCTTGGCCGATCGCTATCAACTCAACTGGCGCTGCCAGTGGCAGCTGGCGAGCATCTATTTTTGGTCGATCCATATCACGTCATCACGACCACCGACACGACCGGCGCCATGCCCCTGCGCGCCGGGCCGCTTGAGAAACTCAGACCCGCATTATCTATTGGCAGATATCAGCGAGTGAATCAGTGCGAACTTGAAGATCTTTCGCGTCTGCCTCTGGCGAATAGTAGAATAGGCCACCAAGCTAAATAGATTTAATGTAGCGAACGCGGCTGCCGAGCTCCAATTACACAGACTAATTTGAATCACTACCAATATCAGGAAAGCGACAAATAAGGATCGAAAGAATTTCTGCTGCGCCTCGAGCTTATCTATTTCAGTGACTGCAGTGGGGCATTTCAACCTTAGATAGTGCCACCAGAACGATTTCAAACGGAATGGCGCGGTTAACTTGTTGTGATAGGGCTTTTTGAGCTGCTCAGCAGTCTCTTCCAGCGCCTGGTATCGCTTAATCTTGGCATCGTCTTTTTCTTGCCAGTCTTTCCGCAACTGCGCGATAAATCGTTTGATGCTCACATTCGTGTCGGGAAGCCAATCGACCAGCGATCCGATCCCAGACAGGAACACACCCACGGCATATGCCGCGAAAGCAAACAAGATCGCCTGGGCGGTGGTATCCGCAGGCCAAAAGGGCAACACACCCTGCAACTTTTCAAGGTCAGGGTCGCCTTCTTCAACTCCAATCAGGCCTAGTAAAAAATCGACGACCTCCGCGGGCATCAAGACCAGAAAGAATGCTCCGGGAATCAGGAACGAGAACAGCTCCTGCAATCCGAACATCAAGTCGGTTGGCTTGATCGAGGCCCTCCGCGTCGCCATTACGCCGCCAGCGGTTCGCCGGTCAGCGTGATCCGGTGCATCTCGCGGGCGTGGCCCTGATAGTCGTTCATCGCATAGTGCCAGGTCGTGCGGTTGTCCCAGATCGCCACCGCCCCCGGTTCCCATGCCACCCGGCAGGTGTTGTCGGCCGCGGTCGCCGCGGCGTAGAGCTGCTGGAGCAACGGCAGGCTTTCTTCGCGACTGCGCCCGACGATGTTCACGGTGAAGGCGCTGTTGACGTAGAGCAGCCGGCGCCCGGTCTGCGGGTGGCGGATCACCACCGGGTGCGTCGCTCCGGTCTTGAGCCCCTGGCCGCGCAGGTCGCCGCCCATGTCGGTCTTGGCATAGAGCCCGCCCTCCTCATAGATATGATCGGCAGTGTGGTACGCCTCGAGCCCTCCGATCTCCTGCTTCAGATCGTCGGGCAGCGCGTCATAGGCCGCGCCCATATGCGCCCACAGCGTGTCCCCGCCCGACGGCGGCAACGTGCGCGCGACGAGGATCGAACCCATCGCCGGGACCTGATCGTAGGAATGGTCGGTGTGCCACCCGCCGCCGATATTGGTGGTCTGGTCGGCGCGCTTGCGAACTACGGCGATCTCGGGATGCTCGTCGGTCAGGGGGAAATAGTTGTTGATGTCGATCCCGCCCCAGCGCCGGGCGAAGGCGATATGCGCCTCCGGAGTGAAGTCGTCTTGCCCGCGAAACAATGCGACCCCGTGGGTGTAGATCGCCTGCCTGATCGCATCGAGCGTGTCGCCCTCGGCCCGTGCGAGGCTTACGCCTTTGATCTCGACCCCGCATTTCGGAGCCAGCGGCACCATCTCCATCGCCTCTCTCCCGCGCGAATGGTTGCTTTGTGCCACGCATTCTACGCGCGCCGCGCGACGAGTCCAGATTCACCGCCCGGAGTCGGCTTGCCATTGCGGGGGCGCTTTGCTAGGCGCGCGCCGACCTTGCCGGGGCGACTCCTGTCCGCCCGCATCCGGCTTGGATCGCACAGAGTTTTCTTCCGGACCCGAGAGGACCTCAAGCGCGTGGATATTTCCGCCGGTATTCAGGCTAGCCTGGCAGGGCGTTACGCTTCGGCCCTGTTCGATCTCGCTAGCGACAACGGAACCGTAACCGCGGTCGAATCGGACCTCGATAAGCTCGAGGCCGCGCTCGCCGAATCGCCCGAGCTCGCCGCTGTCACCACCAATCCCAAGGTCACCCGCGCCGACGCCGAAAAGGCGTTGTGGGGCGTTTCGGCCATCCTCGGCCTGTCCGAGCTGGCGCAGAACTTCCTCGGCGTGCTGGCGCAGAACCGCCGCCTCTCGCAGCTGCCGCAGGTGATCCGCGCCTTCCGCGCGATCGCCGCCGCCCAGCGCGGCGAGGTCACCGCCGAAGTGACCAGCGCCCACGCCCTCACCGATGCCCAGCTCGATGCCCTCAAGGCCAAGCTGACCGCCCGCGAGGGCCGCACCGTAAAGCTTTCCACGAAGGTCGACCCTGACTTGCTCGGGGGCCTCGTCGTCACCATCGGATCGAAGCGCATCGACGCCTCGATCCGCACCCGTCTCAATTCGCTCTCCCAGGCCATGAAGGCTTAAAGGACTTTACTCATGGATATCCGCGCCGCAGAAATCTCGAAGGTCATCAAGGACCAGATCGCCAATTTCGGCAGTGAAGCCGAAGTCAGCGAAGTCGGTACCGTGCTGTCGGTCGGTGACGGCATCGCCCGCATCCACGGCCTCGACAAGGTCCAGGCCGGCGAAATGATCGAATTCGCCAACGGCGTTCAGGGCATGGCGCTGAACCTCGAAAACGACAACGTCGGCGCGGTTATCTTCGGCTCGGACGCCGAGATCAAGGAAGGCGACAGCGTCAAGCGCACCCAGACCATCGTCGACGTCCCCGTCGGCAAGGGCCTGCTCGGCCGCGTGGTCGACGCGCTCGGCAACCCGATCGACGGCAAGGGCCCGATCGAATCGACCGAACGTCGCCTGGTCGAGCAGAAAGCTCCCGGCATCATCCCGCGCGAATCGGTGAGCGAACCGGTGCAGTCGGGCCTCAAGGCCATCGACGCCCTCGTTCCCGTCGGCCGCGGCCAGCGCGAACTGATCATTGGCGACCGCCAGACGGGCAAGTCGGCCGTCGCGATCGACACCTTCATCAACCAGAAGGAAGTCAACGCCAGCGACGACGAAGGCAAGAAGCTCTACTGCATCTACGTCGCCGTCGGCCAGAAGCGCTCGACCGTCGCGCAGATCGTCAAGCAGCTCGAAGAAAACGGCGCGATGGAATACACCATCGTCGTCGCCGCGACCGCGTCGGAGCCGGCTCCGCTGCAGTATCTCGCGCCCTACACCGGCGCCGCGATGGGCGAATTCTTCCGCGACAACGGCATGCACGCCGTGATCGTCTACGACGACCTTTCGAAGCAGGCCGTGGCCTACCGCCAGATGTCGCTGCTGCTCCGCCGTCCTCCGGGTCGTGAAGCCTATCCGGGCGACGTGTTCTACCTCCACAGCCGCCTGCTCGAACGTGCGGCGAAGATGAACAAGTCGGAAGGCGGCGGTTCGCTGACCGCGCTGCCGATCATCGAAACGCAGGCAGGCGACGTGTCGGCCTACATCCCGACCAATGTGATCTCGATCACCGACGGCCAGATCTTCCTCGAAACCGACCTTTTCTACCAGGGCATCCGCCCGGCGATTAACGTCGGTCTCTCGGTTTCGCGTGTCGGCGGCGCCGCGCAGACCAAGGCTATGAAGAAGGTTTCGGGCTCGATGAAGCTCGACCTCGCGCAGTATCGCGAAATGGCTGCCTTCGCGCAGTTCGGCTCGGACCTCGACGCCGCGACGCAGAAGCTGCTCAACCGCGGTGCGCGCCTGACCGAGCTGCTCAAGCAGCCGCAGTTCAGCCCGATGCCGTTCGAAGAGCAGACTGTGTCGATCTTCGCCGGCACCAATGGCTATATCGACGAGGTCCCCGTCGACCGCGTGACCGACTACGAAGCCCAGATGCTGAGCTTCATGCGGTCGGAACATGCCGACGTGCTGGAAGAGATCCGCACCACCGGCAAGTTTGAAGACGACACCAAAAACAAGGTCGTCGACGCGCTCAAGACCTTCGCCAAGCAGTTCGCCTGAGCCTTAGAGACACGAAGATAGGGAGCCGAAATGGCTAGCCTCAAGGAACTCAAGGGCCGGATCAACTCGGTCAAGTCGACCCAGAAGATCACCAAGGCCAAGCAGATGGTCGCAGCGGCCAAGCTGCGCCGTGCGCAGGCCGCGGCCGAAGCTGCGCGTCCCTATGCCGAAAGGCTGTCGGGCGTCATGGCTTCGCTCGCCGGCAAGGTCAGCGGCGACAGCGCACCCAAGCTGCTCGCTGGCACCGGCGCCAACCAGCGTCACCTGCTGGTGGTGGTAAACACCGACAAGGGTCTGTGCGGCGGTCTCAACTCGAACATCGTCAAGGCCGCCAAGATCAAGGCCCGCGCTTTGATCGCCGAAGGCAAGGACGTCAGCTTCTACCTCGTCGGCAAGAAGGGCCGCGCCCCGATCAAGCGCGACTATGCCGACCGGATCGAGAAGTGGTTCGACACTTCCGCCGTGCGTCAGCCCGGCTTCGAGGAAGCCGAGGCCATCGCCGATGAACTGATCGAACGCTTCGAGAAGGGCGAATTCGACGTCGCCCACCTCGTCTATCCGATCTTCAAGTCGGCGCTGGCGCAGGATCCGACCGTCGACCAGCTGATCCCCGTCCCCTCGCCCGCCAAGGGTGACGGCGCCGTTGCCGCGACCGGCGGCGATGCCGTGGTCGAATACGAGCCGGGCGAAGAGGAAATCCTCGAGGAACTGCTGCCGCGCTATGTCCGTACGCAGCTGTTCGGCGCGCTGCTCGAACGCGAGGCCTCCGAACAGGGTGCCTCGATGACCGCGATGGACAACGCCACGCGCAATGCTGGCGACCTCATCAACAAGCTGACCATCCAGTACAACCGCAGCCGCCAGGCCGCGATCACCACCGAGCTGATCGAAATCATTGCCGGTGCGGAAGCACTCTAAGGATCATCACGTGAAGAACTTCGCCCTCCTCCTGCCCCTCGCCCTGCTCGCCGCTTGCGGCGAGGAACCCGCTGCCCAGACCGCACCCGAAGAGGTTGCGACGCCCGAGCCGGTGACCACCCTGCCCGCGCCCGATGAAACGGCCTTCAAGGCAGCCTTCGCCGAAAGCTGCGAAGGCGCAGAACCCGTGAGCGTCGCCATGTGCAAGCGCGCCATGGGTGCCAACACCGTCAGCTGCGAATTCGGTCTCGGCGAAGACGAGTACATGCGCCACAAGGCGACGCTCGCCGCCAAGGAAGACAAGAGCGGCTGGGAACTCGCAGACGCCGCCACCATTTGCGCCGAACACGGCGCCCACCACAAAGCCTCCTGAGCCAGTAGGATAGACACATCATGGCCACCGCACCCAAGCTTAACCAGAGCCCCAACGGCACCATCAGCCAGGTCATCGGCGCCGTCGTCGACGTGCAGTTCGAAGGCGAACTGCCTGCCATCCTGACCGCGCTCGAAACCAAGAACGGCGACAACACGCTGGTCCTCGAAGTCGCGCAGCACCTCGGTGAAAACACCGTGCGTACCATTGCGATGGACGGCACCGACGGCCTCGTCCGCGGCCAGGAAGTCGTCAACACCGGCGCGCAGATCTCGGTCCCCGTCGGCCCCAAGACGCTCGGCCGCATCATGAACGTCGTCGGCGAACCGATCGACGAGCGCGGCCCGATCGGTGCCGAACAGACTTCGCCGATCCACGCCGAGGCACCGCTGTTCATCGACCAGTCGACCGAAGCGGCCATCCTCGTCACCGGCATCAAGGTCATCGACCTTCTCGCGCCTTACGCCAAGGGCGGCAAGATCGGCCTGTTCGGCGGCGCCGGCGTGGGCAAGACCGTGCTGATCCAGGAACTGATCAACAACATCGCCAAGGGTCACGGTGGTGTCTCGGTCTTCGCCGGTGTCGGTGAGCGTACCCGCGAGGGCAACGACCTCTACCACGAATTCCTCGACGCCGGCGTTATCGCCAAGGACGCCGACGGCAATGCGACCTCGGACGGTTCGAAGGTGGCACTCGTCTTCGGCCAGATGAACGAACCCCCGGGCGCCCGTGCCCGCGTCGCCCTGTCGGGCCTGACCATGGCGGAATATTTCCGCGACGTCGAAGGCCAGGACGTGCTGTTCTTCGTCGACAACATCTTCCGCTTCACCCAGGCGGGTTCGGAAGTGTCGGCGCTGCTCGGCCGTATTCCTTCCGCCGTGGGCTACCAGCCGACCCTGTCGACCGACATGGGCAATTTGCAGGAACGCATCACCTCGACCACCAAGGGCTCGATCACCTCGGTCCAGGCCATCTACGTTCCCGCCGACGACCTTACCGACCCGGCCCCGGCAACCTCGTTCGCCCACTTGGACGCGACGACCACGCTGAGCCGCGCGATTTCGGAGCTGGGCATCTACCCGGCCGTCGACCCGCTCGACTCGACCAGCCGCGTTCTCGAACCGCGTGTCGTCGGCCAGGAGCACTACGAGACCGCTCGTAAGGTTCAGGAAACGCTGCAGAAGTACAAGAGCCTGCAGGACATCATCGCCATTCTCGGCATGGACGAACTGTCGGAAGAAGATAAGCTGACCGTGGCTCGCGCCCGCAAGATCCAGCGCTTCCTCAGCCAGCCGTTCCACGTCGCCGAGGTGTTCACCAACATCCCGGGCGTGTTCGTCCAGCTCGAAGACACCATCAAGTCGTTCAAGGCTGTCGTCGACGGCGAATACGACCACCTGCCCGAAGCTGCTTTCTACATGGTCGGCGGTATCGACCAGGCGGTCGAGAAGGCCAAGAAGCTGGCCGAGGAATCGTAAGCACATGGCCCTCCACTTCGAACTCGTCACGCCGGCCAAGCTGGTCCGCTCCGAAGACGTCCACATGGTCGTCGTTCCCGGTGCGGAAGGCGAATTCGGCGTGCTCGAGGGCCATGCGCCCTTCATGTCGACGATCCGCGACGGCGCGGTGCAGGTCTTCAAGACCGAAGGCGGCGCCCCCGAGACCATCGAGGTCCGCGGCGGCTTTGCCGAAGTCGGCGACAAGGGGCTGACGGTCCTCGCGGAACACGTCGAAGGCTGATCGCTTCCGACTCACCGGACATTCGAAGGGCGGCCCTGCGGGGCCGCCCTTTTCGTATGTGTGCAGGAAAGCGTGAACAGCCGCGCCGCCCGGCTTGGCAATCCGGTCGCGCTCGCGGCACAACCACCGGCATGAGCTCGCAAGGCAACCCCGGCCGCTGCTGGACGCGGTCCGACCTGTGGGTCGGCGCGGTGCTGCTGGTCGCGGTGCTGGTAGTGCGCGCACCCTGGATCGGCGATCCCAACGCCGATATCGACGAACAGCTCTATTCGCTGATCGGCAATGGCATGCTCCACGGCCAGCTGCCCTTCGTCGATCTGTGGGACCGCAAGCCCTTCGGCCTCTTCGCGCTGTTCGCCCTGGCCCATGCCGTGGGTGGGCCTAGTCCCGCCGCCTATCAAGTCCTCGCCGGTCTCTTCACGCTCGCCGGTGCGGCGATGACCTATGTCCTCGCCCGCTCGCTCGTCGACCGGATCACCGCGACGGGCGCCGGGCTGCTCTACGTCATGCTCATGTCGACCTATGGCAGCCACTCGGGCCAGACCGAGGCGTTCCACGTGCCGTTGATGTTGGCGATGGCGCTGCTGGTGCGCGATCCGGCGCATCCGCACGCGGTCCGGCGGGCGCTTGTGGCGATGCTGGTCGGCGGGCTCGCGCTGCAGGTCAAATATACCGTCCTGCCGCAATGCCTGTTCTTCGGCCTGTGGGCGCTGTGGTGGCAGCGCCGCCAGGGCGCAGACTGGCCACGGCTCGCGCGCCTTGCGCTCACTTTCGCGATGCTCGGCCTGCTGCCGACAGCAGCCGTAGGCGCCTTCTATGCCGCGATCGGCGAATGGGATGCCTTCGTCTTCGCCAATTTCACCTCCTTCTTCGACCGGCTCCCCGCCGCCGTCGGACGTTTCAGTCCCGACCAGCGCGTGTTCCTGCTCCCCCTGGTGGTGCTGCTTGTGCTCGGCACATACGCGGCCGCGCGGATGAACCCGCCGCGCGACCGGCGAACCTACGGTTTCGTCGTCCTGTGGCTGCTGGCCTCGGCGGCCACGGTCTATCTCCCCGCCACGGTCTATCGCTATTACTACGCCGCGCTGGTGCCGGCAGTCGTGCTATTTGCGCTGCCGCTGATCGACCGCAAGGGACCGGCGCGCTTCGTGCCATTGGGGCTGGTTCTCGCCGGAGCCGCGGCAGTCCTGTTCCTCCCGCGGCAATATGCGCAATCGCAAACGCAACGGGCCGCAATCGCCCGGCTCGCCGCTACAATCGCCCTGCATGTCGACGAACGCCACTGCCTGTGGATATTCGACGGACCCACCGCGCTCTATCGTATGACGAACAGCTGCCTGCCGACGCGTTACATCTATCCCGATCACCTCAACAACGCGTTGGAACGCGATTCTCTCGGCATCGCACAGGAAGCCGAGATTGCGAGGATTCTTGCCGCGCGCCCGCCGGTAATCGTCACCGCCGATACCGCGCTGACGTCCCAGAATCCGCGCGCGAAGCGGCTGGTGGCCCGGGCCATCGCCGAGCATTATCGCCCGCTCGCACAGGCACGCCTGCACGAGCGCGAGATCCGGGCATGGCAGCGCATCGATTGAGCGGGAGGCGGTTGCCATCGCGCCTCCGCCAAGCCAAGCAGGTGGAACTGCGAATTCTTCCGGAGAGATGCCCTTGAAACTCGTATCCGCGCTGGCCATTGCCGCTGCCATGACGCTCGCAAATGCAACGCCCGCCGCCGCGCAGGACGGCCTCCCCGGCCCTGCCGAAGATAGCTACATCTGGCTCGAGGAGGCGCGCAGCGACAGAGCGCTCGACTGGGTCCGTGCCGAAAACGAGCGCACGATGAAACTGCTCGCGGGCGATCCCCGTTTCGAGACGATCAAGGCCGAAGCGCTGGCGATCTACGATAGCGAAGACCGCATCCCCTATGTCTCGATCCGTCCCGACGGGCTGTACAATTTCTGGCAGGACAAGGCGAACCCGCGCGGGCTGCTGCGCCGGACTACGCTCGAAAGCTATCGCAGCGACGATCCGCAGTGGGAAACTGTACTCGACGTCGACGCGCTGGCGGAGGCCGAGGGACGCGAGTGGGTCTACAAGGGTTCGACTTGCCTGCCGCCCGAGGAACGCCTGTGCATGATCGCGCTGAGCGACGGGGGCGAGGACGCCACCGTGCTGCGCGAATTCGACATGGCTACGAAAAGCTTCGTCGAAGGCGGCTTCGTGCTCGACCACAAGAGCCAGGGCGGGATCGAGTGGATCGATGCCGATACCATGCTGGTCAGCCGCGACTTCGGCGACGGTACGCTGACCGAGAGCCAGTATCCGCGCACCAGCCGGATCTGGAAGCGTGGGACAGCTATCGATGAGGCGCAGGAAATCTGGCGCGGAGAAGAAGCCGACGTCTGGTCTTCCGCGGCGCTTCTGCGCGATCATACCGGCGAGGTCCACGGCACCTACGCCTTCCGCGCGACGAGCTTCCACGAGACCGAATATTATTGGCAGGAAGGCGGAGAGTGGGTCCGTCTCGACATGCCGCTCAAAGCTTCGCTCTACGGAATGATCGACGGCCAGTTGCTGTTCTCGACCGATGTCGACTGGCAGACGCAGGGGACCACCTTCCCGGCCGATGCGCTGGTCTCTGTCGATCTCGAAGCGTTCAAGGCCGATCCCAACGGGGCCGAAAAGACACTAGTCTGGGCGCCCGAGGACAAGCAGACCAAGCAGGGCGCAGCCAATACCGCCGAGAGCCTCTATGTCAGCCTGCTCGACAATGTCCGCGGGCGCGTCCTCAAGTTCGACCATGTCGACGGCAAGTGGGTCTCGAAGGAGATCGATCTGCCCGACAATGCCACCGTCGGCGTCCAGGCGGCGTCGGATTTCTCGGACGAGGTGATGTATTCGGTCACCGACTTCCTGACTCCCTCGACGCTCTATTACTCGGATGGCAGCGCCACCCCCGAGGTGATCAAGACTTCGCCGAGCTATTTCGATGCGTCGGGCATGGAGGTCGAGCAATTCGAAGCGACCAGCGCCGACGGCACCAAGGTTCCCTACTTCCTCGTCAAGCCCAAGGGCATGGCGATGGACGGGACCAACCCGACCCTGCTGACCGGCTATGGCGGCTTCCAGGTCCCGCGCCTGCCCTCCTATCTCGGTTCGATCGGCAAGATCTGGCTCGAACGCGGCGGCGCATACATCCTTGGCAACATGCGCGGAGGTGGCGAGTTCGGCCCCGGCTGGCACCAGAGCGCCATCCGCGAGAATAAGCAGCGTACCTGGGACGATTTCATCGCCATTGCCGAAGATGCGATCGCGCGGGGCATCACCAGCCCCGAGCATCTCGGCATCCAGGGCGGTTCGCAGGGCGGCCTGCTGGTCGGCACAGCCTTCACCCAGCGGCCCGAGCTGTTCAACGGCGCGATCGTCCAGATCCCGCTCTTCGACATGCTGCGCTATCCGCTGATCGGCCGCGGCGCCTCGTGGACCGGCGAATATGGCGATCCGCGCATTCCCGAACAGCGCGCCTGGATTGAGCCCTATTCGCCCTACCAAAAGCTGCTCGAGGGCAAGGATTATCCCTCGCCCTTCTTCTGGGCCTCGACCGCCGACGACCGCACGCATCCCGCGCATGCGCGCAAGGGCGCCGCGCGGGTCAAGGAACTGGGGCAGGACTATTTCTATTTCGAGGACACGACCGGCGGACATTCGGGCGGGGTGGACAACGAACAGCGCGCCAAGATCCAGGCGCTGCAGATGATCTACCTGCTCCAGCGCCTGGCCGACTGATCAGCGGGGCCTGCGCGTCGGGGCGTGGAAATCGGGGGGCTTGTCGGCGACCCATTCCACGAACCGCGCCAGCGCCTCCTCCTCGAGCAGCGCCGCGCGATCGGCGCCGATGCGCATCAGCTGCGCATTGGTGAAATTGGCATGGATCGCGCGGTGGCAGATCGGATGGACGGGCACCGTTGCGCGCCCTTTCTTCGCCTTGGGCACGGGGTGATGCTGCTGCACCTTGCGCCCCAGCGGGCGCTCGCACA
>Ga0210038_1001405_pt1 | contig 11973 bp, 13 predicted proteins | sample CryGeyCG2114_020_FD_183970 | JGI IMG/M metagenome (GOLD analysis project Ga0210038, IMG submission 183970) | Groundwater microbial communities from aquifer - Crystal Geyser CG15_big_fil_post_rev_8/21/14_0.20 (SPAdes) (version 2) | ecosystem: Environmental > Aquatic > Deep subsurface >... | reverse complement strand
TGCGCCCCTGCGAGACACGATCTTCGCCCTGGCTTACCACCGGCTCGTGCGGGGCCAATCCGGCCTCTTCCATCGCCACGCGATAGCCTTCGAAGCGTTCGCGATACTGGCGTTGCGAAGAGCCGGTGTCGCCCACGAAGACGATATCCTGCGCGCCGCCCGCGACCAGCCGCTCGACAGCCAGGCGACCGCCGTCGCGGTTGTCAGAGCGGACCCAAACGCTATCGTCGAAAGGCGACCCCCAGAAGGCCATCCCTCCCGCCTCCTCGGCGCAGGCGCGGAAATAGTCCCATGCCGCTTCGTTGGTCGCGGTGCCGATCACCACGACGCCGTCGGCCTGCCGCCGCGCGACGTAATGGCCGAAGAACTGTTCGGCATTGGCCTGAAACGAAACCAGGGCTTCGTACCCTCGTTCCGCCGCCGCCGCGCATGTGCTGCCGAGCAGCGTGTAATAGAACGGATTGACCGCAGTCGGCCCATGTCCCGGGCGTCCGATCACGACGATGGCGATCGTGCCCGTTTCGCCGCGCCGAAGGCCGGCCGCGCGGGCATTCACCTGATAGCCGAGCTGTTCCGCGGCCTGCTCGACCCGGCGACGGGTCGCCTCGGTGATGGTTTCCGAACCCGACAGCGCGCGGCTGACGGTCGACTGGCTTACGCCGGCAAGCTCTGCCACATCGATCGAGGTGACACGCCGTGGCCGGGACTTATCGCTGTTCGACATCTGCTGAAACTACTCCCCGTCGCAGCCGCCCTAACTCACGCGATCCTCGAAAGCGAGAGCCAAGCCTCGGAGCGGATGGTGAAGCGGTAGGAAATCGCCCGAATGCCAACTTAGGTTGCGCACTGCAACTGAGACTGGCGCTGCGCTCCGGTCTGGGTTAGGCTCCACCCAGCTGGGAGAGCGAGATGAAAAATACGGCGACCGATTTCGACGTGATGATCGTAGGTGCGGGGATTTCCGGCATCGGCATGGCGGCGCATATGAAGGAGAAGGCGCCGGACCACGGTTTCGTCATCGTCGAGAGGCGCGACAATCTAGGCGGCACCTGGGACCTGTTCCGCTATCCCGGCATCCGTTCGGACAGCGACATGCACACGCTGGGTTTCGATTTCGAGCCGTGGAAGCACGAGAAGTCGATCGCCGACGGCCCCGCCATTCTGGAATATCTCGACCGCATCGTCGACGAGCGCGACATTCGCAAGCACATCCGCTTCGGCCACAAGGTGCTCGCCGCCGACTGGCGCGAGAGCGAGGCCCGCTGGCACGTCACGCTCGAGACCGCCCAGGGCGAGCGGAAGCACCTCACCGCCAACTGGCTCTATCTCGGCTCGGGCTATTACGACTACGACGAGCCCTACGATCCGGGATTCGATTTCGGCGAGTTCGAGGGCCAGGTGATCCATCCGCAGTTCTGGCCGGAAGACCTCGACTATGCCGGCAAGAATGTGGTCGTGATCGGTTCGGGCGCCACGGCGGTGACCATTGTCCCCTCGATGGCCGACAAGGCGGCCAAGGTTACCATGCTCCAGCGCACGCCGACCTGGATGTTCAGCCGTCCGGCGAAGGACGCGCTCGCCAATTTCCTGCGCAAGATCCTGCCCGAAAAGCTCGCCTACCGGATCACCCGGTGGAAGAATATCAAATTGCAGGACTTCAGCTTCAAGATGGCGCGCAACAAGCCGCAGAAGGTGAAGGACGGGCTGCACAAGCGGATCAGGAAATCGATGGGCAAGGACTATGATCTCGCGCCTTTCACCCCGCCCTACAATCCGTGGGAACAGCGGCTCTGCCTGGTGCCCGACGACGACCTGTTCGATGCTCTCAAGCGCGGCAAGGCCGAAGTCGTCACCGGCCAGATCAAGGCCTTCGAAAAAGGCGGCGTCCGGCTGACCGACGACAGCTTCCTGCCGGCCGATATCGTAATCACCGCGACCGGTCTCAAACTGGCCGTGGCCGGCAAGATCGCGCTGTCGAAGGAAGGCCAGCCAATCGATCTGGCGCAGCACTTCTACTACAAGGGCTGCATGTTCTCGAATGTGCCCAACCTTGCGGTGGTGTTCGGCTATCTCAACGCCAGCTGGACGCTGCGGGCGGACATCAATTCGGATTTCATCTGCCGCGTCTTGAACGAGAGCAAGGCGAAGGGTGTCGACGTGGCGGAGCCGGTCCTGACACCGCAGGCCGAAGCGGCCATCGAGGAAGACGATATCTTCGACTTTTCGTCGGGATATATCCAGCGCGGCAAGCATATCATGCCGCGCAATGCGGTGACCTATCCCTGGCGGCTCAACCAGGAATATGTCATCGACCGCAAGCGGATGAAGGAAGATCCGGTCGACGACGGCCTGCTCGAGTTCCGCCGCCACGGCGCCAATGCGCGGGGCGTGGACGAGCAGCTCGAAGCTGCGGAGTAGTATTCGCCCTCCAACCGCGTTACCCACCGCCGCATGACCGAACGCATCTATACCGCAGGCCTCGTCGTGATCGGCGACGAGATCCTCTCGGGCCGCACGCACGACAAGAATATCGCGCAGATTGCCAGCTGGTTGCAGGTCCAGGGTATCCGCTTGTCCGAAGTGCGCGTGGTTCCCGATGTGATCGAGCGTATCGTGGAGGCGGTTGATGCGCTCCGCGAGGCCTATGATTACCTCTTCACCACTGGAGGAATCGGCCCGACACATGACGACATCACCGTCGATGCGGTGGCGCAGGCGCTCGGCGTGCCTGTGGTAATCCACCCGCAGGCACGGGCGATCCTCGAAAGATACTATGCCGACAAGCCCGGCGGCCTGACCGAAGCGCGGCTGCGCATGGCCCGCGTTCCCGAAGGCGCGGAGCTGATCCCCAACCGCATGTCTGGCGCGCCGGGGATCAAGCTCGGCAATATCCATCTCATGGCCGGTGTCCCGCACATCACCGCCGGCATGCTCGACGCATTGACCGGAACGCTCGAAGGCGGCGCGCCGCTGTTGTCCGAAACGGTCGGCTGCTGGACCCCCGAGAGCGAAGTCGCGGACATTCTCCGGCAGGTCGAGAAGGCGCACGAAAAGTGCCAGATCGGCAGTTATCCCTTCTTCCGCGAAGGCCGGGTCGGCGCCAATTTCGTGGTCCGGTCGACCAGTGCCGAAGAAATCAGGAGCTGCGTCGACAGTCTCTGCGACGGGCTGGCCACCGCCGGTTTCGACTTCACCCCTGGTGGCATATAGCGAATTCTACAATATAATCGCGCCGTTAACTCTCGCATGGTAGTAGGGTTACTATGACGGCGGTCTACATCACGATCGACACCGAGTATTCGGCGGGTCTGACGGCTGAACTCGGCGTTCAGGCGCGCGAGGAAGTCTTCGACCGCTCGATCCTCTGCCGCACTCCCGACGGTGAAGTCGGCATCGTCCACCAGATGGATGTGATGGACGCCCACGACATCAAGGGGGTGTTCTTCGTCGACCCCATGCCTGCCTTCGTCTGGGGAACGGGCGCGGTCGCCGCGGTCGTCGAGCCGATCCTAGAGCGCGGGCACGAAGTGCAATTGCACCTTCATCCCGAATGGCTCGAGCTCGCCGGGGATGCCAATCCCCTCAAGACCAGGACCGGCCGGAATCTCCACGAATTCACGGAGACCGAGCAGGTCGACCTGCTCGGGCTGGCGCGCGACCAGCTGATCGCCGCAGGGGCGCCCAGCCCGTCGGCTTTTCGCGCCGGCAATTTCGGTGCCAACGATGCAACCTTGCGCGCATTGCGGACGGTGGGCATCCGCTACGACAGCAGCCATGTGCCGGGCATTGCGGTATCGGATTGCCGGATTTCCCTCACGCAGGACGACCAGGCCGTGGTGCAGCACGAGGGCGCAATCGAAGTTCCGGTCGGTTCGGTCGCCAGTATCGGCGGCCAGCGCCACGCCCAGATTACCGCCCTGTCGCACTGGGAGCTCGAGGCCGCGCTGCGTCATTGCGTGAGCGAGAAGGTGGAAGCCTTCAACATCGTCAGCCACAGTTTCGAATTGATGAGCCGCGACCGGACCCGATCCAACCGGATACTGGGTCGCCGCTTCGCCAGGTTTTGCCGGACCCTCGCCGATATATCCGGGGCGGATAGTGCCACATTCGGCAGCCGCCCTCCGCAGCTCGGCGACGAGACGGGTGCGGCCGCCATGCAGCGGAACCCGATCCGCAGTATGGCCCGCATGGCCGAACAATTCGTCGCGAACCGGCTCTACGGCGCGAAGTGACCTTCGGAAGCACCCATTCGATGCCCTATGGCATCGCTTTTACCGTTGGTTCGCGGCGCCTGATGACGGTCGAGCGCGACGTCGCCACGCTGGCATTCTCGCTGAAGGACATATTTTGCGAGCGCCTACCTCCGGTTCCCGCACTCACCTCTGTCGAGGGCTTGCGCGTCCTGTCTGCGCCCGCTCGCGCGGAGAAGCGGCTGCGCGAGGCAATGCCGGGATTCCTGGTCGGCGCGCGCGATACGTTTGACCGCAGCTTTATCGACATGGCCGGGACCTACGACGCCTACCTGGCGCGTTTCTCCGGCAAGACCAGGTCGACCCTCAGGCGCAAGCGGCGCAAGTTCGAAGAAGCGGCCGGTGGCAGGCTCGACCTGCGGGAATACCGGAGCCCCGATGAGCTGGAGCGCTTCGCGCAGCTGGCCCTGCCCCTGTCCCGAAGAACCTATCAGGCGCGGCTGCTCGATGCCGGACTGCCGGAGGACGACCATTTCCGCGCGGCCATGTACCAACTCGCGGAGGTGGACTGCCTGCGTGCCTTTCTGCTCTTCCTGCAGGGTGAACCGGTGGCCTATCTCTATCTGCCCGTCGAAGGCGAAACCCTGATCTACGCCCATCTGGGCTACGACCCCCATCATGCAGGCCTGTCGCCCGGTACGGTTCTCCAGTTGGCCGCGCTCGAGCGGCTCTTTGCCGAGGAGCGTTTTCGCTATTTCGACTTTACCGAGGGCGACGGAGCGCACAAGGCGCTGTTCCGCACCGGCAGCATACGCTGCGCGAGCTTCCTTTTGTTGCGTCCCAGTGTCGTGAACCGGGCGCTGCTGGGCAGCCTCGCCCTGTTCGACCAGAGCGTCTCGCTGGCCAAGTCGCTTGCGACGAGAACCGGCGCCGAGGCGCTGGCCCGACGAATGTTGAGAGCATGAAAAAGGGCCGGCGGGTCTACACCCGCCGGCCCTCTTGTCCGTCCTGTCGCCAGGCTGTCCGGGAACGCCTCGCGCGTTCAGGGAGCCCCCGACAGGAGGCGTTGTCAGGCGCCTTCGACTTCGGCGAGGTCGACCTTGAGGCCCGGCCCCATCGACGAGGTCAGCGTGACCTTGCGGACATACTTGCCCTTGGCCCCCGACGGCTTCGCCTTGACGATCGCATCGGTCAGCGCCTTGAAGTTCTTCTTCAGGTCTTCGTCCTTGAACGACAGCTTGCCGATGCCGCTGTGGATGATGCCCTGCTTCTCGACGCGGAATTCGACCTGGCCGCCCTTGGCGTCCTTCACGGCCTGTTCCACATTCGGCGTGACGGTGCCGAGCTTCGGGTTCGGCATCAGGCCCTTGGGGCCGAGCACCTTGCCGAGACGGCCGACGACGCCCATCATGTCGGGGGTCGCGATCACGCGGTCATAGTCGAGATTGCCGGCCTGCATGTCTTCCATGAGGTCTTCCGCACCGACCTTGTCGGCGCCGGCGGCGAGAGCCTTCTCGGCATTGTCGCCCTTGGCGAAGACGGCGACCTTGACGTCCTTGCCGGTGCCGCTCGGGAGCGACACCATGCCGCGGACCATCTGGTCGGCGTGGCGCGGGTCGACGCCGAGGTTCATCGCGACTTCGACGGTCTCGTCGAATTTCGCCTTGTGCTCGCGCAGCGTGGCGAGAGCCTCGTCGACGCTGTAGAGCTTTTCACCGTCGAGCTTGGCGACGAGCTGCTGCTTCTTGGTCTGCTTAGCCATGGTCTTAGCCCTCCACCACGTCGAGGCCCATCGAACGCGCGCTGCCTTCGATGATCTTGGTAGCCTGTTCGATGTCGTTCGCGTTCAGGTCGGCCATCTTCGTTTCAGCGATTTCGGCGAGTGCCGAACGCTTGATAGTTCCGGCCGAAACCTTGCCCGGCTCCTTCGAGCCCGACTTGAGCTTGGCGGCCTTCTTGATGAGGAAGCTGGCCGGCGGGCTCTTGGTGACGAAGGTGAACGAACGGTCAGCATAGACGGTGATCGTCGTCGGAATCGGCATGCCCTTTTCCATGCTGTCGGTCGCAGCATTGAAAGCCTTGCAGAATTCCATGATGTTCACGCCGCGCTGACCCAGCGCAGGGCCGATGGGCGGCGAGGGATTGGCGATGCCCGCGGGCACCTGCAGCTTGATGTAGCCGTCGATCTTCTTGGCCATGAATGGCCTCCTTTCTCACTGTTGCCGGACCTCTCTCGACGTCCGGCTCATGGTAAGCGGTCAAGCGGCCTGCCCCCATGCGATGGGGTGCGGACCTTCCGCGCGGTTTCCCGAAGCTGGCTTGGGAAGGCGCGCACATAGCGCTCTCACGCGGAAATGCAAGCGATTCGCACCCTGCAGGCGTTCCAGCGCATGTCGTAATGCCCCCCACTATCCGGCCCGCTTGCGAGCGTGCTAGTACAATGCAACCCAAGCGGAGCATCCATGCAGAGCTTCATCGATATCTGGCAATATATGCCGCACGGCATGTGTCTGTTGTGGCAACCGTGGCTGGTGGCACTGTGGGCGGGCAGCGACCTGCTGATCTTCCTGTCCTACACCGCAATCCCGATCGCGCTGCTGAGCGTCTTGCGCAGGCGGACCGACATTCCCTTTTCCGGCCTCGTCGTGCTGTTTGCGAGCTTCATCCTGCTCTGCGGGCTCACCCATCTGATGGGTATCGTCACGCTGTGGTATCCGATCTATCCGTGGGTCGGGGTGTTGAAGCTTGCCACGGGGGTCGTGTCTGCGGCGACCGCCGTGGTCCTGTTCCGGCTGATCCCGGTCCTCGTCGCGCTTCCCTCACCCTCGCAGCTCGCGCAAGCCAACGAGGATCTGCAGCGCGAAATCGAAGCGCATCAGGCAACTCTCGCCAGCCTCGAAGATCTCGTCAGCGAACGGACCGAAAGGCTGCACGACGCCAATGCCAAGCTTGCCGTTCAGACCCGCGAGGCGGTGCATCGCAGCGCCAACCTGCTGTCGGTCGTCACCGCGCTCACCCGGCAGACGGCACAGGGCCATGAGCGGTCCGAGGAATTCGTCGAGACGCTGCTAGGGCGAATCCACTCGCTGGCGATGGCCACCTCGACCGTCATGCGCGGAGAAGGTCACCAGTCGGGCGATCTTGCCACCATCATCCGCCAGCAGCTCGACCCGGTACTTCTCACCTACGGCACACAGGTTTCGGTCGAGGGACCGCCGACCCAAGTGGTCAGCGAGGCCGCGCAACAGATTTCGCTCGCGATCCACGAACTGGCCACAAATGCGCACAAATACAGCCTGTCGCAGGATGCCGGTTGCCGGGCATCGGTCCGTTGGTCGATCGAGGACAGGGAAGAGGGACAGACGTTCACGCTGACCTGGCACGAGACGCTACCCCCCGGCAACGGGACTGGCGAGCCGGTCGACGGCAAGGGCGGCTTCGGCACCAAATTGCTCACCCGGATCGTACCGCAAATGCTGCGGGGCACGGCAACCCGCTCGCTCGGCGAGGGCGAGTTGACCTACCGGCTCGATGTTCCAGCCGCCGCCGTATTGGCAAATCCACAGGATACCGATTCGGCGGCGCTGGCAGCCCGCCTCGTCGATGAAGGCTTCGGCGCGAAATAGACGCGATCGCCCCGGGGTCGGCTTGGCCGAATGGCTACAGAACCGTCGGTTCACCGATCGACCGGGGTGCCACGCCTGTCGAACTCCGATCGTATCCGGCAACCTTGTGGTATAGTGTCACCCTTATGTTGAGAGGCCTGAAAATGATCGGGATCGCCGTGCTGATGTGCGGCGGTACTCATACCTCGGCACAGGCCCCCAATGCTCCCGAAACCTCCGTCTCGCAGATGCCCCGCCTGCCGACAGCGGAGTTCGACGAAACCCTCGCCATCGGAGGGGAGGAGATCGGCGCACGCAAGCTGCGCAGCCGAATGACGGTGGACGTGATGGTGAACGGCACCGGACCGCACAAATTCGTCGTCGACAGCGGCGCGGATTCTTCGGTCATCGGCGAAAGGCTTGCCGGTAGGCTCGCCATGCCGGCGGGCACCCCGGCCATGCTGCACGGAATCACCGAAAGCAAATTGGTTAACCGCGTGCTGGTCGATGAAATCGTTCTCGGCCCCACGGCCACGACCGATCTCGAGCTGCCCGTCCTCGACGAGCGCGACCTAGGTGGCGACGGCATGATCGGGCTCGATGCACTGGTCGAACAGCGGTTGCTGATCGACTTCGAGGATCGTCACATCAGCGTCGACGACGGCTTTACCCAAGGCGCGGTGATGGACGGCATAATCGTAGTGAAGGGTCGGCTGCAGAAGGGACAATTGATCCTGACCGCGGTCAGGGTCGGCAGTCAGAAAGTCGAGGCAGTGGTCGATACCGGTTCCGAAATCACCATCGGCAATCGCGCGCTGCGCGACAAGCTGGCGCTCAAGCGGGCCGGCAATTTCAGCAAGATAAAGGTCTTTGGTGTTACCGGCAACGAGATGGAACTCGATTTCCTGCTGGTGAAGGAAATGAAGCTGGGTCCGATACTGCTGCGCAATGTACCGATCGCCTTTGCCGATGTTCCGCCCTTCGAGGTCTTCGGGCTGGATGACAAGCCCTCGCTCCTGCTCGGCACCGACCTGATGGAAAACTTCCGCCGTGTCTCGCTCGACTTCAAAGATCGCAGGGTACGCTTCCAGCTCAAGAAATGCCGCAATAATTCGCTTATCCTGCGAACCTCGACCATCGCCTCGCGCCTCAGGGCCGATCGATCGAGCGCCTGCAGCTGACCCATTCGTCCAAGCTTGTGGTGCCGAAGCGACCCCACTAAGGACGCGGATCATGGCAGGCGCGGACTCAACCAAGGCGATTTGGCTGCTGCTGGCAGCGACGCTGTTCCTGCGCGCGTTCGTGCCCGCAGGGTGGATGCCCGACACCGGCCGCAACGACGTGATCGTGGCGAAGATGTGCAATTCGGCCGCCACCGTCACCATCCCGCTCGATCGCGAAAAAGCGCCCGACGAAACGGCAAGGCACGATTCGGCGCCTTGCCTGTTCGCCGGCTTTTCTGGCGACGCCCCCTTTCCCGCGAACCGCCCGGTTCTGCTCGCCGGGCCGCCAGCGGACCAGTTGCCCGTCGCCGTCCTAGCCAGCCTGCTACTCGAACGCAGCGCCTTCCTGATCCCGCCCGGCCGCGGCCCTCCTGTCGCCGCCTGACCGGCGTCACCTGCTCAATGGGTGATGCCGTCACCACGGCCAAACCCATTTTACGACAGGAACCAACAATGAAACATGTTTTCGTGCGCGCCGCTATGGCATCGCTGCCGCTGCTTGCCGCCTACCCCGCCCTCGCCCAAGAGGGCGCCGAGAGCACAAGCGAGAAAGACGATCCGATCATCGTCACCCCGGTGTCGCTGCACCCCGCCGCCGGGCTCATGAACAAGCACACCCATGACGGGGGCGAGTTCATGATCGGACTTCGCTATACGAGGAGCCGACACGCGGGCTCCAGCCAGGCGGGTTCCGATTCCATTTCCGATGCCGACATCCTCGCCGCCGGCTACACGGTCAAGGCGCAGGAAATGACCATGGACATGGTCATGCTCGACCTGATGTATGCGCCCAATGACAAGCTGACGCTGATGGTCATGCCGCACTGGATGCGCCACGAAATGACCATGACCGGAATCGATCCCATGAAAACCGGGACGGGCGCGATGGACATGGGCGGGATGGAGATGGGCCATGCCTATGCCGGCCTGCCCTTCGGCCAAAGCATGACTCATTCGACGCGGGGCTTTGGCGACACGCTGGTGTCGGCGAGTTATCGCCTCGCCAACACGCCCAAATTCAAGGCGCATGTCACGCTGGGAGTGTGGGCACCCACCGGCAAGGCGGACCGCAAGAATCCCGATGGCACCTTCGTTCACTACATGATGCAATCGGGCAGCGGAACTTGGGATGTGGAGCCTTCCATTACCGTTTCCGGCCGGTCCGGCATGGTCGGTTGGGGCGTACAGGCAAGCTACCGCTGGCGCACCGAAAGCGCGAACGAGAGCGGCTTCGCCTTCGGCGACAAGGCGCAGGCGAGCGGATGGTTGAGCTATCTGGTGGACGACGGCTTCAGTCTCACCAGCCGGGTTACGCTGGAACACGAGGGGCAGGTCCTCGGCCACTACAACGGGCCGCACAACCACCGGACCCCTGCCGACCGGCAGGAGAATTACGGTGGGGACACGCTGCTGGTCGGGCTCGGAGCCAATGTCGCCCTGCCTTTCGGGGGACACGAGCGCCCTCAAGTCGGCGTCGAGCTGGGCGTGCCGGTGTACCAGAAGCTCAACGGTATCCAGCTACCCGAGGATTGGCGCGCCTCGATTTCGCTGAGCCGCACCTTTTGAAACGAAAGGCCCCGCCAGGCAAAGCCAGGCGGGGCCGCATTCAAACCATCGAATGTATGATGTCTATTTGACCAGTTCGACCTGTTCGAAGTCGAGTTCGACCGGCGTCGCGCGACCGAAGATCGAGACCGAAACCTTGACCTTCTGCTTGTCGAAATCGAGTTCCTCGACAAGGCCGTTGAAGCTGGCGAAGGGTCCGTCGAGCACCTTGACCTGGTCGCCGATTTCGTAATCGACGCTGATGTCCTTTTTGGGTGCCGCGCGGGCCTCTTCGACACCGCCGAAATAGCGCGCCGCCTCGCGTTCGGAGATCGGCTGCGGCTTGTTGTTGGTGCCGAGGAAGCCGGTCACCTTCGGGGTGTTCTTGACCAGGTGATAGACATCGTCGGTCATGTTCAGCTTGGCGAGCACGTAGCCGGGCATGAACTTGCGTTCGACCTGGACCTTTTTGCCGCGCTTGACCTCGGTGACCGTCTCGGTCGGGACCTCGACTGCCTCGACGCCCTCGGACAGGCCGAGGCGTTCGGCCTCGGCGATGATCGCGTCGCGCACCTTGTTCTCGAAGCCGGAATAGGCGTGGATGATATACCAGCGTGCCATGTGTACTCGTTACCCTGTCGAAATGCGGCCCAGGCCCGGAAAGATCAGGCCAGCGTCAGCAGCCAGCGCACCACGGCGCTGAACAGCGAATCGATGCCGAGGAAGAAGACCGAGAGGATGACCATCATGATGAACACGAAGATCGCCGTACGGACCGTTTCCTCGCGCGTCGGCCACACGACCTTGCGCCCTTCGGTCTGTACCTGCCGGAGGAATTCCGCCGGGCTGGTCTTCTTCTCGTCTGCCATCGCTCACGTCTCTCGCGTAAAATTCGTGCCGCCTTCCGCCACGTCCCTTTCAGGTAGGGTCTCTCGCCACCCCGATGCAAGACCGGGAGGGGCTTTTTCGATTCCCAATGTCGGAAGACAGCGCTCCACCTAGGCCTGCGCGCCGGAAAAGGCAAGCAGGGAGGCGCCGAAATCGCCCCTTCCCAAGCCGCGCCCGCGGCACTAGCCTTCGCCGCGATCCACCCATCCGGGTCGCATGAGGGAAAATCCATAATGTCTTCAGCCGAACCAGCCAGCCTGGGCGAACGACTGATTCAACCGGTCACCAATATTTCCGACTTCATCTGGGGCGGGACCTGGAATGGCGAAAGCATCATTCCGATCCCACCGCTGGCCGTCGTCCTGCTCGGCGTCGGGCTGTGGTTCATGGTCGGCCTGAAATTCTATCCGATCACGCGCTTCGGCAGCGCGGTGAAGGGGCTCTTCGCGGGCCGCAAGCAGGCGGGCGAAGGCGAAATTTCGCCCTTCGCCGCGCTCTCCACGGCTCTTTAGGGCGAAGTCG
>Ga0210038_1001402_pt1 | contig 11980 bp, 12 predicted proteins | sample CryGeyCG2114_020_FD_183970 | JGI IMG/M metagenome (GOLD analysis project Ga0210038, IMG submission 183970) | Groundwater microbial communities from aquifer - Crystal Geyser CG15_big_fil_post_rev_8/21/14_0.20 (SPAdes) (version 2) | ecosystem: Environmental > Aquatic > Deep subsurface >... | reverse complement strand
TGTGACCCGCGAGTTCGTTCGTCACGTCCGGGTTCGGGTTGCCCTCCGACAATGCCGTGATTGCGGAATGCCGCAGTCCGTGGAAGCTGACGCCAGTAATCTCGAAATGCCGTATGTGCTCGCCAAACCGCCGGCAAAAATACTGAGAGAAACGCCCGGCGGCCCCTCCTTGCGTCAACAACGGGAAAAGGCGCGTCGAACCGGCTGTGGCTTGCTCAGCGACGTAGTCGGCAAAGCCAAGGCTCAGGACCATCGCATGAAGAGGCACCCGCCGCCTTGCCGCATGGCTTTTGACCTGCTTCCCGACCTTCTCGACCTCGTCGGCATCCAAGCCTCCGTCCACGTCGATGTACAGCACATCCCCGTCGCGCTTTATGTCGGTCACGAATAGTTGGGCGATTTCCTCGGCACGAAGCGGATGAAAGGTCGCCAGTAGTGGAATCCAAAAAAAGTGATCCCGAATGACCATGTCGCCTGGAAGGCGCCGTCTCTGCTCAGACCTGCATCCTTGGTAGAACGGCGAAGTGAACCACTGCTTGAGCTGGTCGGGCGTCCAGGCATTCCGCTCTTCGCGTACATCACGTTTGCGGCCTGAAGGTCTGTGAACACCCCTGGCGACATTCACCTGAACAAAGCCCTGCTGCTCGGCCCAGCCGAGAAATGCCGACAGGTTCTTCATGTGCTTGCCCACGGTCGTCGCGGACAGGCGCGGAATCGCCTCATTGGCCTTGGTTAGCGCCACCAGTTCCTTGATGGACTTGCCCTTCAACTGGCCGGTCTTGCCGCGCAGCTTCGGCAGAACTTGGAGCATTTCGCGGAATCCGGCGATCTCCGCCTTCTGTATGTCGCGGATCGGCCGGTCGCCGAAAAACTCAATCACGAGGTCGTATGAGTTCTTGTTTTCCCGGATGGCGTCGGCCCGCCATTCTCCCCGTGCCTCTTTGTCCTCTTTGTATTTGCCGTAGGCCTGGGAAAGCGAAAGGGACGTTGAGGGTGCCGCATCGACGGCAGGCGAGGCCGGAACCGTGAACAGTGGGTCGAGGGGCTGTGCAGTGAAATCACCTTCGTATCTGGCTAGGTGGATACGGGTCGCCTCGGAATAGGCCCTGAGCGTCTTGTGGCAGAGTTCCCGATAAGCCGGGCTGCTGGGTTCCAGGGCGATGCCGGCCTGAGCCAATGCCTCGTCGACGAACTCCTGGGCATTCTCCACGAACCCCATCCGAAGCTGCTCGACAGCGCCTTCATGCCGCCGCCGCGCCGTCGCCACGCCGTTCTCGGTCCATTGCAGTTTGCGGGTGCGGTCGTACTCTGCCAGCACGTCCTCGAAGATTTCCCGCACGATGGCGTCAAGTCGGTGTTTGTCGAGTTCTGTGCCGTTCATTGCCTGCTTCAGGATGGGATCGAGCCTTGCCGACGCATACCTAGCCAGCACGACGGCCTCCGGTCTAGAGCACATCGGCAAAGCCTTCACGATTTCACTGCGGCCTGTCAATGCGGCCAGAGCTTGGGGAAGGCGCCGCCTGAAGTAGAAGCGGCCACGTTTGATAAGAAGGTGGAATGCCATCGGCGCCTCCGAGTGTTTCGAAGGGACACGGCATGGCCTTGTGTATACACGCTGTGTAACCAAAACGCCGAAATTGGCGCTGATCCGCCTGCGGCGTCGCGATTTCTCTAAGCTATTGAACTACTTGTCTGGATAGATGGCTGGGGCGCCAGGATTCGAACCTGGGAATGCCGGTACCAAAAACCGGTGTGTTAAGCCGCTTCACCACGCCCCAATCCTTGCGCGGTCGCCCAGGCTGGGCGGGCCGACTTCTTAGACCATCTCCGCTCTGCGGGCAAGGGATGGCGCCCGCGGAACGCCGACCCTGGACGCCCGGCCCCCCCCGCACACCGCCGGGCCGGGTGCATGCCGTCAGGTTCTGTTGGGCAGCCGAACGTGAACGGCCAGGCCGCCGATGTCGGCGCGGGAGAAGGCGATGTCGCCCCCGTTGACTTCGACGAGATCGGACACGATTGACAGCCCGAGCCCCCAGCCCGGGGACCTGGTGTCGAGGCGCTTGCCGCGGCGCGCCGCCTCGGCGGCCTGTTGCGGGGCCATCCCCGGCCCGTCGTCGGAGACCGTAAGCTCGAAGCCGCTTGCCGACTGGCGGGCGCTCACCCTGACCCGCCCGGCCGCCCACTTGCAGGCGTTTTCCATCAGGTTGCCGAGAATTTCCTCGAGATCTTCGCGATGCCCGCGGAAGACCGTATCGGCGGGGACGTCGATGTCGATGCTCAAGGCGCGTTCGGCGAACACGCGCCCGAGAACGGCGGCGATCCTCCCGGCCGTTTCCCGCACCGGAACGCCCAGCCCCAATACCCGCTCGGCCCCGGCCACCGCCGAGGCGCGGCCCAAATGGTGTTCGATCAGGCGGCGCATGGTCCGCACCTGATCGAGCATCACCGTCTTGTCCTGCCCGCTCTCGACCTCGGCGGACAGGACGGCGAGGGGTGTTTTCAACGCATGGGCCAGGTTCCCCACATGGGTGCGCGCCCGTTCGATCAGTTCCGCGTCCTTGTCGAGGACGCTGTTCATGGCCTTGGCAAGGGGGGCGACCTCCTGTGGATAGCGTTCCGCCAACCGCGCCCGTTCGCCGTTGCGCACGGCGTCGAGATCGGCCGTCATGGCCCGCAGCGGGCGCAGGCCGAAGCGGACCTGAATCAGAATGGCGACCGCCAGCCCGGCGCCGAGCAGCCCGAGCGCCGAGATCAACATCAGGTCGAACCGGCGAACACCCTCGCGGATTTCGTTCAGGCCGCCCGCGATCAGCACGTGGGTGACCCCGTCGGTCCCCGGCAGCCGGAGATCGCGTTCGGCGATCAGCAGGTCCTCGCCATTGGGCCCCTTCGCCCGCCGAAGGTGAAGCGCGGGGCCGCCCGCCACCGTCTCGATGACGCCGTCCCACAGGGACCGCGACCGCACGGCACGGCCGGCCGGCGGGGTGATCTGCCAGTACCAGCCGGAATAGACCTGCCCGAAACGCGGATTGCCGAGCGGTCGGGCCAGTTTGACCGTGCCGTCGGGGGTGGTCTCCATGGCGGCGATCAGGCCGCGCAGCATGGCGTCCAGGCGATGGCCGTATTCCCGTTCGACCGTATCGCGGAAAGCGACGGCGAGGACACCGCCGCCGATCGCCAGCATGAGGGCCAGCCACACCATGGCGCCGGCGATCAGGCGAACGGAAAGCGACAAGGCCGGGCGTTGGGCCGGGGCGTCCGTCATCCGGCCTCCGGCTCGGCAAGTACGTATCCCTGTCCGCGGACGGTCCGAATCAGTCCGGCCCCGACCTTCCTGCGCACCCGCCCGAGCAGCACCTCGAGGGAATTGGAGTCGGACTCGAACAGGCGGTCGTAGACGTGTTCCATCAGTTCCGTGCGGCTGATGATCCGGCCGGGGTGATGGAGGAAATAGGCAAGGATGCGGAACTCCTGGGCAGTCAGTTGGACCGGCAGGCCGTCGATGGTTACGCGCCCGCTGTTGCTGTCGAACCGCAACGGACCGCAGACCAGTTCCGGCTGCGCGTGGCCCGCCGCCCGGCGGATCAGCGCGCGCAGGCGGTAGATCACTTCGTCCATTTCGAAGGGCTTGGTCAGGTAATCATCCGCGCCGGCGTTGAACCCGGCCATCTTGTCGGACCAACGGCTTCGCGCCGTCAGGATCAGGACGGGGGCCGTGCGCCCGGCTTCGCGCCAGCGTTGAAGCACGGTGACGCCGTCGATTTTCGGCAGCCCGAGATCGAGCACGATCGCGTCGTAGGGCTCCGTATCACCCAGGTGCCACCCGTCCTCGCCGTCATAGGCGACGTCGACGGCGAAACCGGCGGCCTCAAGCACTTGCTGAAGCCGAAACGCCAATGCCGGTTCATCCTCGACCACCAGCACTCTCACCGCGATTTCTCCCGCCCCTTGGCCTTCAGCAACTCGCCGGTTCCGGCGTCGTAGTACAGTTTCATCACCCGCCCGCCGGAGGTCAAAATCTTAATCTCGTAGACGAGAACGCCGTCTTCCTCTTCAAGCTCCGCCTCGATCAGGTGACCGGGATAAGACGCCTCGGCGCGCGACAGGATGTCCGTCAGCGGCAGGATGCGGCCCTCCTCGAGTGCACGGAGCGCGCGGTCGTGGTCCTCGTCCGCGGCGGCCGGCGCACAGGACAAGAGAACGGCCAGAATACAGGCAGCGTGTTTCATCCCCCGATCCTAGGCCCGTGAATGTGAACCCAACCTGAACGGGTTGCTCAGACCCCGTTCAGGTTGGGTTCGTTATGGTGTCCGCATCGACAGACCAAAGGAGAAAATCGATGCTCGGCAAGATGATCATCCACGGGCTGGTGGCCGCGACAGTGATCGGCGCCGCCGCCGCCGTTTATGCCCAGACACGGAACGACGGATATGCGTCACCGGCGCCGTCCCAGGTTTCGCGCGCCGCGTCGCCCGGCAAGGCGGCGGACGACGGCTACATGCGCCCGACCGGATACCGGTCCCACGAACGCGATGACGACGACCATGAGCACGGGTTCCGGCGCGGCCACGAGCGCCGTGATCGCGTCCATTCGGACCATAAGCGCGGCCACGACAGAGATTAGGCGGAGAGCGCGGATGTCCCCCAAGTTCCAATACTTGCTGTTGAAGGCCTGGCACGCCTGGATCGGCGGGGCGTTCCTCGTCGCCTATGTGACGGCGGACGAGGACACCTATGCCATGCACCTGTTCGCCGGCTATGCCGTCGTGGCGGCCATCGCCGCGCGCCTGCTGGCCGGATTGGCCGCTCCGGCCGGGGGGCCGCTGCGCCTGCCGCGTCCAAGCCTGCGGACGGCGCGGGCCTGGCTTGCCGACGGCAAGGGGCGGCATCCGCTGTTCGCCTGGTTCGCGGCGTTGCTGCTGGCCGTCGTCGGCCTGGCCGCAGTCTCCGGAGCCCTGGCGGACGGGATGACATGGCTCGAAGACCCCCACGAGGCGATCTCCGAGGCCTCGCTTTGGGTGATCGTCGGCCATGTCGCCTTCGTCACGTTCATGTACGGCGGAAAGCGCCTGTGGGGGCGGATCACCGCCTGGCTGTCCGAGACCCTGGCACCCATGACCTCGAAGGAGAATTCCCGATGAACCGCGTGCTCTTCCTCGCCGCCATCCTGGCGGCGGCGCCCGCCGCCGTCATGGCCGCCGACGCGCGTCGCGACGCCATCATTGCCGATTATGCGGTTCAGGCGGGGAAGGCGGCCCCCGGGTTCGCGGGATTTTCCGCGCGGCGGGGCGAGGCGTTGTTCCGTACCCGATGGGCCGGGGGCGACGAACGCACGCCGTCCTGCACCGCCTGCCACACCGAAAACCCCAGGGCGCCGGGCCGGAACGCCAAGACCGGCCGCCCCATCGATCCCGTCGCCGTGTCGGTCAACCCGGCGCGTTTCACCGACAGGGATGAGGTGGAAAAGCAGTTCAGGCGCGACTGCAAGAGCGTGCTCGGCCGTGCCTGCACACCGCTCGAAAAGGGCGACTACCTGACCTTCATGAGGGAGCAATGACCATGAGGCGCGTGATCGTTCTTGCGGCGGCGCTGCTTGCCGCCACGCCGGCCATCGCCGGCGACGACTGGGTGCCGCCGGTCAAGGACCCGATGGTGCGCAAGGAATGCGGCGCCTGTCACATGGCGTTCCAGCCCGCCTTCCTGCCGGCGCGGTCGTGGGACCGCATGATGAACGAATTGGCCGACCATTTCGGCGAGGACGCGACCCTGTCCGCCGACAAGGCCCGCGCCATCCGCAACTATCTGACCGCCAACGCCGGCGACGTCGTCGCGGCGGGGCGCGCAAGCAAGTACATGCGCGCAGTGGCGCCGGGGGGAACGCCGCAGCGCATCACGCTGAACCCGGATTTCGAACGCAAGCACCGCAAGATACCCGACAGGGTGTGGAAGGACCCCAGGGTCGTCACCAGGTCCAACTGCCCGGCCTGCCATCGCGGCGCCGAACAGGGCTGGTACGACGACGATTGACGGCGGCTCAGTTCAGCCCATCGGCGGGTGGCGCCAGTCGGCCCGCGGCGACCCACCAGTCCGGTTCCGTGTCGTAGATCGTTGCGGCGGCGGCGAGGGCCGCGTCCGCGGTCTCGTACAGCGCGAAGCAGGTGCCGCCCGACCCGGACATGCGGACCAGGAGCGGCCCGTCTGTCGCCTCCAGGGCCGCCAGCACCCCGGCGACCGGCGGGCAGAGGACGCGGGCGGCCTCGGTCAGGCCGTTGCCGCGTGCCTGCAGGAGGAAGGCAAGGTGGGCCGCGTCGATGGGCGTTTCCCGGAACCGGCCGGGCGTCTGGAAGGGACCCGAGCGCGCCTTGAACACTGCCGGGGTCGATACGGGAACGCGCGCGTTGACCAGCAGCAGGGGCGCCGCCGGCAGGGGCGGCGCCGGTTCGATCTCGTCGCCGATGCCGCCGACGAAGGCGGGCCGCCCGACCCAGCACACGGGCACGTCGGCGCCCAGGGAAAGCGCCAGGGCGCGCATGTCGGCTTCCGCCATTTCGACGCCCCACAGGCGGGTCAGCGCCTTCAGGGTCGCCGCCGCGTCGGCCGAGCCGCCGCCGATGCCCGACGCCACGGGCAGGCGTTTTTCCAGGACCATATGCGCGCCCGCCGTGACGCCGGCGGCGTCGCGCAGCTTGCGTGCGGCGCGCAGCACCAGGTTGTCGGCTTCATCCGCCAGGCCCTTGGCGAAGGGGCCCTTGACCGCGAGGGTGAGCGAGCCGTCGGCCGCCGCGCGCGCCTTGATCTCGTCGCCCACGTCGGCGAAGGCGATCAGGCTGTCGAGCAGGTGATAGCCGTCGTCCCGCCGTCCCGTCACGTGCAGATAGAGGTTCAGCTTGGCGGGCGCCGCGACGGTGACGACGCTGTCAGCCATCCAGACCGTTGTCCAGCTTGGCCTGGATCTTGGGGACCAGGTCCTTCTCGGGAGAGAGCGAGAGCGACCGCTTCCACTGGAATCGCGCTTCCAGCTTGCGCCCCACCTTCCAATAGGCGTCGCCCAGGTGGTCGTTGATCACCGGGTCCTGGGGCCGCAGCTCGACGGCGCGTTCCAGTTCCACCACCGCCTTCTCGAAATGGCCCTGGCGGTAATAGGCCCAGCCCAGGCTGTCGGCGATGAAGCCGTCGTTGGGGGCAAGGGACACCGCCTTCTTGATCATGTCGGTGGCGCGGTCGATCTGCTGGCCCTGGTCGATCCAGGTGTAGCCCAGGTAGTTCAGCACGTAGGGCTGGTCCGGGCGCAGGTCGAGGGCCTTCATCAGGTCCTTCTCCGACTCTTTCCACTTCTTGGCGCGCTCGAAGGCGATGCCGCGGGCGTAGAACAGGCTCCAATGATGGGATTGCGGCTCCTTGACCCGCTCGATGGCGGCCGAATAGGCCTTGGCGGCCTGCATGTACTTCTCCGTGCGGCGGTAGACGTCGCCCAGGTGGAGGTGCGGGTCCGGCAGATCCGGGCGTGCCTTGGCCAGCTTTTTCAGGCGCTTGACCGCCTCGTCGGACCGTTTCAGGTCGCCCAGGATGGCGGCGGCCTGAAGCTGCGCGCTCCAGCCGTAGGCCGAAACCGGGTCGATGGCGTCGTACTCCTTCACGGCCTGCTCCAGGCGCTCCTCGGAATGCAGGATGTCGGCCAGGATGAAGCGCGCGACGGGAAAGTCCGGCTTCAGATGAAGGGCCAGGCGGATCAGGGCGACCGCCGTCTCGTGGGCGTTCTGGCGCCGCAGGGACGAGCCGATGTCGTACAGCGCTTCGGCCGCACCGTCGCGCGCATCCTTGATGGCAAGCGGCGGCTTGTCGCCGGTTTCGAGCCGTTTCAAAGCCGGGTCCATGAGCCTGGAGACGGGATGCTCGTCTAGGTAGAGGCGATAGACGGCCTTGGCCCGCTCGGCGTTGCCGGCGCGTTCCAGCAGCGCCCCCAGAAGGTGGGTGACGCGCGACGACGGCGGCGACTGGCGCTCGACCACGGCGGTCAGCAGCTTGCCCGCCTCCTCCGCCTTGCCCATGATCTGAAGGATCAGCGCCTCGTGGATCTCGACCAGGTTCTCGACGCCCTTCTTGTCCTCAAGCGGCTTGAGGGCCGCCAGCGCGTCCGTTCCCTTGCCCTGGCCGAACTTGCTCCAGGCGCTCAGGATCGGCTTGGTGAAGACGGAAAGACCCTGGTCCGGCAGCTTCGCCAGAAGCGTCTCCGCCTCCTTGAAGCGCTTGTGCTTCAAACGGTCGACGGCGAGGGTGAGCTGCGCGATGGTTTGATCGGGATCCTCCTTCAGGTATTCCCCGGCCAGCCGCACGGCGATCTCCATGCGCCCTTCGATCAGGTTGACGATGAAGGCCTGGCGCAGAAGTCCGGGCGTTTCCGGCTTTTGCCTCAGGGCGGCGCCGTAGAAATCCGCCGCGGCGCTCAGGTCGCCGCCGCGCTGCGCCTGGCGGCCGGCCAGGTAGTTGCCGATGAAGGTATTGGCGCCCAGGCTGTCCTTGGCGTCCGGCTTGGCGTTCACGGCGGCGGGCCAAACGGCCAGGGCGGCGGCGCAGATCAGTCCAGCGGCGAGGGAACGGCGAAAGCGGCGGGATGGGGTCACGGGCGGTCTCGAACCTCGGGATCAATGGGGCGGGCGGTAACCGGAAATCAGTCTAGCCGACGCCGGCCCGGGCCGCCATATCTCGCGGCCTTATACCTTGTCGCCGGAGCCTTTGGCGAAAAAAGGGCAGTGGCGCATAATGCGGCCATGACCGAACCCCGATCCGCCCGGCCGCTGGTCCTTGCGTCCCTGGAGAACGGCGACGGCACGCGCTGCGTCGACCTGTTCCGCCGCGCCGACGGCACCCATGGGTTCGAGGAGTACCGCCGCGACCCGGAAGACCTGCGCGGCTGGTCCGGCGCCGCCGGTTTCGGGGCGCGGGTTTTCACCGACGAAAGCGCGGCCAGAACCGCCGCGCGGGCGGCCGTTAAATGGCTGCCCGCCGCGGTTGGCGAGTAAAATTCGCTTGTGTTTAAGATCGTTCGAAAGTACCAATCTTGCCGTGATTATGCCCCAGCCGGTTGTGGCGGGCGGTGACCGGACCCCCAGGGTCCAAAAACCCCACCAACCCTAGGAAGCGTCGATCACCCGGAAAGCGCGGTTGCTTTTCCGGTATCTCACCATGCCGAGGCGGCACTCTCCCGGCAACTAGTACAGGACTTTACGTAAATGACCACTGGAACGGTTAAATTCTTCAACCAGCAGAAGGGCTACGGCTTCATCACTCCGGAAGACGGCTCGAAGGACGTGTTCGTCCACATCACCGCCGTCGAACAGTCGGGCCTCAGCGGCCTGGCCGAAGGCCAGAAGGTGAGCTTCGAAGTCCAGAACGAAGCCCGCGGCCCCAAGGCCGTGAACCTGCAGGAAGCTTGATCCGAAAGGATCCAGACTAGGTCCAAGCTTCAACCGCGTTGAAGTACGGTTCCAGGGTCATCCGCCGAAAGGCGGATGGCCCTTTCCTTTTGGGCCGGTTCCCCTGGACGGCGGCCTGACGAAATCCAATGGACTCAACCAATTCCGCACCCTTAACTTGCTCGGGGGAATTTTCCGCTCGAGGCAACGATGAGCAGCTACGACTACGACCTGTTCGTTATCGGTTCCGGGCCCGCGGGTCAGCGCGCGGCGGTGCAGGCGGCCAAGCTCGGCAAGCGGGTGGCGCTGGCCGAACGCCAGACCGTGGTCGGCGGGGTGTGCCTGAACACCGGCACGATCCCGTCGAAGACCCTGCGCGCCGCGACCATGCACTTCTCCGGCTATAACGAGCGCAGCGTCTACGGATCGTCCTACAAGGTGAAGCAGGAGGTCACCATGGCCGACCTGCTGGCGCGCGCCGACCATGTGCGGCAGATCGGCATCGACGTCACGCGCCACCAGATGCAGCGCAACGGCATCAGGATCATCGAGAGCGCGGCCGCCTTCGTCGACCCCCACCGCCTCCGGCTGATCCCCGCCGCCGGCGGCCCGCCGACGGAAGTGACCGCCGGCAAGGTGGTGATCGCGGTCGGCACGACGACGACGCGCGACGACAACATCGCCTTCGACGGCCGGCACATCTTCACCTCGGACGACATCCTGGAGCTTCAGGCCCTGCCGAAGAGCCTCACCGTGGTCGGCGCCGGCGTCATCGGCATCGAATACGCGACGATCTTCGCGACGCTCGGCGTGCGGGTCACGGTGATCGACAAGCGCCTGCGCATCCTGCCCTTCGTGGACGAGGAGATCATCGACACGCTGGTCCATCTGATGCGCCAGGAACGGGTGACCCTGCGCCTGGGCGAGGAAGTCAGCGGGATCGAACTGGTCGACGGCGAGCAGGGGCAGAAGGTCCATATCTCGCTCAAAAGCGGCAAGCACATCAATTGCGAGACGGTGCTCTACTCCATCGGCCGCACCGGGGCGACGGCGGGCCTCGACCTGGAGGCGGCGGGCCTGAGCGCCGATCCGCGCGGGCGCATCACCGTCAACGCCAGTTATCAGACCGAGGTGCCGCACATCTATGCCGTCGGCGACGTCATCGGTTTTCCCTCGCTCGCCTCGACCTCCATGGAACAGGGCCGGCTCGCCGCCTGCCACGCCTTCGGCGTCGAGGCGCGCAGCTTTCCCGACCTGTTGCCCTACGGCATCTACACGATCCCCGAGATTTCCGTGGTCGGCAAGAACGAGCAGGAACTGACCGAGGCGGAAATCCCCTACGAGGTCGGCCGCGCCGCCTACAAGGAAATCGCCCGCGGCCAGATCGTCGGCGACCAGGCGGGGCTGCTGAAGCTGCTGTTCGATCCGCAGTCGCGAAAGCTTCTGGGGGTGCACATCATCGGCGACGGGGCCTGCGAGATGATCCACATCGGCCAGGCGGTGATGTCGCTCGGCGGCACGCTGGATTACCTGATCGACACGGTGTTCAACTACCCGACCTTCGCCGAATGCTACAAAACGGCGGCCTTCGACGGGATCAACCGGATCGGGTGAGGTCTGTGCTTTTGACCCAAGGCGGACACTTTTCGGTCAATGCGTCCTTAGGCTGGTTCAATTGGGGAGGTGCAAGCCCCAATTATTAGTTCTCTAATTAGGTAGCAGAACACGCCATTTCTGGCCGACCCGGATCGTTCCAGAGCCGTCTGCATTTGATCGGTAATCGTTAGGTTCGAATTCAACTACTTGAATCGATCCGGGGCTAAGCTCACTAGGCTGTTCAATGTAAGTTGATTTTCGCATCTGTCTCGATAGCTTGACCGATTTCGGTAACCGATAAGAAACCTTTTCCATCGGCCTGCCTTGCCAATCAAATTTGAATCGGAGAATAAAAAACTCCCCGTCAAAAATAGCGTTGCGAAGACCGCTTATCGAATCTTCGGTACATATAATTGCTTGTGACCAAGGTACGGGAATCGCGATGCGGCGCGTCTTGTTTGAAACCAAGATCGCATTGTATTCGCCAGATCTGTCACTAATCGAATGGTCGGGATAGTACTGAACAGGGGCGGCCCAGGATTCACCTGATCGGCACCACGCTTTCTCCGGCAACTTACCTTTTTTTGGTCTTCCGGTAGATGCGGGAATGTTTACGTCCGCGACTTTGCCAAGTGGCTCGGCTGTTACCTCGATAATTTCCTCTGGCCTAGAGGTGACGGATATCCTGTCAAAGTATGGCTTTATTGCTGCCCTAAGAAACTCGGCAACTGGCGCCTTAGGCTGTTCAATATAATACGCAGCGAAAAGCTTGTGGATTGGATTGGATTGACCAACATAAAGTAACTTGTTCAAGAGGCTTTCATCGGGCGCCCCCAGATTTCCTCGTATTGGGCCAACTAGAGTCCTTCACGTTTTGACGGAACCGTATTTTGCGTTTCTGAAGTAGTTTCGGCATTCTTCCTCGGTGAAGGTTCCGACGAGGTGTCCGACGTGTCGCCAAACGTCTTCCA
>Ga0210038_1001396_pt1 | contig 11991 bp, 16 predicted proteins | sample CryGeyCG2114_020_FD_183970 | JGI IMG/M metagenome (GOLD analysis project Ga0210038, IMG submission 183970) | Groundwater microbial communities from aquifer - Crystal Geyser CG15_big_fil_post_rev_8/21/14_0.20 (SPAdes) (version 2) | ecosystem: Environmental > Aquatic > Deep subsurface >... | reverse complement strand
GCAAAAGATTTGTTGACAAAATTTATCCACAAGGCCAATTTCCCTCAATTTTTAAGCTAACCCCGAACCAAAAACTTCGTTTTGCTACAGGGCAAGAACCTCAATTTCTATTTGTAAAATAAATCCTGACATAAATTAAAAAGCCCGCCTTCGCTGAGCTTCGGCGGGCAAATAGAGAATTTTTATCTTATTTTATTTTTTACTCTAAATTTTCTTTAAAAATTCTTCTATATCTACTTCAGCTAAATCTAAAACTCCTTTTAATGTTCCGGGAGCTAATTCTTTATGAAGTGGGACTATGGTAACAATTTCTTTATTTCTTAATCGCCTTTTTAATTTTACATGGCTTCCTTTTTGAGAAACAAAATAAAAGCCGAATTCTCGGCATAAAACTTTTATAACTTCTTTCCCAGAAAGCACTCTTTTAGGCATGTTTTAACTCAAGACTGGTAATCAAAGGTGCTTGTTTTGAAAGGTATTTTTTGGCTTTAGGCTGGTCTTCCAAATAAAGCTCAGCGGCTTCTTTAAGGTTTCTTTGGGCCTCTTCTACGGTTTTTCCTTGACTAACTACGCCTAATTCTAAACAACGAGCCACAAACCATTTGCCTTCTTTATTTATAACTGTAGTAAACTTATAGGTCATACAATTTTATTTTAGCAAACCAAGAAACTATGTCAACCAATTATTATTTTACCCGTTTTACAAATTCGTTAATGATATTTTTATAACCTTCTTTTTGAACGATTTGCCAAGATTTTTTGTAATCTGGCAGAAAACTTATCAATTTAATATCTCTTTTTAACCGCTTTTCATTAAAGAATTTGTAATAAATATAAGAATGAATAGCCTGGAGAGGAATGTGAATTCTAGTATTACGAGAAAATTTTTTATATTTTTGATGGAAATATCCCCAGGCCTTTTTTGATTTTTGGTAATTTCCCGGCTGAATGAAAAGATTATGAATTAATTCATGGGTCAAGACATCAATAAAATAATCTGGATATTTTTCGTAAACTGATATTGTTAAAGGGTCTGAAAAAGGCCTACACCTTCCAACAACATAACAGTAGATAAACTTAGATTCCCATTTTAAATGGGAAATCTTGGAAAGTTCTAGAAGAATTCTTCTCTCCTCTTTTTGCCATAATTTTTCAATTTTCTTAATGTAATTTAAAACATGCTTGGAAGAAGGGTATTTTTTGGATTTTTTTCCTATTAATCCTTCTTTCCAGGTTTGGTCATAAATCCAGGAATATTTAAAGACAATTTTAGGGTAGTTCATATTTTTATTTTACCTTAACTTCATTTTTTTTCAATTTTTTCGCCACGTTGATTGAGAAGAGTTTTAAAGCAGCTCGAACATATTCGTGCTTGACAGATATTTTTAAAATGTTAGATTAAAATTAGGTACCAATTGTTAACTCTAAATTCTATGGAAAAAATTATTACAATTCCAAAAGATTTAATTAAAGAAGGAGAACTTATCTTAATTCCTCGGAGGAAATACGAGAAGCTTTTGGAGAATCAGAAAATAACAGAGGAAGATGTTTTGCGTTGGACAAGAGAGGCTAAAATTCTTAAGAAAATTGGCAAATTACCAAAGCTGAAATCTTGGACCAGTTTTAAAAAATGAAAATTTCCAGTATTTATTACCACCCTCAATTTAGAAAATCCTTTTTGCGATTACCAAAAGATATTCAACGGAAGGCAAAAGTAAGAACAAAAATATTTAAAGAAAACCCATTTCATCCTTTACTTGACACTCATAAACTCCACGGAAAATTAAAAGAACAGTGGAGTTTTTGTATAAAGGGGCAATACAGAATTCTTTTTATATTCGATAATAGCGATGTAATTTTCCTAGATATCGGTCCTCATGGTATTTATAAATAAGTCCCTCAAAGAAAATCATTGATTTTCCGACAAAATTTATCCACAAGGCCCATTTTTCTTCAATTTTTAAGTAAAAATCCAAATTTTTCTTTGTAAGCTAATTCCCGACAATATTTAAAATTTCCGGAGACAAAAAACGGCCAAGATAACATCTGACCGCAATCTGAGAAATATTTTATTAGGTTTAATCTAAATTTACTCCAAGTTTCTCTTTAATTACTTCCTTAATTCGTCGGATATCTTTCTTCATCATCGTGAATTCTTGGTCCAGCTTTTCTAATATCGCCAAGAATTTATCAATTCGATTAAATAGTTTGTTAATAGTGTCTTTGGTTTCTTTGATATCGGGTTTGATTTCGCTCATATCTACCTCTAAGTTTGCTACTTTAACTGTGACATTTGTTAGCTTTTCATCCACTTTGTCAAATCTCTTATCGATTCGATTAAAATCTTCCTTTATTGCTCCAGCAAAAGGTTCCAATGCTTCGGTTAAAGCTTCTTTTATATCCTCTTTTTTAATTGGTTCAGCCATATTTTTTCCTAATTATATTTTAACTTTCCTAAATATCTTGTCAAATTGGTTAATTTTGATACAATTACCTTATGACAGAAACTGCACCAATTGAGTTGGAGTTGAGGAAGTTGGGGTTGAGTGAGAAGGAGGTCAGGGTTTATTTGGCGGGTTTGGAATTGGGACCGAGCTCGGTACAAAAAATCGCCAAAAAAGCAAAAATTACCCGACCCACTACTTACGAAATTATTAAGACTTTGGAAGAGAAGGGATTATTTACCGAGACGAAACAAAAGAAAAAAAGATTATTTGTTGCCCAATCTCCAGAAAGAATTTTAGGGGTCATGAGAATCCAAAAGCGAGAAATTGAAGAAAAAGAAAGGGAGTTTATTCGGGTTATTGCTGCTTTGGAATCGAAATACTCAAAAGAAAAAGAAGGAGCTGAAGTGTTTAAAGGAAGAGAAGGCTTAAAAGCTTTGGAAGAAATTCTTTCTTTCTCTTCCACGCCAGAAATTTTGGTGATTAACTCCAAAATACTTCCAATTAGTCGTCAAAAAAGAGAAAAGATTTACCAGAAAATTAAAAAAAGATTAGGCAAAATTGAAGTTAGAGAAATCAGTGCTAAATTAGATGGCACTTTAATCATTTTTGATAAAATTATTTTCTTCCCGCTTAAAAAACAAAAAGGTTTCTTATTAGAATAATTATCTACATTATCGGTGTTTCCGGTGGCGGAGGTGAAGGTGGAGGTGGAGGTGGGACTATCGGTTCTTCGGGCTTTTTTGGTACAGCTGGTCCCTTCCTTCTTCCTGCCAGATACCAAATTACCCAGCCTATCACCACAATTGCCACAATTATCCAAAATAAGGTCATAAATTAAAATTAAAAATAAAAAATAAAAAATTATTCGACCTTGATAAAACACTCTCTATTTTATTTTCTCCCCTCTTAATTTCATTGTCAAGATAGTTTTTAGTTTTTCGCTTTTAGTTTTAAGCTTAAATTATAGATATCTCCAGCTCCCATAATCATTATCACTTCTCCACCTCGAAGATTTTTCTTTAAATAATCTAAAATCTCCTCTTTTTTAAGATAAATCACCTTATTTTTGCTAATTTTTTTAACTAATTTTTCCGAAGAGACCTTTTTTTTAATTTTTGACGTCTCCCTTCCCGCCACATCGTAAATGTCGGTGATAATTAATTTATCAACTGGCGCGGCTTTAAAAACTTTGACAAAATCCTTAAACAAATAATAAGTTCTCTGATACTGATGGGGTTGAAAAATACACCAGATTTCCTTCCGCGGGAATTTTTCTCTCGCAGCTTCCAAAGTCACTTTAATTTGTGTGGGATGGTGAGCATAATCACTAATTAGGGTGTAGGGTTTAGGGTATAGGGTTTTAGTAATTTCGAAACGGCGCCAAGAGCCTTTATATTCAGATAAAGCTTTAAAAGAAATTTTATCTGGGATTTTTAAAACTCGAGTTACAGTTAAGGCAGCCAAGGCATTTGAAATATTAAATTTTCCCGGAATTTTTAATATTTTTTTAATTTTTTTTGCCTCCAGTTGTTTTAGAGAGTAGTTTTGAGTTTTAAGATGTAGTTTTGAGATTTGACTTTTGAGTTTTTGGATATTTTTATCGTCTTTGTTTGCAATCAAAATCCCACTTTTCGGCAATTGGGAAATAAATTTTTTGTAAGCCAAAACATAATTTTTTAAATTTTTGTAAAAATCCAGATGATCGGCCTCAATCGTAGTTAAAACAATGATTTTCGGCCAATAATTTAAAAAAGAGGCAAGATGCTCATCTGCCTCTATAACTAAATATTTCGACTTCCCTACTCTGCAATTTGAACTGCCAAATTCCTTTAATTTTGTTCCTAAAATCACTGTTGGGTCCAGACCGGCTTTTTCTAATAAAAGTCCAGTCATTGCCGCCACTGTACTTTTACCGTGGCTTCCAGCAATGGCAATTGTGAAATATTTCTTTGTTAGCTCCCCCAGCGCTTCGGGATAACTCTGACATTTTATTTTTAGTTTTTTGGCTTCTTTTAATTCCGGATTATTGGGTTTGACAGCCGGGCTGTAAATCACCAAATTAGCATTTTTGGGTAAATTCTTAGTTTTGTGTTTGCCGGTAAAAATCTTAGCCCCTAATTTTTTGAGAGAATCCGTTATTTCTGAGGCAACTAAATCTGAACCGGTTACTTTATGACCCTTTGCTAAATAATATCTGGCTAAAGCCGAGACACCGATGCCGCCGATACCAATGAAATGCACATTCATTTTGTTTAGAAATTAGAAATTAGAAATTAGGATTTTAGCGGTGCTGATTCCAGCACCGCGTATTCTGCTCCCCCTCTTTTTAGTTCACTTTCCATTACTTCAATTGAATTTACCTCAAAATTCAAATTAATTTCTTCATTTACTTCTGGTCTTTCTTCAGGCTCAATTTGCCTGAATTCCCATTGTTTAATTCTTCCCAGAGTTATGTGAGAAGTGTAGGGTCGGGCTTCCGGCTCTTTTAAGTTTTTAATCGGAGTTGAAAAAAGAGAGTTTTCCAAATTATTTTGTAATTTTCCTAGCTCGATACTTTTTTCTCCTTCAACCCAGATCATTCGGGGTGGCATTTTCTTTGGCGGACCGTAGCATATTTTGTTTAAATTTATTGAAAAAGAATTATTTCTCTGGGCAACTTCTTTGGTAATTTTTAAAACTTCTAAAAGTTCTTCATCGTTCGTATAGCCAATAAAAATTAGAGTAATATGCAAATTCTCTTTTTTTGTCCACCTAATTGGCAATTCTGGCCACTTTGCCTGATAATCGATTAGCTTCTTTTTTATATCCTCTGGTAAATTTACAGCAATAAAAATTCGATGTTTCATACTAATTGAATTTTATCATAAAAAAGATTAAAATTAAATAATGGTAAAGGAAGCCTATTTATACAAAAAATTGTCGGAGAAAAAAGTTCAGTGTCAAAATTGCGCTCATTATTGTGTTATTCCGCCGGGAAAACGCGGAATTTGCGGCGTAAGGGAAAACATTAATGGAAAATTGTATGCCTTAAATTACGGGAAAGCCATTGCCGTGAATATTGATCCCATCGAAAAAAAACCATTTTTTCATTTTTTACCCGGAAGCTATTCTCTATCAATTGCCACTGTTGGTTGTAATTTTAGGTGTTTAAACTGTTTTTCTCCCCAAACAACAGTCGTCACTAATTGGGGCCCAATGTTAATAAAGGAAATTTTTAATAAAGGAAAAAACTCGTATTTTAAATTAGATGGTAGTGAAGTCAGGGAAATTGAAAACCTTCAGGCAATCACCCATAAAGGGCGTTATAAAAAAATTCTCCGAGTATTTAGGCATCCATATAAAGATAAAATTTTTATCATTAAACCAAGATATACTCCCCCAATAGAATGTACAGCGAGCCATAAATTTTTAGTAACTCGAGACCCATTAAGAGGAAAGTTAGACAAAATTAGAGCAGATCAACTTTCAAAAGATTATTATTTGGTAATTCCTAAGAATTACCCATTTTCTCTTCCCAATATTGAGCTAAATATAAAAGACATTTTATCTTCCCATGCCCCACCTCTTTTAAAGAAAAACACAAAGATAAACATAAAAATCGCAAAAGAAATTTTAAAACTATCTAAACAAGGAGAAACCTCAAGAAATCTTGCTTTGAAATACCATTTCCATCCATCTTATATTAGAACATTAAGATCTAAATTTAGAAAGAAAGGAATTTCTAACTATCTTTTTTGGTATAAAAATCAATTAACTGAAAAAGGAAATAGATTAGTGTATAAATATGAGAAAAAAGGTGGTATCTCTAAAAAAATTAAATTGGACGAACGCTTAACGAAATTATTAGGTTATTATTGTGCCGAAGGATGCGTTTCTAAACTGAAAAATAGACCGAATTCCTATCAGCTTATATTTTGTTTTGGACATAGAGAAAAACAATACGTTGCCGAGGTTAAGAATTTAATTGAAGAAATTTTTAACATAAAACCGAAAATTATTCAGCAACGGACAATAACCAGAATAAACGTTGGAAAAACATCGGTAGCCCTTCTCTTTAAAATTCTATGTGGTTCGAAAGCGAAAAATAAAAAAGTGCCAGAAATTTTGAACCAAGCAACTAGAAATTTAGTTAAAGCATTTCTTGATGGATTTATTGCCGGTGATGGAAGTATTCAAAAAGGAGAAATAAGTATCGGGACTGTATCAAAGGAATTGGCATTAGGAATATATTGGCTATGGTTAAAAATGGGTTTTCTCCCCTCTTTTTATAGATGGAAGCCATTATCAATCACGACTATAGAAAAAAGGAAAGTTAATCAATTGCCTTACTATTATGTAAAATTAACAGCCCAGAAATTTAGGAAAGATTTTTTAAATGATAACGCACTGATTATTAGTCCAAAAAGTGTAAAATCTCTCCGTTTTAAAGAAAATGATTTGTATTATTTTGTTCCGATTTTTAGAATTTCAAAAAGAAAATATTCAGGTTATGTTTATAATATCGAAGTTGAAGAAGACCATTCTTATTTAGCTAATTTTATAAGTGTCGGAAATTGCCAGAACTGGGATATTTCTCAAGGATTTAAAGATAAAAAAGAAATTCCCGGGGAAGACATTTCGCCAGAAGAAATTGTGAAAATTGCTTTGGAAAATAATTTACCGAGCATTTCTTATACCTATGTAGAACCGACGATCTTCTTGGAATACGCCTTAGACATAATGAAATTAGCAAAGAAAGCCGGGTTGAAAAATAATTTTGTTTCCAACGGCTTTATGTCAGAGGAATCGGCGAAGTTGGTTATCCCATATTTGGATGCTAATAACATTGATATCAAAAGCTTCGACGATAAATTTTATAAAGAAAACTGCGGCGGAAGGTTGCAGCCGGTTTTAGATACGGCGAAATTAATGAAAAAATCGGGAGTTTGGGTTGAGATTACAACTTTGGCTATTCCTACCTTGAGCGATTCAGAGGAAATGTTTAGAAAAATTGCTAAATTTATTTATGAAGAATTGGGTCCCGAAACTCCCTGGCATATTTCCCAATTTTCTGGAGCAATTTCTTGGAAACTCCAACATCTACCAGATACTCCGGTTGAAACCTTAGAGACGGCTTATAAAATTGGTAAGGAAGCCGGCTTGAAATATGTTTACACCGGCAATGTTCCCGGTCTTCCCTCCGAAGACACTTTTTGTCCAAAATGCCGGGCCCTCTGTATTGATAGAATGAATTACGTCATCCACCGCCACGATAAATCCGGCAAATGTCCAAAATGTGGCGAAAATTTAGATTTGATATTAAAATGATATGCCAAAAATTGTTTTTGCTGCTATCTCGCCCCACCCGCCAATAATTTTGCCCTCGGTTGGCTCTGGGGGAGACCGACTTCAAGTTAAAAAAACTATTGAAAGTCTGGAAAATTTGGGGGAAAGATTAAAAGAAGCCCAAGCCGACTCAATAATTATTTCCTCTCCCCATCCCGACTGGGGGTTTAATGTCCCCCTTTATTTTTTGGCAAAAGATTTTAAGGGCAAGGTTAAAACATTCTTAATAGGCTTGGAAACGCCTGAATTTTACTTTTCAGAAGGAAAAAAGCTCCGCGGAGAACTGTTCTCCGCGGAAAAGCTTGCTTTAATCGCTTCGGGGGATTTATCACATTGTTTGAAAGAAGGTGGACCCTATGGTTTTCATCCCGATGGCCCAAAATTTGATAAGGCCTTGATTGATGCTTTAAAGAAAAAAGACATTAAAACAATTTTTAAATTAGATGATTTATATCCTGAAGCTGGCGAATGTGGCTTAAGGTCTTTTTGTTTTCTTTTGGGGATTTTAGAAGCTTCAGGAATAAAGTGGCAGCCAGAAGTTTTATCTTACGAAGGACCTTTTGGAGTTGGTTATTTAGTAGCTAATTTCAAATTAAAATAGAATATGGATTTAGCTAAAATTGAGAAAATTTTAGAAAAAGAGCCGTCATTTCGCTTAAAACAAATTAAAAAAGCGATTTTCTCAGATTTAATAGAAAATTGGCAGGAGGCCGCTAATTTACCTCAAAACTTACGTCAAAAATTATCAGAAAATTGCCCAATTCAGGATTTAGAAGATGAAAAAATTTTGTTTTCAAAAGACGGTCAAACAATTAAAGTTCTTTTTAGGTTGAAAGGTGGTTTTAAAATTGAATCGGTCTTGATGAAACACGAGGACAACAGAAGAACAGTTTGTGTTTCTTCCCAAGTCGGTTGTTCCGTTGGTTGTAAATTCTGCGCTACTGGTCAGCAGGGCTTCAAAAGAAACTTATCTACCGGTGAAATAATTGAACAAGTTTTATTCTTCGCAAGATTATTAAGCAAATCAAAAGAAAAAGTTGGCGATGAAGTTTACCCCCTTCAGGGTTTGCCTTCATCTTCACCCTTCGCTGTGGCTCGGGTGACCAATGTTGTTTTTATGGGCATGGGAGAACCATTTTTGAATTATGACGATGTTTTAGAAGCAATAAGAATTTTAAACGATAAAAATGGTTTTAATTTGGGTGCCAGACATATTTCTATTTCTACTATTGGAATTACCGAGGGAATTGAAAAATTAGCTAAAGAAAAATTACAAATAAATTTAGCCATTTCCCTCCATGCCCCCAATAATAATTTGCGCTCAAAATTGATGCCAATAAATAAAAAATATCCCATTGAAAAGATTTTGGCTGCGGTTGATGATTATATTAAAAAAACAAAAAGAAGAGTAATGTTTGAGTATTTAATGATAGATGGAGTGAATGATTCTCCGGCCCAGGCCAAAGAGTTGGCTAAACTTTTGAAAAAACCTTTGTATTTTATTAATCTTATATCATTTAATCCTATTGGTCATTCCAAATTTAAACCATCGCCTGGCTGGAAAATTAAAAAATTTAAGGAAGTTTTAGAAAAAGCTGGAATGGCCGTAACCCAGCGCTATCGTTTCGGCCGCGAAATCAAAGCTGCCTGCGGTCAATTAGCTGGCCGTGAATAATTATGGACGATAGAAAATTAATTGAGATTAAAAAAGCTAAAAAGGTTATTTTTGTTGGCGATACGCATGGGGATTTGGAGGCGAGCCAAAAAGTTATCAAAAATTATTTAAAAGAAGGAAATATCATTGTTTTTCTGGGAGATTATGTTGATAGAGGGCAAAAATCAAAAGAAAACCTCGATTTTTTATTAGAAGTAAAAGCTAAAAAGCCAAATCAAATCTATCTCTTACAAGGAAATCACGAAGGCCGCCGGATTTTAAAATTTTCTCCGGCCGAATTTTGGGAAAGCTTAGATGAGGAGAAATATAAAAAATATACTTCAATCGTTGAAAATTTTCCCCTCGCAGTAATGTTGAATTTTTCTACAGGTGTCGAAAAAGTCAACAAAATAGGTGGGATTATTGCCCTACACGGAGTTTTGCCAGATGTAAAAAACTTAGAGGAAATAAATAAAATTAAATTAGGAAGTGAGGAGTGGCGACAAATAACTTGGGGTGATTTTTCTGAGGAAAGTGGTGAATATTTGGGCACAGATCCATTTACTGGTCGTCCTCAATTTGGCCAAGATTATTTTTTTAAAACGATGGATAGATTTAATAAAAAAGTTTTAATCCGTTCTCATCAACCGACCTCTCCCCTATTTACGTTCGATAATCGATGTCTAACCATTTTCACCTCTTCCGCCTACACTTGCGAACGAACCATCGCTATCTACGATTTTAAAAAACCAATAAAAACCGTTAAAGATTTAGAAATTAAAAGAGTTCGCAGAAGCTAACGTTTCTTCTCACGCCTCGGCTAAAGCCTCGGCATATGAAATTTATTTTAAAAATTCCTTTGAAGGAAAATATTTATAATTTAATGAGAGGGTTAGGTTATCATTTTCTAAATAAAGATGAAAAAACTGGCGAATTGAATTTTGTCCACCCTATCGGTGGCGATGCTTATCCGAGATTTCATATTTATTTGACAGTAGAAAACAAAAAATTAATTTTTAATTTACATTTAGACCAGAAAAGACCAATTTACAAAGGCGCCACCGCCCACTCCGGCGAATACGAGGGCGATTTAGTCGAAAAAGAAGCCGAAAGAATTAAACAAATGTTAAAATGAATTTCTATACATTGCTTGCTAAACAAGCGATTGAAAATTATGTTAAAGAGGGGAAAATTATTTCTCCTCCGAAAGATTTACCCGAAGAGTTTTTTAAAAGGAAGACGGGGACTTTTGTGACCATTATGAAAGATGGCCAGCTTCGGGGTTGCATTGGGACTTATTTGCCTACTAAAGAAGATATTGGAAAAGAAATTATTTCTAATGCCATCGCTGCTGCTACCGAGGATTATCGCTTTGGGCCAATTCGGGAAGAGGAACTCCCCCACCTTTCTTATACTGTTTATATTCTCGGTGAACCAGAATTAGTTAAGGACATTAAAGAACTTGATCCAAAAAAATATGGCATAATCGTAAAGACTATACCAATTAAAGGCCCCACCGGTATTGATGTAGTTTTTAATGGTCATTTTGTAGCCAAAACTGGGTTATTGCTACCTGATTTAGAAGAAGTAGATACAGTTGAAAAACAAATTTCAATTGCCTGCCAAAAAGGTGGAATTGACCCAGTGCGTGAAAAGATTTTAATCTACAAATTCACCGTTGAGAAATACCAGTAGTTGGCAGAGGACGGGCCTCTGCTGAGTTCATCGTTCGCGCTTGCCGGAAATGAATTCTTCGACCATTTCTCGGGCTTGCTCATCAGGAAATTGTTGGGGTGGGTGTTTCATTAAATAAGCTGAGGCGGAAATTAATGGTCCGCCAATTTTTCTATCTAAAGCCAATTTTGCTAATCTTATCGCATCGATAACTGTTCCTGCGCTGTTTGCTTTATCATCAACATCTAAACGTAATTCCAGAGAAAAAGGAATATCGGCAAACATTTTTCCTTCAATTCTGATAAAAGCCAATTTTTTATTTCCTAAAAATGGAATGAAATCACTCGGCCCGATATAAATATTTTCTGGATTTATTTTCTCATCCAATTGGCTAGTTACTGCTTCAGTTTTGCTGATTCTTTTACTTTCTAATCTTTTTTGCTCCTTCATATTTAGAAAATCAGTATTACCACCAACATTTATTTGGTAGGTTTTGTCAATTATCGTTCCCCTATTTGAACAGAGCTTTGCCAAAACCCGATGGACAATCGTTGCTCCGATCTGGCCCTTGATGTCGTCACCGATAATCGGGATTTTTTTTCTTTCAAATTGTTTCGCCCATTTTTTTTCTGAAGCGATAAAAGCCGGAATGCAATTTATGAAAGCGCAGTTCGTTTTCAAAGCTATATTTGCCCAGAATTCGGTGGCCTTTTGGCTGCCGACCGGCAGATAATTGACTAAAATTTCGGTTTTATTTTTTTTAATCTCTTTTTCGATTTCCTTTTCTAATTTTTCTATTGGAGTAGGATTTTTTACTGGATTTATTTTATTTTCGACAAATATTCCAATTCCGTCTAAAACCGGTGCTTCTTTAACTACTGTTTCACCTCT
>Ga0210038_1001395_pt1 | contig 11998 bp, 7 predicted proteins | sample CryGeyCG2114_020_FD_183970 | JGI IMG/M metagenome (GOLD analysis project Ga0210038, IMG submission 183970) | Groundwater microbial communities from aquifer - Crystal Geyser CG15_big_fil_post_rev_8/21/14_0.20 (SPAdes) (version 2) | ecosystem: Environmental > Aquatic > Deep subsurface > Groundwater... | reverse complement strand
TCGGAAAAGGCTTGGGTGTCGTAAAAAATGAAGAAAGTGATCAGGAGTATTTGGAAAGCGAGTATGAAGGCTAAGGCGATGTTAAGTGATTGCCTTAGCATATACGTGATCCAATTGACTGATGCTTGTAATAAACTCATTCCCCTGGTCTTAGTCCGTTACGTTTGTATTGTTGTAGGCTACGGGGTCAGTGAATGAGAACAGAGCATCTATCCAGTTTTGGTTGAGGGTAAAGGTACGCTTTGTCTGAGGGGAACCTCCGATTTGCATGCTGCCAGTCAACCGCTCTGTGAAAAAGTATTCCAGCTTTTGAGTTTGGCTTTTTTCTCCGGAGGGGAGATCAACATCGGCTTCCAGTTTAAAACTCCAGGGAATAGATTTTTCGTTTTCTAGCGGAATTACCGATTGAAATGCATATGGCAGATAGGTTTGTACGGAAAATTGGTGGAGGCCTGCCAATAACGTATCAACGGCTAACTTACGCGTTTCGGGAAGGTTGTTTAATAGAGCATCCCATTGTTTGGCGTTTGCCGGTTTGCCTTGATAAATGGTTTGCCCGTCTTTTAAATTGACGAGGCGAATTTCTTTGATTTCCGCGACTTCGGGCAGTTTTTCGATTATGCGTGTTTCGTATTTAAGCGGGCTTACGGGAGTCTCCGACAGAATGAAGTTATCGACTTCATAAACGAAGGGGGCGTTTTCTATTTTTGCGTAAAACTTTTGTGTCTTGGGGTTCATGTCTCCAATTAATAAAGTGAGTGCCTCCTTTGTTTGTAACCGGATGAGGCGTTGAGGATCCGTGAGGCCATAATGTGCTAAATCTTCCTGCGTGGGCATATCGCTGATAAAATTGACAGCCTCGAGTTGTTGGATGGAAGTGATGAGATCGGCTATTTTAGCAGGGTCTGCGCTTTTGGCGATCAATTCGCCTGATTTATCGTGATCCATGACCTGCCAATTGCCGTCTTCAAGCCGTTTGAGCTGCACCTTTTTGCCGGATTGTTCGATGTCAACGGCGTTGAGCTCAGCGACATCAAACTTGACAAAAAATTTGTCCCGCAAATCTTCTTGAGCATCCTCTAGCTCTTCTAACGCTTCTGCATCTACGATAAAGTAGGTAGGCGTATTTTCGAGTTGGGCGTAATAGCGTTTTGGGTTTTTGAACGCAAGGTTGCCCAGCAGCAACGTTTGATTTTTGTGATTACCCTGAAGCGTGATTCGTGTCTGGGGTTGATCCAACCCGAATTTCTCCAAGTTGATACTGTTCTTATTAATAAACTGATAAACCTTGAGGTTGGTTAATTTGCTGATCGCGTTATTGACTAGCGCATTATTGGCCGCGGCCTGTATAGGAGATTCAAAATACCAACCATCTGCTTTTCTGGAGATACGGATGCTCAGATTTGCCGGGTAAGAGCGCTTTAGTATGAGGGCATGCAGCTCGAAGACAGGAATATTGAAGATTTCCGGGTTTCTCAAATCCTCCAAATCCACGAGTAACGTGTTAAATTGATCCTTGTCAATGACCAAGACCTCATCTGTGGAATGGTTTAGTAGGTAAAGGCGATTGGCCAGCGATGTCGTGTTGCCGAAGCTGATCTGTTCACGCACGATTTCATTATTAACGGAAAGTGTCATAACGGGGTCATCTAAGCCGTAATCCGCTAACGTTTGGCCCGTTTTTTCGATTTCAGAACGCGGGAAACGAGCATCTGCTTTCAGGAATTGCAATTGATTTAAAATACGCTGAACCGCATAAAAATTAGCAGGCCAGGAGACTGGTGTTTCTATATGCCAATTATTATTAGCCTTTTTCAGAAAAATGGGGTCGGCTAGGTTTTTGCCCTCGATGGCGATTTCCTGAACGTTGATGAGACTGTTACCCAAAATGTAGCCGCTGGCAGACGCATCCTCTACCGCGTGTTCTTTTTTGTCCAAGAAGTAAAGTGCGCCGAATGCAATAAGATTAAAAGCAAGTAGAATTAAGGTAAATTTGTATCGCATTATTGTGGATGAATTCTTGTTGATAATGAAGATTTACGGGCAAATGGCAAGCCCATCATTGGCTTGGACTGAGGGGGTTGTCTGTATGTTCAGTTTTTTTGGACTTTTTATTGCAGTTCAAAGGCGAATACCGAGGTCAAATTTAATTATAATTAAATTAATACCATGTAATTTATATATTATGATTAGTTTATATATTGACTTTAGTTTTATATTGTTTATAATTGAGACCAGTGAATTAAAAATAGGAAAACGACTCATGTCTAATACTAATATAAGGAAATCAACGGAAACAAAAAGCATTTTTGCCCAAAACGGCGATAGTAGGACTAGGGCTCCCATGTCCCTGAAGGAAGATCTTTCAGGAAAGAGCTTCTTAGGGAGAAGTAAAGTGAAGCAACTTTTGTTTAAAATTGATGTATTTGGTATCATTGGAAAATTTATAGACCTTAAGCCCGGCACGATTAATGGGGATGCCCGATTACAACTCCTTACCCGTATCTGTACTATTTTTGAACTAGATGCAGATACTTCTAAAGAAGGTATGGAGCGTGTTGATTTCAAGGCAATAGACGTAATCAAGGACAGCACAGAAAGGGATTTGGTCAAGGCCTACATCAGTGTTTTATTTGATGATAACAGAGATTCAAGCCAGCCTATTTCTCTGCAAGAGGTGGCAGCAAAATATAACAAAAGTAAGATTGAGGAAATACTTTATGATAAAGACATGCCCATCGAAGTATTGGTCACAAAGTGGTCCGTTGGCCTGAGAGAATCCTCAGAATGGGGCGATGATATTTTGAATGGCAGGATATTGCTTCCAAATCCTAAAAAAACTCATGCACAATATCAGCTGGCTCTCAAAAACCAAGAACAACTAGAAAACTGGTTTGATGCCGAGCCTGAAAAAACGGATAGCCGAAAATCCTTTTTCTTCTCTTTGTCTCAAGATGCGCAATCTGATATTATTAAGGGGCGTACTGCGATTAATATTTCTAAAATACAAAAGAATTTTGATATATACTGTAATCGCAGGTCAAATGAAGCGCATATAGCTGCATTTAGGAAAGAACAGGGCATGTCTAAGCAGGAATTTGCGGTTATGCTCAAATTTAATGGTGATCGCAATGCTATCGCTGACATATATTCTGGACAACATGCGATCAGCGCAAATGAGCTGAATACTTTTTATAATGCGTATCAGGAGGCACTTAGCTCTGAGGAAGTGATGCTAACTCAATGGCTTGAGGGCCGTGGGGTAACTGCGGTGCCTGGACAAGAGAAGCTCTTTCTGGAGTTGTTATCGTTATCAAACTTCAACAAAAAAATAACACTTACAGAAACTTTTTTAAATGACCAATTGAGGACATTGTATGTTCTGGAAAAAGGGGTCAATGCTATGTCCGACATTGTAGATGAGCTTTCAGAGGAATTAAAAGGCAACGAAAAGCGCTTATCCCTCAGCGAATATACTAAGAAATTGCACACAAAATTGTTAGTTGATTTAGGCATTACTTCGGGTAGCACCGAGGGATCCTCCGTTAAAAAGGATAAAAAAACGACTAAACATGAAACCTGCCAGAGTTCTAATGTTTCAGGAAAGGAGCTCAAGCGGCTTCCATTACACCACTATTATTCATATTTGTTGAGCACAATGATTTTAGAACCTAAACGTGAGAATCAACTCTTCGTGGATAAGGATGTGGTCAATGGTTCCGGCAGAACAATAGTGATGCCTCAGATCGGGTATAAAGATATTTCACGCGGTGAAAACATTACTGTTATTAATCAAGAAGAGCGCAAAAATTTTTATGGCACCGGGAAAAAAGAAGTTAAAGATGTGAGCAATGGTGAGTGGGTGCTTGATACTTGGACAACGGACGATAAGGAATCTGATTTTGTTAGTATTAATACTGCTACTAAGCAAGCAGGTTATAGTACTGACGACCAAATTGTTGAACACACAGAAATCTTAAAAAAATATCTAGGTGAGCACGGAGTTGAGTCCGAAAAAATCGACAACTTGGTGTGGTTGCTGCAGGGTTTGATTTCTCAAAACTTTACAACATCGATGGATGAAAGTAATTTGGCAGGAGGATTTATTTGGAAGACGGACGAAGGTCGCGTTATACAAATGGCCGGCGCCGGTAGAAAAACAAATTACACGTTAGATTTAACCGATCCGAAGAACCCCAAGTTTACCTTTTGTATGTTTTGGGAAAAAGGCTCGCTTGATCAGGTTCTCCTCAATGAGATGGACTCATCGGGCCAAGGTTTGTGTAATGCACTTAGCGTAAACAAAGATGAGACCGAACTTTATTACGAAATCGATTTTAATATCAACTTGGATAAAGTTGAGGACAAATATGCCTTAATAGAAGGTGCCGTTACGGTCGATGACGTTCGCTACGATTGTAATATCGTGGAAAAAAAGAACTAAATTTCAAGGTTCCGCTACGGGCGATTAGCTCAATTTTATAACGATTTTTGGGAAATGACATAAAACTAAAGGTTGTTTCCCGGGAATTATTATTTAAACTAGCACTCATGTACTATCGTTATTTATTCTTGAGTGTGGTGGCTTTATTGGCCGGTTGTGACAAAGGCGGCAAAAAAGAAGTGACCACCTATGATGTTCCCAAAGAAGAAAGTAAGGCAGAGATGCCTATGGCCACGATGGCTCAGCAACCGCCGATACATGGGCTGGCTGAAGTTACCCAAGGTTTTTCTATTCCAAAATGGGACGTGCCGGAAGGCTGGGTTGCTCAATCCCTGGGCACAATGCGTAAAGGAAGCTTTTTAGTGACAGAGGGCGATAAATCTGCCGAAGTCTCTGTTTTGGCTTTTCCGGGAGACGTTGGGGGCGTGTTGCAAAACGTGAACCGCTGGCGCGATCAGATTAATCTAGAAGGCATTTCTGAAGCGGTTTTAAGCAAATTTCCCACTGAAAATGTAGACGGTTTTAAATCCATCATAGTGGATGCGGTTAATAGCGAGACCGGTAAAGCTGTTTTGGGGGCGATCGTTCCACAAAGTGCGGCCTCTTGGTACTTTAAAATGATGGGAGACGCCTCTGTTGTCGAATCGCAGAGAGACAATTTTATGAAATTCCTTAAAAGCGTACAGTTTTAATGAATCGGGTCTATAAAAGCTTAAGCTCATTGCGTTTAACGGTAGCGCTTTTGGGTTGTTGTTTTTTATTAGTGTTTTTCGGTACACTAGACCAAGTTCATATAGGTATTCGAGAAGTGCAATTACGCTATTTTGAGAGTATAATTGCACTCTGGCACTACCCTGCTGCCTGGCCTGGTGGCGCAGTCCTAAGTAAACTCTTTATCCCTTTGCCGGGTGGGTTTTTATTGGGCGGGCTACTGGTCATCAACCTCATTTTCGCGGCCGTTCGCTATTTTCAATTTAAGCCGAAAAAGATCGGCATCATGTTGATACACTCGGGGATTTTATTACTGATTGTTAGCGGCTTTTTGACCAGCTATTTTCAAGTGGAATCTCAAATGTGGATTGATGAAGGTGGGCGATCTAATTATTCAAAATCTACGGACGAAAACGAGTTCGTGATTATTGATAAATCAAACCCCTCCTTTGACCGCGTCGTGAGTATGCCGGTAGTATTGTTGGAATCTGGCAAAGAGGTGCAGGTTGGAACCTTCCCTTTTACAGTCAAACCAGAAGTGTTCTTTGCTAACGCGGGCATACAAATGCGCCGAAATGATCCCAGCTTACCGCCCGGGTTAGCCAATAGGGGCGCCGGGATGAAGATGGATTTGGTTGCTGTACCCCTAGCCCCTACCTATAAGCAAAATGAAGTGAACACGGTTTCTGCGTATGTGACCTTGGTAGCGGGGGATGGTGAAATCGGTACCTGGCTTGTTTCAAATGTTTTTGATGAACGCTTTCCTCCCCAACGCTTTTCTTACAACGATAAGGAGTACGAGATCGCGATACGCTTCAAGCGTTATTATTACCCCTTTTGGTTGGAGTTGACCCAGTTTCGTTTTGATCGATACCCGGGAACCGAGATTCCTCGTAACTTTTCCAGTGAAGTGAATATCCTGGATGCAGAGAAATCGACAGGCAGAAAAGCTTTAATTTACATGAACAATCCCCTGCGCTACGAAGGATATACTTTTTATCAGGCATCCTTCACTCCAAATGAAACAGCGACTATGTTACAAGTGGTCCGAAACCCAAGCCGAGTACTGCCCTATATTGCAGTGTTCCTTGTGGGTATGGGTTTGCTTGTACACTTTTTGTTAAAGTTGGTACGTTTTTTAAAAGTTATCTAATACAGTAAAAGGGTTTTTTTTGAGGGTGCGTTTGTGGCAATTCTCGTTGCATTACGTAGGGATAAAATATCATAATAGAGGGTGTGATGCCCCAGCGTTTTATCAAATTCCTCACCTGTTATTGTATTCTACTACCTCTTGCCTGCTTAGCTTCAGAGAAAGATATACTCCCGCCTGGAGTATCGCTTAATTGGGGTAATGAAACGGAAGAAGTGATTAGCCAGACAAGAAGTAAGATGGCGCTGGATGGTCTTTGGCAGTTTTTGCCTGCGACAACAGAATTTGCAACTGAGCTGCCTTCCAGTGGCTGGGGGTATATTCAAGTTCCCGGAAGCTGGATGCGTGAAAATTCGGCAACGTTTGTACGTGCACCCGGAAGAACCCCTTTGTGGCACGCTATGGATTGGAATCGATTGACATCGGTTTGGTATCAGAGGATTTTTGTGGCTCCACAAAAATGGGGAAACAAAAGCGTGTCCGTAAAGTTTGATCGTATAGCGGATAATGCGGATGTGAGTTTAAATGGATATCCACTCGGGAAAATTACTCGACTTGGCGGAGAAGTGGATCTGACAAATGTGCTACGCATCGGGCAATCAAATGTGCTGCAAGTACTTGTCTCATCAGCTCCAAATAGTTATGAAAGAGGGTTAGTAGGAGAGGTTAACTTGTTTACCCGGCCTAAAGACGCGTACATTGAAGGCGTTTGGGTGAGACCGGATACGACGGAAAAATCATTTGAAGTTGCTGTGGATTTAGCCGGGGTTCCTAAGTCCGGACCCTTAACCTTCACAGTGGATGTTAAGAAACCAGACGGGACGCTGGCCAATTCATATTCTCAAGTGATCAGTGTAGATGCGAATTCGGAGTCTCAGAGCATCACCTTAAGATTTCCATGGGAAGATATCGATCTTTGGGATTACTCTAGCCCGAATCTGTACCGTATGGATATAACAGTTCGCGGGGTTGGCTTTTTTGATTCGTTTCGCCAATCATTTGGATTTAGAGAATACCATTTTGATCGTGCATCGTGGTTCTTAAATGACCACCCCTTCCCTCTGCGTGCGGTTATGGTTCAGGTGCATAACTATACTAAGGTGCATGATTATTTAAATGCGGGCTTTTCCGTGGGGCTTATTCCGCAGTTTGATATAGAAGATCCTGATAATATGGCAGATCTGGAGAATCTGTTGAATCTGGCAGATAGTATTGGTTTCCCGCTCGTTTTTGAAGTTCCTGATAACAAGATTGATCATTGGTCTAAGAAAGTAACCCAGTTATGGAAAAAGTTAAGGAACCATCCTTCCTTTATGCTCTTTTATAGCCAAGAGATTATTCCGCACCCGGATGGGTTTACTGAACCGATTACCCAGTTTGAAATGATTCCCATGAGTACGCCCGTTGTCGCACCTTACCTATTAGTTAATAAAGAGGATGTGGAGCAGTTGACAGAATACGCGGCTCGTTACTTTGGTAGTAAATCATTTGTATATGACTTTGATTTTCCGCCGGAGAAACCGTTTACAGATCGATACTCTTACCAGTATCTGCAATCTTATTGCCTGGATCTTACCTGGCGGTTATCTAGGTTGGCAAGCAATCTGACTTCCGGCTTTATGTGGAAAGTTGCCCTCGATGATAAAAATGCTTTAATCTATAAGACATTAAAACGAGCCAATAGGCCGATTGCTGCATGGATCAGTGGGCCGAAGGATAATTTAGTTTCCCGAGATCACCATTTTTATGGCGGGACTGTTGTTGATAAATGTGCTTCATTTATAAATCAGTCTTTCGAGCCGGTTGATTATGAAGGGCACTGGCAAGTGAAAGTTGCTCAAAATGTCGTTTACGAAGAATCGTTTAGCGGGCACATTAACGTGAACGAAGTCGTCTTCCTGCCTCTTCAGTTTACCATACCAGAAGTAGGGCAAAGAACGGATGGCGATGTGAAGCTGGAAATCAAGGCAGGAAACGAGAGCATTATAGACCAGTTCACATTTGAAGTATTTCCCGCTACACCTACGCAAAGAAGCAAGGCCGTTTTTTTATTTGACCCCGAAGGGGATTCTAAGGCTCTGTTAGAACGCTTGGGCTTTAGGGTCATTGATTGGACGGGAAAACCTTCCTTGAGTAATGTTCTCGTTATTGGGCGAAACGCGTTGTCCAACGGTGAAGGGCTACCAGGCTCGATCCGCGAATTTCTTTCTGTCGGAGGCAGAGTACTGTTATTAACCCAGAACCCTGATTGGTTGACCCGCAATTTTTCGTTAGAAATCATTAAGGGTGCTAAACACCGCTTTTGGCCCATTGTCACCCAAAAGAAGCATCCCGCTTTGCGAGATTTGGAGGATAAAGACTTCTCGTTTTGGAACGGCAGGGGGGCTTTGTTGGAAAATGAACAAGGGAATACAGATATTTGGCTAGAGTCCAATGATTCAGATTTCTTGCCGTGGGTTTGGCAATACGGAAATTTAGGCAGTGTTTCTAGCGCGCCTATATTCAAGCCCGTTGTAGGTGGATGGGTGCCTGTAATCGAGGGGGGGGAGAATTTAGTGTGGACACCGCTTTTGGAAAAACATTTTGGCAAGGGGCTAATGCTGCTTTGCACGCTAGACTTGGAAAATCGAGGAAAAACGGATCCTGTAGTAGACCGATTGATGGTCAATATGGTGGATTATCTCGATAGCCAAAAGGAAGATACTCGCCCGCGCAATATCTATTACATAGGCGGTAGAGAAGGTCAAAAACTGCTTGACCACCTCAGCCTGAAATACGTGCCACTCAATCGGTTGCCTTCGATGCCGGCAATTATTGTTGCTGATGAAACCTTTGAAGCTTCAGAGAAGGCTATCAACGGATTCTTAGATATTGGTGGTCAGTTTGTTTTTCTTGCCCGAAAGAGTACGCAGCTGCCTCTTGGGTTTGTCGCCAAACAAGAACTGTCTAAGGGCGCTTGGCAATTGCCTGCTTGGCCTGATCTGAAAGGAATTTCAATTGCCGATTTCTGCCTAGCGGTACCAGAAGAGTTGTTTGTCTTGCAGTCCGGTTCTGGTAAAATAGCCGCTAATGGCTTATTAGGGCTTTACGCTAATCGAACAGGGAGAGGCTATTTCATCCAAATAGATCCTCAAGCTGTGGGAAACAAGGGTAATCAGAATGGCCTGAGGGATAAGCTGGGTTTTTATCGAATTTTGTCCCTGTTTTTAACCAATGTAGGCGCGCCTTCTTTGACGGATGACCGCATGTGGGGTTGGGAAATAGGAGCCTTGGAGAGACAGAAAGAATCTCCAACACAAGAGACCCGCGCTCCGATTTCAGCAGAATCTGCCCCTGTAGATGAAAAACAAATGTATGATTACAGCCGCCAGGATAACCCCACGAGATTGGGTGTTCCTGCGAGATAATCTTGAAAATAAGTTAGAGAAGGATAAAATAAATGCCCCGATTTTTGTACCATAAATCATTTGCGCTAGATGTACCTTCGGAAACCGTCTACAAGTGGTATCAGCATCAAGGAACATTTGAAAGATTGACTCCTCCGTGGGTAAAGATGCGGGTAAAGGAATATGATGGGCTTAAGGAGGGTGTGCTGGTTAAATTTCAGATTCAAAAAGCTTTTTTCAATTTGGAGTGGCAAGCGAGGATAGAGGCTGTAACAGAAAATGCTGGCTTTACGGATAGGCAGGTGAAAGGGCCTTTTGCTTTTTGGAAGCACGAGCATGGTATCAAATATGTGGCCGATAATAAGTGCCGCGTGAATGATCACGTTCAATATGAGTTGCCCTTCGGCAAGCTGTTGAACAACAGATGGGGCAAACGGAAAGCGCAATTAGAGCTCGCTAGGCTATTTCGGTATCGAGAGGAAATTACCCGAGCCGATTTGGTTGATTTTTATAGGCCATGCGATCGCTCGATGACTTTTCTTGTGACGGGTGCTACGGGTACGGTAGGCAGCGCTTTAAAGCATTTCTTGCGCTCTCAGGGGCACGTTGTAAAAGAACTCTCATTGACGCGTCCTTACAAAGGCGCATTTTATTGGGATTATTATAAAGAAGAACCCAATCGTGAATGGTTTGAAGGAGTCGATGTCGTTGTGCACTTGGCGGGGTACCCCATTTTTTGCCGCTGGACAGCTCAGAATAAGAAAAAAATATTGGAAAGTCGTTGGACGAGTACCGCCAAGTTGGCAGACTATTTAGCAAAGGAACCGTGTAGGCCTCCTGTTTTCATATGTGCTTCTGGGATCAACTTTTATGGGACTGATAGGGATGGTGTTCTTGATGAAAAAACGCCTGGAGGAAACGGGTTTTTAGCAGAGGTGACAAAACAATGGGAAGAGGCCTGTGATCCCTTACGGCGAGTTGGTGCTCGTGTTATTAATATAAGAACAGGAATGGTCTTAACGCCTGCTGCAGGAGGTTTAGCTGCCATGTTGCCTATTTTTCGTCTGGGCCTAGGCGGTCGAATTGGTTCTGGTAAACAAATGGTGAGCTGGATAGCGATTGATGATTTAGTGGACGCGATTTATTATATGTCCACTCAGGGTTCTATAGAAGGCCCTGTTAATGTATGTGCCCCTGAAAGTCTTACTAATAAAGCATTCTCGGATACTCTGGCTGATAGATTGGGGCGCATCGCGATACTTCCCCTCCCTGAAATTATGGCCAAACTGTTCATGGGAGACCTCGCTAAAGAAACCGTCTTGGCTAATCTGAAGGCTACCCCTAAGGTGTTACTCGAATCCGGATATCGATTTCGTTATCCTCGTTTAGAAAGCGCTTTAGCACATTTGGTTGTATAACGCGGCCTTCACTATATATATTGCCTTTTTCTGTAAATGGAACAGAATACTTGATTATGAAAGCTGGGATTTTAGGTTTACCAAATGTAGGAAAAAGTACTTTATTTAATGCGTTAACACGCACGAGAAAAGCAGAATCTGCCAATTATCCGTTTTGCACGATTGAGCCTAATGTTGGCATCGTTGTCGTGCCTGATTGGCGTTTGGCGCGTTTGACACAGATTGTTAAGCCAAAGGAAGTGGTGCCTACAGCTATTGAGATTGTCGATATTGCAGGCCTTGTCAAGGGAGCAAGCCAGGGGGAGGGTTTAGGAAATCAGTTTTTAAGCAATATACGCCTCATGGACGCACTCATACACGTTGTACGTTGTTTTGAAGATGATGATGTGATTCATAACATGGGCTCTGTAGACCCGATACGAGACATAGAAGTGATTTCAACCGAATTGATATTATCGGATCTGCAATCCGCACAAGCTCAATTGGATAAAAATATTAAACGCGCACGTGGACCAGATGCGGAAGCCAAGGCAAATGTCGCTTTATTAACCCGTCTTTTAGATCACTTAAATGAAGGTAAACCCGCAAATATCCTTTCAATAGAACCTGAGGAATTGCCACGATTGAAGCAGTTTAATTTATTATCATCAAAGCCGATTGTGTACGCCTGTAATGTGGCTGAAGATGAGTTGGAAGACGCGGACCAGAAGAACCCTTATGTTCAGCAAGTAAAGGCATACGCGAAAATGCACCATGATGCCAATAGCTGTGTGATTTCCGCCAAAATCGAATCGGACCTCGTAGACCTTGCCCCTGAAGAAGCAAAAGAATTTTTAGCCGAATTAGGCGTTGAGGATAGTGGCGTTTCCCAGCTTATTCGTGCAACCTA